>VFQQ010000039.1_pt1 | contig 357624 bp, 370 predicted proteins | sample 3512341 | NCBI WGS metagenome assembly VFQQ01 (sample SAMN10412373, study PRJNA504923) | tailings metagenome | isolation source: Relicate 2 Philex TSF1 revegetated site | place: Philippines: Tuba, Benguet | collected 2017-08-29
TTGGGCACGATGTTGAGCGCGGTGCCGCCCTGGATCACCCCGGTATGGATGGTGGTGTAGGGCGGATCGAAATCCTGGTCGAAGGGGCCGTTGAAGCGGCGGTGGCGGGCCATGCCCTTCAGATAGGCCACGATCTCGGCCGCCGCCTCGACCGCGTTGACGCCGGTATGGGCGAGGGAGGAGTGGCATTCCAGCCCGCGCACGCTGGCGCGGTAGGATTTCTTGCCCTTGTGGGCGCTGATCACCTTCATGCCGGTGGGCTCGCCCACGATGCAGCATTTCGGCTTCACCGGCAGGGGCGCCAGCTGCTCGATCAGCTTGCGGACGCCGATGCAGCCGACCTCCTCGTCGAAGGAGAAGGCGTAGTGGATCGGCGTGCTCAGGGGCTTCGCCAGGAAGTCGGGCGTCATCGCCAGCACCAGGGCGACGAAGCTCTTCATGTCGGAGGTGCCGCGGCCGTAAAGCTTGCCGTCTTTCTCCACCACCTTGAAGGGATCGGTGTCCCAGTCCTGGCCGTCGATCGGCACCACGTCGGTATGGCCGGACAGCATGATGCCGGGCCGGTCGGTCGGGCCCAGCGTCGCGTAGAGATTGGCCTTGCGCCCCTCGTCGTCGAAGGAGAGCCGGCTGTCGATGCCGTGACCCTTCAGGAAGTCGCGCACCCAATGGATGAGGTCGAGGTTGGAATCGCGGCTCACCGTGGGGAAGCCGATCAGGCGCTCGATCATCTCGAGCGAACGGGGGGCGGGGACTGTCATGGCCGCACTATGGCGCGGGCCGGCGGTACGGCCAAGGCGATACGCCGCCCGCGGACAATTCTGTCCGCGGGCGGGGGGAGAGGGCGTGGAAGGCAGGGCGCGGCATGGAGAGGGGGCGTGTGGGAGAGCGGCTCGTTCCGCCGCACAGGGAGGATTTGTCCGACGAAAGCCGCGCGGACATTTTTGTCCGCTCGTTCTTATCCCTCCCCCGTCGAAGATGGGGGAGGCTAGGAGGGGGCTTGAGCGCGACCTCGCCGATGTCTCCATCGGTCGCGGACATTTCTGTCCGCTGAGCCGCGCGGGTGCGGAAGACGACGATGCGGACAATTCTGTCCGCCAGCATCAGCGTCTCTGTGCTCTCAATCTTGGGGGCACAGGCATCCGCGCGGTGCCAACCTGCCGAAAACTCAATAACTATATGATTCAAAACAGGTATCGTCATCTCGGAGCGGAATTCACCCCTGCCAATCTCGACCAATTCGCGCCAATTCGAGCCAGAAAAAGCCGGTGCCGCACCCGCTTTCGCCGGCGATTTGCCGTCGTGAGCCAATTTGAGCCTCCCGTCCCGGCCATTGCGAGGGCGGACAAATTTGGCCGCTCCTCGGAAGAGCGGCCTGGAAGGCGCAGAAGATACGGATCCAGTGTGCATTATCGGATATGGGCTGCTCGGAACTGCCTATGAGAGCCGGCGCTTGACCACCGGGCCGACAGCGCATATAATGCAACAAATTGGCGCAGCCGTCAAGTTTTCATGGCAGCCGAACCGCCACGTTGACCCTCAGGCCGACGCGGCCTAGGTTGCGCCCGCGCGCGGTCCACCGCCGAGAGAGCCCGTAGCTCAGCCGGTAGAGCATCTGACTTTTAATCAGAGGGTCTCGGGTTCGAATCCCGACGGGCTCACCATTGTTTCCACCGCAATGCCAAGTCCTGGTAGCTCCATTCGAGGTGTGGGTGGCAAGCGGTTAGCGGCTTTGCTGGTTAAAGTGCACTGTCACTTATTCCGATGTCACTGTATTCCGATCGCGCGCCGCCGCTCAGTGGCGGCGTTGCGTTCCTAGAGGATCGCTGGGCCGTCGGTCGTCTCCAACCGAGACGGCACGGCGGAGTCGGCTTTTGACGAAGCGAGCCAGCCCACGCAGCAGGCACGTCGCCGCGCGAGCGTGAAGATCGCCAAGGTGGCAACGGCGAAGACAAGAGTAGTCCTGGGTTCGCGGATCACTATTAGCTGGACGAATAGCCCACCATCGCAATATTCGGGAACCACACAACTCGCCAAAAGATTGTTGTTCTCATCAATGATTTCAAAATTCCACGTGTAGCTAAACGGCACGCCTCGCACGATGTTGGGGACAAAGCCCCCTTCTTCGGCGTCCCTCACCGAAGCGAGAAACGAATTCCCAATATCGTATGCCATATGAACGACTACTAAGTCGTTGTTGTTGATATCAGCAATAGTAAATGGTGCATCTTTGATGCAACAAATAATACTCCCGTCGAATACGAAATTCGTATGAATCATGTTCGGCCCCATGACTTCGCCGATCACGTATCCATTTACATTACTGTCCTTTACGAAATACGAAAACATTGGGTTGGGGTCTGTGTAGTAGCCGGCGAAGAATTCCGCGAAGGCTTCATTTGTTAACCCTACCAGTTCGGCAGGCTTTGGCTCGCGGGTGCTCCGGGTAACGGTGCACGGCTCGAAGCTTCCGCCACAATAAGCGGCCTTGTAGTAGGGGCTGGCCTCAGCTGCGCCAATGGCGAGCACCGACAGCACAAGCCCCGTGAGAAATCCAATGGTTGTCCGAATGCCCATTTGCGTTCTCCCCCCCCCTTTATGAGGCTAGAGCAAAATGCATACCAATGATAGAAAAGCTTGCTCTAACCCGCGGTCATAGACCGGAGTATAAAAATTCCTGACTACAGCCGGCCGGCTTGGGCGTCTGTTCAGTCTCTCGGTCGCTGCGGGGCCGTCGCCGCCGGTAACTCATTGACAGTGCACTATATGGCTCTCCTTCGCCGCCAAACAAAGTGCACTGTCACTGTAAATCCCTGTCACTGTAAATCCCCTGCCTCTGTCCGCGGTGCCGCACAATTCTAAGCGTTGGGATTGATCCCTTGGCGTTGAAAGCCGACACGGCCTCGGCGGTCGTAGAGAAGCTGAAGCGAGGCTGATCAGCGCCGCCCGGCAGCGTCCCCTAGGACCGTAGGCCCGGCTGCATCCAACCCCTCAGTCGCTTGGAACATTGTCTCTCCGGCCCGGTCATCTGGGGCGGCACGCCGCCAGATGCCCAGCGCTGCGATTCTCGAGCGGTCCGCTTCCGGTCGGTTTCCGTTCGCCGGACGGAGTTCACGGATTTTACAGCCGTCTGCTCCCGCAGCGGGAAGATAGCCTAGACCCTGCGATGGAACAGTGGTTACATTGTCTCTCGACGCAACCCTAGGGAGGGAAAGATGTGGTTTTTAAAGATGCTTACGGCTGCCGTTTTGGCAATCGTTGGCGCCACGCTGGTAGAGCGGTCAGCTGGTGCAGCAGTCATTTATGAGTTTGAACTGACAGAAACTCGGATTGCTGGGCCAACCAGCGGCCGTGCCGTCTTCGCTGATTCGGCTCTGGTGAAAGGATCGTCGAAGGGGAGTCTGGGGTTTGGCATAGACGAGTCCGACGGCTTGATCTTTTTCGAGTTTGGGTTCTCTGGCTATCCTGTCGCTTACTTCTTTGAATTTGACTTCACCTTGGCGCCAACCCACCTGGCCGGCGTCATCAACTTGGTTTCTGAACCGGGTACTGATGTATTGGCCGGTTCAATTGAGGATATCTATTTTGGGACTGATGGGCTGGTGGACTGCTTTGGTGGCGAAAACAGCGGCGTGTGTGGGTCGACAGGCGTCTGGCGGCGCGTACCCGAGCCGGCTGCCGTTGCGCTGTTCGGTGCCGCTTTGGCAGTGCTGGCCGTTGCCCGGCGTCGCGAGCGCGCTGTAATGCGCTTCTAGCGGCGCGCCGCCAGCCGGCCGATACGCGCGACGGCCTAGCGGCACCAGCCTCCGCCGCCCGCGGGCGGCTGGGCTGCATCACTTTGCCGGAGGGTCGCCGATCGCGTCAGGGTGAGTAATTCAGTGACAGTGCACTTTACTTCTCTCCTGGCTCTCGTTCGCTGCCAAATAAAGTGCACTGTCACGGTAAATCAGAAGCGGACTAACTAGCGCATGCTACTACCCTGGCGCGAACCTCAGTTTCAATCCAAGCGCCTGAGCCACCTTCAGGAGCGTCGCCAAGCTGGGATTGCCGGACGCCGACAGCGCACGAAGCAGGCCTTCGCGGCTGAGCCCGGTGTCGCGGGCAAGCTGGCTCATGTTGCGGGCCCGCGCCACGGTGCCAAGTGCCTGGGCCAGCGCGCCGGCATCGCCGGGAGAGTCGTCCATGACGGCATCCAGATAGGCCGCAACCGCCTCGTCGCTTTTCAGATAGTCGGCCGCATCGAAGCGGCTGAGCGTGTCCTTGGCCATTCCTAGATCTCCAACTCGACTGCCATCTGCTTCGCCCTGGCGATGTCCCGGGCTTGCGTGGACTTGTCGCCGCCGCACAACAGGATGATCACCACCTGGCCGCGGCGCATGAAATAGACCCGGTAGCCCGGGCCGTAGCCGATCCGCAGCTCAGACACCCCGCCTCCGACCGATTTCGCGTCGCCCAGGTTGCCGTCCTGAACCCGCTCCAGGCGCCGCGCGATCAAGGCCACGGCCGTCTGGTCACGCAGCCCCGCGAGCCATTTGTCGAACGTGGCTGTCTTCAGGACTTCGATCACGTTCTGCACTTTAGATCACATGGCGGTGGTTGTAAACAATAAATCACAGTTCCGCCCTCACCATGCCGGCGGGACTGACAACCTGTGCCCCGGCTTGCGCGACATGTCAGTGCTGAAGATCGCTTTGTCCCGCATCACCATCGATCCCGCCCGCTACTTCACCGGCCGGAAATTCCCCGTCTCCAGGTTCCACAGCAGATGCCGGGTGCGGAAAGGGCGCGCGTTCGGGCGGCTGGCATGGCCGTGGATGACGACTTCGAGCTCGTCCTGCCGGGTCCAGCGGACGCAGGAGAAATAGAGGTGGTCGAGGGCCTTCTCCCGCTCGAAGAGGCGGGCGAAATCCACCGCATCGGCGAGGGAGAGCGCCGGTTGGGCGCTGATCGCGTCGTGAACTTCACAATCGGCCGCAGCCGGGCCGAGGTCGGCGTTCACGAAGTAGCGCTCGCCGTCCGGGCGCCAGCCGATGGCGACGCTGCGATGGATGGGCGTGACGGAGACCCGCCCGCCCGTGGCCGTGGTTTCCAGGACGAGGTCGAGGCGGCGGCCCCTGGCCCTGTCCGCCGCCTCGACCGCGCGGAGCACGAAACGGCCGTCGGGCGAGGCCACCTGCGGGACGGCCGGAATCTCGGGAAGGTCGCGCAGCCGGGCGAAGGCGTCCTGATCGCTCGCCTGCGCCATCGCCGGCATGGCGAGACCGGCGAGGAGGGCGATGAAGCACCCGAGACACCGCATCGTCCGCATGATCGAGGGCCGAACATCCCTGGCGCGTCGCCGACCGTGCGACAGCCGGGCGGGCCGGCAGGATACAGGCCGCCGAGACGGCGCCAAGCTTTGGACCTTCCGCATCGTCGTCCACGCCCCGCCACGCAGAGGCCGGGGACCCGTCAGGGCGCTTGCGCGTCCCGCCCGAGGCGGAGGTCCGCGTAGCTGAACATCATGAAGCGCCCGCCGGAGGCGCCGGTGGCGCGATAGAGCGCCTGGGCCGCCTCGTTGTCCTCCTCGGTGCCGACCCAGGCCGCCTCAGCCCCTTGGCGGGCGCCGGCGGCGAAGGCCAGGGCGATCAGGCGGCGCGCCACGCCGCGCCGCCGCCAGGCTTCGGTGACGCCGAGATTTTCCAGGAAGAGGTCGGGCGGGGCGTCGAGATGCTGGTGCACGACGGCGGTGAGCTGCCCGATCACGCGCTCGCCCTCCAGCGCGACGATCAGGATGTTGCGCGCATCGGCGAGGAAGCGGGCTGCGCGCTCGGTGCCGATCTCATGGTCGAAGATGTCGCCGGCCACATTGGCCAGGACCTGCACGTCGTCCGCGCCGAGCCGCCTGAATGTTGGATGCACCGTGGCCCCCGACCGCCGAAATCCCGCCGCCGGCACCCATCAGAAGCCGTGCGGGCGCGGCTGGCCAGCGGAATCCGGCGCGTCCGGCTCCCTTTCGGCGCGGGGGACGGGAACGGGTCCGGTCCATCCCGGTTGCCCTTCCATGCGGATTTCCATCGGCACACGGATCGCGCTTCATGTGGCGCTCGGCATCGCCGCCGGGCTCGGCTTCGGCCTCGCGCTGCTCGCCTTCGATGTCGGCGGGCTGGGAGGGCTGGTGCGCGCCTCGGGCGACGGCTGGACGGTCGTGATCGTCCTCGCCGGATCGGTCTTCGCCTTTGCGCCCGTCTGCCTGTGCACCGGGATCGGCCTCCTGGCCGGACCGGAGCGGGGACCGCCCGCCGCACCGGTCCGTCCGCGCCCGCTGCCGGTCCCGGCCCAGATCCCGACCCGATGAGGCGAGCCATGGCCCCACCCCGCAGCGGCGAGCGCCGGCCGGCCGTACCCGAGGAGGAGGCGCGCCATACCGCGCCCTCGCCGCGACCGGCGGCGGATGCGGCGCGGCGCGCGGTGGCGCCGGAAGAAGAGGCGCGCCATCGCGCACCGCCGGAGGGTGCGGACGCCGCCGACGATCCCCGGGCGCATCGCGAGGGCGAGGACCACCGCCGGCGCCAGGCCCGCCCGATCCTGCCCAATTCGGACTGACCGGCCGGACCGACCCGCGCCCGGTCGCCCCGGCCGATCCGCGGCCGCGAGACCTGTCCTTTCGGCCCCGCGCGCGCCAGTTCATCATCGTGCGCATCGACAGCAGGAGCGGCGCGATGGAACGGCCCCCCCGGAGCGGACGCAGAGCCGAGGCCGCCGCGCAGTTCAGGCGCATGCTCGGGCTGATCGTCCTGCTCGGCCTCGTGACCGTGGCGGGCGCGCTGGTCTATCTGGCCGCCAACGATCTCCTGCTCGCCCCGGTGGTGGCGGCGGTGATCGGCGGGGTCTTCGTCTCCATCGTGCTGGGCTGCGGGCTCTTCGCCCTCGCCTTCTTCTCCGACCGCAGCGGCCATGACGACGCGGTGAGCGAGGCCGGGCGCCGCCGCGGGCTCTGAGCGGCGGCGCGGGCCGGGCCGGGGTTACGGGTTCAGGGCCGGTTTCAGGGCCAGGTCGTGGCGCCGGCGGGGAAGTCGTCGCGCTGCGGGCGCACGACGCAGAAGCGCTGGCCGGTCGGCGCCTGCATCACCCACCAGTGTCTCACCCGGGCGACGCGGCTCGCGCCGAGCGCCTCGAGGCGCGCCACCTCGGCCTCGATGTCGTCGGTCTCGATGTCCAGATGCACGCGGCTGGGATGCCCCACCGCCTGGACCAGCACGACGGGCTGGCCGCCCGGCATGGCGACGCGGCGATAGGCGGAATCGGCCGGGTCGGGCAGCGCATGGGCGGCCGATCCCAGCGCCTCGGCCCAGAAGCGCGCGGCGGCGTCGATGTCGCCCGTTTCGCAGTCGATGACGATGGTGGCGAGGCGGCTGCGGTGCATGACGCTCAGTTCCGCAGGAGCTGCGCTTCCTTGCCGGCCCAGGGGCCGGAGGCGACCGGCGCCGCGCCTTCCGTCCGGGTTTCGGCGAGGGGGACGGCCGGGCGGCCGAACAGGCTGGCGAGCTGGCCCGCGGTGACGGCGAGGGTGAGGGCGAAGAAGAAGAGGCTGACGGTGATGACGCGCATCGATCGCTCCGGGTGACGGTCGCATGTCTCGAACAGCATGAATGTGCGATCGGCCGGGGCGGTTCCGGCGGCCGGCGGCGGGCCGGCCGGAAAAAGAACGCCCCGCGGGGGGCGCGGGGCGAGTGCTTCCGGTGTCGTCGCCGGTGGCCCGCAGGGATAGGTCGGGGAACGGGCCACCCGTGCGGAAGACGTGGCGGCAGGGGGGCCTTCCGCCCGACCACCCTCCGGTCTGCCGCCGCCCCGGAAAGGACGGCGGCAGACCGGCCACGAGAGGAAGGCTAGCGGAGCAGGGCGGCGCCGGCCTTGATCCAGGACAAGGCCCCGCCGTGATGCGCCGGCGGCACTCAGGAATCCTTTACGCCCCGGGTCCAGGATGGCGCCGTCATCCGTGGGGAGCATCCGGTGCCCGTCATTCATCGCGAGGTCAGCTTTTCCGGCCACACGCCGAGCGCCGTGGGCCGCAAGCTCCTGGACTTCCAGAACCGCTGCGCGGCGGCGAGCGTGCTCTGCCATTGCGGCCCCGGCGAGGTCGCCTTCGGGCTGCAGATCACCGCCACCTATGCGATGACCTTGAGCGGGGAGGCGGAGGATCTGGGGCGGGTGCTCGGGCCCCGGCGCGAGGCCGCGGCCGGCAGGCGGTGCGGTCGGCGGGGCCTCGGCTACCGCCGCGGGTGAGGCGCGGGGTTCAGCCGGCGAAGGCGAGCGCGGTATGGCCCAGCATGCCGCCGAGGAGGGGTCAACGCCGCCCCCGCCCCGGCGCTGTGACGGCCGGCCCCGCTGCCGGACCGGAACATTCGCCCGCCCCGCGCTGTTGCCTGAGCATGAGGACGGCGGAGGTTCGGCGATGCAGGTCTATCGCGCCTATTTCGTGGAAGAGGGCTGGCGCTGGAGCGAGCCCCTCCTGATCGAGGAACTGAGCGACGATCGCGCGATCGAACTGGCCCGGGCGCAGCCGCAGGCCGAAGCCGGGTTCGAGCTCTGGCTCGACGACCACCGCATCATCCGCCGCGTACCCGACGACGCCCCGCAGCCGGGCCCGGCGCGGGTCGAACTCGGCCCCGCGCCGCACGCCCATCCCAGCGTGATCGAGAGCTGAGGGCGGCGGAAGCCTCTCGTCGGGCTCTCGCCGCGGATCTAGCGCCGGGAATCGGGTTCCGGCTCGCTGGTCGGCGCCTTCAGCGGCTCGCCACGGGCCCAACGGGCCGCGGCCTGCCCGGTCGACTTGCCGAAGCGTCCGGCGAGCTCCTCGATGCTGAGCAGGCTGGCGCCGCCGATCCCGGCGCCACCGGCATAGCTTTCCGACGAGGAGAAGCTGGCCAGCGGCTCGCCATTCGCCCCGGCAAAGGCGAAGTTTCCCTTGATCTGCTGGGAACCGGCGCCGAAGCCGATGATGATGCGGGCGGCGGTATTGCCGAAATCGACCTCCGTGATCTGGCCCGACAGCTTGAAGGCACCCGGCGGCGGCGTGGCCGCGGCCTCGGTCACGACCGTGAGGGGAGGCTGTTCGGCCTGGAGCTGCTGGATCAGTGCCGTGCGGAAGAAGAGGGCATAGGAAGTGTGCTCGGGCTTGGCGGAGCCGATCTCGCCGACCACGACGGAAGTGAACTTCTCCGTCGGGGCCTTGACATCGGTGGTCTGGATCTGGGCGGAGGTACAGGCGGCGAGCAGAAGTGCCGCCGCAAGCGGCAGAAGCCTCAAGATGACGATTCCCGGAATTGGTGAGTGACGGGTGAGTTCTAACCTTTCGGTGCGCCATGCTCAACCATCCGTAGCCGCGGCGCGATCGAATCGCCCCTAGAAGTCGCGCCGGAATCCTTCGCCGGTATGGGCGCCGAGGTCGGGCGAGTCGCTGCGGGGCACGGGACGAGCCCGGTCGAAGGAGATCGGCAGGCCGACCACCTTCATGCCGCTGCCGGGGAGTGTGCGCATGAGGTCCATGGCGGCGAGCTGTTCGCTCTCGGCGAGTTCGGCGACATCGTTGATCGGCGCGCAGGGTACCCCGACCTTGCCGAAGAGTGCGACCCATTCGGCGCGGGGCCGGGTCCGGAAGATCGGCTCGATCAGCGCGATCAGCGCCGCGCGGTTGGCGACCCGGCGGCGGCCGTCGCTGAAGCGGTCGTCCTGCAGCCATTCGGGATGGCCGAGCGCGCCGGCGAACTTCACGAACAGGCGGTCGTTGCCGACGGCGATCACCATCGGCCGGTCGGCCGTCTCGAAGGCCTGATAGGGCACGAGAAGAGGGCTCGCCGTGCCGTGCCGGACGGGCTTGTTGCCGGTCTGCAGGTAGCCCTGCAGCGAGCCGGAGACCCAGTTGACCGCGGTCTCGAACAGCGAGGTGTCGACCACGCAGCCCTTGCCGGTGAGCTGGCGGCGCTGCAGCGCGGCGAGGGCGCCGATCACGCACCACATGCCGGTGGCGGCGTCGTTGATGGCGGGGGCGCAGAAGGTCGGCGGGTCCTCCGGCCGGCCGGTGAGCGACATGACGCCGCCATAGGCCTGCAGCAGCGGGTCGAAGCCCGGTTCCATCTTCATCGGGCCGGTATAGCCGAAGGCCCAGATCGAGCAGTAGATGAGCCGCGGATTGAGCGCCAGCAGCGCGTCGGGGCCGATGCCGAACTCGTCGACCACGCCGGGGCGCAGGTTCTGGATCAGGATGTCGGCTTCCGCCGCCAGCGCCTTCAGCTTGCCCACGTCCTCGGGCGACTTGATGTCGAGCGCATAGGAGCGCTTGCCGCGATTGTTGGCATGGAACATCAGGCTGTCCTTGCCCAGGAAGGGAGGACCCCAGAGACGGGCGTCGTCGCCGCCGTCGGGCTTCTCGACCTTGATCACGTCGGCGCCCATGTCGGCCATGATCGCGCCGGCGAGCGGACCGGCGAAGGCCTGGCCGATTTCGAGAACCTTGATGCCTGCGAGCGGAGCGGTCATGGCGTGCCTGCTTGTTCGTTTCCCGGTTTGTCGTTGCCGTCATTCCTCGCCGATCCCGGCGGCGGCCGCAAGCGGGGCCGGCGCCGTGCCCCGCCGGCCATTTCGCCGCGCCGTGACCGCCGACACGCAGAAAGCGCTGGCGAGCGCGAGTCGCGCCCCCTTAGAGTCGTGCGAGAAAAGGCGAATCCGTGCCGGTTCGCCGCGTCGCAACGGTGTGGTGTCGTCTTCTCCATGGGTCGTCTTGCCTTCGCGGCGGGTTTCCTGGCGCTCGCCTGTTGCGTCACGCCCGCGACCGCCGGTACGCCGCAGCCCAGCGCCGCCGCGCTGATCGCCGAGGCGGCTTTCCCGGTCAACCCGGATGCCGGCCAGCTCACCTTCGGACGGGCGAGCGTCACCGCGGCCGGCCTGCGCATCGAGACGGATTCGGGGGAGGCGGTGCAGTTCCGCCTTGCCGGCGTGCTCCTGCCGGTCGGGCGGGAATGCCTGCATCCCGATCGCGGCAGCCCGGTGGACTGCCTGGATCTCACCCGGGCGACCCTCGCCGCCCTGGTCGGCGGGCGGCGGATCGGCTGCCAGGCCCCGCCGGGCGAGGCCGGGGAATGCTATCTGCCGCATGAGGGCGCCTGGTACAGCGTCAACCGGCTGCTGGTCAGATCGGGCATGGTGCGGGCGCTCGCACCGCGCTTCATCGAGGCCGAGCGCGCCTCGCGCCGGCAGGGGGCGGGGTTGTGGGACCCGATGGTCTATCCCACCGGAGACGGCTGGCGCGAGCAGGGCGCCCATCGCGTGAACGGCCAGGGCGCGGCCGGCGCCCAGGGGCAGTCGCGCCGCTAAGTCTCCAGCCGCAGAGAACGCCCGTCGCGCCGGTGGCGAGACCGCCTCACGCATCCGTGCGCAGGGCTTGATTGGACGCCGCCCGCAGGCCGAGGCAGGCTTTCCGGCGGCGTCAGGAGAGGCCCGGTGCTGGATTACGTCGTCTTCATCCTCCCCGCCGATCGCGGGCCGGCGCAGCGGATCGAGATCAGCGCCCGTGACGATGCCGACGTCCTGACCCGCATCCGCGTGCGCAGCGGGGGCGGTGCCGCGATCGAGATCTGGCAGGAGCAGCGCCTGGTGGCGCGGATCGAGCAGGCGCACGGCACCGCCTGACGTCGGGGCGTCCCGAAGACAGCCGGTGGCCGGCGCGGCGGAACCCCCCGCCGGCCGGACCCGTTTCCTCCCGAGCACGGAGGATCGTCATGAACATGTCGTCGCTTCTGGCCGGTATCCTGGCCGGCGCGGCCCTGCTCGCCGCCACGGCCGGGGCCCAGGCGCAACGGGGGGAGCCTTCCGTTCCGCAGCCTCGGCCGCCGGCGGGGGACCGGCTTCCCGCCCCCGACACGAACGCCCCGCGAAGCGGGGAATCGCTGAGCGACACGCTCGAGCGCAACGACGGGGTGGTCCGGCCCCCGCCGGGGGTGGTCCCCGACAACACCATCCCTCCTCCCGAGCAGGGTCGGATCCGGGTCATCCCGCCGCCGGGATCTCCGGAGGGCGACCCGAAGGTGCGGCCCAAGTGAGAGCGCTGAGGTCGGCCGGGAGAGACGGCGTCAGGAAGGAAGGCCGGACGGCGGACGGTATCGCGGGGCGATCCGAGGCGGCGCGGGGAGGAAGAGGCGACCCCGCACCACCATCGCGGCGGCGAAGAAAGCGAGGATGAGGAGGAGGGACGCCAGGAGCGCGGCCTCCTCGTGCGGCGCGAAGACCAGGAGCGCGGTCTCCAGTCCCGCCAAGCCACCGGTCGCGGCACCCCAGGCCATCGCGCGGCGTTCCATACCGATGCTCCCGACTGAAAACCCGTTCTCGCCAAACCAGCGAGCCCGGGACCGGTTCCGCCCGCCGACGACGCTCGCGGTCATGTGATGATCAGTCGACGATCAGTCGCCGACGGCCTGGAGTTGGGCCTGCAGCGCCGCGAAACGCCGCTCGCCGTGACGCCGCGCCGCCTCGCGGAGCCGCTCGAGTTCGAGGCGATCGCGCAGGGCTTCCTCATAGCTGCGGAGCGGGCGCAGCAGGTAGGGGCTTACGGAAACACGGTCTTCCGCCGACATGAACGCTCCATCACCAGACCACCGACAAGACGGCGGCCGCCGGCCGCCGCGTGGTTAAGAAACCGTGACGGCCTTTTTGGTTCCCCGGACCTCTCCGGGTGGCATTCACATCCGCGTGCGCCGGGGGTCTAGCCCGGGGCCCACTGCATGTCCGGTTCGAAAGGCCACATCGGGCGGGGGATGTGGCGGAACGGCACCCGGGTCAACATCGGGGTGACCAGCCCCGGCGCGTCGGCCTCGATGATGTGGCGGTCCTCGAAGAACTCGTCGAAGCCGGCGCGGAAATGGCCCCGGCTCTTCAGCACCAGCGCGCGAACCCGGCCGAGGTCGATGCCCAGATGTTCGAACATCATCGGCTCATGCGCCTGGTTGCGCACGCTGACGACGACGACGCGGATGCCGCCGAAGCGCAGAAGCGCCGTCGGGCCGAGGCTGCCCGACCGCCCGGCCATGGTCCCGCGACGGCCGACGAACCGGCCGTCCGACAGCTTCTCGACCACGGCCTCGACGTCGAAGGGCTCGGAATGGCGATCGGTTTCGGCGCGGTTGAAGCGAGCGGCGAAGCGGGCACCCTCGCCCAGGGCATGCGCCTCCGCGGCGAGCGGCACGTCGTAGTGGATGCCGAAACAGGCGCCTTCGACGCCGGCGGCGTGAAAGGCCTTCAGGAGCCAGGTGGTATTGCCCCGCGCGCCACCGCCCGGATTATCGGCGACATCGGCGAAGCACAGGGCGGGCGCCGACGGATCGCGCCCGGCGGCGAGGGCCATTGCGGTGCAGTCCGCGATCGAGGTGAGATTGGCCACGAAGCGTCGGCGGTCGTTCCAGATCCGGGTGGCGACATCCTTGGCGGCGGCGTCCGCGGCCGCCTGGTCGCCGCGCGAAGTGACGACCACGGAGATGCCGTTGCGGGGGCTGTCGGCCATCGAGAAGTTCCCGAGGATGGAGACGTTCAGGATCTTCTCCCCCACCAGTGTCCGGCCGTAATCGATGGCGTCCGCATAGGGTCCCTGCTTGGTCAGCAGCGCGACCGAGGGGGGCAGGAGCGGCAGATGGATATAGGCCTTCCTGGTCTTCATGCCGGCGAACATCTCGAGCATGGCGCGGGCCGCTTCCTCGCCGCGTTCGCGCATGTCGACATGCGGATTCGTCAGGTAGGCGCAGAGGAGATCGGTGGACTCGACCATCGCCGGCGAGATGTTGGCATGCAGGTCCAGCGTTGCCACCACCGGCACGCCGGGCCCGACGGCGGCGCGGATGCGCTTCAGCATGGTGCCGTCGGCGTCCTGATCCTCGGTGGCGGCGGCGGCGCCGTGCTGACAGCAATAGACGCCGTCGAGAGGCGCGGCGGCGCGCAGCGCCTCTTCGATCTTGCGGCAGCAGCGCTCGAAGAAACCCTGTTCGGCCGGGCCGCTCGCGCCGGCGGTCGTATAGAGGACCGGCACCTTCTCCCAGGGGCCGGCCGCGTCCATCACCGAGATGAAGCCGGAAAGGCCGGCCGAGGCGCGCGGAGCGGGCTGTTCCAGATCGGCCGCCAGATCGGCCCCTTCGAGGTAGCACTTCTCACGAAACTCGGCTTCCTCCGCGGGGGCGGCGAAGCCGTTGGTCTCGAGCGCGAAGCCGAGAAGGGCGATGCGGCGGGGCATGGGAGAGACTCCGGCAGGCGTGGCCCCCCAGGGTCGGCGCCGCCGCGCGGGGCTGTCAAGCGCCCCGCCCTTCACCTTTGGAGCCGCCGCCGTCATGCTGGCGGCAAGACAAGCATTTCGGGGAGGCGGTGACAGGGATGAAGACCGACGCGCTCGCGGGGATCCGCGTGATCGATTTCACCACCACGATCGCCGGGCCGCATTGCACCCGGCTGCTGGCCGATCTCGGCGCCGAGGTGGTCAAGATCGAGGCGCCGGAGGGCGACATGATGCGAACGCGCCCGCCGATCCGCAATGGGGCGAGCGGGATGTTCGGCTATCTGAACGCGGGCAAGCGGTCACTGGTCCTGGACCTGAAGCAGGCTTCCGCGGTGTCGGCGGCGAAGCGCCTCGCCGCCCGCGCTGACGTGGTGGTCGAGAACTACCGCCCCGGCGTGATGAAGCGCCTCGGCCTGGATTACGACACGCTGAAGGCGGCAAAGCCCGACCTGATCTATTGCGCCATATCGGGCTACGGGCAGACCGGTCCCGCCGCCGAACTGCCGGCCTACGCACCCATGATCCACGCCGCCTCGGGCTATGAGATGGCGCATCTGGGCTATCAGCCCGGGCGCGAGCGGCCCGACAATTGCGGGGTCTTCTTCGCCGACTTCAATTCCGGCGCCTATGCCTTCGGCGCCATCATGACGGCGTTGTTCCAGCGGGCGACGACGGGCATCGGGCAGATGATCGACGTGTCGATGTGCGAGACGATGCTGGGCGTACTGATGAACGAGGTGATGCGGGCGCAGGTTCATATCGATCCGCCCGGCCGGCCGATGTTCGGGCCGGTGCGTACCCGCGAAGGCTATGTCATGCCGGCGGTGGCGAACGAGCGGACCTTCCAGGGACTGTGCCGCGCCGCCGGTCATCCGGAATGGATCACCGATCCGCGGTTCGCCGCCTATGGCGACCGGCGGGTGAACTGGGGCGTTCTGGTGGACGAACTGGAGAAGTGGTCGGGCGAGCTGGACAGCGAGACGGTGATGGCCGCCTTCGAGGCGAACGGCGTGCCCGCTTCCCGCTATCGCACCGTGAGCGAGCTGATGGACGACCCCCAGATCTCCCATCGCGAGGCCCTGCAGCCGTTCAGTGATGCCGGCGGCACCCTGAAGGTGGTGGCGCCACCGTTCCGCCTGTCGGCGGCAGAGACGCGCGTGCGTCCCCGCAGCGCCGCGCTGGGCGAGGACAGCCTGGCCGTGCTGCGCGACTGGGGCTTCGGCGAGGAGGAGATCGGCGGCCTGAGGCGCGAGGGTGCCGTCCGTTGAGGCGAGGCCGCTTCAGCGGTCCTCGGTGATCATGAATTCGACCGAGATCTGGTCCTCCCGCTCCTCATGCGTGCCGGTGACGATGAATTGCGGCAGCATGCTGTTGGTCGTGTGCCGGATCGCCTCGGCGGCGACGGCACCGTCCACGCCTTCCGGCTTCGGCCGGCTGACCAGAACGACGACCAGCGCATCCGGCCGGACGGTGGAGCGTTCATAGACCGGTCGGGTGGCGAGCACGGTCTGCGCGTCGCTGCGTTCCATCAGGGTGTCGCCGAGCGGCGAGGCGGTGCCGCGCCAGGCGTCCTTGCCGTTCGCCCGTGCTGCCACATGCGCCTGCCAGGTCTCCAGCGGCATGTCGAAGGTCGAGCGCAGCCGTTCCTTCGACAGGAGCGCATCCCCGTCCTCGCCGGCATTCGGGGCGAGATAGCGCTGCGAGCCGGAGAACAGCAGGTAGACCAGCACGCCGGCGGCCACGAGAAGAATCGCGATGAGGACGGGGACCACGTGCCGCTCCAGCCATTTCCCCGCCGACTATACCCAGAGCCGGCGGCGGCGGAACGGCTTGACCCGCCGGCTCCCCTGTGGCGTCTATCGCTGCGGGACGGAAACGCGAGAAGGAGAGAAGGGCGATGACCGATCGTCTGTTCGATTTCACCGGCAAGGTGGTGCTCATCACCGGCGGGAGCCGCGGCATGGGCCGGCAGATGGCGCTCGCCTTCGCCGAGCGCGGCGCCGACATCGTGATCGCCAGCCGCAAGCTCGACGCCTGCGAGAAGGTGAAGGCCGAGATCGAGGCGAAGGGCCGCCGCGCGCTGGCGCATGCCTGCAACGTGACCCGCTGGGAGGAGCTGGAAGGGCTGGCGGATGCCGCCTACCGCGCCTTCGGCAAGGTCGACATCCTGATCAACAACGCCGGCTCGTCGCCGCTGGCGCCGTCCTCGCTCGAAACCAGCGAACAGCTCTTCGACCGGATCGTCCACCTGAACTTCAAGGGACCGTTCCGCCTCATGGCGCTGGTCGGCAGCCGCATGGCGGCGGGCGCGGGCGGAGCGATCATCAACATCTCCTCCGTCGGCGCCATCCGCCCCCGACCCTCGATCGCACCCTATGCCGGGGCGAAGGCGGCGCTGAACGCCATCACCCACGCCTTCGCCTTCGAATACGCGCCCAAGGTGCGGGTGAATGCCATCATGCCGGGCCGCTTCCTCACCGACATCGCCGATGCCTGGACCGAGGAGGCGCGCCAGAACAAGGAGGTGGCGCTGAAGCGGAGCGGGCAGCCGGAGGAGATCGTGACCGCGGCGCTCTATCTCGCCAGCGACCATTCTGGCTTCACCACCGGATCGGTCATCCAGGTGGACGGCGGGCTGCCCTGATCCCGCCGCTCGCCGTCGCTCAGGGCAGCACGCGCGCGGGCGGCGGTATCGGCAGCGGCCCGCGCTCCAGGGCGAAAGGGGGCGGCAGGTCGTCCGACCCGCGGCTGCCCGACTCCGCCGTCTCGGCGGTCTCATGCCGGGGCGCCTCTTCGCGGGCGTCCCGGGTTCCATGCATGCGCTCGAAAATCATCATCCAAGCCCATTGACGGAAGTGGTCGACTGCGGCGGAGGATGTCGTGATCCGAAGGCGTCCCTTCAAGGGGGGACGATGGCGGGAACCGGCGGCCCCTCCCGGTCCTGCCGGTCGAACCCGGCGGCGATCCGCTCGGCCGCGTCGGCGATCAGGCGCGGGGGCTCCTTCTCGCGGTCGCGTGTCGCCGCCGCCATCAGGCGCAGTTCGGGACGCAGGTCGATGCCGGCACGCCGCAGGCCGCCGGCGGCGGCCAGCACGCCGTCCGCCAACAGATGCGCCTGGGCATAGAGCTGTTCGCGGCTGTCCGGCGCGGCGGGATCGATCGCCCGGGCGATCGCCAGCACATCGGCGAGGCGGGCCTTCACCGCCTCGCCCGCGGCGGCGGGCGGCGGATCGAGATCGCCCACCAGATACATGGCGTGGCGGGCGGTTTCGGGGTCTTCCGAGCCGATGCGGTCGACCAGGGCGGGAGCGAGATCGGGGCGGGCGGCCACGACCGCGATGGCGGCGCGGCGGGTGGGTTCGGGCGTGTCGAGTGTCGTGAGGCCGAGCCAGTCCTCGGTCGGCGCGTCGGCGGCGAGGGGGGCCGAGGCGGATGCCCCGTCGTCCCCGGCGATCGGGGCCGGCTCGGCCGGCTCTGCCGAATCGCTCGCCGCCGGCGGGGGACTTTCGGCGTCCAGCCAGGCGATGCCGGCGGCGAGCAGGACGACCAAGCCGCCCGCCGCGAGCAGGCCGCGGGCGATCCATGCGCCGTTCGGGCCACCGGGGCGCAGGTTCATGCCGGGCGTTGGTTCAGTAGATGGTCTCCTTCAGCCGCGCCGGATAGGCGGCGTCGTAGGCGGCGCCGTCGAAATCCGCCTGCAGCGCCTTGATCATGGTGCCCGATGAGGGGAGGGCGCTCTCCGGCAGGTGGCGCGAGGGATCCCACAGCCGGGAGCGCACCAGCGCCTTCGGGCATTGCGTATAGACCCGCTCCGCCGTGACCACCAGGACGGTGGCCGGCACCTTACCCTCCATGGTGAAGGAGGCGCGAAGCGCGGGATCGGTACTGATGACCGCCCGGCCGTTGATGCGCAGCGTGCGGCCGATACCGGGAATGAGGAACAGCAGGGCGATGCGGGGGTCGCGCACGATGTTGCGCAGCGTGTCGATCCGGTTGTTGCCGCGCCGGTCGGGGATCAGGACCGTCTGCCGGTCGGCGACGCGGACGAACCCGGCCGGATCGCCCCGCGGCGTGCAGTCGAGCCCCTCCGGCCCGCTGGTGGCCAGCACCACGAAGGGCGAGACCTCGATAAAGGCGCGATAGTGATCGGAGATGTGGTCGATCTCCTTGAAGACGGCCGCGCCGGAGGGAAGACCGTAGATGGCTTCCAGCTCCGCTTCGGTGGTGACCTGATTCGCCATGTCCATCCCCGCGGGAAAATCCTTACGGGATCCTCTTCTAAACAGCCGCGGGCGGCGGGTGAAGTGACCAAGACGGGGCAGATGCTGCCGCCGGCGCGACTGACCGGGCGGCGGGCGCGGAGTAGTGTATGACTTTGTCGTGATGCGGTCTTCCCGGGGGAGCAAGCCATTCCAACCGACGATGCGAGCGATCCGGCCGGCTTCTCGCCCAAGATCGCGACGCTCTACCGATACTGGCTGGAGCGGCACCGCCCCGATGGCGGGCTGCCGCGCCGGGCCGATATCGATCCGCTGGAGATCGCCCGCCGGTCGCCCGATCTGCTGCCGCATCTGTGGCTGGTGGACGTGCTGCGCGATCCCTACCGGTTCCGCTATCGCCTGATCGGCGGCGCGGTGATCGAGGCCGGCGCGGTCGCCCGCACCGGGGACATCCTCGGGCCGGGCGGTGGGGTGGGCGGAAATTCGAGTCTCTACGACAACCTGGTCCGGGTCTGCGAGCAGCGCCGCTGGACCTATCGCATCGGCCGCCCGACCCTCTTGCATTCCCGGCATGTGGAGCGGGCCGAGCGGCTGAGCCTGCCGCTGGTCGACGACCGGGGCGAGGTGACGATGATCCTGAGCGCGACGGTCTACAGCTGGCAGGAGGGCTGGGGCCGGCCGGGCTGACGGTGCCTGCCGGATGAACCAAACTTAAGCCGCCGTCACGCCGATTGTCGCTGATCCGTCACCGGCTTCTGATAGTGTCGGCCGCATGAAACGGATCTACGAAGCCCATGTCGAAAGCCCGAACGCCGACGGGACGACGCGCCGGTTTGTCGCCCGGTCGGATGCGGAGGCGGTGCGCCGGGCGATCGGAGGCCTCGCCACCGGACAGACGGTGGCGCTGTGGCGCGACGGCTGCCTGCTCGGGCGCCTTTCCGCCCCGGTAACCCGGATGGCCGGCGGGAACGCCGCCGCCCGCCCCGTGTCCTGGACGGGCGCCTGAACCGGGTTTGACTTCGCCGCGCCGCTTGCCGACTGTTTGCCGCGAGAGAAGGCGAGGAAACGGCTAGGGAGGCGGCCCCGCATGCGCGCTGCTGCGGAAGGGATCGACGTCAGCGACCCCGCGCTCTACGAACAGGACCGCTGGCAGCCGCTGTTTGCGCGCCTGCGCGCCGAGGATCCGGTCAACTATGTCCCCGACAGCCCTTTCGGCCCCTACTGGTCGATCACCCGCTATGCCGACATCATGGCGGTCGAACTGAACCACGCGGTCTTCTCTTCCTCCTCGGAGGTCGGCGGCATCCAGATCACCGACGTGCCGCCGGGCCGCGAACTGGTCAGCTTCATCCGCATGGACCCGCCGGGGCATACCGCAAGGCGGCGCACGGTGGCGCCGATCGTGGCGCCGACCAACCTCGTCAACATGGAAGGCCTGATCCGCGAACGCACGGTGCGCGTTCTGGAAGGATTGCCGCGGGGCGAGGTGTTCGACTGGGTCGACCGCGTCTCCACCGAACTGACCTCGATGATGCTGGCGACCCTGTTCGACTTTCCCTTCGAGGAACGGCGGAAGCTCACCTACTGGTCGGATGTCTCGATCGCCAACGTGAAGTCGCCCGACGCACCGGTGCGTTCGGAGGACGAGCGCTATGCCGAACTGGCGAAGATGGGCCAGGCCTTCGCCGCGCTGTGGAACGAGAGGATCAACGCCCCGCCGACCTTCGACCTGGTGTCCATGCTCGCTCACGGCGAGAGCACCCGGAACATGACGCCGGTCGAGTTCGTCGGCACCTTCGGCCTGCTGATCGTCGGCGGCAACGACACAACACGGAACTCGATGACCGGCGGGCTCCTCGCCCTGGCCAGGAACCCGGACGAGTGGAGCAAGCTGCGTGCCGACCCGACCCTGGTCGCGAGCCTGGTGCCGGAGACGATCCGCTACCAGACGCCCGTCATCCACATGCGCCGGACGGCGCGCGCCGATGCGCAAGTCGGCGGGAAGACGATCCGCAAGGGCGACAAGGTGGTGATGTGGTACGTGTCCGGCAACCGTGACGAGAGTGCCATCGAAAACCCGGATGCCTTCGTGATCGACCGGGCGAGGCCGCGCCAGCACCTCTCCTATGGTGCCGGCGTGCATCGCTGCGTCGGCGACCGGCTCGCCGACCTGCAGCTGCGCATCCTGTGGGAGGAGATCCTGCGCCTGGGGTTCGAGATCGAACTGGCCGGTCCGCCCAAGCGGCTCTATTCGAACTTCATTCGCGGTTTTCGCGAACTGCCGGTGCGCATCGCCGCCTGAACGGCGGCGGCCGGGGAGGGAACCGCCGGGGCGTCGTCGCCGTTGCAGTGCGGCATGATGGCCGATGCTTCGACACGCCCGCCGCTGGCGGACCGCCGCCCGCCGACGCTCATGAGGCCGGGAGAGACCGTCTGGCGCTGCGCCCGCGCGCGGCGCGCCGGGGTGCTGATCGACGCCTGCGCCTATTTCGAAGCCGTGCGGGCGGCGATGCGCGAGGCGAAACGCTCCATCCTCATCGTCGGCTGGGACATCGACAGCCGCACGCGGCTGGTCGGCGAGAGCGGCCGGGCGGAGGACGGGCTTCCCGAACTCCTGGGCGATTTCCTGGAGGCGCTGGTCACGCGGCGACCGGACCTGTCGATCAAGATCCTGCTGTGGGACTACGCCGTCTTCTATGCGCTGGAGCGCGAGCTGCTGCCGGGCATCGTCTTCGGCTGGCAGCGCCCACGCCAGATCGAGCTCTGCCTCGACGACGTGCTGCCCTTCGCCGCGGCGCATCATCAGAAGATCGTGGTGGTCGACGACGCGCTCGCCTTCAGCGGCGGCATCGACCTGACGGTCCGGCGCTGGGACAGGTCGGCACATATGCCCGGCGATCCGGCGCGGGTCGATCCGGGAGATGTGCCCTATCGGCCTTTCCACGACGTGCAGATGATGGTCGACGGCGAAGCCGCCCTCGCGCTGGCCCGGCTGGTGCGCGAGCGCTGGCGACGCGCCGCCTGCGAGGCGCTTCCCCTCCGTACCGACCGGGCCGAGCGGACCGGAGATCCCGACCTCTGGCCCGCCTCGGTGCGTCCTGACTTCGAGGACGTGGAGATCGGTATCGCCCGCACGCTGCCGGCACTGGGACGGGATGCGGCGGTGCGGGAGGTCGAGCGGCTCTTCATCGACATGTTCGAGCGGGCCGAACGCTGTGTCTATGTCGAGAACCAGTTCCTCACCACGCTCCGGCTGGCCGAGGTCCTGGCGCGCCGGATGGCCGACCGGCCCGAGCTCGAGGTGCTGATCGTCGCGCCGCAGACCCATCACACCTGGCTCGAGCATCAGGCGATGGGCGTGGGTCGGGCCCGGTTCATGCAGGTGTTCGAGGAATTCGACGTCGGCGCGCGGGTACACCTCGCCTATCCGCTGGTGAGCGAGGGGGAGGAGACGGCCGACGTGATGGTTCACTCCAAGGTGTGCATCGTGGACGACCGCATCCTGCGCGTGGGGTCGGCGAACCTGTGCAACAGGTCGATGGGTACCGACACCGAGTGCGACCTGGTGCTGGAGGGATCGACGCCGGAGCTCCGCGCCGCGATCCGGTCGGTGCGCGACCGCCTTCTCGGGGAGCATTGCGGTCTCGCGCAGGCGGAGGTGGCGGCCGCGTTGGCGGCCGACCCGTCGATCCTGCGGCTGGCCCGTGCGGGCGGCCGGGGTGGGCGCCGGCTGGCCCCCGTCGCGCTCGATCCGGTGCCCGCCGAGGCTTCCAGTTCGATCCAGTCGATCGCCGACCCGGAGGAGCCGCTCAGCATGCCTGAATTCATGGCCGGGGAAGCCGCCGCGCCGCAGCGGGAGCGCTGGCTGCCGCGTGCGCTGCTGGCCGTCGCGGGCCTCTTGCTGTTCGCCGGGCTGGTCGTGCTCTGGCGCTACACACCGCTGGCCGAGATCGCCGACCCCCGGGTTTTGCAGGGCTGGCTCGGCCGCTTCGACGGTCTGGCCCTCGGCGGGATCGTCGTGGCGGGATTCCTCGCCGGCGGCCTGGTCGCCTTTCCCGTGACCGTGATGATCGCCGCCACCGCGCTCGCGCTCGGGTCCTGGCAGGGGCTGCTCTATGCCGGGCTGGGGAGCGTCGCGAGCGCGCTCAGCACCTACCTGGTCGGCCGGCTGATCGGGGCGCAGCCGTTGCGCGACCTCCTCGGCCCCCGCATCAACCGGATCGGCCGTTCGCTCGGCCGGCAGGGCATCGTGACGGTCGTCGCCGTCCGGCTTCTGCCGGTGGCCCCCTTCACCCTGGTCAATCTGGTAGCCGGGGCCATCCGCCTTCCCTTCGCCGACTTCGCCATCGGCACCGCGATCGGCCTTGCGCCGGGCCTGGTCACGATGTCGATCCTGGGCGGACAGGTCGTGGACGTCTTCCGCGATCCCTCGATCGGCGACATCGGCATCATGCTGGCGGTCCTGCTCGGGGGATTCGGCCTCTCCCTCCTGTTGCAGCGCGTGGTGTCCGGCGCCCGGGCGGCCGCTTGAGGGAAGCGGCGCCGCTTCGCGTCCTGACCTGGAACATCCACGGCGGCATCGGCCGGGACGGGCGATACGACCTCGACCGCATCCTGGCGCTGGCCCGCAGCCACCATCCCGACGTCGTCGCATTGCAGGAAGTGGATTCGCGGGGAAGACTGGCCGCGCTCGCGCCGCTTCTGCATCTGCAGCAGGGCCTGGGCGAGCACTCGGCCGAAGCACGGACCATCACCGCACCCGACGGCCACTACGGGCATGTCCTGATCAGCCGCTACCCTCTGAGCGACATCGCCCTGCACGATCTGTCGGTACCGGGCCGGGAGCCACGCTTCGCCATCGAGGCGGTGGTCAACGTGCCCGGCGGGGCGGTGCGCGTCGCCGCGACCCATCTGGGCCTGGGGTTCCGGGAACGCCAGCGTCAGGCGAGGCAGCTCGCGAGCCTGGCGCTCGGGAGCCGGGGACCGATGGTCGTGCTAGGCGATTTCAACGACTGGCAGGGATCGGTCCGCCGCATCCTGTCGCCGATCCTTCCGGCCTGGACTTCCTACCGGACATTCCCGGCGCGGCGGCCTTTCCTGGGCCTGGACGGCATCTACTGCCGACCGGTCGAGGCGCTGGTGAGGAGCTGGACCGACAGCCGAGCCGCTCATGCCTCCGATCATCTGCCCGTGCTGGCCGACATCGGGCCACCGCACCGGCCTGCTGTGGCGATCAATGGATGAGGGAGCTTCCGCTCTCCGCGAGGCGCGTCGCCTCCTTCGACAGGGCCAGGGCCACCTCGCGGCTGTCGAGACGTGACCGCATGGCCCGGACCGCGTACGCCAGGAGATAGGCGCCGGCACGCTCACGCGGGAGGCCTTGTGCCGCCGCGGCCTCGACCGCGTCGTCGATCGCATCCAGCAGGCGACTTGCCGCTTCGCTCATGGTGATCCTCGTGACTGCTCGGCCGCAGGGCAGACTATGTGGCCCGATCCGCCCGGGCGGGGACAAATCTGTAACCGTTTGGGGTGCTCTCGCGCTGCAGGGAACCCGAAGCGGGCGCTTTCGGTTCCCCCACCGCGCCCGGGAAACTGCCGAAACTTCCGCGGACGTGCTCAACGACGCGGACTGGGGCATGACACCCTCGACAGGCCAGCCGTTCGAACTTCTGTTCTGGGCCATCGTGATCGGTCCCGGACTGTTCCTGGCACTGGTCGCGGCCATGTTCCGACGCTCCTGGATCCTGTGGGGCGTGGGCGGGGTCCTGGCGACGATGCTGGCCGTGCTGCTGGCCGAGAAGGTCGGCCAGCCCGGCTGGGGCGCCCTGGCCGAGAGGGGCTACAGCCAGGCTTTCGTATCCGCGGTGCGCGCGGCGACGGCAGCCGGCGCGGTCACACTGCTGTTGCTGCTCCTGATGTCCCTCACCCGTCCGCGCCCCTTGTCCGAGCCGCCGATGCGCCAGGAACCGGTGAACATGCCGCCTTCCGCGGGAATCGCCGGCCGGGCGGAAATCCTGCGCGTGCCTGCGGAGGTGTTCGTCGACCTGCTGGCCGCGGAACAACTCGAACCGGCCCTCGAGGCCGGAAGCGACGGGGATCGCATCCGTGTGCGGCGCCGTGGCGGCGGCACGGTGGGTTACCTGCCGCGGCTCCAGGGCATGGAAGTGGCCATGCTGGCCCGCCGGGGCGGGCGTCTCAGGATGTGGATCGCCGACCGCCAGGCGGGACGGCCCGGCGAACCCGGCGTCGTCCAGGTCGCCTACGAGGAGACACCGAGGGGCCAGATTATCCCGGTCGAAGCGCCGGCCCAGGGCGCGCCGGCAGCCGCGGCGGCCACCGCGCATGCCGAAGCCGAGCCGGCGGTGGTCGGTGGGACAGGACCGGAGGCCGTTCTGCCGGACCGCCAGCCGCCGGCCCCGACGACCGGTGCCGCGCGAGGCGATATCGCCTCGCAACTCGCCACGCTGGCCTCGCTCAAGTTCAGCGGCGCGCTCAGCGAGGCGGAGTTCGAGGCGGCGAAACGCAAGGTGCTTCAGATCTGAACAGGCCGATGCAGGAGATAGGATCATGCCGCTTCCCCTGACCGAGAAAGACATCGGAGCCGTCAAGACGGGGTTCGACGGGCGGCTCGCCGGCCTCGAGGACGTCGACATCGGCGAGCGGATCGCCGCCCATGCCGACCGGCTGTGGCGGCAGGCCGACCGGCGCGGGACTCCCGCAGACTATCGCGACGAGGCCCGCAGACTGGTCGCGGAGGAAGAAATCCCGCACTGACGCGTCAATCTCCCCGCCGAGCCTCGATCTCGCGGCGCAGGCATGCCGGACAGAAGCAGGCCTCGGCCTGGGCCGGCATCGGCAACGGAGGCAATGCCTTGCACCAGCAATCGCCATCCGGGTCGCAGGCGAAGGTCGCCCCGCACCTGATGCAGCGAGGGGTGTCGCCGGACAACCGTCGGTCTTGGTTCCGCATCAGATCACTATAGGCGGGAACGAACCGCCGATGGGGCCGGTTTCCCATCGCAGAACAGCGCGAGGGAGCAAGACCATGTCCGGCATCCTGAAATCCCTTCTGGGCGGCGGCGGCGACCAAGGCGCGGTAGACGCCTCGGCGGCGAAAAAGCCTTGGCCGGGGAACGCCATCGACCAGCGCATAGACGCACATGCCGAGCGGCTGTGGCGGGAAGCCGGGCAGAAGGGAAGTCCGGGGGACTATCGCGACAAGGCGCGCGAGATCGTGTCGCGGGAGGAAATGCCGGGTGAAATGGAGTCGACCGGCTGATCAGTGGACGGTAGGGGACGGCTCCCCCGTATCAGGCACCTCCGCCTCCATCTGCGCGACCGGCTGTGGTTCGGTGCGCAGGATCGCCAGGGCCAGCCCGGCCTGGATGTCGTCCGAGGTCGCGTCCGGCACCTCGAGCGCGACAGCCTCGAACAGATCCCGCCACGGCTTTCCCGCATAGGCTTCGGTCAGGCGGATGAACGCTTCGGCGCAGGCGCCGGCCAGTGGTGAATGCGCGATCTCGGGTTTCGTCTTCGCCATGGGCGGTCTCCCGTATTCCGGCCGCGATCCTTTTCCGCAAACGGTGGCGCGCCGATCCGGTTCCCCCGTTAGATGGTGAGCCGTCGAGCGCATGCAAGCCCCGCTTGCCCGCGGCGAGACTTTCGGGCTACGTCCGCCGGCATCAGGCGTACCTGTCGGGAGGGCGAGGGCGTGCAGGGCGTGGAAGAGCGAGCCAAGGAGAGCGTCGGGCGACCCGTCCGCGTTGCGGTCATCGGCGCCGGCATGTCGGGCATTCTGTCGGCGATCAAACTGCGCGAGCGCGGCATCGAAGACATTGTCGTCTATGAGAAGGCGTCCAGCCTCGGCGGCACGTGGCGCGACAATACCTATCCGGGTCTGTCCTGCGACGTGCCCTCCCATGTCTACGCCTATTCGTTCGAACTCAATCCGGACTGGAGCCGCCGTTTCTCGTCGGGGTCCGAGATCCGTGCGTATTTCGAGCGGGTGGCGCGGAAGTACGATGTCGAGCGCCACATCCGCTTCGACACGGAGATCATCCGAGCGGTCTATCGCGGCGGGCGATGGCATCTGACGGCCCGGGACGGTCGTGACGACGCGGTGGATGCGGTGATCTTCGCCACCGGCGTCCTGCACCATCCCGCCTATCCTGACATCGAGGGATTGCAGAGCTTTGCCGGCGACTGCTTCCACAGCGCGCGCTGGAATCACGAAGCTCCGCTGGAGGGCCGCCGCGTCGGCATCATCGGCACGGGGTCGACCGCGGTCCAGATCCTGCCCGCCATCGTCGACCAGGTGGCCAAGGTCAGCCTGTTCCAGCGGACACCGCAATGGATCCTGTCGATGGGCAATCCGTCCTATGCGCCGGAGGAGATCGCGGCCTTCCGCGCCTCTCCCGAACGCCTGCGGCAATCCTACGACCACTGGGCGGATCGCTTCATCAACACCTTTGCCCGGGCGGTGGTGGGCGACGAACACGAGATGCGGCGCATCGAGGCGGCATGCCGCCAGAACCTGGAGGAGAGTGTCCGCGACCCGGAACTCAAGCGCAAGCTGACCCCGAACTACAAGGCTGCGTGCAAGCGGCTGATCATGTCGGACACGTTCTATCCGGCGATCCAGAAGCCGAACGCCGAACTCGTCACGGACGCGATCACGCGCATCGAACGGGGCGGCGTGCGCACCGCCGATGGCGCGCTGCACGAACTCGACGTCCTGGTTCTCGCGACCGGCTTCGACGGACATGCCTTCATGCGTCCGATCGAGATCGTGGGCGAGGGCGGGCGGACTCTCGATCAGGCCTGGGCCAATGCGAATGAAGCCTACCGTTCGGTGGCGCTGCCAGGGTTTCCCAACCTGTTCACGCTGGTCGGCCCGAACAGTCCGATCGGCAATTTCTCCGTGATCATGATCTCCGAACTGCAGCTCGGCTATGTCCTGCAGCTCATCGACCTGCTGCGCGGCGGCTGCCGGGCGGTAGCGCCGCGGCAAGATGCGACCGACCGTTTCAACCGGGCGATCCGGGATGCCATGGGCGGCACCGTCTGGGTCTCGGGTTGCCGCAGCTGGTATCTCGACAGGAACGGCAATCCGGCGCTCTGGCCCTGGAGCTTCGAACGGTTCCGCCAGGAGATGCAGGCGCCGGACCTGAGCGAGTTCGAACTCGTCGCCTAGGCGCAACATCTGTCCAGGGTTAACCGCGGGGGGCGACCTGCAGGAATGCCGATGGGCCATCCCGCTCGGCCAGAGCGCCCCTCGTCAGAGAAGTGCCAAACGCTGCCGCGTCATCGGTTGCCGCTCGAAGCGGCGAAGAACTCCTCGACCAGCCGGTTGAACACGGCCGCGCGCTCGAAATAGGCGGAGTGGCCGGCATCCGGGATATGGGCGACACGCGCGTCCGGCAGCACCGAGGCCATGGCATCGGCGGCGAAAGGAGGGATCACGACATCGAGATCGCCCGAGATGAAGAGGATCGGGCAGCCGGCGACGGCAAGTTCCTCGGGCGCGCGGGTCCGGTTCGCGCCGAGCTTCATGCGAATGCCTTCCTTGTCCAGTCCTGCATTCATGTCGTCGATATGCCGATAGAGCAAGTGCAGTGCGGGCTGCTCGCGCGCCATCAGCGCACCGCCGGCCGGGTGGATGCCGTTCGCCGCGTACTCGGCCAGGACGGCCTGCGATCGCCGCTGCCAGTCGGCGAGGCGGCCGCGCTCGGGCTCGCGCATGCGACCGGGATCGAGCGAGCCGGTGGTTGCCGCCAGGACCAGGGCCTTCAGCTTTCCGGTCCCGCGCAGGGCATACTCGACGGAGGTCCAGCCACCCATGGACTGGGCAACCAGGCAGAATTCACTCAGGCCGAGGTGATCCACCAGGGCGGCGAGATCCCCGGCATAGTCGGCCGGGTCGGGACCGCCCGGGAGAGCGGAGGAGGGAGCGAACCCCCGGTGGGCGAAGGTGACGCAGGCGTGGCGGGGCGCGAAATGCGCGACCTGCTGCCACCAGGAGAGATGATTGCCGCCCAGACCATGCGCGAAGACGATGGCGGGTCCTTCGCCGGTCACCTCGTAATGGATCCGGCAGTCCGGCCGCTCGAGCATGCCCAGGCGGCGTGCCGGTGCCTTGAAGATGTCGCTCATCGTTTCTTCTCCTGATGAAGGCCTGACATTCTACTTCCTTCCGCCCAGTAAGCCCTCGGCGAGCCGCCTGAGCAGACCTTCGGCGCGGCTTTCGCGGGCCTGATTGCGCGCCTGCCGGCGACGGCCCGAGAACGTCTCGAGCACCGCGCCGTGCTTGCCGTGGACCAGGACCAGCTGGCGTTCGTGGAATACTTCCAGGCCGGGACGGTGGCCGATACTGATGACGGACACGCGCGGCAGTTCGCGGGCCAGCAGTTCCATCATTCGGCGCTGGTTGTCCTCATCCAGGGCCGCTGTCGCCTCGTCCAGGAAGACCCAGTCGGGCTTGTGCAGGAGCAGGCGGGCGAAGGCGAGGCGTTGCTGCTCGCCGCCCGACAGCAACCGATCCCACTGCTCGCTGTCGTCCAGGCGCGCGATCAGATGGTCGAGGTGGACGGCATGCAGCGCATACTCGATCTCGCGGGTCTCCACGCTGTCGGGTGACGAAGGATAGAGCAGCGCCGTGCGCAGCGGGCCGATCGGAAGGTAGGGCCGCTGGGGCATGAACATGAGCTTGCCGCCGATGGGCAGCCGGATCGTGCCGCGGCCCCAGGGCCACAGCCCGGCGACGGCGCGCAGCAGCGTGCTCTTTCCGGTGCCGGATTCGCCCATGATCAGGACGCGCTCGCCCAGTTCGATGGCGGCATCGGCATCCGAGACCAGGAAGGTCCCGTCCGGATGAGCGATGCCGAGCCCCTCGAAGACGAGGCGGGGGCCCTCTTCGCTGTCATCGTCCTGGATCAGGAGGATGCTCGTCGTCTGGTCCCCGATATCGGCTTCGAGGTCGTCCAGCCCGTCGTGCAGGCCGAGCACGCGATCCGCCGATGCCTGCCATTCCGCGAAGCGGGGGAAGTTGTCGACGAACCAGGACAGCGCCGACTGTACCTGTACGAAGGCCTGCGCGGTCTGCATCAATCCGCCGAGGGTGATGGCGCCCGAGAAGTACTGCGGGAGGGCGATGATCAGCGGGAAGACACCGGCGAGGGTGGAATAGGCATTGGTCAGAAGGATCAACCGGCGCTGGCCGTCCGTCTGTCGGTTCCAGGCGCCCTGGATGCCGGTGAAGGCGGCGAGCAGGCGGCGGCGCTCGTCCGCCTCGCCGCGCAGCAGGGCGATTCCTTCCGCATTCTCGCGCACCCGCACCAGACCGAAGCGAAAGGCGGCTTCGTTCGACTGGCGCGCATCGGTCGCCTTCACCAGCGGCCGTCCCAGCAGCAGTGTCAGGCCGGAGCCGATCCCGGCATAAAGAAGCGCGATCCAGACCAGATAGCCCGGGACATTCCAGTCCGAGCCGCCGACCGAGAAGGTCATCGCCCCCGAGAGATTCCAGAGCAACCCAAGGAAAGTGACCAGCAAAAGGATGCAATAGAAGATGCTGTGGGCGAATTCGATCGCGTATTCGCAGGCGATGCGGATGTCCTCGGCGATCCGGCTGTCGGGATTGTCGTGCTCCCCGGGCAGGAACTGCAACTGGTACTGGCGGCCCTTCTGCAGCCACTTCTCCAGCGTCACCCTGGACAGCCAGGCCCGCCAGCCCATCTGCAGCTGCCGCTTCACATGAAGGTGCGTCGCGGTCGTCAGCATCGAGAAGACGACGATGAGCGCGAAGATGCCGATCTGCCTGATCAATGCGGTCGCGTCGCGCTGTTCCAGCGCGTTGAAGAAGTCCTTGTTCCAGAGATTGATCCAGATCGCCGTGCCGAGCTGACCGAGCACCATGAGCGCGAGGACCCCGGTCAGCGACTTGGCCCGCCAGCGTTCGTCGGAATGGGTCCAATAGCCGCCGGCGAGGCGGCCGAAGCGAACCAGGGTGCCGGCACCATCGCCGGGGGCGAGCGGTGCGGGAGCCGCGGGCGCCCTCTTGTCGGACCGGTTTCCGGTGCCGGTCTCCGCCCGCCCGACCATCCCCACCTGCTCCGCCGATGCCCCCGAGCAGCCAGGATACCGCCGATCCGGCCTACCGGCACCGTCATTCGACGGTCCCGGCGGCGCCGAGTTGATGCGAGACAAGCCCGCCCGCGGTTGACAGAATGCGGTCTTCCGAGCCCCCGGCTCCCATCCGGAACAGAAAGACTTCAGTCATGAGCGAGGCGCGCAACGGCGACCTGGTCAGCGTGCACTATACCGGCACGCTGGACGACGGCAGCACCTTCGACAGTTCGCGTGGCCGCGAGCCGCTGGAATTCACCCTCGGCCAGGGGGAGGTGGTGGCCGGGTTCGACGCCGCCGTCCTCGGCATGGTGATCGGCGAGGTGAAGACCGTGACGCTCGAGCCGGCCGATGCCTATGGCGACCATCATCCCGAGCGGGTGATGCAGGTTCCGCGAAGCGCGCTGCCGGAAGGGGTGGAGCCGGCCGCCGGCATGGAATTCCAGGCCCAGGCGCCGAACGGGGAGATCGTGGCGCTGGTCGTGACCGGCGTTGAGCACGATCAGGTGACGCTGGATGCCAATCACCCGCTGGCCGGCAAGGCCCTCACCTTCGAGGTGGAACTGGTCGACCTGCGGCGGGCGGCCTGAATTCCGGGGGCTTTTGGCGGACTTCACGCTGTAATAAACAAGCGCGATGTTCGTCGATTCGCGTGAACTCGGTCCCGATGTCCCCCTGGAGACCGACATATGCATCATCGGGGCGGGCGCGGCCGGTATCACGCTCGCGCGCAGCTTTGCCGGCAGCTCGACCAGCGTCTGCCTGATCGAGAGCGGAGGCCTGGCGGAAGACAAGATCGTCAACGACCTGAACGCGGGCGCCAGTATCGGGCTGCCCTATTACGACCTGACCCAGACCCGCGAGCGGCGCTTCGGCGGCACGACGGCGACTTGGTCGGGCCGCTGCGTGCCGATGGACCCGATCGACTTCGAGGCGCGTCCCTGGGTCGAGCACAGCGGCTGGCCCATCGGTTTCGAGACGCTGAAGCCCTTCTATCTGCGGGCCAACGCGGTATGCCGCGTGGGCGAGCATCGCTATGACGCCAGTCTCTGGCCGGCGACGAAGATTGCCGCGCCGCAGCTCGATCCCGACCTCTTCGCCACGCCGTTCTGGCGGCTGAAGTCGCTGCGCTTCGGTGAGACCTATCGCGCGGAGCTTCGCCGGGCGGCGAACATCAGGGTGGTTCTCAACGCGACGATCACCGCCCTGCACGCGGATGCGGACCGCCGCCGGATCGAACGGGCCGAATTGCGCAGCCTGTCGGGCCTGCGCACCACCGTGCGCGCGCGGCGCTGGGTCCTGGCCACCGGCGGGATCGAAAACGCGCGACTGCTCCTTGCCTCCGACGCGGAGGAGCCGGCGGGCATCGGCAATCAGAACGATCTCGTCGGCCGCTTCTTCATGGAACACCCGAAGTGCCGGGTCGCCCGCGTGCAGCCGACGGATGCCTACCGGCTGCTCGAGACCTGGCGCAAGCATTTCCCCTTCGGCTATCCGGCGCTCTGGCCGACGATCACCAGCACGCGGCAGGTACAGGAACGGCACGGCATCCTGAATTCCTCCCTCGGCATCTATTACCGCTCCACGCCCGAGCTGACCGACGCGGCGCTCGGGATCTGGAACGGGGTCAAGCTGCGGCGCTGGCCCGACAGGCTGCTGCCCCGGCTCGCCGCCTTCCTCAAGGTTCTGGACGAGGGGCCGTCCAACCTGGTGCGCCGGTTCGTCCGCCGGCACGCCATGGTGGCCCGTCCGCATCACGTCTACCTGCTGGCGCGGGCGGAACAGGCGCCGAACCCGCAGAGCCGCGTGGTGCTGTCGCTGGCGCGTGACGCGCTCGGGCAGCGGCGGGCCGATGTCGACTGGCGGCTGAGCGCGATCGACCACCGGACCGTCGCCGTGCTGACGGGCCTCTTCGCCGCCGAGAGCAGGCGCCTGGGCTGGGGCGAAGTCACGCCCGATGCCTGGCTTTCCGACCCTTCGGCCGCCTGGCCCTTGGCGTCGGATACCGATGATCATCACGAGCACCTGCAGGGAGGGCATCACCATATCGGAACCACCCGCATGGCCGAGGATCCGAAACGCGGCGTGGTCGATGCGGATTGCCGGGTGCACGGCAAGGAGAACCTGTGGATCGCCGGCAGTTCGGTGTTCCCGACCGCGGGCTGGGCCAACCCGACCCTGACCATCGTGGCGCTGACCTTGCGGCTCGCCGATCACCTGAAGGCGACCGGCTGACCCTTCGGGCGTCTCCGCCACAGGAGAAAGAGCGCCGTCGCGGCCACCATCGCCATCCCGGCGGCATAGGCATAGCCCGCCGCGACAGGCCCGTGCGCGGCGAAGGCGGTCAGGACGGCGAAGGTGACGGCGGCGCCCAGCGCGCGCGCCTTCAGCACCGCCTCCGCCTGGTCGAGCGCGACCAGGGCCGAATCGAGGAAGAACACCGGCAGGGCGGCGATCAGCCCATAGGCCATCAGCACCAGCAGAGGCTGCGCGCCGTCGTAACCCGGTCCGAAGGCGAATGCGAGGAGCGGCCGCCCCGCCAGTTCGAGAATCAGGACGACGAGGAGGGCGAAGCCGAGGGACAGGCCGGTGATCCGCCCCGTGACCGACCAGAAATGACCCATCTCGTTGCGTTCCCGCAGGCGGGCGACCTCCGGGAAATAGGCCCGGGTCAGAAGGTCGCCGGGCTTGGCGGCTGCCTCGATCACCGTCAGCGCGATCCGGAACAGGCCCGCGGCGGCGGCTCCGAACAGCGCGCCCACCATGACGGTCAAGGCCGGACCGAGCAGCGTCGACACGCCGGTGGAGGCGTTGGTGGCGAGGGCGAATCGCCACAGCCGCGGGTTCTCCGCCAGCACGCCGGAGGGACTGCCGGTGAAGGCCGCGGCTAGGCCGCGTCGGCGCGTCTCGCGCAGGGCGAAGACCCAGATCAGGAGATCCGCCAGCAGGTCGGACAGGAACCAGGCCCCGACATAGACGACCGGCGGCGCCTCGATGGCGGCGGCGACGCCTACGCCCAGGAGGCGCAACCCGCCGTTGACGCTGCTCTGGACGGCCAGCAGTCCGAAGCGATCGAACAGGCGAAGCAAGCCGCTGGCGGTGGACGATGCCATGGTCGGGATCACGAGGCAGTAGAACATCGCGACGCCGATGAAGGGGGCAGGCACGCCGGTCCGCTCGCCGAACCAGGCCAGCGCCGCGACCGCCGCCGCCAGGGCGGCGAGGCCGGCGGCGACGTCCAGCCGGACGCCGAAGGCGATGAGACGGCGGAGCGAAGGATACCTGCCGGCGACCAGATGCGCGGTTCCGTAGCGGATCAGCGCCTGCCAGGTCTGGAAGGTGGCGAGACCGCCGGCGGTCTGGGCGAAGGCATGGATCAGCACGACGATGCCGAAGCGCTCCGGACCGAGCATCCGGCTCGCCAGCGCCAGCGCGGCAAGGTGCAGCACCGTGCCGGCCGCCTTCCCGCCGAGCAGATAGCCGGCATTGCGCAGCACGCGGCGGAAGGCGGATTCGGTCGCTGCGGACTCCATCCGTCCTGCATAGCAAAGACCTGCGCACCCTTGCGCACGAATGTGATGAATCGCCCGGACCGGTTGACGGGATCGCCGGGTCGGGCAGCCTTGCGCGATGTTGCCCCACTTCGAGATCCACGGCGGGACGGGACCTGCGCTGCTGCTGGTGCACGGCTTCCTGTCCAGCCGGGCGCAATGGCGCCTCAATCTGGCCGCCCTGGCCACGGTCTGCCGTCCGGTCGTTCTGGAACTGTGGGGGCACGGCCGCTCGCCCGCGCCGGCGGATCCGGCGCTCTATCGCGTCGAAGCCTATGGCCGGGCGTTCGAGGCGATCCGCCGTGCGGCCGGTGCCGAGCGGTGGTTCGTCTGCGGCCAGTCCTTCGGCGCCGGGCTGGTCATGCGCTATGCCCTGAACCACCCGGACCGCGTGCTGGGGCAGGTGGTGACGAATTCGGTTTCCGCTTTCTCGCCCTTCGACGCCGCGGCGCGGGCGGGGCGCGCGGCGGCGGTCGAACAGGGAGGGCGGGCTGCGCTGGAAGCCTGGCCCATCCATCCGCGCAAGGCGCGGCGGCTGCCGGAGGCGGTACGCGACGAACTGTGGGCCGATTCCGACCTGCTCGATCCAGCCGCGGTGGCGCTGTCGATGCGGCACACTGCGCCGGATCTGCCCGTCGTGGACGACCTGCCGTCCTTCACCGTGCCGACGCTCCTGGTGAACGGGCTGCGCGAGGCGGCTTTTCAGCCGTTGCGCCGGATGGCGGGAGAACGCCTGCCGGACTGCCGGGTCGTCGACCTCGACGGCGGGCATTCGGTCAATATCGACGCGGCGGAGGGATTCAACATCGCCGTCTGCGACTTCATTCGCGCTAGGCTCGGCGCATGAAGGACGACCTGATCCGCCTGACGGCGACGGAGGCGGTGGCACGCCTCACGCGCAAGGAGATTTCGCCGCTCGACCTGGTCGACGCGGCGGCGGCGCGCATCGGCGCGGTGGAACCGGCGGTGAACGCACTGCCCACGCTCTGCCTCGACCGGGCGCGGGCCCATGCGAAGCGCCTGATGGCCGCGGGAGAGCCGACGCTGCTCGCCGGCCTCCCCCTCTCGATCAAGGATCTGACCGACGTGGCCGGCGTGCGCACCACCTACGGTTCGCCGCTCTATGCCGACCATGTCCCGGCACTCTCCCATCCCCTGGTCGAGCGGATCGAGCGCAACGGGGGCATCGTCGTCGCCAAGTCGAACACACCGGAATTCGGCGCCGGCGGCAGCACCTTCAACGAGGTCTTCGGGCGCACGCGCAATCCCTGGAACACCGCCCTCACCTGCGGCGGGTCGACCGGCGGAGGTGCCGTGTCGGTGGCGACCGGCGAGGTGTGGCTGGCGCACGGCTCGGACCATGGCGGATCGCTGCGCCGTCCGGCTTCCTACTGCTCGGTGGTGGGCCTGCGCCCCTCCCCCGGGCGGGTGACGCGGGGTACGGTCAAGAACCTGTTCTCGCCGCTGTCGGTCGAAGGGCCGATGGCACGGACGGTGGGCGATGTCGCGCTGTTCCTCGATGCGATGGCGGGGCTCTGCCCGCTCGACCCCTTGACCTTCGAGGCGCCTGCGATTTCCTTCACCGCCGGCCTCGCCGATCCGGTCGCCCCGAAGCGGGTCGCCTTCACCGCCGATTTCGGCGGCAGTATCCGGGTCGATCGCGAGACGCGGGATATGTGTGCCGCGGCGATGAAGCATTTCGAGGCGATGGGGGCCATCGTCGAGGAGGCGGCCCCGGATCTGGGCGAGGTGGAGCGGGCCTTCATGGTGCTGCGCTCACAGCATTTCGTCACCGCCCAGATCCAACGGATGCGCCAGCACCGCGACAGACTGAAGCCCGACATCATCTGGAACACGGAGAAGGGACTGGCGCAGACGCCGGAACAGCTCGCCTGGGCCGAGCATGAGCGCGCGGCCTTCTTCCAACGCATGGCCCGGTTCTTCGACACATACGACCTTCTGGTCACACCGGGCGCGCCGACGCCGGCCTTCGACGTGAATCTGCGGCATCCCGAAACGATCGACGGGGTGAAACTCGAAAACTACATGGCCGGCTCGACGATCAACGCCGCCATCACCGTGGCGAGCAATCCGGCACTCTCGCTGCCCTGCGGCTTCGATCGCTTCGGCCGCCCGGTCGGCCTGCAACTGGTCGGCCGGCCCCGGGGCGAAGCGGCACTGCTGCAAGCCGGGGCGCTCTATGAGGGATTGTGCGGCCTGGCGGGGTTGCTGCCGATCGATCCGCGGCCGGGTTCGGTTCCGGGGGCCGCCGGACCCGAGCAGTGATGCGATCAGGGGTCGGCCGGCGGCCGATCCGGCCGGCCATCGCGCAGGATCAGGAGCGGAACGTCGCTCGGCAGCGCTGTATGCAGCAGTTCTCCAACGGCTTCCGGCATCCCGCCCACGACGATGAGGCGCGCTTCACGCAAGATGGGTCCGGCCGCGCCCGGCACGATCAGGCCCTTGGAGCGCTCCACGTGCAGCAGGCGTTCGCCCGCGGATGCGGCGATCCGCCGGGCGACGTCAAACTCCGGACCTTCCCCGCCGGACGACACGAGCACGACGGCGCCGCGCTGCCGGGCGAGGCGGGCGGGAAGGACGAGCGCGCCGGCCGCCTCCCGCAGGACCGCCGCCAACCGGATGGCAGCGGATGGCTGCGCGTAGCGATCGGGCAGGATGGTCACGATGTCCTCGGCGTCGGGCGTCCCTGCGGTGTCGCGGACGACCTCGAAGACGTGATCCACCGTCGCCGCGCCTGCCGCCTGCGCGAACAGGCGCCGAGCGGCCGCCGCTGTGGCCTCGAGCGCGGCCTGGGCGTTCTGGAGGAGATGCCACTCCTGCTCCAGCACGCGGAACTCGCGCGCGAAGGGCAGTCCGGCCAGCCGCATCACGTCGGGATTCGGCACATACCGACCCAGCAGGCCGACCTGCATCTGACTGGCCAGGCGGGCGGCGAGCCGGATGGAGCCGGCGTCCAATCCGCCTTCCCGCAGGTCGATCACCAGTCGCCGATACCCGGACGTCGTCATTGGCCGTCATCTCCGGAGGCCTGACCCTCGGCCCCGGACGCCGCGGATTTGCCGAAGCGCAGCAGGGTCCGCGCATAGCCGCGCAGGCGCTCCTCGACGCGCCCGTTGACCGACCCTGCCGGATAGTGACCGTCCCCTTCCCTCGATCCGGCCGGATGCCCGGTCAAGAGCGCGAGACCCTCATCGATCGTCGCGATCGGATAGACCGAGAAGCGGCCTTCGGCGCAGGCCTCCACGACCTGCTTGCGCAGCATCAGGTGGCGGACGTTCGCCTTGGGGATCGCCACGCCCTGGCTTCCCGTCAGCCCGCGCGAGTGGCAGAGATCGAAGAAGCCCTCGATCTTCTCGTTGACACCGCCGATCGCCTGCACCGCCCCGAACTGATCGACCGAGCCGGTGACGGCGATGTCCTGACGCAGCGGGATGCCGGCCAGCGAGGACAGGATGGCATAGAGTTCGGCCGAGGAGGCGCTGTCCCCATCGACCATGCCGTAGGACTGCTCGAAGACCAGGCTGGCATGCAGCGACATCGGCGTGTCCAGCGCATAGCGCCCCGCGAGGAAGCCCGAGAGGATCAGCACGCCCTTGGAGTGGAGCGGGCCGCCGAGCTTCGTCTCGCGCTCGATATCGACCAGATGGCCTCCGCCGGGCCGCACGCGGCAGGTGATGCGCGCCGGCCGGCCAAAGCGGTACCCGCCGAGTTCGATCACGCTGAGCCCGTTGATCTGACCCACACTGGCGCCTTCGGTCCGGATCAGGGCGACATCCTGCAGGACCGCCTCCCTGGCGCGGTCGCGCAGGCGGGACGAGCGCCATTCGTGCTTCTCGAGCGCTTCCCTGACATCGGGCTCGGAGATCACGCCGCGCCCCGCCTCACCGGACCGGAAGTCGGCCTCGATCACGATCTCGCGGATCCGCTCGACGAGCAGCGTCAGCTTCCCGGCGTCCTGGGCGATGCGCGCCGCTTCCTCGATGATCAGGGCGACACCGTCGCGATCGACGGGCCTCAGGTCCTCGCGCCGGACGACAGCGGCCACGAGGCGTGCGAAAACCGCTTCGCTCTCCGCTGAGCGGACGATGTCGTCCTCAAAGTCGGCCAGCACCTTGAAATGCTGGCCCAGCTCCGGATCGATCCCGGCGAGCAGGTAGTAGAGCAGGCGTTCGCCGAACAGCACGACCTTGACGTCGAGCGGCACCGGGTCGGGCTGCAACGTGACCGTGCTGGTCAGTCCGAGGAACCGTCCGGCGTCCTCGATCATGATCTTTCCCTGGCCCAGGGCGCGCTTCAGGGCGGCCCAGCTGAAGGGTTCGGTCAACAGGCTGCGCGCATCGAGCAGAAGGTAGCCGCCATTGGCGCGATGGAGCGCGCCGGCCTTGATCATGCGGAAGTTGGTGACCAGGGCGCCCTGCCTCGACAGGTACTCGACCCTCCCGATCAGGTTGTCCAGGGTCGGATGCAGTTCCTCGACGATCGGCGCGCCTGGTCCCCCGCCGTCCTGCGTCACCAGCACATTCACCTCGTAGCGGTCGAAGGGGCCGCCGGGCATTGCGTCGATGACGACCGGCTGCTCGCTTTCGCCCCGCATGATGAACATGGCGACGTTCTCGATCAGGTCGCTGCGCACGGTCTCGAAGTGCCGAATGAGGAGAGGAAGGTCGGCGAACTCGGCCTGGGCCTCGTCGATCGACTGGCCGATCGCCAGGGTGGCCATGTCGCGGTCCAGCTTGCGGACGTCGTCGCGACGCTCCTTTTCCCAGGCAGGCAGGTGACGGACGGCGCGCTCGAGCTCCTTCTCGAGCGCCAGGATGTCCTCCTGGACCTTCTGCTGCCGGCTCTTGTCCCAGGATCTGAATTCCTCTGGCGGTATCACTTCGCCGCCCCGGGCGGGCGCGAGCGCAAAACCCATGGGCGTGCGCACCAGGACCAGTTCCTTTGCCTCGGCCTTCGCACGGAGCTCGTTGAAGGCATCGGCCTGCTTGCGCTGGAAGGCTTCGTCGATGGCGCCCCTGCGCGTCTGGTACTCCTCGCTGGCGAAAGCCACGGGCAGCGCCGTCTTCAGGTCGTCGATCAGGGCGTGCATCGCCCTGCTGAACCGGGATGCGCGTCCGGCGGGAAGTCGGATGGCGACCGGGCGATGCGGTTCGGTGAAATTGTTCACATAGACCCAATCCGAAGGCGCCGCATTGCCATCCGCCGCCGGTTGCAGCATCGAGCGGACGGCTCGGCGCATGTCGCCTGCGGCGGGGCCGACGACGAAGAGATTGAAACCTCCCTTGCCGATTCTGGAACCGAAATGGATCGCATCGACGGCGCGCTCCTGTCCGACCATGCCTTCCAGCGGGGCGAGGTCGGCGGTGGACGCGAAGGAGAGCGCGGATAGATCGGCACGCCGATAGAGCTCGTCGACGGCGAGAGCCTCAGGCATCTCGGAAGGAGTGGGTATGGCATCGCCGGGGCACATGGACGACCTCGGTTCCTCGACGAGGGTGCGCGGCACCGATAGGGCCGCGCGTCATTGATTGGGGGCTGAAAACAGTCGCGGCGCCTTGATGCGCATCAAGGCCGGGCGACATCGCCCGGCAGCCGGTTCGTCCGCCGGCCCCGGATCACTCTCGTCCGGCCCGCGTCCCCCTTCAACCGGTGCCCCTTTCGGGGCGGAATCGCGACAACCTCGTGCAGTATCTCCACCCGGGTCACGGTTTCGGAAACGCCGCGCTGAGTGCTGCGTGCAGGGGGCCGAACTTCCGCATCATGTCGTCCATCGAATAGCCGGCGATGAGACCGCCGTCGATCGCCACGTCCTGAGCGGTGATGTAGCGGCTCTCGTCGCTGGCGAGAAACACCGCGAGGCTCGCGACGTCCGAGCCGGACCCCGCGGTCTGCAGGGGCACGATCTTCCCCAGTTCCCGCTCGATGATCGGCATGGCTTCCGCCGACTGCGCGTTGTCGAGGTGGGTGCCGATGGAGAAGATCGGCGTGGCGATCGCGCCGGGCGAGATGGAGTTCACCCGTATGCCGGCGGATGCGAGCTGGATGGCGGCGACCCGGGTAAGGTGCAGCACACCGGCCTTGGCGATGGAGTAGAGGAGGGGGCCGTGGCCGGTGCGGTGCCCTGCCGTCGACGCGTTGTTGATGACGCTGCCGCCCTTGGCCTTCCTGAAATGGGGAACGGCATGCTTGATCCCGAACAGCACGGAGCCGAGAAGGGCGGACATCTCGTAGTCGAATTCGGCCTTGGTCACCTTGTCGATCCGGGTCTGATGCGTCACCGCGCCGGCATTGTTGAACAGGCAGTCCAGCCGGCCGAAGGTTTCGGCGGCCGTGTCGATCGCCGCCTTGATCTCGGCCTCCTCGCTCGCCTCCATGCGGACGAAGCGGCATGCGGAACCGAGTTCCCCGGCCAAGGCGTCGCCCCGTTCCGGCGATCGGCCGGTGATCACGACCTTCGCCCCCTCGGCGACGAAGCGGCGCGCCGTATCGGCGCCCATCCCGCTGGTGGCACCGGTGACGACGCAGACCTTTCCCTCCAGCCTTCCGGCCATCACGTATTCCTCCCCTTGACAGGAAGGTGAGCCTAGCGCGGATCGCGTCGAAACGGGTGGAGGTGCTGTGCGACCAAGCCGCCCGGAAGCCTGCCGTCCAGCAGGCCGTATCGGACCGGCCAGCGGCGCGGGAGGTGGAAAGTGCCGAACAGCAGGTCGAGAACCGGCAGGTGCACGGCGAAGTTGACATCTCGCGCCTCCTCCTCCGCCGCGTGATGCCAGTGATGAAAAGCCGGGGTGGCGATCACGTAGCGGAGCCAGCCGAATTCGATCCCCAGATTGGCGTGGATGAAGACCGTGATGGTGCCGGCGAAGACCACGTAGAGGTCGATCGCCTCGCGCCCGAAGCCCAGCAGGTGGACCGGGGCTACGACCAGGGCGCGCTGGAACAGGACTTCCATGAAATGCAGGCGTGAGCCGGCGAGCCAGTCGAGCCGCTCGATCGAATGATGCACGGCATGGAAGCGCCACAGGAAGGGGATGCGGTGGAAGGCGCGGTGCTGGACGTATTGCGTGAGGTCCGCCACCAGCACGATGGCGAGAAACTGTACCCAGACCGGCCAGCCACCGAAGGGTAGCGCGGGTGAAAGCCGGGCGGCGCCATCGGCGACGGCGTTGACGGCGAGCAGGATCAGCGCGATGCCGAGATGGTTGAGCGCGAAATAGGCGAGATCGAGGCCGGCCTCCGGTCGGATCGTACCTTGTGCCCGATCGCGCGGCCGCAGCCGCTCGATGGCGATGAAGGCGAGGGCGCTGAAGAAGAGGCTGAGAAGGAAGTAGTCGAGCCCCAGATAGAACTCGCGGCGGGGCAGCGCGTCGGGCACCGGCACCCCGGCCCCGCCGAGGGCGAAGGCGGCGAAGACGAGGGCGAGGCCGAGAAGAGCGGGCCCGCGCCCGCGGCCGGTCAACAGGCCGATGGCACCGAGCGCGGCGCCCGCGAGCAGGCCGATCAGCAGAATGCTGCGCAGCAGCGGAACATCGACGACGGCGCGCACCTCAGGCGTGGTCAGCCATTCCGGATAGCGGAAGCAGAGCACCGCCAGCACGCCGAGCGAGCCGAGCCAGGCCGAAACCGTACCGGGCGACATCCTGTCCATGACGGACGAGGGTAGGGCCGCGGGGTTAATGCCTGACGATCAGGCGGAATCGCCCGACAGCGTCTCCATCACCCCGCGCATGCGGCCACGGTGTCCGCTCCAATGCGCGCCAACGGCCACGCCGCCGTCCACCGCCAGGGCCTGGCCGGTGACGAAGCCCGCCTCGTCGCTGGCCAGATAGACGGCCGCACTGGCGATGTCGTCCACGCGGCCGGCCTTGGGCAGTGCGTTGACCGGGCCGAAGGCCGCATCCACGCGCGGGCCCATCGCCTCGATCGCCTGCATTCCGAGGCCGAGCCCGCCGACCAGCATGGGGGTGAGCGTGTAGCCGGGACAGATGGCGTTGGCCCGGATTCCGCTTTCGCCGAGTTCCATGGCGAGGCCCTTGGTGAAGTGGATGACCGCGCCCTTGGCGGTCGAATAGTCGTGCGGAGTGGCGCCCGGCAGAAGGCCCGCGGCACTGGCCAGGTTGATGATGCAGCCCGACTTGCGCGGTCGCATAACACGTGTCGCGTGCTTGGCCCCGATCACCACCGAGCGCAGCAGCACCGCCATCGAATGATCCCATGCGGTCATGTCGATGTCCTCGATCCCGGTCCGGTTGCCGGGAATACCGGCATTGGAGAATAGGATGTCGAGCCGGCCGAAGCGGCGCACGGCCTCGTCGACGGCTTCGGCGATGTCGCTCTCGCGGGTCACGTCGGCATGCCGGTAGGCAGCGCCGGCGCCGAGGGCGGCGGCAGCCTCTTCCCCTTTGGTGTCCTGGATGTCGGTGAGCAGAACCTTCGCCCCCTCGGCGGCGAAGCGTTCAGCCGATCGCTTCCCGATGCCGCTCGCAGCCCCGGTGATCAGGGCGACCTTGCCGGCGAGACGTCCGCTCATCTGGGGTTCCTCCGTGATTTCTTGGGGCCGGAGGGTAGCCGAAATCTGGGCCGCGTCCACCGGCGGGGAGGCCAGTGCCGGCGGACCGGTGCGCTGTAGGTGGGACCGGTGACTTCAGCCCTTCAGCGCCGCCAGGTCGAGGTCGAGCTTGGCGCCGAGCCAGGCGGCACGGTCCCGGTGGTCACCGAGCGCGTCGCCCGTGTTCGGGTGGATGAAGACGACGAGATCGCCGCGGTTGAGCGCGAGCCAGGGCACGATGGCGGCGAAGGCCTCCGGCGGGAAGGCGACCTGGTAGCTCCAGGGCAGGTGCGGGCCGACGGGCCGTTCGTGGAAGCGGCCCATCTCCATCCTGCCGGCGAACCGGCTTTCGATCGTCTCGCGGAGCGCCCAGGCCGCGCCCTTGCTGGCGGCGTCGAAATAGACGTGGGCATGCCAGCTCTCGATCCGGCTGATCGGCAGTTCGCTCATGCCGCACTATGTCGTGCGAGCCGCCCCCAAGGCAACGTCTGGTGGGGGGCGCCGCCAGCGGCTAGGGTTCCAGCCTTCCCACAGTCAGACGTACGGGTCCCATGTTTTACGACGCCGCCAAGCGCGACCACGGCCTGCCGGTCGATCCCCTGAAGTCGCTGATCGTGCCGCGGCCGATCGGCTGGATCTCGACGATCGATCCGCAGGGGCGGGTCAACCTGGCGCCCTACAGCTTCTACAACGGCGTCTCCGAGTTTCCGCCGATGGTCTACTTCTCGATCACCGGCAGGTACGGTGACGATCCGACCAAGCATTCGCGCATGAACGCCGAGGCGACCGGCGAGTTCGTGGTGAACATCGTGACCGAGGCGCTCAAGGAGCAGATGAACGTGACCACGACCATGGTTCCCTATGGCGTGGACGAGATGCGGATGGCGGGTCTGACACCTGCACCCAGCCGCATGGTGAAGCCGCCGCGCGTGGCGGAGGCGCCGGTCGCGCTCGAGTGCAGGTACTGGCGGACGATCGAGATGCCGGTCGACCCGGCACGGCCCGAGATGCAGGGTTTCGTCGTCTTCGGCACGGTCGTCGGCATTCATATCGACGATGCCATCATCAGGAACGGCCGCGTCGACGTGGCGGCGTTCCGCCCGATCGCCCGGCTCGGCTACAGCGAGTACGCGACGGTGGAGAGCGTGTGGTCGCTCCGGCGGCCCGACGATCCGCGCTTCCAGTAGCGCGGATCGTCGGCCGGCCCGGGTCTCAGTTGGTGGCCTGGGCCATGGGGAAGTCCATGCCGCGGCTGTCGACCACCGGGTACTGCGCCTTCGAACGGTACTCCTGCGACAGTTCCGGCAGCCGTGTTTCGATATAGGACAGCATTTCACGGATCGAGACGGTGCCGTCCTTGGGTGAACCGTCGGCCGCACCCTTCAGTGCCTCGAGCACCGCGTAGGTGAAGACGCCGTGGTTGAGGCGGACGATCTCGCCTGCGAGCTGATCCTGCGCCGCGGCGGCGACGACATGGACCCCGGAGGCGCGGGCGAGCTGGCGCAGCGCCTTGCGCTCCTCGAAGCCGCGCATGGTGACGACGGCGCCGCCGGACTTGCAGGCGTCGATCAGCAGCACGACCTTGCGGGCGCCGAGCTTCTGGATCTCCGTCTGCAGCTGCTGGCCGGTGATGCCGATGCTCTTCAGCTGTTCCTGCTTCTCCGGATAGACCAGCTCGTGGGGCACGAAATACCAGTTGCCCTCCTCGTCCGTCTCGCCATGGCCGGCGAGATAGACCACCACGAGATCCTCGGGCTTGGTGCCGCGCAGGCCAGAGATGCCCTGAAGAATGCCCTCGCGGGTGGCCTTCGCATCCAGCACCTCGGTCACCTTCACCTCACCGAAGAGCTGCTTCTGGCGCTCGAAGAAGCCCGAAATGCCCTTCGCGTCGGAAACGCCGTAGTTCAGGTTGAGCGAGGGGTTCTTGTACTGGTTGATCCCGACCGCGAGCACATGCACGGCGGGCTTGGCGGATGCGGCCTTGGCCATCACCTTCACCTCCGCCGGTTCGCTCTCGACGCGTTCCTTCGAGAAGGCGATCGCCTTGATCGAATTCTCGCCGGGAGCGAGGTCGATCTGGAAGTTCTGCACCACCCGCTTGCCGCCGCCGCGGGTGGTGATCGAGGCGGCGCGCTGGCCCTTGTCTTCGACCAGTCGGCCGTTGTGATAGAGGCGCACCTCGTCGACATCGCCGCCGTTGTCGGTCACCTGCACGGCGATCTCCACGCTCTCGGCGTCGATCACGGCACCGTTCTTGGGTTCGACCACGGCGACCTTGGGTGCGCTGTTCAGGCTCGCGGTCAGGGCCTTGGCCGTGGCCGCGGCAGGCGGAGTGGCGCGGGCGGCGAGCTCCGCCTGCGCCTTGGTCGGCGCCGGCTGGGCGGCGGCCACGGCCTGCGGCTTCGCCGGCTGGCTCGCCAGCATGATCGGGACCAGGCCCGGCTGGTTGAAGCGATCGGACAGACGGTCGATGGCGACCTCCTCCTTGCCGCCCCAGGCGATCTCGCGCAGCGCATCCAGGCTACCGTCGAAGCGGCCGTTGTCGTCGAGCGCAGCCCAGCCCTTCGAGGTCGAGACGAGGCGGAGCAGCGGCTTCGGCGGATCGGATGACACGTCGGTCACGCGGACGATGCCGTCCTTGCCGCCGGAGAACAGCCGGCCGAAGCGCGGTTCGAAGGCGGCGCCGGTGGCATCGGCGGTATGTGCCTCGAAACCCTTCACCTCGGCCTTCTTGGCGACGTCGGAGAGGCGAACGGCCTTCTCGCCGCCGGTCGAAGCCACCATGGCGCCGTTGCTGGAATAGGAAAGGCTGGTGACCGCGCCCTTGTGCTTGACCGTCCTGCCCAGCATCTGGCCGGCACGCGACCAGAGTTGGACCGAACCGTCCTTCTGGCCGCTGGCGAAGCCCGAGCCGTCGGGAGCGACGGCGAGCGCCGTGAGGTCGGGGACGACCCCTCCGCCCGAACCGGAGCCGGAGGCGAGATCCCAGATATAGACGGTGCCTGCGGCATCGCCCGAGACGAGCGTCTTGCCTTCGGGGGTGATCGCCATGGCGCTGACATTGCCGCGGTGGCCGGGGAAGGTCCTCAGTTCCCGCCCGTCGGCGAGCGCGATCTCGACGATCATGCCGTCGGGGCGACCGATCATCAGCCTGTCGTTGCCCGCGAAGGCGAGGGCGTTGGCGCCCCCGGCGACCGTCCGCTCCTCGCGGCCGGATGCGACCGACCAGATGCGGACGGTATTGCCTTCGGCGGCGGCGACGCGCCCGTCGCCCACCGCCGTGGCGCTGGGCAGGCCCGACATGCCGTGAAGCCGCGCCGCCTCCACGCCGTTCTCCAGGTCCCACAGGCGCAGCACCCGGTCGCCCGGCGCCGTGAGCAGCCAGCGGCCGGAAGGCGAGAGCGCCAGCGTGCTGATCGGCCCGGCCGAGGTCTTGATGACGAGCTGCGGTAGGGCGAGGTTGATCGCGTTGTGGATGCCGGTGATCACCTGGTCCGCCGGAATACGGGTGATGACATCCATCGGCATGAACTGTGCCGAGGCCGGCAGCGCCGCGACGGCGAGGGCCAGTCCGACGAAGGGGGCGATCGTTCTGCGGGCAGGCGACGGCATGGTCCTCAGCTCCTTTGGCCGGGAATGTTGTGCACTGTCATACGGTCGACGAGCCGGCACGCGCAACGCACCAGCACCGGAACGTGACAACCATCGTCACACCCTGTTAAGGGCGCGTTAAGCCGCCAGCGCGCGGCGTCCCGTGCTGCTCCGACCCGCCGCCCACATTTCTTCCTGGTATTTTGCGGTGCAGCATCCTATATCCAGCGAATGGATACTGAACAGTCAGTCATTAACGTGGCGGCGAGCGTGCGCCGGCGTCTGGCCCCGGAGGACCGGCGCAGCGAAATCATCGGCGCGGCGCTGAAGCTTTTCGTCGAGCGCGGCTATGCCGCGACCAAGCTCGACGACGTCGCGAAGGCCGTCGGGGTAAGCAAGGGCCTGCCCTACCGGTATTTCGAGAGCAAGGAAGAGCTGTTCAAGGCGGTCGTGCGCGAGGCGATCGTGACGCCGCTGGCGGAAGCCGAGGAGAAGTTCGGCGACTATGACGGTCCGATCGCCGACCTGTTGCGCGTACTGGTCTGCCACCACGCGGTCTTCTCCAAGGAGATCGGCGGCGGCGTCGCCAAGCTGATGATGGCCGAGGCCGCCAACTTTCCCGAAATCGCCCGCTTCTACATGCTGGAGGTGGTCGATCGTGCCCGCCGCTTCCTCGCCGATCTGGTGGCCCGCGGCGTCGCCCGCGGTGAGTTCCGCGAGGTCGACGTCGAAGCGATGGGCCGGGTCATCGGCGCGCCGCTCACCATGCAGACCATCTTCCAGCATTCGCTGGCGCCGTTCGACCCGGACCCGATGCCGGATCGATTCTTCGGCGCCTATCTCGATCTCGTTCTGGCGGGCCTGAAGCGATGAGGACGGTTGTCAGGATACTTCTTCTGCTGATCCTGGCCGGGGCGGGAGCCGCCGGCGTGATGGTCTGGCGCGACCGGCAGGAGACGGCCGTCTCGGCGCAGGTTCCGGCCGCCCCCCCGGTCAGGGGCCTGGAACTCTCCGCGGCGGAGGTCGCCGTGGTGCGGCCGCGCGAACTGCGCGATGTCGTCCGCTTTTCCGGCTCGCTGGTGCCCTACGACCAGACTACGGTCAAGTCGCGCGTCGCCGGACAGCTGGCGGAGGTCACCGTGCGCGAGGGCGAGACGGTGGTGGCGGGCCAGGTGGTCGCCCGGCTCGATCTGACCGAGCTGAACGCGCGGCTGGCGGAGAAGCAGAGCATGCTGCGCGCCGCGGAAGCCGATGCCGATCTCGCCAACAAGACGCGGGCGAACAAGCTGCAGCTGTTCGAGCGGGGCATCGCGCCCAAGACCCAGATCGACCAGGCCGAGGCCGACTTCGCCTACAAGCGTTCCGTCGTCGCAGCCAACGCGGCCCAGGTCGAGGTGGCGCGCAAGGCGCTGGCCGATGCGACCATCAAGGCGCCGATGGCCGGAATTGTCGCCGAGCGGATCGCCAATCCGGGCGAGAGCATCCCGGCGGACGGCAAGGTGCTGACCCTGGTCGACACCAGCCGGATGGAGGTCGAGGCGCTGGTGCCTTCGGTCGACGTGGCGCGCCTGCGCCTGCGCCAGGAGGCGCGGATCGGCGTCGACGGTTTCGGTGACCGTCGCTTCAGCGGCACCATCGCCCGCATCAGCCCGATGACGGTGGCCGGCGCCCGGTCCGTGCCCGTCTATGTCGCCGTCACGGAAGCCGAACCCGCGCTGCGCGGCGGCATGTTCGCCACCGGCGAAGTGACGGTGGCAGAGAAATCGAATGCCCTCGCCCTTCCGCCCGCTGCGGTACGATCCGACGAGGCCGGTGCCTTCGCCCTGGTCCTGCGCGACGGCACGCTCCATCGTCAGCAGGTCCGGGTCGTTCAGACCTGGGCCCGCGGCGATCTCCTCGAGATCGAGGGCCTCAATCCGGGCGACCGCGTGGTGGTGGCGCCGCTGCCGGGGCTGAAACCCGGGATGGCCGTCCGGGCGCCGGCGGAGAGCTGACCCGCCATGTGGCTCACCCGCGTCAGCGTCGACAATCCGGTCTTCGCCACCATGATGATGGTGGCGCTCGCCGTGCTCGGGTTCTTCGCCTATCGCGGCCTGGCCGTCGACCAGTTCCCCGAGGTCGACTTTCCGGTCGTGGTGGTCTCGACCGCCTATCCCGGTGCTTCGCCCGAGATCGTGGAGACCGAGATCTCCCGCAAGGTGGAGGAGGCCGTCAACACGATCGCCGGCATCCGCACGCTCACCTCCCGTTCCTATGAGGGGCGGTCGGTCGTGATCGCGGAGTTCGACCTGTCCGTCTCCTCCGTCGTCGCCGCCCAGGATGTGCGCGAGAAGGTGCAGCAGGTCGCCGCGGGTTTCCGCGACGAGGTCAAGGATCCGCAGATTCAGCGTTTCAACCCGGACGACCAGCCGGTCATCTCCGTCGCCGTCCGGTCCGATCTGCGCTCGTTGCGCGATCTCACCACCTATACCGACCAGGTGATACTGAAGCGCATACAGAACGTCCGCGGCGTCGGTCAGGCTGTGATCGTGGGCGGCGTTAAGCGCCAGATCAACATCCAGCTGAAACCCGAAAGGCTACAGGCCCTGGGCATCGGCGTCGCCGACGTGTTGCGCGCCATCCGCAGCGAGAACCGCGACGTCCCGGCCGGCAGCGTGTCGCGCGGCAACGACGACAGGGTCATCGAGGTCAAGGGCCGGATCGTCGAGCCCCGACAGTTCCTGGACATCATCGTCGCTCGCCGCGGCGGTGGGCCGATCTACCTCGGCGACGTCGCGGAGGTGATCGACGGCGAGGAGGAACGCGAGACGGCGGCTCTCCTCAACGGTCAGCCGGCGCTCGCCGTTGACGTGGTGAAGACCCAGGGTGCCAATACCATCGACGTGGCGCGCGGCGTGCTTCGTGCGATCGACGAGCTGAAGCGGACGGACCTCCCCGGCGACATCAATATCGACGTGGTGCGAGATACCTCGCAGGGTATCCGCAACTCGGTCGCGAACGTTCAGCGCACGCTGGTCGAGGGCGGCATTCTGACGGTGCTGATCGTCTTCGTCTTCCTGCAGTCCTGGCGCAGCACGGTTATCACCGGCCTCGCGCTGCCGATCTCGGTGCTTGGGGCCTTTCTGGTCATCGGTGCCGCGGGCTTCACGCTCAACGTCATGACGCTCCTGGCGCTGTCGCTCGCCATCGGCATCCTGATCGACGATGCCATCGTGGTGCGCGAGAACATCACCCGCCACCTCGCGATGGGCAAGAGCCACCGTCAGGCCGCGCTCGACGGGACCAACGAGATCGGCCTCGCCGTATTGGCGACGACCTTCACCATCATCGCGGTCTTCCTCCCCGTCGCCTTCATGGGCGGGATCATCGGTCGCTTCTTCCTGCAGTTCGGCCTGGTCGTTTCGGCGGCCGTCCTGATCTCGCTCTTCGTGTCGTTCAGCCTCGACCCCATGCTGTCCAGCGTCTGGTACGACCCGGCGGCCCATGGCGGCAAGGGACGGTTGTCGCGGTGGTTCGAACGCGGGTTCGCGAGCGTGACGCTCGGCTACCGCGCGCTTCTCGCCTGGTGCCTCGATCACCGCAAGACCACGCTACTGGTGGCCCTCGCCGTCTTCATCGGCAGCTTCGGGGTGGCGAAAAGGGTGGGTAGCGAATTCGTGCCTGCCGCGGACCTCGGGGAGCAGATCATCACGCTGGAAACACCGGTCGGCTCCTCCCTCGAGTACACGACCGGCAAGCTCCTCCAGGTCGAGCGGGCGGTGCGCGAGTTCTCCGAGATCGCCTACACCTATGGCACGGTGAACACGGGCGTCGCCCAGGGCAAGAACCAGGCGAGCCTCTATCTGCGCTACCGGCCGCTCGCCGAGCGCAAGCGCTCGCCGGACGGTCTTGCTCCCTTCGTCCGCGAACGTCTCTCCGCCATTCCCGGCATCACCATGGCCATCGGCATTCCAGGGATCGGCGGGATACAGAAGCAGCTCCAGATCTCTCTTCAGGGCCGCGAACTGGTCGAGCTCGACCGGATTTCCCAGGAGATCGTCGCGACCCTGCGCAGGACCCGCGGCGCGGTCGATATCGACAGCAATCTGAAGGCGGCGAAACCGACCCTCGCCATCAGGGTCAACCGGGATGTCGCCTCCGATCTGGGCGTCGGTCTCGGAACGGTGGCCGATACGCTCTCGCCGCTCTTCGCCGGGGAGGAGGTCGGAACCTGGAAGGCGCCGGATGGCGAGAACTACACTGTGGAGGTTCGCCTCGCCGAGGCCGACCGCCTGGGGCGCGCCGATATCGAACGCATCTGGCTGTCCACCGGCCAGCAGGCGGCCGATGGCAGCCAGCGCATGGTCGCCCTGAAGGACGTGGCCAAGGTCGAGACCGCGGTCGGCCCCTCGCAGATTAACCGCCGGGACCTGCAGCGCGAGGTGCAGGTCGCCGCCAACGTGTCCGGCCGTCCGGTCGGCGATGTCAGCGCCGAGATACAGGCTGCACTGGCGCGGATCGAATTGCCGCCCGGCTATCGCATCGTCTTTGGCGGCCAGACCAAGGACATCGCCGAGACGACGGGTTATGCGGGACAGGCGCTGGCGCTCGCGGTCATCCTCATCTATCTCATCCTCGCCTCGCAGTTCGGCAGCTTCCTGCAGCCGGTTGCGATCATGATGTCGCTGCCGCTGTCGCTCATCGGGGTGTTCATCGGTCTGCTCGTTGCCGGCAGCACGCTCAACATCTTCTCGATGATCGGCTTCATCATGCTGATGGGACTCGTCACGAAGAACGCCATCCTTCTGGTCGACTTCGCCAATCAAGCGCGCTCGCGCGGGGTCGCGATCCGCGAGGCGCTGCTGGAAGCGGGCGTCATTCGACTGAGGCCGATCGTCATGACGACCCTCGCCATGGTCTTCGGCATGCTGCCGCTGGCGCTCGGGATCGGCGAGGGCGCCAAGCAGCGTTCACCCATGGCGCATGCGGTGATCGGCGGTCTGATCAGCTCGACACTGCTCACGCTTGTCGTCGTGCCCGTGATTCTCGTCTATCTCGACCGGCTGGGGAATTTCGTCAGGCGGCACCTGGCCCGAAACGCCGACGAACTGGCGGCGAAGCAGCATCCGGCGGAGTGATGTCGGCAGCCGAGGCCTCACCTGCCTCAGGAACCGGCGGCCGCTCGCATCCTATCCCTGATCCGTATAGACCCGCTGCCGCAGGCCGAGGACCAGAAGAATCCAGCCGAGCAGCACCGGCAGACCGATCGTCATCACCGCGGACAGCCCGAATTCGAGGAATGAGGCGCCGTCCCCCATGGTGATCTGCCGGGCCAGGCCATGGACGAGCCAGATGGCGCTGGGGACGAGGCAGAGCATGGCGACGGCCACATAGGCCTTGCCCCGCCTGGACAGCGGCGGTCTGCGGGAAGCCGCGGCGATCTCCGCGCGGCGGTCCGGAAAGGCGACGACTTCGCCGCGGCGCTCGGCGGGGGCAGGAGTCGGTTGCTGGGACTGTTCGGCCATGGACCCAGAGTACGGCGGACCCGGCGCTTTCGGATAGTGGCCGCGGCTTCCCCTTCTGTCTTCGCTCCGGCAGGCTGGGCCGGTCGAAAGGGAACGCCCGGAATGTCACTCCCCACCCATAGCCGCGCCGTCGTCATCGGCGGCGGCATCATCGGTTGCTCGGTCGCCTATCATCTCACCAAGCGCGGCTGGAAGGATGTCCTGCTGCTGGAGCGCAAGCGCCTCACTTCCGGCACCACCTGGCATGCGGCGGGGCTGGTGCGCGGCATGCTGCATACGGCGAACCTGACGCGGATGGCCCAGTACACGCTCCAACTCTACCGCGGACTGGAGGCCGAGACCGGTCAGGCTACGGGCCTCAAGCAGAACGGTTCGATCTCGATCGCCACCAGTCCCGAGCGCTGGGAGGAATTCCGCCGCGTGGCGTCTTTCGCGACGGCGGTCGGAGTCGAGCACGAGGTGATCGATGCCGGGCGGGTGAAGCGGCTCTGGCCGCTTCTGAACACCGCCGACGTCATCGGCGCCATCCACTACCCCAACGATGGGCAGACCAACCCGACCGATACCTGCATGGCGCTGGCCAAGGGCGCGCGCATGGGCGGCGCCCGCATCGTCGAGAACGTAAAGGTCACGGGCGTCCTGACCGACCGCGGTCGCGCGGTCGGGGTCAAGACGGACCGGGGAACGGTGAAGTCGGACGTCGTGGTCAACTGCGCCGGCATGTGGGGCAGGCAGGTCGGCCGCATGGCCGGGGTCGACGTGCCGCTGCATGCCTGCGAGCACTTCTATGTCGTGACCGAGCCGATGGAGGGCGCGGTCCCGACCTTGCCCGTCCTGCGCGACATGGACAGCCACGCCTACTGGAAGGAGGATGCCGGCAAGCTGCTGATCGGCGCCTTCGAGCTCAAGGCGAAACCCTGGGGGACGGAGGGTATTCCCGACGACTTCGAATTCGGCGAGCTGCCGGAGGATTTCGACCATTTCCAGCCCATTCTGGAGAAGGCCATGGCGCGGGTGCCCGCGCTGCAGAAGGTTGGCATTCGCAAGTTCTTCAACGGGCCAGAGAGCTTCACCCCCGACCAGCGCTATCTTTTGGGGGAAGCGCCCAATCTCGATCGCTTCTTCGTCGCCTGTGGCTTCAACTCCATCGGCATCCAGTCGGGTGGCGGCGCTGGCAAGGTCCTGGCCGACTGGATCGTCGACGGCGAGCCGCCTTTCGATCTCTGGGATGTCGACATCCGCCGGATGATGCCGCACCAGGCGCGCACCGCCTATCTGCGCGACCGCGTGTCGGAGGCCCTGGGCCTGCTCTACGCCATGCACTGGCCGCACCGGCAATTCGAAACCGCGCGGAATGTCCGCCGCTCCCCGCTGCACGACCGCCTGGCGGCAAAGGGCGCCGTATTCGGCGAGGTGGCGGGTTTCGAACGGGCCAACTGGTATGCGCGGGAAGGCCAGGAACCGGCCTACGACTATGCCTATGGCCGGCAGAACTGGTTCGACAACGCGGCAAGCGAGTGCCGCTCCGTGCGTGAAGGTGGGGGCCGGATCGACGAGTCCTCCTTCGCCAAGGTCCTGATCCAGGGGCCGGATGCGGAGACCCTGTTGCAGCGGCTCTCGGCCAACGACGTGGGTGGTGAGCCGGGCCGAGCCGTCTATACCCAGTGGCTGAACGCCAAGGGTGGAATCGAAGCCGATCTCACCGTGACGCGGCTGTCTCCCGATCGCTTCCTGGTGGTGACGGCAGCGGCCACCGCGACGCGCGAGGCGACGCATCTGCGCCGCGGTATCCGGGAGGGCGAACGGGTGACCGTCACCGACGTGTCGGCCGCTTATGCGGTGCTCGGCCTGCATGGACCCCGCTCGCGCGACGTGCTGGCGGCGGCGAGCGGCGCCGATCTGTCGAACGCCGCGCATCCCTTCGGTACGATGCGCGAGATCGAGATCGCGACCGCGCCGGCGCTGGCCGTCCGCATCTCCTACGTCGGCGAGCTGGGCTGGGAACTCTATGTCCCGGCCGACCATGCACTGGCCGCCTTCGACCGCCTCCTGCAGGCGGGGGAGGGGTACGGCCTGGCCCCGGTCGGCATGCATGCTATGGATTGCCTGCGGATCGAAAAGGCCTATCGGCACTGGGGTCACGACATCACCGACGAGGACACCCCGCTGCAGGCGGGTCTCGGCTTCGCCGTCGCCTGGGACAAGCCGGGCGGTTTCATCGGGCGTGAAGCGCTGCTGGCGCAGCGGCAGGCGGGAGTGGATCGCCGGCTGGTCCAGTTTCTGCTGACAGACCCCGATCCCGTGATGTACGGGGGCGAGCCCATCTTTCGCGACGGCGCGCTGGTGGGACGGACCAGCTCGGCGGCCTATGGCCACACGCTGAAAGGCTGCGTCGCACTGGGCTATGTCACCGGCGAGCCGCTCGGCGGGACATACGAGATCGAAGTGGCAAAGCGACGCTACGCCGCCCGGGCCTCACTCCGGCCGATGTGGGACCCGACCTCGGCGCGCATGAAGGTCTGAGCGCTAGCGAAAGAGGGCATATCCTTCGCCCAGCGCCACGGCGCCATCCGCACGAAGGATACAGAAGCGCCGCTCGCGCCGAACCGGGACCGATGCGGCAAGGGATACGGTGTCGCCCGGCAGAACCGGGTTGCGGAACCGGGCCGAGAGGCGGGCGAGCCGTCCCGCTGGACCTTCCAGGCGAAGCAGTTCGCGCGCGGCGAGGCTCCAGGTCGCCGTTCCGTGCAGGATGATGTCGGGAAGGCCCGCCGCGAGCGCCACCCGGCGCTCCGTATGGATCGGGTTCCAGATGCGTGCGCATTCGGAATAGATGTGCGGCAGGCCTTTGGCCACCGGGATGGCGACCACGTCGTTCGCCGGTGCGGGCGCGGGCAATCCGTCCGTGGTCGGCGCCGGCGGGATCGGCGGATGGCAGGAGGCGACCGCGGTTTCGCCATCGGCCGCGACACCCCGGAAAATGACCGCAAAGCGGGTGGCGACGAACAGGTCCCCGCTGCTTGCCTCGCGCGTGCTGATATCCATGTCGACCAGCGTGCCGGCGGCGATGGGGGCGATGCGGACGATGCGGGCTTCCACATCGACGACGAGGCCCGCCGCCAGCGGCCTGTGGAAGATCGAATCCTGCAGCGCATGGACCGACCGGCGCCGCTCTTCCGCCGTGTTTCCGAGGATGTCGTCGCGCACCGCGCTCCCCGCGACCTGCCACTCCAGGCATACGCAGAAGCTCGGCGGCAGGGGCAGGCCCTCGGCGCCGGCATCGTCGAGAAAGGGTGAGGCCGGGAAGTCGAGTGCGGCGGCATAGGCGAGCGCCCAGCGGGGGGAAAGGTCGCAGCGGACCGACCAGCTCTTTCCGACGGCAGACGATCTGATGGGCATATCCGAACCGGGAGAGGCGCGAAGCAGGTGCCCTTCATAGGGCCGAGGCGGCGATCGTCAATCGACGCCGCGCCCGCGCGTCGCAGCGGCGGCTTGCGGCGCCATCGCGCGGGTGGCAGGTTGCGCGCTCGCGCTCGGGTCGCGACCGCGTGGTCAGTGAGAAAGTTGAGGGGAAACAATGCACTTCAATCGCCGCAAGTTCATCGCCACGTCGGGTGCCGGCGCGCTCGGCGCCTTCGCCGGCCTTCCAGTACGGGCCCAGACGCCCCTGCCCGACCTGAAGCCCACGATGGTCTGGAGCGCCTACGACGTCGGCTCGACCGGCTATGTCGAGACTTCCGCCATCGCCGACGCGATGGGCAAGAAGTACGGCACCCGCGTGCGGCTTCAGCCCTCGGGTACGTCGATCGGCCGGCTGCTGCCGCTGAAGGAGGGCCGGGTGAGCCATGCCTGGCTCGCCAACGAGTGCTATTTCGCCGCCGAGGGGCTGCATGACTTCGCGACCCCCGAATGGGGGCCGCAGGACCTGCGCACCACGCTCGGCCGGCAGAATTCGCTCTCCATCGTCACCACCAAGAAGAGCGGTATCACCAAGCTGTCGGAGGTCAAGGGCAAGCGCTTCGCCATCGCGCGCGCGAACCTCTCGGTCAACAGCAAGGTGGAACCGATTCTCGCGCTGGCCGGGCTGACCTGGAAGGACCTCGAACTGGTCGAGTTCCCCAGCTATGCGGCGACGCTGAAGGCGCTGATCGAAGGCAGGGCGGATTGCGCCGGCGCGGCACCGTCGACCACGATCCTGCGCGAACTCGAGGCGAGCCCCAATGGGATCGGCTGGATCGAACTCGATCCGAACGACAAGGCCGGCTGGGCGCGCGTGCAGAAGGCCGTCCCCTTCGTCGAGCCCTTCAGGGAGAACTACGGCGCCGGCCTGTCCGATGCCAACCCGGCCTGGATGCTCGGCTATCGCTACCCGATGCTGACCATCTACGCCAATACGCCCGAGGCGGAGGTCTATGCGATCACCAAGGCGGTGGTGGAGACCTACGACCTCTACAAGGATGCCAACCCCATCATGCCGCGCTGGGAGGTGAAGCTTTCCGGCACGCCGCCCATGGATGCGGCCTTCCATCCCGGTGCGGTCCGCTACCTGAAGGAAATCAAGATCTGGGGCGAGGCGCACGACAAGTTCCAGGCCACGGCACTGAAGCGCCAGCAGTCGCTCCAGGCCGCCTGGAAGACGATGATGGCCACCGACAAGGCCAAGTCGGCCAAGCCCGAGGACTTCGCCGCCCTGTGGGAGGCGGAGCGGAACAAGGTTCTCGCCGCGCTCTGACGCATCGCCGAGTTCAACAAGATCGGATGCGCCTCCGCTCCTATCGGAGCGGAGGCGCCTTAGCGTGACGAACGACATGTCTGCATCCCAGAGCCTCTCCGAGCAGCCCGCCATCGTGGATCCGGAAGCCAGATCCCTTCGCCTCACCGGGGCGGCGTTCTGGGGTTGCGCCGTACTGACCGTGGTGGCACTCGCCATCACGATCAATCAGATGTTCAACCTGGGCGCCTTCGGCTTCAGGCCGATCAGCACCGCCTACTACTACCTCGTGATCGGTCTCTTCGGCTTCGTGGGTTTCCTGGCCTATCCGGCCTCGAAGTCGCAGTCGGATCGCGTGCCCTGGTTCGACTGGATCCTGGGGGCCGGCCTCCTCGGCCTGACGATCTGGATGGCGGCCAATGCCCAGAACGTCATCAACCGCGGCTGGGATCAGGGCGCGCCCGTCGACGTGGCGATAGGCGCCGGCATCTTCATCCTTCTGGTGCTCGAGGCGTTGCGGCGCACGGGCGAGATCATCCTCTTCGCCTTCGTTCTCGTGCTCGGCGCCTATCCGCTCTATGCCGATTCGATGCCGGGATTTCTCTGGGGTGCGCAATTCACGCTGCAGCAGACGGTCTCGCTGCACGCCCTCGGCAGCGAGAGCATCATCGGCATCCCGACGCAGGTCGTCGCCGATACGCTGATCGGCTTTCTGGTTTTCGGTGTGGTGCTGGCCAAGACGGGCGGCGGCGAGTTCTTCATGAATTTCGCCTCTGCGCTCCTCGGAACGTCACGCGGCGGCCCGGCCAAGGTCGCCGTGATCTCGTCGGGCTTCTTCGGAATGCTGTCGGGCAGTCCGACCTCCAATGTGCTGACGACAGGCACCCTGACCATTCCGACCATGAAGCGCTGCGGCTATCCCGCCGTCTACGCCGGCGCGGTCGAAGCCTGCGCCTCGACCGGCGGCGCGCTCATGCCTCCCGTGATGGGCACCGCCGCCTTCATCATGGCGAACTTCCTCAACGTTCCCTATGGCGAGGTCGTCGTCGCCGCCTTCCTCCCGGCGATTCTCTTCTATATCGCGCTGCTCCTGCAGACCGACCTTTTCGCCGTGCGAAACGGCTTGGTGGGCCTGAACAAGTCCGAGGTGCCCCCGCTGCTGAGCACGCTCAGCGAGGGCTGGTACTACCTCGTCGCCATCGTGGCGCTGACGGCGCTTCTTCTCATGTACCGGATCGAGGCCGAGGCGCCGTTCTACGTTTCGATCTTCCTTCTTCTGGTCGCCTTCATCCGCGGGCGGAAGACCGGCTTCGGCCTGCGGGGGTTCGTCAACCTGCTCGTCGATATCGGCCAGGCCGTAGCCCAGATCATCTGCCTGATCGCCGGCATAGGGCTGATCGTCGGCGCGCTGTCGGCGACCGGCGTCGCAAACTCCTTCTCGCGCGAACTCGTCCAGTATGCCGACGGGAACATCGCGCTGCTGCTGCTCTTCGGCGCCATGACGAGTTTCGTGCTCGGCATGGGTATGACCGCGTCCGCCTGCTACATCTTCCTCGCCATCGTGCTCGCGCCCGCGCTGATCAAGGCGGGTCTCGATCCGATGGCCTCGCATCTCTACATTTTCTACTGGGGCATCGTGTCCTTCATCACGCCGCCGGTGGCCTTGGCAGCCATTGCGGCCGCGTCGATCGCGAAGTCCAATCCGATGGCGACCGGCCTGATGGCAATCCGCATCGGCCTGCTTCTGCTGCTCCTGCCGGTACTCTTCGTACTGCAGCCCGCACTGATCCTGAAAGGCGACACGGCGACGATCCTGCAGGCCTGCGTGACCTCATTGCTCGCCGTGCTGCTCCTGGCAGCCGCCTTCGAGGGCTATCTCTACCGGCTCGGCAACCTGCCCGTATGGGGGCGGATCGGCATCGGGGCAGGGGGCCTGCTGATGCTGATACCCGAGGCGATCACGGACATCGTGGGCCTGTCGATCGGACTGCTGACCGCCCTGGCGGTCTGGGCGATAGGGCGGCGGACCGGTCCGGCCTGACCGACGGGGGCTATTCCGCGCTCTGAAGCAGCGCCAGCGCTTGGGCGTCGCAGCCCTTCTCGCTCAAGGCCGTCGCCTGTTCCGCCGGATTGGTGATGGCGGCGGGGATGACGTGCAGCGTGAAGGCGGTGCCCGCCAGCTTGTACTCGGCCCCGTCCTTGACCGGTACGGCGCGGGGCCAGTTCGCGACAACCGAATCGCTCGGCCAGGTGACCCGGGCGGTCGACCCGCCCACCTGCTGCAGCTCGACGGGGCCACTGGCCGCCTTCGACTGCCAGATCGTCGGGGACTGGCCGGCCAGGACGCATTGCGCGCCGGTGGCGCCGACCTCCACGCCCCAGACCTGCTTGCCGCGCCGGTTGGCGGTGTCGCGCGTGGCTCCCAACTGGCTCTGGTCGCGGCCGTGGCCGCTCACCAGCGTGGAGAGGGCGGTCATCACCTTGTCGTCCTTGGCGGTCGGCTGCGCCGCATCGACGATGCCGTTGTAGGGCCCGACCAGGGTGACGATCTTGCCTGTCGCCGACATCAGCGTGAGGCGGTGGCCGGCCTTGATGGCGAGCGTGCTGGCACCGTCCACGATGGTGCCGGCCTCGAGGCCGGGAACCGTCGACTTGGTCACCACCAGTTCGGCGGCGCCGGCCGCCGCCAACGTGGTCAAGGTGAAGGCAAGGCCAAGGCCAAGCCCGAGGATGGTGCTGCGCATGGTCTGTCGTCCGTTCTTACGGCACTTAACAAATCATACCATGTCTTTAGCGACCGTGACCGGAATCACCGTCCGGTCAGCAGCGCGATCACACCCCCGGCGACCAGCAGGATGCCCGCCAGTTCCTTTGCGGTCGGCCTCTCGCCGAATCCGTAGCGGGACACGATGAGGGTGAAAATCAGCTCGACCTGGCCGACCGCACGCACATGCGCCGCATTCTGCAGCGTCATCGCGCTGAACCATCCGGCCGATCCCACCACCGATAGAATGCCGACCGGTGCCGCCGCCCGCCACAACCGGAAGGTGCGCACCAGTGCGGGCCGGTCGCGCCAGCCCACCCACAGACCCATGACCACGGATTGCATCGCCGTTATGCAGGCCAGGGTGAGGAACGATCGAACGACGAAATCGCCGCTCTCGAGCGACAGCGCCGCCCCGCGGATTCCGATGGCGGAAACCCCGAAGAGTCCTCCGGCGGCGAGACCATAGAAGGCGCCCCGGTCGGTCCAGCCGCGCAGGCTGCCGAGCGCGATGCCCTTTCCGGGCAGGGAAAGCAGGATCACGCCGACGAGACTCACCAGGATGGCGGCCCAGGCAATGAGACCTAGGGGCTCGGCCAGGAAGATCGTGGCGAGGATGGCGGTCTGGATGGTCTCCGTCTTGGCGAGTGTCGTCCCGACGGCGAAGTTCCCGAGCGTGAAAGCCAGGATCAGGCAGGTCGTTGCGACGATCTGCGCCAACCCGCCGATCGCCGCCATCCCGAGGAAGGTCAGATTCGGCACCGGGATGGGCTCCGGCCAGTAGAGGGCGAGGCAGCCGAGGGTGAGCGCGGCGAGCGGTGCCCCGTAGAGGTAGCGGACGAAATTCGCTGCGTCGGTGCCCACGGACGCGACGAGCCGCTTCTGCAGGGCGGTGCGCATGCACTGCAGGAATGCCGCCGCCACCGTTATGGGAATCCATATCCAGTCCACTCTTCCCTCCCCTCCCGCGCACCATTGCATAGGGTGAAATCGCCGGGGGTGCTAATTAGAACGCGTCGGTGATCCATAAGCTGGAGTGATGGATGCTGCCCTCCCTGCCCGCGCTTCGGATGTTCGAGACCGTCGCCCGCATGGGAAGCGTGTCGCTGGCCGCGCAGGAGCTCCGGGTCACCCAGCCGGCGGTCAGCCAGCAACTGCGCCAGCTCGAAGCGGCGCTCGGCGTGCCGCTGGTGCGGCGCGAGGGGCGAGGTATCGCCCTTACCGGCCCCGGCGCCGCCTATGCCGCGGTCCTCACTCGCACCTTCGCCGAGATCCGGCAGGCGACCGAGCGGTGTCGCTCCTCTTCAGCCGGGGGCGTCCTGACCGTGGCCCTGGTCCCGACACTCGCCACGCGCTGGCTCATCCCTCGCCTCGGTGCCTTTCATGATGCCCATCCGGAGATGGAGGTGAGGCTCGCCACCGCTCCCTCGGTCGCCGCCCGGCCGCCCGACGATGTCGATGTGGCCATCCGTGTCGGGCGCGGACGCTGGCCGGGATGCCAGGCCGACCTGCTGATGCCCGACGACAGTTTCCCGGTGGCCAGCCCGGCGCTGCTCGCCGAACGGCCGCTGCGCTCCGCCGCCGACCTCGCCGGGCACACGCTTCTGCATGTGGAGGCGGCGCCCCGCCGCCAGGACTGGGCTCGCTGGCTGCAACGGGCCGGTCTGGCGCGCCTCAAGCCGGCCCGCCAGCTGGCGTTCGGCAGCTCCGCACAGGCGCTCGACGCGGCCTGTCACGGCCTCGGCGTCGCCATGGCTCACCGCCCCTTTGTGGCCGACGACATGGCGCACGGCCGCCTTCTGGCGCCCTTCGCCGAAGTGGTGCCGGGAGAAGGGGCCTACTACCTCGTCGTCCGCCGCGATCTGGTGGGCGTGCCGAAGGTGAGGGCGTTCAGCCGCTGGCTGCTGGCCGAGGTGAAACCGGTCGCGGCGTGACGGTGGGTGCTTGACCGCTCCCGCATCCGCCCGCTAACCCGTGCGGATGTCTGGCGTCAGCGCAAGTCCGCCGCGATGGCCCGCCGTCCTCGGGATGACGGCGGCTCTGCTGGTATTTCCCGCGCTGGCGAGCGAGCCCCCGGCGCCCCTATCTAAGCCGGGCGCTCCCGTGTCGCTTCCCTCTCCGGCCGCCGGTGCCGCGCCGGCAGCGATGGAGCGCAAGACCGGCGCCGTCACCGGTCTGCCGATACCGCGTTTCGTCTCGCTCGGCCAGGACAAGGTGAACGCAAGGGTCGGACCGGGGTCCAACTATCCGATCAACTGGGTCTATACGCGCCGCAACCTGCCGGTCGAGGTGATCGCCGAGTATGACGACTACCGCAAGATCCGCGATCGGGACGGGTCCGAGAACTGGGTGCACAAGAGCCAACTGCAGGGCAAGCGCTATGCGCTGATCGAGGGCGGCACGCGCGAACTGCGCGATTCGCCCAGCGAGAGCGCTCGCGTAGCCGTCGTCGCCGAGAGCGGCGTTCAGGTCAGGGTTCTGAAGTGCCGGGACGGTTGGTGTCAGGTGGATGTCAGGGGCACCCGAGGACACGGCCCGATCGAGTATTTCTGGGGTGTCTATCGCGGCGAAACGGTGGAATAGCGACGTGAACGGCGAGCCTCTAGCGATGCCGCGTCCCGGCTGGACGATCGACAACAACGGCGGTCCCTACACCGAACTGATCGGCCCGATCTGGCGGGGCCCCGACGAGCCCGGCGGCATCGTCAAGGCGATCCTGGTGGAGACCAAGCATGCCAATCTCATCGGCATCGCGCATGGCGGGATCCTGCTGTCGCTGATGGACAATCTGATGGGCAGCGCGATCTCGGTGGCCGCACCGGGCAGCAACTACGTAACGGCGACGTTGTCGACGAGTTTCGCCTCGGCGGCGTGCGTGGGCGACTGGCTGGAGGCGCGGGCGGCTATCACGAAGCTCGGCCGCAGCCTCGTCTTCATCCGCGCGACGCTGACGGTGGGCGGGCGCGTGGTCATGACGGGTGAGGGAAGCTTCGCCCGTGTGCAGGGACCGGGGCCACGCTGACCGGGTTCAGTGCCGGTGATGATGGTCGTGATGGCCGCCGCCGAAGCGATCGATGTGGTAGGGCTCGCGCGCCATACCGGGGCAGAAACTGTTGACCGCGGGCGCCAGCCGTTCGAACAGCCGCCGGTTCCCGGCATTGGCCTTCTCCAGGCGGGCGCGTGCCGCCTCCACCTTCTTCGCCACCGCGCCGAGATCGATGCCGACGAGCCTGCGATCACGCAGGACGAAGCGACCGCCGATCATCACAGAATGGACGCCGGTACCATCCTCCACATGCACCATCTGATTGGTGGCGTTGTTCATCGGCAGCCAGTTCGGATGCCCGAGGTCGAGGAAAACGATATCGGCTTTGCGTCCCTTCTCGATCCGTCCGATCGTATCGCCGAACCCAAGGGCGCGTGCGCTGCCTTCGGTGGCGGCGACGATCGCCTCGGCGGTCGAAACCCAGCGGCGCGTGTCCGGGCCTTGCGTCTTGGAGACGAAGGAGGCGAGGCGCAGTGCCTCGTACATGTTGAGATTGTCGGCCGAACTGGCGCCGTCGGTGCCCAGGCCGACATTGATCTTGAGGTCGAGCATGCCGCGCATGTCGGCGAGGCCGTTACCCAGCCGCATGTTGCTGCCGGGGTTATGGGCGACGGAGGCTCCACGATCGGCCACCCGGCGCATGTCGTCGTCGTCGAGCCAGACGCCATGCGCCAGCGTGAAGTGGGGGCCGAGCAGGCCGAGTGCATCCAGATGCGCGGTCTGGGTCGTGCCCCACAGCCTGCGTCCGGCGATGACCTGCACCTTCGACTCCTGGACATGGCTCTGCACGGCGACGCCATAGTCGCGCGCGAGCTTGTCGCAACCCTTGAGGAAGCGGTCGGAGCAATGGTGCGGAATGGTCGGTGCCACCGCGGGGCGGACCTGGTCGCGGTCCAGCGACCAGGCATGGAGCACCTTCTTCAGCGCGGCGAGGGTCGCCCTGTAGGGGGCGAGGCGGTAGCGTTCGGCTTCCTTCTTCAGCGCCGGCGGCAGGGCGTCCATGAGGCCGGGGATGGCTTCGAAGAAGCTGAAGTCGGCGACCATCGGCGCGACGACCGCCCGCATCCCGAGATCGGCATAGGCCCGCGCGCTCGCATCGATCCCCTCCGGGGTGGGGGCGGGAAACTCGACGGTCATGTCATAGGCCGCCGTACAGCCCTTCATAACCATCTCGATCGCGCCGAGCAGGGTGCCGAGATACTTGTCTTCCAGGGTGCGGTTGCCGCCGATCCAGGGCGCCGCGGTGAGAAGCAGTTCGAGCGTCCACTTGTCGCCCATGCCCTTGCCGAGGTTGCCGTGCCCATGCATGTGGGCGTTGACGAGTCCGGGGTGCATCAGCAGTCCCTTCGCGTCGATCACCTTGGCATCGGCCGGAGCGGCGAGCCCGGCCCGCCCGACCTCCAGGATCGTGTCGCCGCCGATCAGGATGTCCGCCGGCGCCGCTCCGGCCTCGCCGGGCTTCAGCAGCCGGCCGCCGCGTATCACCGTCAATCCCGCCGCGCTCGCCATCTCCACCATCCCCTTGCTGGAGCCGCGATCTTGCACCGCCGCCGCATCCGGCGGAAGCTTCGCGGAATCGATCGCGGGCTCCGTCGCGTGTCCGGTGCGTTCCCGGCCTCACTCGGCAGTTCGATGCCTGATCTCGCCACACCGGGCGCGGACACGGCGGTCACCGTCCGAAGTACGCTGGTGCGTGGCCGGCGGCATCGCCACGGCTCGCCGCCGAGCAGCGCTAGAACGGCCGCGTTCCCTTGAGCTGGGTACGCAGAAGCAGGCGCCGATGCGCATTGTCGAAGGCATCGCGGCGATGGATGACGGCACGGTTGTCCCAGATGAGGAGGTCGCCCTGCCGCCACTTGTGCACATAGGTGTAGTCGGTCCGGCTGGCCTCGGCCCATAACCGGTCCAGCAGCGCTTCGCTCTCCTCGAGCGGCATGCCTTCAATCCAGGCGTTGCGGCGCCGGCCGAGGAACAGGGCCTTGCGCCCCGTCTCGGGATGCGTTCGCACGACCGGGTGGCGCGCGCCGGGGGCCTGGTCGGCCCGCTCGACCGGCCTTGCTCCGGCCCTGAGTTCGCCGGCGGAGGTATAGGAGGAGTCGTGGTTCGCCCGCTTTCCCTCCAGTGCCGCCTTCAACTCGGCCGAAAGCCCGTCATAGGCGGCGTGCTGACTGGCGAAATGCGTATCGGCACCTGTCGGCGGCACCTCCAGGCCGTAGAGCAGGCTCGCCGTCGGCGGGGCGTCGATATAGGACATGTCGGTGTGCCATTCCGCCTCGCCATAGCCGAGCGCCCCTATGGGCTTCCCGTTCTCGACCACGTTGGAGATGATCCAGATCTCCGGGTGCCGGGCGATGCCGCCGTCGCCCGCGGCACGCGATGCCGACGCCGGCGGCAGTTCCGGCTCGCCGAAATGTCGGCTGAAGGCGACCAGGCCTCCTTCGTCCAGCTTCTGACCGCGAAAGACGAGAAGAGAGCCCCGGTTCCAGGCGGCGCGAAGCCGGTCCAGCACGTCGTCGGCGAGGGGCGCCGCAGTGTCGATGCCGCGCACCTCGAAGCCGAAGACCGGCGTCAGCGCCACCAGTTCCATCAGCGCACCGGACCGAGATGCGCGCCGCTGTCGACCGTGATGAGCTCGCCGGTGACCAGTTCGCCCCCCTCGATCAGCCAGACGCAAACTTCCGCCACCTGCTCCGGACTCGCCGCCTTCCCGAGCGGTGTGGTCTTCTCGTAGCGCGCCTTGATCCCGTCATAGGCGGCGCCGTAGCCCGCCTTCAGCCAGCGTCCGTCGATCATGCCCGGCAGAACGGCATTCACCTTGATCTCGGGCCCGAGATTGCGGGCGAGCGCCTTGGTCAGGGTGTTGATCGCCCCCTTGGAAGCCGCATAGGCGATCGAGGAGCCGGTGCCCTGAAGGCTTGCGATCGAGGATACGTTGACCACGGCGCCGCGGCCCTGCTTCCTCATTGCCGGGGCGCAGGCCCGGGTCATCTGGAAGGTGCCGGTGACGTTGACGGCGAAGATCCGGGCGAAGTCGTCGGCGGAGAGCCCGTCGAGATCGTGGCCGGCGACGAACTTCGTGGTGCCTGCATTGTTGATCAGGGCGTCGATCCGGCCCCACTTGTCGAGCGCGGCCTGTGCCAGGCGCCTGCAGGCTGCATCCTCGGCGACATCGCCCTGCACCACGATGCTGTCGCCCCCGGCCTTGATGCAGGCGGCCGCCGTCTCCTTCGCCTCCGCTTCGCTCTTGGTGTAGTTGATGACAACCTTGCCGCCCTTGGTGGCGATCTGGATGGCGGCGGCGGCGCCGACCCCTGTCGCCGAGCCGGTGACGATCGTGACCGTGTCCTTGAGATTCATGGCGTTTTCCTCGCTTTTGTCGGTTCGGGCAGCATGCTTCCACCCCGGCCGAGATGCCGCAACATAAACCAATGCTTCACTCCTGGTTGGTAGGTTGCGGTTCGCTGCAAGTAAGCCGGATCGCGAAGTAGCCAGCCGTGGAAAGCCTGCTGAGAGGGAATCCGAAGCCCATTGCCGAGGATGCGCCGCGTTGGCGGAAGCAGTTGCATGCGCTCTGGTGGGGTTATCGGTTGGGAGAGGCCGATCCGAAGGCGCCCGCCGAAGCGGCATCCGAAGACAAGCCGCCGCCGATCGAGGATGTGGAGGTCTGGACCGTGCCTCGGGTGGTGGCGGTGCAGACGATCTTCGGTGAGGGCATGACCGGCCCGGGAAACGAGCAGACCTTCATCGGCCTGGTCCGGGCCTGCTCGCTCAACGCGCAGAAATCGGCCATCGAGATCGGTGCCGGCCTGGGCCAGCTGTCGCGCTGGGGGCATGAGGACACCGGCACCTATTTCAAGGCCTACGAACCCGACGAGGAACTCGCCAAGGCGGGTTCCGAGATTTCCGTCCGCCGAGGGATGGCGCGCAAGGCGCCGGTCGAGCGCGTTGCCTTCGAGGACATACAGCAGCGCTCCAAGAGTCAGGACGCGGTGATCGCCAAGGAAGCCTTTCACCGCGTTTCCGACCAGCCGGGCCTCTATGCCCGCATCAACGACATGCTGAAGCCCAACGGGCTTCTGTCCTTCACCGCCTATGTGCTGAACGGCGGGGCGCAGGACGAGGCGGTGAGCCGTGCCTTTCCCGGCACGCGCATGCCCCAGGTGCAGCAATGCCGTGCCGAGCTCACCAAGGCGGGGTTCGACGTGCGCGTCTTTGAAGATCGCACGGACGAGCATGCGAAGATCGCCATCGATGCCTTCGCGGGCTTCGCCGCCAAGGTTCAGGCCGGCTCGGCCAGCGACCCGATGCGTGACGCGGTATTGCGCGAGGGCGAGATCTGGGCTCCCCGCATCGCCCTGATGCGCTCCGGACGCGTTCGGCTCTACCGCGTCCTCGCCATCAGAGGAGACTGACCGCCGCTGGCAATTCGGCTATCCTCCCGCCGGTGTCGAGGGAGGAGACCGATCATGGACGTGCGCACGCTGATGCGACGGTCGGCACAGTTCTATGCCGGCCACGAGGCGGTGGTTCATCGCGACCATCGCCTGACTTTCGCTCAGGCCTGGGAACGCGGTATCCGCATGGCGAACGGTCTGCTCGCAATGGGCCTTCGGGCGCAGGATCGGGTCGCCGTGCTCGAGGACAACTGTCTCGAGGCTTCCGACTTCTTCCTCGGCGCCGGGATAGCGAATGTGGTCCGTGTCCCCCTCTATCCAAGGAACGGGCGCGAGGCGCATGCCCATATGGTCGGGCATACCGGCTGCCGCGTGCTGATCGTGGCGGAGAAGTACGCCCATGAGGTCGAGGGACTCGAAAAGGAGCTGCCCGAACTCGAGCGGGTCTTCATCCGCGACTCCACCTACGAGGCTTGGCTCGCACGTCAGTCGGCGGTCGATCCCGACTTGCCGATCGACCCGGAAGACAACTACATCATCAGGCATACGGGCGGCACCACAGGCCGCTCGAAAGGTGTCGCCTATACCCATCGCGCCTGGCTCGCCGCCGGTCGCGACTGGTTCTACCTTTACCCGCCGGTCGAGCCGGGCGACGCCTGTCTGCACTTGGGTCCGATCAGCCACGGCTCGGGCTACCTCTTCGTACCGATATGGCTCGGCGGCGGCTGCAACGTCATGACCGACCATTTCGAGCCGCAGGCGACCCTCGACCTGATGGAGAAGGAGGGGATCGGCTACATGTTCGCGGTCCCCACGATGCTGAACGCGCTCAACCATCACCCCAGCATCGCCGGCCGCGACTGGTCGAAGCTGAAGTGCCTGATGGTCGCCGCGGCGCCGATCGCCGACGACACGGCACGCAAGGCATACGAGATATTCGGCGACAAGCTGTGGCAGGGATACGGCCAGACCGAGGTGTTGCCGGTGGCCATGATGGGGCCGCGGCAGTGGTTCTCTGAGGTCGAAGGCTCGCGGCCCCTGCGCGCCTGCGGCATGCCGCTGCCCTTCGCGCAGCTGGAGATCTGGAACGAGGACAACGAGCCGGTGCCGGTCGGGCAGCCGGGCGAGATCGTGGCCAAGACCGACGGGCAGATGAAGGGATTCTGGAACAATCCGCAGGCGACGGCCGAACGCATCGTCCGCGGCTGGGTGAAGACCGGCGACATCGGCATGCTCGATGCCAACGGCTATCTCTACATGCTGGACCGTGCCGATGACATGATCATCTCCGGCGGATTCAACATCTGGCCGGCGGAACTGGAGAATGTCATCACCGACCATCCCGCGGTCATCGAATGCGCCGTCTTCGGCATTCCGCACGAGCGCTGGGGGGAGACACCCTGCGCCCATGTGGTGACCAAGGCCGGCAGCAGCGTCACGGAGGCGGAGATCGCCGCGCTCTGCGCCGAGCGGCTCGGCTCCTACAAGAAGCCGGGCAAGGTGGTGCTCTCGTCGGAGGCACTGCCGAAGACACCCGTCGGCAAGATCAAGCGCCGCGCGTTGCGTGATCCCTATTGGGAAGGCCATGACCGGAAGGTGGCGGGAGCCTGATCTCCCGTCGCTATTCCGCGGCCGCTGCCGCCCTCGCGGGAGCGAGCTGCGCCAGAAGGTCGAGCAGGGCGGTCCGTTCCACCGGCTTGAGCAGGTGTCCCTTCGCGCCCAGCGTGCTGCCGAGCACGCGGTTGTCGATCACCGACACGATCACTACCGGAACGGAAGCGAGCGTGGGATCCGCCTTCAGGCGCTTCAGCGCGGTCCAGCCGTCTACGGAGGGCATCATGACGTCCAGCAGGATCACGTCCGGCCGGTAGGCGTGGGCGAGCGCCAAGCCGTCTTCCGCCGAGGCGGCGCGGAGCACGGCATAGCCCTCGCGGGCGACGATGCGTTCGACCTGTTCCAGCACCGACTCGTCGTCGTCGATCACCATCACGCGCGGCGCTTCTCCCTGCAGGACCCGTTCGTCCGGCTCGAAGCGTGCCGGTTCCGGCGCGGAGGAGATGCCATCCGCCGGCAGGTCGATGGTGAAGGTCGAGCCTTCGCCGAGCGTGCTGGAGACGCCGATCATGCCACCCATGGCGATGCAGAGTTTCTGGCTCAGGGCGAGGCCCAGCCCGGTGCCACCGAACTGCGCGCCGGTCCTGGCGTCGGCCTGGCTGAAATTCTTGAACAGTTTCTCCATCGCCTCGGGCGCTATGCCTATGCCGGTGTCGCTGACTGCGATACTGATCCGGCCCTCGGCGCGGCGCGCGGTGATGCAGATCTCGCCCTTCTCGGTGAACTTCGCGGCATTGGCGACGAGGTTCAGCACGCATTGACGAAGCTTCGTCTGGTCGGTCCGGATCTGCCCTAGATCGTCCGCGAAGTCGGTGTAGAAGGTATTCTCCTTGCGGCGGACGAGCGGTTCGCAGGTCGCCGCGGCATCGTTGAGGAAGTCGGCGAGGTCGATGGTCTCCTCATAGATCTCGAGCTTGCCCGCCTCGATCTTCGACAGGTCCAGGACATCGTTGATCAGCGCGAGCAGATGCTTGCCCGCACGATTGATGCGGACCAGGTCGCGGCTCTCGCCTTCGCGCCCCTCGGCCTGGGCGTCCTCCAGCATCAGTTCGCTGTAGCCGATGACCGCATTGAGCGGGGTGCGCAGTTCGTGGCTCATGTTGGCCAGGAACTGGCTCTTGGCGAGGTTCGCCTGTTCGGCTTCCTCCTTCGCCACCCGAAAGGCCTGGGTACGCTCCTCCACCATCCGTTCCAGTCCCGCCTGCACGTCCTTCAACGCCCGCTCGGCGGCCTTCCGCTCATGAATCTCGTGCTGCATCTCCTCGTTCAGCGCCTGGAGCGCGGCCGTCCGGTCGGCGATGCGCTGCTCCAGCCGCTGATTCTCGATCCGTTCGGTGATGTCGTGCAGTGTCACCACGATTCCGCCAACCGCGGGGTTGGACAGGAGGTTGAGGCCGATGATCTCGAAATGCCGGTAGCCTCCGTTCGACAGCCGCAGCCGGATGTCGAATTCGCCCGAGGTGTCGAGATCGCCCGACAAGCGGCTGAAAAACCCGTCGAGGCGGCCGATGTCCAAGGGGTGCGCGAGATCTCTCAGCGGCATTCCCTGCAGGTCGATCGGCGCGAAGCCCAGGATGCGCGCGGCCGAGGCGCTCTCGTAGGTCATCACGCCTTCGCGGTCGGCTACGGCGATGATGTCGGCGGCGTTCTGTACCAGCGCGCGGAAGCGGCGCTCGCTGTCGCGCAGCTTCTCCGCCTCCTCGCTCGCCAGCCTGGCGAAGCGCTGATCGACGACGGCGCAGACGAGTGCCAGCGCCAGGACCACGAAGGTGGCGGCGCCGACCATCATGGCGAGTTGGATCGGCGGCACGCCGGGGCTGACGGAACCGAAGCTGGGCATCGAGACGATCCGCGCGGCGGCCATCGCGGTGTAGTGCATGCCGGATACCGCGGTCGCCATGACAAGCGAGGCGCCGGCCCGCGCCCACAGCTTGCGCAGGTTGAAGAAGAGCCATAGTGCGGCGATCGAGGCCACGACGGCGATCGCGACGGAGAGGACCGCGAGCGCCGGGTCGTAGTAGACTTCGCCCGGCATCCGCATGGCGGCCATGCCCGTGTAGTGCATGGTCGATACGCCGAGGCCCATCAGCAGGCCGCCGAGAAGGAGCGGAATCCACAGCGATCCCCTGGCCGCGGCGACCATGAACATCGCGCAGCCCGTGAACAGGATGGCGAAGAGGAGTGAGATCACCGTCTCCTGCACCGCGTATTCGATGGCGACCGGAACGGTGAATGCCAGCATGGCGATGAAGTGCATCGACCAGATGGCGCCGCCTCCCATGGCGACCGCGGCGCCGAGCAGCCAGGCCAGCCTGCTGTTGGTGCCGCCGTCGCGGGCGCGATCGGCCAGATGCAGCGCGGTGAAAGAGGCGAAGGCGCTGACGCAGACCGAAAGGACCACCAGCGTGGCCTCATGGCGATGCGGATAGATGAAAGCGCCTTCCGGCGCCGGTCCGAGGCCACACCAAGCCAGCAACGTCGTAAGACCGCCCATGCGCGCCGCCTCGGGTTCAACAACCAACCGGCGCATTTCCTAGCTCAGCAGGCTTAACCGCTGCTTAAGGTCGTTGCGCCACGTTCGAGGACCATCTGTTCGGCGCGGAGGCTGCGCCCAGCCAAGGATGACCCGATGCGGGCGGTCTGGAGTAGAGACACTGTCACCACCTCGCCTGCGGTGCCTGAGCCGGCGCCCTCTCTCGAGGCGGCGCCCCATGCGAGGGGCGGGGCTTCCGCGTCGCTGCAGATCCTCCTGGTCGACGACGAGGAAGCCAATCGCGACATGCTTTCCCGCCGGCTGGAGCGGGCCGGATTTGCGGTGACCTGTGTCGAGTCGGGGGCCGCGGCGCTCGCGGCACTGCAGCCGTCCCACCGGTTCGATCTGGTTCTGCTCGACGTGTCCATGCCGGGGCTCGACGGCTTCGCCACGCTTGAAACGCTGCGCGCGAGGCCTGAGCTCGCGCGTCTCGATGTCATCATGGTGACCGCCCGCGATCAGGTGGACGACGTGGTTCGCGCGCTCAAGCTCGGCGCGACGGACTACGTGACCAAGCCGGTCAACCTGCCGATCCTGCTGGCCCGGATCGAGGTCATCGCCGCCCGGCATCGCGCCGAGGCGGCACTGCGCGCCAGCGCCGACCGTTTCCGGCTCGCCATGCGCGGCTCGAACGACGGTCTGTGGGACTGGGACATCGCGACGGGAGAGATCTACTACTCTCCCCGCTTCATGAACATCATCGGCCTGGGCGAGGAGGAGCGCATCGCCGGGTTCGATCTCTGGCTGGAGCGCGTACATCCAGCCGACCGGGGGCGTGTCACCGCCGACCTGCGCGCGCATATCGACGGTGTCACCTTCCTGTTCCAGAACGAGCATCGCATGCTGCATGCGAGCGGCGGCTACCGCTGGGTCCTGGCCCGTGGCGTGGCGGCGCGATCGGCCGACGGCGCTGTTAGCCGGCTCGCCGGGTCGTTGGCCGACATCAACGACCGCCGGGTCCTCGATCCGGTCACCCGGCTGCCCAATCGCGACTGGCTGGCCGACCGGGTCGACCGCATCCTGCAGCGGGTTCCCGGAAAGCGGCGGCGGCCGTCTGCGCTCGTCATCGTCGGACTGGGGCGCCAGCACGACATCGCCCACGGACTGGGCCATCAGGCGGCGGAGCGCTCGCTCCAGATCGCCGCCGAGCGGATCTCCTCCAGCCTGCGGCCGACCGATGTCGTGACGCGTGTCGCCGGCGAGCAGTTCTGCGTGCTTCTGGACGGTCTCGACAGCGGCTCCGACGCGCTGCAGGTGGCCAACCGCATCTCAGCGGCGGTCGGAGAGACGGTCGAGATCGACGGACAACCCGTCGATCTCGCTCCGGCGCTCGGCATCGCCATCGACACCGGCAACTACGATCACGCCGAGACCTACTTCCGTGAGGCCGCGATCGCCTTGGAATCCGCGCGCGCCATCCCCGACGCACCGCGCATCGCCATCTTCCAGGCGGAGATGGAGCAGCGCGCGCGCCGCCGGCTCGGCCTCGAGACGGATCTGCGCGACGCCGTGCGGCGGCACGAACTCGAACCCTATCTGCAGCCGATCGTCGCCATGGCGACGGGAAAGGTACAGGGCTTCGAAGTGCTGTTGCGATGGTCGCACCAGCGGCTCGGCATGGTCTCCCCGGGCGAGTTCATTCCCATCGCGGAGCGCAACGGCCTCATCGTTCCCTTGACCGAATCGCTGCTCCGGCGCGTTACCGCACGCGGCACTCTCCCGCTCGCCGCGGGCTTTCTCAGCGTCAATCTTTCGGCCAGGCACCTCGCCTCGGAATCGCTGCTGCCCTTCGTCCGCACCCTGCTCGACGAGACCGGCTTCGGCCCGGATAGGCTCAAGTTCGAGCTGACCGAGACGGCGATGCTCAGCGACGAAGACCGCGCGCGCCGGATCCTCGGGGAACTGCGCGATCTGGGGATCCATATCTCCGTCGACGACTTCGGAACGGGTTATTCGGCGCTGCGCCTTCTGGCCGAACTGCCGATATCCTGCCTGAAGATCGACCGCTCCCTGGTCATGAATGCGGATACCGACCCGAAACGCCAGCGGCTCCTGCGCGGCATCATGGAGATGAGCACGCATCTGGGGCTCGACGTCGTCGCCGAAGGCATCGAAACGGAGGCCGAGCGCGCCCTGCTGGTCGAACTCGGCTGTCCCTCCGGCCAGGGCTTCTTCTTCGCCCGGCCGATGCCGATCGCCGACGCCCTGAAGCTGGTGCCGGCCTCAGCGCCCTAGGAAGCGCGCCTTCCGCTTCTCTACAAAGGCGGCGACACCCTCGATCGCGTCGTGGCTCGACCGCACGTCTCGCTGTATCTCCAACTCGCGCCGGAACTGGGCAGCGAAGTCCGAATCGAATCCCTGATCCACCGCCCGGCGCGTCGCCACCAGCGTCGCAGTCGGGCCTTCGGCGAGCTTCGCGGCGAGCGCGATCGCGGCCTCCATGAGCTTGTCGTCCGCCACCACGTCCAGCACCAGCCCCCACTCCTTCGCTTCGACGGCGGGCAGGGGTGCGTTTGTCATCATCAGCTGCAGAGCCCGCATGCGCCCCACCATGCGGGGCAGGAGCCAGGTCGAGCCGAGATCGGGGATCAGGGCGATGCGGCTGAAAACCTGAATGAAGCTGGCCGATTGTGCCGCCAGCACGAAATCGGAAGCGATGGCCAGACTGAAGCCGCCGCCCGCCGCCACCCCGTTCACGGCCGTCACCACCGGTACGGCGCATTCGCGCAGCGCCTTGAAGACCGGGAAATAGTGTCGCATCACCGATTCGACCAGATCGCCGGTGAGCGCATCACGCGCCTTCAGGTTCTGCCCGGAGCAGAAGCCCCGCCCCGCCCCGGTGAGGACCAGTGCCCGCACCTCCTCACGCGCCGCCATCCGCTCGATGGATGCCGAAAGGGCGCCCATCAGGGCGGGGGTCATGGCATTGAGCGAGCCGGGATCGTTCAGCGTGACGATGCCGACGGCGCCTTCACTGCGCTCGAGGACCAGTGACATGGGCAATTCCTCCAAGGATCACATTGTCGTTCGAGGCATCTTGCCGGGCGGGAGAAGGAAAGGAAACGTTTGCGGCCGGGCGCCGGGTCTTGTTTCCTGAGCCGGGGATGGGAAACCGGGAGAAGGGAATGGACAGCCAGGGCAGGGACGCGGGCAAGCCGCTCCTCTTTACGCCGCTTGCGATCAGAGGCGTGACGTTGCCGAATCGTGTGGTCATATCGCCGATGGTGCAGTACCGGGCCAAGGACGGCCTGGCCGACGATTTCCACATGGTCCATCTCGGCAAGTTCGCGCTCGGCCGCGCCGGCACGGTCTTCACCGAAGCGACGGCGGTGGAGCCGCGCGGGCGGGTCACCCATGGCGACCTCGGCCTGTGGAACGATGCGCAGGCGGAGGCGCTGAAGCCGATCGTCCGCTTTCTGCATCGCGAAGGGAGCCTCGCGGCGATCCAGCTCGCCCATGCCGGGCGCAAGGGATCGATGCAACGTGCCCAGGACGGTAACGGCCCGCTCGGAGCCTCCGACCGCGCCCGCGGCCTGCAACCCTGGCAGGTGGTGGGACCCACGGCGGAGCCTGTCGGTCCGGGCTGGCTCGTGCCCCACCAGCTGAGTGGCGATGAGATCGCCGGTCTCGTCCGGGACTTCGCCGACGCGGCGCGGCGTGCCGACGCGGCGGGATTCGACATCGTCGAAATCCACGGCGCGCACGGTTATCTGATCGCGAGCTTTCTCTCGCCGGTCAGCAATTCACGCAATGACGCCTACGGCGGCGACCGTGGCGGGCGGATGCGCTTCGCGCTCGAAGTGACGCGCGCGGTCCGCGCCGTCTGGCCCGAGAACAAACCGCTCTTCTTTCGTGTCTCCTCGGTGGACGGCACCGATGTCGGCTGGGGCATGGACGACACCGTGGTCCTCGCCATCGCGCTCAAGGAGCTCGGCGTCGACGTGGTGGACTGTTCGTCCGGTGGTCTGACCGGCTCGGCCACGGCGGCGGGAGTGAAGCGGCGGCCGGGCTTCCAGGTTCCCTTTGCCGCCGAGGTCCGCCGCGCCGGCATTCCCTCGATGGCCGTCGGCCTGATCCTCGATGGCCCGCAGGCGGAGGCGATCCTGCGGGATGGCGATGCCGACCTGATCGCGGTCGGGCGCGAGGCGCTCTACGACCCGTTCTGGACCCTGCATGCGGCGGCGGCGCTGGGGTGCGATTCCTCCTTCGCGGCTTGGCCCGAGGAGTACGGCTGGTGGCTCGACAAGCGGGCCAAGACGCTGGAACGCACCGTCCCCCGCTGAGGCGCGAACGACCAGGGAGGATTGCGATGAGGTTTAGCCTGTTCATGTACTGCACCATCGGCCGCCGGTCCGAGCTGGAGCAGGGCTGCGCCGGCATGCGGCCGGAACTCTACCAGCGCATGCTGGACGAGATCGCGGCCTATGCCCGCTTCGCCGACGATGCCGGGTTCTTCGGGTTCGGCCATCCCGAGCATCATCTTCAGGTGGAAGGTTTCGAGATCTCGAACGACCCCCGGCTGATGGGCATGTGGCTCGGACGGCACACCAGACGGTTGCGCGTGATCACCTGCGGCTTCGTTTCGACCACGCACAACCCGCTCCGCGTGGCCGAGGACATCGCAACCATGGACCATATGCTGGGCGGTCGCTTCGGCGTGGGGCTGGTGCGCGGGTATCAGGCGCGGTGGGTCGAGAACTTCAAGGTTCGCGACGACCTGAACGCCGTCGGCCCATGGAACAAGGACAGTCCGGCCGATGCCGCCAACCGCGAGTACTTCGCCGAATTCGTTGATGTCGTGGTCAAGGCGCTGACGAACGAGACCTTCAGCCACCGGGGAAAATACTGGAACTTCCCGCCGGCCGGCTTTGTCAATCCGCACGATCACCCCGCCTATCGCAACTATGGGAGGGGCGTGGACGCTCTGATGAACGTGAGCGAGATCGGCGTGGCTCCACGTCCGCTGCAGCGGCCGCATCCCCCGCTCTACGGCGGCTTCGCCGCGTCCATGCGGACCGCCACCTTCTGGGCGAAGTATGGCGGCAAGCCGATCGTTCTCACCGACAACCTCGACTTCTACGGGCACCTGATCCAGGCCTATCGCCAGACGGCGGAAAAGCATGCCGTGGCCGTCGCTCGCGGCCAGGAAGCGGCCTGGGGCGGCATCTGCATCTGCGCGCCGACCGACGAACAGGCGAAGGAATGGGCGAGGGACATGCTCTGGTTCTGGGACAACTGGGCCATCCCGTTCGGCCAGGGCCTGCCCGAACTCCTGGTGGGGTCGCCCGATACGATCGCGCGGCGGCTGGAGGAAGTGAAGAACCGCTTCCCCGACCAGGACGAGATCGTCCTGCTGTTTCCGCAAGGCATCCACACCCGCGAGCAGGTGATGACCTCGCTCGATCTGATGGCGTCGAAGGTGATGCCGCGCTTCGCCTGACCGCTCATCGCCAGGCGAAGACCGGCTGTTCCAGATGGCTGACCCGGGTGGCGCGGCCGTGCAGCGCGACTTCGCGGAACTGGTAGACGATCGCAGCCGTGGGTGCGTGGATCTTGTGGTCGTGGATCAGAAGGCGCACGACCGGCCGGTCGCTTTCCGGAATGCTCACGAATTCCGGCGATCCCTCGCGGTTGAGTTCCGACAGCGGGATTCGATGGATCGTGTGCACCTCGTCGGGATTGGGAGTCATCTCCTCAGCTCCCGCCCAGACCACCACAGGTGTGATCACATAGCCGGACCGTGTGGGGTAGTCGTCCAGCCGTCCGAGGATCGCGCCGGGTTCGAGATTGAGGTTCACCTCCTCGGACAGCTCCCGCAGCGCGGCGATCTCCGGGGTCTCGCCGGGGTCCAGCCTGCCCCCGGGCAGGGCCCATTGCCCGGCATGGGCATTCAGCCGCGAAGCCCGGCGGGTCAGGACGAAGGCGGCGACGCCCGGGTCCGCCTCGACCACCACCACCGCGACCGCGGCGCGCTTGAGCGCCCCCTCGGCGGCGGGTTCGATGGGAAAGCGCTCGAGGTTCCGGGTGATCTGCCGGCGCAGCGCCGGTTCATATCGAATCAACATCTTGGCGCCAGTCTAGCCCTGCCTGGCGGACAGCGGGAGGCTGACCGCGTCATGGCCGCCGGCTAAGATTCATTCCGGACAGCGACTCGAACCCGAAGGAACCCATGGCGCGAAGGCTCGTCGCAGTTCTGGCCGCCGAGATCGTCGACCGCCAGCCGCTCCGGCCGGTCGAAGAGGCACAGGCGGACGCGGCATTGAAGCGGCTGCGGCGGCGGGTCGTCGCGCCGGCGGTCTCCCGCCACGGGGGCAGGATCGTGCACTGTACCCTGCAGGGGCTGCTCGTGGTCTTTCCGAGCGTGGTGGCCGCGACACGAGCCGCGGTGGAACTCCAGCAGGCGGCCTCCGGGCAGCCCGACCTCGTCGCCGGTGTCGGCGGCGGGTTGGGCATCGCCCTCAACGTGGGAGAGGTCGTCGAGAAGGGCCGCGACGTCTACGGCGATGCGATTGGCATCGCGGAACGCTGTGCGCCGCTCGCCGGCCCTGGGGGCATCGTGCTCACCGCCGCGGCGCAGGATCTGCTCGGCGCGCGCATCCAGGGTCTCGCCTTCCCGCCGCTCGACCTGCCGCGCAGGCGCGGCGTGTCGGAACTGCCGCCGCTGTACCGGATCGACGCCACCCTCTACGAGGCGGAACCCGAACCCTGGCTGCCGGCCTGGTCGGGCGGCGAGCGCCCCCTGCTGCGCGCCGCCGCCGGCATCGTCGTCTTCCTGCTGGCGGCGGCGGGGATGGGCTACGGGGGGTGGTATCTGGCATCGGGGATCGGCGGCGATGAGCCTGCCGGCTCCGCCCTGATCGCCCCCTCGGATGCCGTGGCCTCGCAGCTCTCGCTCGTCGTCCTTCCCTTCGTGAACGAGAGCGGCGACCCCGACCAGGAGTACGTGGTCGACGGGATCACCGACGAACTGACTGGCAACCTGGCCCGCGCCGTGGGCAGCTTCGTGATCGCGCCGAGCACCGCCTTCACCTTCAAGGGCAGCAAGGCCGCACCCCGCGATATCGCCCGGGACCTCGGCGTCCGCTTCGTGGTCCAGGGCAAGGTCCGATCGGGAGGCGAGCAGATCGCCCTCGACGTGCGCGTGACCGAGGTCCTCACCGGCCGCGAGGTCTGGGCCGACCGCAGGGAGATCGCCTGGGCCGACTTCTCGCCGGTGCAGGACGACCTCGCCCAGCGCATCGCCGGGGCACTCGGCCTGATCTATGTGCAGGAGGATGCCGGGCGGTCGGTGATCGACGATCCCTACGACATGCGGGCGGTCGACCTCGTCCTCCGCGGTACCGCCCGCCTGATGCTGGCCCGCGGCGCCGAGGACAATCGCGCGGCGCAGGCGCTGTTCCGCAAGGCGCTCGACATCGATCACCGGATGAGCCGGGCCTGGGGCGGTATGGCGACCGCCATCATCCGCCTCGCCCGCAACAGCGAGACCCGCGAGCAGGATCTGCGCGAGGCGCAGAGCGCGGCCGAGAGCGCGCTGGTCTTCGATCCCGGCAGCGCCACCGCGCACGAGATCATGGGCTATGTGCTCTATGAGCGCGGTCGCATCGCCGAAGCGATCGCCGAATACGACATGACCATCCGCAACGACCGCAGCCGCGCATCCGCCTACGCGCAGATCGGCGCCCTCAGCGTGCTGGTCGGCCAGCCGGAGAAGTCGGTCGCGGCGGTGGAGCAGGCGATCCGGCTCAGCCCGCGCGACCCCGCGATGGCGATCTGGCAGAACTTCCTCGGCATCGCCCACCTGCATGCCGGGCAGGACGAGAAGGCGCTGGAGGCGCTGCGCCGCTCGATCTCGCTCGAACCGCGCAACGCCTACGGCACGCTTTTCCTGGCCGCCGCCTACGCGCTTACGAACAACGAAGCCGAGGCGCGCCTCGCCCTCGCCGAGGCGCTGCGCATGGCGCCCGGCCTCACCATCAGCCGCCTCCGCCAGCTCGAGCCCTCGCGCGACCAGACGTTCGTGCGACAGCGCATGCGCATCTACGAGGGACTGGCCAAGGCCGGGCTGCCCGGCTGATCCCGCCGGTCAGCCGCGGCCGATGAAGGGCATCTTGGTCGCCATCACCGTCAGGAACTGGACGTTGGCGTCCAGCGGCAGGCTGGCCATGTAGGCGACCGCGCTGCCCACGTGGGCCACGTCCATCGTGGGCTCGACCATGACGCTGCCATTGGCTTGCGGCACGCCGTTCTTCATCCGCTCGGTCATCTCGGTGGCGGCGTTGCCGATATCGATCTGGCCGCAGGCGATGTCGTACTTCCGCCCGTCGAGCGAGGTCGACTTGGTAAGGCCGGTGACGGCGTGCTTGGTGGCCGTATAGGGCGCCGAGCCCGGCCGGGGCGCATGCGCCGATATGGACCCGTTGTTGATGATGCGCCCGCCGCGAGGGTCCTGATCCTTCATCATGAGAAAGGCGGCCCGGGTGCACAGGAAGACGCCCGTCAGATTGACGTCGACCACCGTCTTCCACTGCTCGACGCTGAGCGTCTCCAGCGAAATCGACGGAACGTTCAGGCCGGCATTGTTGAAGACCACGTCGATCCGGCCGAACGTCTTCTTGATCTCGGCGAACAGCGCGTCGACCTGGGCGGGGACGGCGACATCGGTCGGGACCACCAGCGTCCTGGCCTGCGGCACCATCGCCGCCGTCTTTTCGAGCCCCTCGCGCCGCCGGCCGGCCAGCACCACCGCGAAGCCGTCCTTGGCGAGCGCCAGCGCCGCCGCGCGTCCGACGCCTGTGCCGGCGCCCGTCACCATCGCAACCTTCATTCCAGGTCCTCCCCATCCGAGGCCGGGATTTCAGCCGCTCTCGTCCCTCGGCGCAACAGCGATCGACCCACCTGCCCCCTATGCCACGGTGGCCCGGCGGCGCGGAGCGGGGTAGGGATGTCGCGACATCGAGGGAGGGAAAGACCGTGAGCATCGTCCTGTACGAACTGTCCTTTCCGGAGGACCGCCGCCCGAGCCCGTTTTGTTGGCGCAGCCGCATGGCGCTGGCCCACAAGGGGCTCGACCACACTTTGGCGCGCATCGGCTTCGGCCAGATCGCCTCGATCTGCGGCGGCGGCCACAAGACCGTCCCGGTCATCGACGATGGTGGAAAGATCGTGGGCGACAGCGCGCGGATCGCGGATTACCTGGAGACGGCCTATCCCGACCAGCCGAGCCTCTACGGAGGTCCGGCGGGACGCGCCTATGTCCGCTTCCTCGAAAACTGGATCGGCACGGTGCAGCTGCCGCTGTTCCAGATGATCGTGGCCGATCTCTGGTCGGTGGTCGGCCCGGAGGACCAGCCCTACTTCCGCGAGAACCGGGAAAGCCGGTTTCGCGGCCGGACCCTGGAACAGGTCCAGGAAGGACGGGAGGATCGCCTGGAAGACTTCCGCAAGACCCTGCAGCCGGTCCGCCTGACGCTCGCCGGCCAGCGCTTCCTCGGCGGTGAAAGCCCGACCTATGCCGACTACATCCTCTTCGGCACGCTGCAGTGGTCGCGGGTGTCGAGCCCGTTCCGCATCCTGGCCGAGGACGATCCGGTGCTGTCGTGGTTCCGCCGCTGCCTCGATCTCCACGGCGGAGTGGGGCGGGAGGTGAACGGCTACTGGAGCTGACCGCGCCGCCTCGGTCCCGCGACGCCGGTCCGCCGCGGGCCGGCCCGTTTGTCCCGATGATGTCACTCGCAGCCGACCGCGCGCGGGTGTCTGATGGGGTCTCGGCGCCTCCCGTTCCCGCCCCTTCTCGATTGCGCATGGCAGGGCGCGACGGCGCCCCGTCCCGTCCATGAGGGCAGGGAGATCGTCGCATGACCAGCACACGGGCCGCTGCGCTACTCCTCGCCGGCGCGATCGCGGGCGTCCTCCTCCCGGCCGGCTCTCTGGCCGATGGCAGGCCCGCCGTCCCGCCCGGCAATGCGGGGATCGCCGGACTCATCGCCTCCGGCGGGCTGTCCCCCGCCCGGGCTCCGCCGTCCCGGGTGCTCCAAGGGGACGCCAATCCCATGCTGCTCGCCGCGATGGTCATCGCCTCGCTGCAGGCCCGGCCGGGCGCCGGCATGCGCTGAGCGCCGACGTCGAAAGCAGAAAGGCCGCCCCGTGACGGACGGCCTTTCCATTGTCAGTTTCGGCCCGCTGCCTCGCGGACCGGAATACGTCGCATCAGACGGAGGCGCGCTCCGCAGCGGCGACGATCCAGGTCTTGGCCAACAGGCTCAGATGACAATGAGACACTGGATCACCTCCTTTCGATGGTTGCAGACGACGAATCCACTATGGGCCGCGCCGGCCGTCTTCACAACAGGTTCGAAGCGGCGCCGTTCAGCGGTTGCCGCGCGCGTCCGAACGCACGATCGCCTTGATCTTCCCGCGTGGACGCCCCGACAACTCGCCGATGCGGCGGTCTTCCTCCTCGATCGCGGCCTGGGCGGGTTCATCGCCGTCCAGCCCGCCAAGCAGATGGGCCGGCACGCGCCGGTTGGACAGCTGGGTTCCGTCCTCGTAGACGACATTGAAGAGGACGAATTCGGAAGCGGCATTGGTGCCGGGTTTCTTGCGCGCCATGGAGTTCTCCGTCGAGCCGCCGCAGCGAAACCGCGGCACGGCAATGGGGTGTTGCACCAGGACCAGGGTCGCGGCGGTTCTCAGTCGGAATGCCGGTGGAAGTGCCGAACCCCGTCGCCTCGCCAGGCGCCGAAGATCCTGTCGGTGCAGAGATTTACACCGCACCGCCCGGGTCGGTCCAGCCGAACCGCCCGCTGCGGGAAGCAACTGCAGCATTCCAGAAAGTTGACTGAAATACGAAAGAGAAAGTTCATTTCGCGATTGTGCAGGATATAAATTGCGATTGAAAGGAAATCATGTTTGCTTTATACTTGGTCCTTCTTTTTCAGGGGAAATTGTGATGACCCGGCCGCAGCCCGCAGCCCGCAGCCCGCAGCCCGCAGCCCGCAGCCATCGACCCGAGAGGCAGCCGGGACAAGGAAGCCGTGCGGGACGCAGGGGAGCGTCGCGGCGGTGCCCACGGCAGAACCGGGCGGAAACCGGTGCGAAACCGGGCGGAACCGGCAGTCCAGTGGCTCGAAACTGGCTCGAATTGGCACGATTTGGCGCATATAGGCAGGGGTGGAGCCGGAAGGTCCGTGGAGAATACCGAACCCCATCATGGACTTAGGCGATTTTGGGTGATGCCGGACCGGATGCGCGTCCTGCGCCTGCCGCCGGGCTCGGATCTCCACCCTCCCGGATGCCTCGATGCGCCGCGCACCCGGCGGACAAAATTGTCCGCGATCGTGACGGCGGAGCGGACAAAATTGTCCGTGCCGTCGCCCGCATGGCGGATTTCGGCGGTTCGGCGCCCGCGGGAAGGTTGCCTCTTCGTCCGCCACCGCTTAGAAGGTGGCCGCCCCGACGACGGCCCGTCTGCGGGGATTCCCGCTCCCCAAGGTTGTTGAGTGCCATGGCGCGCCTCGTCCTAAAGTTCGGCGGCACGTCCGTCGCCGATCCCGATCGCATCAAGAACGTCGCCGCCAAGGTGAAGCGCGAGGTGGATGCCGGGCATCAGGTTTCCGTCGTCGTCTCCGCCATGTCGGGGGAGACCAACCGCCTCGTCGACTTCTGCCGCCAGATCGACCCGGTGCATGACCAGAAGGAGTACGATGTCGTCGTCGCCACGGGCGAGCAGGTGACGATCGGCCTGACCGCCATGGCGCTGCAGGCACTCGGTGTCCGCTCGCGGTCCTTCACCGGCTGGCAGGCCGGGGTGAAGACCGATGCGATGCACGGCAAGGCGCGGATCGAGAGCATCGATGCCGGCGCGCTGATCGCCGAGATGGAGGCGGGTGGCGTGCCGGTCGTGGCGGGGTTCCAGGGGATCGGGCCGGACGGCCGCGTCTCGACGCTCGGCCGCGGCGGGTCCGACACTTCGGCCGTCGCTCTGGCGGCGGCGCTCGATGCCGACCGCTGCGACATCTATACCGATGTCGATGGTGTCTACACCGCCGATCCGCGCATCGTGAAAACGGCGCGCAAGCTTGATAGGATCACCTACGAGGAAATGCTGGAGCTCGCCTCGCTCGGCGCCAAGGTGCTGCAGACGCGGTCGGTCGAGCTCGCCATGAACCACCGGGTCCGGGTACAGGTGCTGTCCAGTTTCGAGGCGGCGCTCGGCTCCGAACTGCCCGGGACATTGGTCGTCGACGAGGAAGAGATCGTGGAAAAGCAGATTGTCAGCGGCGTGACCTATGCGCCGGACGAAGCCAAGGTGACGCTGCTGCGCGTCGCCGACCGTCCGGGCATCGCCGCCGCCATTTTCGGGGCGCTGGCGGATGCCGGCATCAACATCGACATGATCGTTCAGAACGTCTCGTCGGACCACAAGGCGACCGACATGACCTTCACCGTGGCGCGGGCCGATCTCGCGCGTGCGAGCCGCGTCCTTGAAGGCATCAAGGCGGAGATCGGATTCTCCGAACTGGTCCCCGACCAGAACGTGGCGAAGGTCTCCGTGGTCGGCGTGGGCATGCGCAGCCATACCGGCGTCGCCCGCACGATGTTCAAGGCGCTGGCGGACAAGAACATCAATGTCGAAGTGATCTCCACCTCGGAGATCAAGATCAGCGTGCTGATCGCGGCCGAATACACGGAGCTGGCGGTGCGCTCGCTGCACACGGCCTTCGGCCTCGATGCAGCCTGATTCCCCGATCCAGGACACGCTCGCCCGCGGCCGCGCGGCGTTCGAAGCTCTGTCGGCCCGCGGCCGCGCCTTCCTCGGCACCCGCTACGCCATCATGGGCGGCGCGATGACCTGGGTGTCGGAACGCAATCTCGTCGCGGCCATCTCGAATGCCGGCGGCTTCGGCGTCATCGCCTGCGGCTCGATGACGCCCGATCTCCTGGCGAAGGAAATCGCGGGGACGCAGGCGCTGACGAAGATGCCCTTCGGCGTCAACATCATCACCATGCATCCGATGATCGAGCAGCTGGTGCAGGTCTGCCTCGACGCCCGGGTCGGACATATCGTCTTCGCCGGCGGCATTCCGCCGGGAAGCGCGATCCAGGCGGCCAAGGCGGGCGGCGCCAAGGTGGTCTGCTTCACCCCGGCGCTGGCACTCGGCAAGAAGCTGGTGCGCTCCGGCGCCGATGCGCTGGTCATCGAAGGCATGGAGGCGGGTGGCCATATCGGTCCGGTCTCGCTCGGCGTGCTGGCGCAGGAGATCCTTCCCAATCTCACGGAGGTGCCGATCTTCGTCGCGGGCGGTATCGGCCGCGGCGAGATGATGGCTTCCTATCTGCAGATGGGCGCGGCCGGGGTCCAGCTCGGCACGCGTTTCGTCTGCGCCAGCGAGAGCATTGCGCATCCCAAGTTCAAGAAGGCGTTCATCCGCGCGGCGGCCCGCGATGCCCAGCCCTCTGTGCAGATCGATCCCGCCTTCCCGGTCATTCCGGTCCGGGCGCTGGTCAATGACGGAACCCGCAAGTTCGCCGAGACGCAGGTCGAGGTGATCGCGAAGTTCCGCCGCGGTGAATTGGACCAGAAGGCGGCCCAGCTCGAGATCGAGCATTTCTGGGCCGGTGCTCTTCGCCGCGCCGTCCTCGACGGCGATATCGAAACCGGATCCGTGATGGCCGGCCAGAGCGTGGGCATGGTGACGAGGGAGCAGCCGACAGCGGAGATCATCGCCGAACTGGTCGATCAGGCCGTCCTCTGGCTGGGTGGACTGCGCGCCGATACCGAACCGGCGAAAGCCGCGAGCTGACGGCGCCCCGGGCACTCTCATGGAACGCACCGGAGCCGCGACCGACAGGGTTCTCCTACGGCGCCTCCGGGAGGTGATGGCCGGGACGGGGAGCGCGCAGGCGCGCCTCGAACAGGTCGTGAAGGTCCTCGCCGCCAACATGGTGGCCGAGGTGTGTTCGGTTTACCTGTTGCGCGCGGGCGAAGTGCTCGAACTCTTCGCCACCGAAGGGTTGAAGCCCGAGGCGGTTCACGTCACCCGTCTGCGCATCGGCGAAGGCCTGGTCGGCGATATCGCTGCGCATGCCCGGCCGCTCAACCTGCCCGACGCGCAGTCGCATCCCCAATACGCCTATCGTCCGGAGACGGGGGAGGAGATCTACCACTCCTTCCTCGGCGTGCCGATCATGCGCTCCAACCGCGTGATCGGCGTGCTGGTGGTGCAGAACCGCACCCGCCGCCGCTATGCGGAGGAGGAGGAGGAGGCGCTCGAAACCGTCGCCATGGTCCTCTCGGAGGTGGTTTCCGCGGGCGACCTCATTCCCCGGGCCGAGATCGCCGAAGTGGACGGCATCGCGACCCTGCCGCACCGGCTGGAGGGGCGCGCCTTCAACGAAGGTATCGCGGTCGGCATCGCCGTGCTGCATCAGCCCCGCATCGTGGTCGAGAAGACCATCGCCGAGGATATCGGCCTGGAGAAGCGGCGCCTGCAGAAGGGCGTCGGCGAGTTGCGGGCCAGCGTCGACGCGCTGATGAGCGAGAACGAACAGCACATCGGTGCCGACAGCCGCGAGGTGCTGGAAACCTATCGCATGTTCGCCAACGACGCCGGCTGGCTGCGCAAGATGCACGAGGCCGTCGAATCCGGGCTCACGGCGGAGGCGGCCGTGCAGAAGGTGCAGATGGACAACCAGGCGCGCATGCAGGGGATGACCGATCCCTACCTGCGCGACCGGCTGACCGATCTGGACGACCTCGCCAACCGGCTGATGCAGCATGTCAGCGGTCGCGGCGGGATCGCCTCCCAGGGCCGGCTTCCGGATGACGCCATCCTGATCGCCCGCTCGCTGGGACCGGCGGAACTCCTCGACTACGACAGGACACGGCTGAAGGCGGTCGTGCTGGAGGAGGGATCACCATCCGGCCATGCCGCGATCGTCGCGCGCGCGCTCGGGATCCCGATGCTGGGGCGATGCGCCGGCGTGCTGCGCCGCGTGGATGCGGGCGATGCCATCGTGGTCGACGCGGACCACGCCCAGCTCTTCGTGCGTCCCGGCGAAGACATCGTCATCGGTTATCGGCGTGCACTGCGTGCCAAGCGTGAGCGGGAGGCGAAATACGCCGCCCTGCGCGACCTGCCGGCCGAGACGCGCTGCGGCGAGCGGATCCGCATCAAGGTCAATGCCGGCCTTCTGGTCGATGTCGCCCATGTCGAAGCGATGAATGCCGACGGCATCGGTCTCTACCGGACCGAACTGCTGTTCATGGCCAGGCACGCCTTCCCCAATCTAGCCGCCCAGCAGGAGATCTACGCCAGGGTCCTCGATCAGGCCGGCGGCAAGCCGGTCTGTTTCCGTACCCTCGATGTCGGTGGTGACAAGGTGCTGCCCTATATGCAGCGCGAAGCCGAGGCGGAAGAGAACCCGGCGATGGGCTGGCGGGCCATCCGCCTGTCGCTGGACCGGCCGGCGATGTTGAAGACCCAGCTGCGCGCCTTGCTCCGTGCCGGATCGGGCCGGCGGGTCGACATCATGTTTCCCATGGTGGCGGAGGTGGACGAACTGCTTCGCGCCAAGGCGATCCTGGAACGCGAGAGGCTCCGCTTCGGACGCCTGGGCCGGACCGAGCCCGCGGAGATCCGCGTCGGCACGATGCTGGAGGTGCCGGCGCTTGCCTTCCAGCTCGACGCCCTGCTTCCCCATATCGACTTCCTTTCGATCGGCACCAACGACCTCACCCAGTTCCTGTTCGCCGCCGATCGCGGGAACGCGCATATCGCCGACCGCTACGACCCCCTGTCGCCGGCGATGCTGAGCCTGCTTCGCATGGTGGTGCAGACCTGCAAGGCCCACGGCAAGCCGGTCGCGGTCTGCGGCGAGATGGCGGCGCGCCCGATCGAGGCGATGGTGCTGATCGGGCTCGGTATCCACGAATTGTCGATGCCGGCCTCGGCGGTCGGGCCGGTCAAGACCATGATCCGCAGCCTGTCCATCCCGCCGCTTTCCGATTACCTCGCCCGCATCATCGGCCTGCCGGACCGATCGCTGCGTTCCCGCCTGCAGGCCTTCGCCAAGGATCGCGGGGTGATCCTGTGACAAAAGCGGATGATCCTTCCGCTACGGGAGGCCGAGGTTGCGGCCGGCTTTCCTCTCTGTTTGAGTCGCCCCTCGCGTTGGTGAAGAACGGGAGTTGGGTGTGGCCGTAGGCGGCGAGGATATCAGGACCGAGCCGGAGCGCGGTGCACAGCGAGGCGTCGGTGCCGTGCTTCGCGACCGGCGCGTCGAGCTGGCCCTGGAACTGGATGACGTCGCTGATGCGCTGCGTATCCGGCGTGCCTATCTGGCCGCGATCGAGAACGGCCGTCTCGACGATCTGCCGGGACATATCTATGCCGTCGGCTTCATCCGGACCTATTCCGGGTATCTGGGTTTCGATTCGGAACAGGTGCTCGAGCGCTTCAAGCAGGAGGCCGCACTTTCTCCCCAGCCCGTTCGGCTGAATTTCCCGCCGCCGCCCCCGGAAAGCCGCGCGCCGAAGACCTGGATGATCCTCCTGGGTCTCGCGCTCGCCGCGGCGATCTACGGGGCTTGGCAGTATCGCCAGCGGATCGAATTTCCCCTCGCCGACCTTCCCCCTCCGGTCGCCACACCCCCCGCGCCGGTCGTCTCCACGCCGCCGCCTCCCGCGCCGCCGGTGGCGTCCTCGGCACCATCCGTGCCGCCCGCCGTCCCGCCGGCTGCTCCGGCCGTCCCGCCTGCCCCGGAGGCGACGCCGGCCGCCCCGCCCGCGGCGGTCTCTCCCTCCGCGCCGCCACCGACGGCTGCCGGCACGCCGCCGTCCGCGCCGTCGGCGCCCGCCGCGCCGATGCCGACCGGCCGCTCGGTCGACGTCGCCGCTCTACCGCCCGCCGGCGGTGCACAGCCATCGGCCCCCGCAGCCGCTCCGCAGCCCGCGACGCCGGCGGGAGCGCGCGTTGTGATCCGGGCGACCGCGGATTCCTGGCTGACCGTGACCGCGAGCAACAACGAGGTGCTCGTGCCGGGCCGGGTGCTTCGCCCGGGCGATACGCTGCGGCTGCCCGACCGCGCCGATGCGCTGCTGTGGACGGGAAACCTGGGGGGGCTCGAGGTGCTGGTCGACGACAAGCCGGTGCCCCGCCTCGGCAATCCGGGCGAGGCCAAGCGCAACGTCTCGCTCGACCCCGCCCGTCTGCTCGGGGGAACGGCCGTCCCGCGCTAGGCTACGCGTAGACGATGCCGAGGCCTTCGGCGATCAGGGCGGGCTGGTCGGCGCCCTCGATCTCGACGGTGTTCTCGAAGGTGAGGCGGATGCCGTTGCCTTTCACATCGTCGGCGGCCAGCAGCTTCTGCTTCAGCCGGACGCGCGATCCGGCCGGGACGGGGGCGGTGAAGCGGAGCTTGTTGAGGCCGTAGTTGATGCCCCGGCTGCGGTTCTCGATGGTCAGGATGGTGGCGGCCAAGCGTGGAACCAGGGAAAGGGTGAGGAATCCGTGGGCGATGGTCTTGCCGCCGGGCATCTCCTTCTTCGCCCGCTCGACGTCGACATGGATCCACTGGTGGTCGCCGGTCGCCTCGGCGAACTTGTCGATCATCGGCTGGTCGACCAGGACCCAGTCGGAAGTGCCGAGTTCCTGGCCGATCAGGCCCTTCATGTCCTTCGGATAGGGGACTTTGCGCATGTTTGGTGTTTCCTCCTTGATCGGGCAATCAGCTTAGCGGCGGCTCAGCTTCCCCGGTAGGTCGAATAGCTCCAGGGCGAACAGAGGAGCGGCACGTGGTAGTGGGCGGTGCCGTCGGCGATGCCGAAGCGCACCGTCACGACGTCGAGGAAGGGTGGCTCCGGCAGGGTGACGCCGCGGGCGCGGAAGTAGTCGCCGATGTGGAAGTGGAGTTCATAGAGGCCGGGCTCGGCCGTCTGCATCAGGGGGGGCGTGCGGCCGTCGGCATTGGTCTCGAAGCGGCCGAGCGTGTCGCGGCGGCCGCCCTCGATCCGCTCCAGCCAAAGGGTCACGCCCTGGGCCGGACGGCCCGAATGGGTGTCGAGCACGTGGGTGGAAAGGCCCATGGCATGCATCCTGCTAACGTGTGAGGGAAGGGGCGCGAGGAAAGCGCGGGGGATGATGGAAACCCAGATCGTCGATTGGCTCAACCTGCTGCTGCGCTGGGCGCATATCATCGCCGGAATCGGGTGGATCGGCTCGTCCTTCTATTTTGTCTGGCTGGACGGCAGCTTCGCCAAGCTCGCCGAGCCGAAGAAGCATGTCGAGGGCGAAAGCTGGATGGTGCATGGCGGCAGCTTCTACCGGACCGAGAAGATCAGCTTCGCTCCGGAGGTGAAGCCGCCGCACCTGCACTGGTTCTACTGGGAGGCCGCCTTCACCTGGATGACCGGCGTGGCGCTCCTGGTGGTCGTCTACTACCTCGGCTCCGGCTCCTTCCTGATCGACCCGGCGGTGATGGATATCGGACGAGACGAGGCGGCGACCATCGGCATCGCCACCATCGTCTTCGCCTGGCTGGCCTACGACGCCTTCTGGATCACCCCCTTGGCGAAGCGGGGCGGCTGGCTGCCGCAGGCGATCTCGCTGGTGGCGGTGGTGGCGCTGGCCTATGGCCTCTGCCACGTGCTGTCCGGCCGTGCCGCCTATATCCATATCGGCGCGGTTCTGGGCACGGTGATGGTGGGCAATGTCTGGGTTCGCATCATCCCGGCCCAGCGCGGCATCCTGGCGGCGATGAAGGCGGGGCGGGAACCGGACATGGGTCCGGCCTTTCGGGCGCGGCAGCGGTCCTTGCACAACAGCTACATCACGCTGCCCGTCATCTTCATCATGTTCTCCAACCACTATCCCTTCACCTATGCGCATCCCTACAACTGGCTGCTGCTGGTGGGGATTTCGGTCGTGGGAGCTGCCTTGCGGCACTGGATGATCCAGTACGAGCGCGGCCGCAACCTCGTCTGGATCCCGATCGGGGCCGGCCTGCTGATCCTGCCCATCGCCTGGTTCGCCGCCAATCCGCCCGGGGCGGGCGCCATTACGGCGGAGGGCGAAAAGGTGCCGTTCGCCGAGGTGCAGGCGGTGATCGCCCAGCGCTGCCAATCCTGCCATTCGGCCCGGCCGACCGACGATACCGTCCAGCAGGCGCCGGGCGGCCTCATGTTCGACCGGCCGGAGCAGATCCGTCTCGCCGCCCAGCGCATCCGCGGGCAGTCGGTGCTGACCCAGGCGATGCCGCTCGGCAACAAGACGGAGATGAAGCCGGAAGAACGTGTGCTGCTCGGCCGCTGGATCGCGCAGGGAGCGAAGCTGGACTAGCGATCCTGCCGGACCACGCGGTTTTTCAGGACGCCGATCCTCTCGACCTCCAGCTCGACCACGTCGCCGTGCTCGAGAAAGCGGCCCTGTTCCAGGCCGCAGCCGTTCCCCATGGTGCCGGAACCGAAGAACTCGCCCGCGCGAAGCGTCTCGTCGCGGGAGACGAAGGCGATCATGTCCTCGAAACGGTGCAGCATTTCCGAGGAATCCCCGGCCGCCCAGGTGTCGCCGTTCACCCGCACGCTCATCTTCAGGCGATAGGGATCGGGGATCTCGTCGGCGGTGACGATCCAGGGTCCGATCGAGTTGCCGGTGTCGAAGTCCTTGCCCTTGGCCGGACCGAGCATGCCCTGCATCTCCACCATCTGGGCGTCGCGGGCCGAGAAGTCGTTGAAAATGCTGAAGCCGAAGATATGAGCGCGGGCCCTGTCCCGGGCGATGTCGGTGCCGCCGGTGCCGATGAAGAAGCCGAACTCGAGTTCGAAATCCATCACCCGGCTGTAGCGGGGCCAGCGCACCTCGGCGCCGGTGCCGACCACCGAGAAGCGGTTCGCCTTGTAGTAGATCGGCTGCGAACGGTAGACGGGCGGCACGTCGTTGGCGGGAGCGATCACCGGTTCCGGCTCGCCGGCGAGCCTGGCGCGCAAGCGCTGCATGCCGACCGGGGCCTGGCGGATATGGCCCGGAAAGACCGAAAAATCGCGGATCTGTGCCGGTTCTGGGACGGGGGAGAGCAACCTCACCTCTGCCAGCGGGCGGTCGAAGGCGGCATCGCCGACGAACCTCTCGAACAGCGACCGCGCCCGGTCGAGCGCGCGGGGGCCAGCCTCGATCAGCGCCAGCATGCTGGCGAAGGTCGGCTCCGGCGCGGCGGCGGTCAGGTCGAGGATTCGGCCGTCACCGGCATGCACGATGCCGATATGCGGGCCGGTGGCGGTCTGGAACGTCGCGAGTTTCATCGGCTCCTCCTCGGCCACGAAAATCGATAAAATCTCTTTTGTCGATATTTCATTGCCCTGTCGATAGGAAAATGGCAGGCTCCGCACATGCTCCAATCCAGCGTTCAGCCGTCCTTCACCATGACCACGCCGGACACGCTGGCCGAGCGGGCGGGGGCGGTGATCGAGCAGGAGATTCTCTCCGGCTCGCTGGCCCCCGGGTCGCGGCTGGGTATCGCCGACCTCGCCGCCCGCCTCGGGATGGGGCCGACGCCGGTACGCGAGGGGCTGTCGCGGCTGGTGTCCAAGGGCCTGGTGCGGGCGATCGGCCAGCGCGGCTTCCGCGTCGCCGAGATGAGCCGGGAGGACCTCGACGACATCGTGGCGCTCCGCCGGGTGGTGGAACTGGAGGCGCTGCGGCTGTCCATGCGGCAGGGCGACGACGCCTGGGAAGCCGGCATCGTCGCCACGTTGCACCGGCTGAAGCGCATGACCGAGGCGGGCGTCGACCGGTTCCGCGAGGGCGTCGCCGAGTACGATTCCGTCCATCGCGACTTTCACGGCGCGCTGATCGCCGCCTGCGGCTCGCCCCGCATGATCGATCTGCACCGTACCCTGTACGACCAGACCTACCGCTACCGCCGCGTCTGGTTCGCCGAGATGGATCATCCGGCGCTGATGGGCGAGGAGCACGACGAACTCGCCGCCCTGGTGATCGCCCGCGACGAGGTGGGAGCAACGGCGAAGCTCGCCCAACATCTGATCTCGACTCGCCAGGCGATTTACGGTGAGGTCGGGACAAGCAAGGCAAACAAGGAGGAGGGACGTGATGATGAGGTTTCTGCGCACGGGGGCGCTCGCCGCCGCGCTCGCGCTTAGCGGGTTCGCGGCCGAGGCCCAGACCAAGATCAATATCGGCTATACCGCGGTGAGCGACTTCGCCGCCGCCTTCGTGGCGAAGGAGGAGGGATTCTTCGCCAAGAACGGCATCGATGCCGAACTCACGCTGATCGCCATCAACTCCAACATTCCCGCCGCCATGCTGGGCGGATCGGTGCAGGTGGGCGGTCCCACTCCCTCGGTCTTCCTGCAGGCGGTGGACGGCGGGCTCGATCTCGTCGGAATCGCCGGCGGTTCGGTCACCTCGAGGACGGTCAGCGCCGCCGGGGTCGTCGCCCGTTCCGGCGTCGACATCAAGAAGCCGGAGGACTTCGTCGGCAAGAAGGTGGGCGCACCCGGCATCGGCGCGTTCCTGCACGTCCTGTTCCGCCACTGGCTGATCGAGAAGGGCGTCGATCCGAAGAAGGTGAACTTCGTCGAAGTGTCCTTTCCCACCATGAACGACATCCTGAAGGCGGGCACGGTGGATGCGGTGGTCACCGCCGAACCCATCATGGGCCGCATGGTGGCCGCCGGGACCGGCAGCATCGTCGCCCGCTATCTCGACGAACTTCCCGAGGACAAGCCCGCCATCATGTATGCGGCGACGCGCGACTGGGCGGGGAAGAACCCGGCCGCGGTGAAGGGCTTCCGTGCGGCGATCACCGAAGGGATCGCCTTCATGAAGTCCAATCCCGACAAGACGCGCGAGCACATCGGCAAGTACATCAAGCTGCCGCCGGAAATCATCAAGACCATGCTGATCTCCTATCCCTCGGCCACGCTCAGCCAGGACCAGCTCGCCTGGTGGATCGAGGTGATGAACAAGCAGGAGATGCTGAAGGGCAAGCCCGACGTCGCCAAGCTCGTGGTTCCGTGAGCACGGCGATGCAGGTGATGCGGGCACCGGTCGCGGTGCCCGCGGAACCGCTCATCGCCTTCCGCGAGGTCGGTATCCGGCTCGGCGGCAGGCTGATCCTCGACCGGGTCGACCTCTCGGTGGCGAAGGGCGAATTCCTCTGCGTGGTCGGCCCGTCGGGTTGCGGCAAGACCACCATGCTGCGGATGATCGGCGGCCTCGCCGCCGCCAGCGAGGGCGCCGTCACCTATGAGGGGCGGCCGGTCACCGCGCCGCGCCAGGACATCGCCATCATCTTCCAGGACTACGGCAAGGCGCTGCTGCCCTGGCGCACGGCGGCCGGCAATGTCAGCCTCGCGCTGGAGGCCATCGGCACGCCGCGGGCGGAGCGGGCCGACCGCATCGCCGAACTCCTGAGGAAGGTCGGGCTCGGCAATCACGCCGACAAGTTCCCGAACCAGCTTTCCGGTGGCATGCAGCAGCGGCTGCAGATCGCCCGCTGCCTGGCGCAGAACCCCTCGGTCCTGCTGATGGACGAGCCCTTCGGCGCCCTGGACGCGATCACGCGCCAGGGCCTGCAGGACGAGGTGCTCCGCATCGTCGAACAGAGCGGCGCCACCGTGTTTTTCGTGACGCACGATCTGGAGGAGGCGATCTATCTCGGCGACCGGGTGGTCGCCATGCGGCCCAACCCGGGGCGCATCACCGAAGCCTTCGACGTCAGCCTGCCGCGGCCGCGCGATCAGCTCGGCACCCGTGAGCATCCGGAGTTCCTCAGGCTTCGCCGCGCGCTGTTCGATTTCATACGGGACGCGGAAGGGTGAGCGGGCGCTGGCGCGGCGCGGTCGTGCCGCTGGCGTTGCTCGCGCTGGCCGAGGCGATCGCCGTCGCCATCGACCTGAAGAGCGACAGCCTAGCGAGGCCGAGCGACATCGCGCGGGCGGGCGCGGCGGCTTTCGCGGAAGGGGCGATGGTGAAGACGACCTTCGCCACGCTGGCCGCGGCCGGCGGTGGGCTTTGCATCGGCGCCGGCCTCGGCCTCGTTTGCGGGATCCTGCTCGGTCTGTTCCGCACCGCCGACCGGCTGATGGAGGTGTCGGTCGAGGCCTTCCGGCCCATTCCGTCCGTGGCGCTCATCCCGATCGCTCTCCTCGTCTGGGGCTTCGGCTACGGCATGGAGATCGCCATCATCGCCTTCGCCACCTTCTGGCCGATCCTGATCCTGAGCCGGGCCGCCATCTCCGGCATCGAGCCGAGGCTGCTCGAAGTCTCGCGCGCACTCGGCTTCGGCCTTTTCGCGCGCGTCACCAAGATCGTGCTGCCGGCCGCGCTGCCGCGCATCTTCGTCGCCTTCCGCCTGGCCGTCGGCATTTCCCTCATCGTCGCCGTGACGGTGGAGATCGCCGCCAATCCGCAGGGACTGGGCTTCGCCATCATGGACGCGCAGCAGTCGCTCCGCCCCGACCTGATGTTCGCCTATCTTTTCTGGGTCGGTATCGTCGGCTGGTCGCTCAACGCCCTGATGCTGTGGTCCCAGCGGCGCCTGTTCGGCCGCGCCGCGCTGGCGGGAAGCGAGCCATGAGGTTGATGCGGTTGCTCTGGATCGCGGCCAGCTTCGCGACCGCGGCGCTGATCGTCGGCCTCTGGCAGACGATCGCCGATCACAAGCTGGTCTCCCCCGTCTTCCTGCCCGGGCCCGACCGCGCCTGGAGTGCGCTGGTGGACGGCATGGCCAAGGGAGATCTGGCGGCGAAGACGCTCGGCACCGTCGAACGCATGCTCTATGGCTGGCTGCTCGCATCGCTGATCGGTGTTCTGATCGGTTCGGCCATCGGCATTTCGGCCCGGGCGCGCGCCTATCTCGGCCCGACGCTCGAATTCCTGCGCCCCCTGCCGGCGTCGGCCATCATCCCGGTCGCCATCGCTTTCCTCGGCCTCTCCGACGGCATGGTGCTGCTCGTCATAGGTTTCGGTGCCTTGTGGCCGATGCTGCTCAACACCGTGCACGGCTTCGCCGCCGTGGAGCCCCGGCTCTACGAGGTGGCACGGGCGCTGAAGCTTTCGCGGCTGGAGGTGATCTGGAAGATCGCGCTGCCCAACGCCATGCCGGACATCCTCGCCGGCATGCGGCTCGGCCTCACCGTCGCGCTCATCCTGGCGGTCGTCGGTGAAATGTTGGCCGGCCGCGACGGGCTCGGCCTGTGGATCCTGCTCTCGGCGCGATCCTTCCGTGCGCCCGATCTTTTCGCCGGCGTGATCCTGCTCGGCATCGTCGGGCTGGTGAGCGCCAGCCTGCTGGCGCTGGCCGAGCGGCATCTGCTGCGCTGGCGGCAATCGCATTGAAGGTCACCCTCTCCCCGGGGAGAGGGTGACCGCGACGCGTGGAGCGGGGGGTGGGGCGGGGAGGCCGCCGCATACTAGGCTTCGCTTCGTCGGCAAACACCCCCACCCGACCCTCCCCGGCCGGCGCCGAGGGAGGGTTCGTCGTCGCGGCGCCTACGGCCGATACACGATCACTTCGAAACCCTCCTCGGGGGCCGGCGGCACGAAGTAGCTGGTGAGGAGGTCGAATTCCGCATCGGTCGCCGCGAATTCATGTGTGCCGGCGGCATTGCGCGCATGCAGCCGGGCGCGGCAGACATCATCGGGCACGTCGAGGAAGTGGAGCCGGTGCTTCGCCCCCGCCGCCTCGAACAGTCCGCGCATCCACTTCCGGTTGGCAACCGTGTTGGCGGGAAAATCGAGCACTACCGACAGGCCGGCCCGCAGCAGGCCGACGACGTGCGGTCGCATGGCGGCGCGCAGCCGCGCCGAGAAGCGAATGTAATCGGCGACCGTCCGCAATTCGGGGCCGAAGAGATGCGAGGTCCAGTGATCCTCGGCGATCAGGATCGCTTGGGGTGTCGACGCGAGCTCGGCGCAGAGGGTGGATTTGCCGGCGGCGATCTTGCCGCAGACCATGTGGAGCGTGGATTGGTCGGGAGACATGGCGGTTCCTGTCCGAAGCCTGGTGCCGCGCGGGGCGGCATCTGAACGCAAGCGAAGCCGGCCCGAGGAGGTCAGGCCGGGGTGCTAATTCGCGCGGTCAGGAACGGAGCCATGCGCGAGAGATAACAGCGAAGAAGCGCGGCGGGAAGGACTCAATCTTCCTTCTCCCTGGCGGCGAAGGTGGCGGCGAAGCCGGCGGATGAGGGGTGCGCTATCCGTCGCGTCCGCCTCTCATCCGGCCTTCGGGCACCGTCTCCCAAGGGAGAAGGCAATCCCATCAATCGTGGTCGTGGCCGCAATGCGGGTTATTGCAGCGTTCGTGCTTGTATTTCCGCATCAGCCCGAAAAGGGCCATGACGTCGCCTTCCTCCGCGAGGCTGCGGCCGGCGAACTCCTTGTAGAGCGAGTGCACGTTGACGACGATGCGCTCGCCGTCCGACCAGTGCGACCAGCCGTCCATCCGGATGTCCCAGGCGGCATCGGTGGCGCTGAGACCAGCGTCGTAGCGCTTCTTCGCCTCGTCATGGATATAGACGAAGTAGTCGCGCATGCCCTTCACGCCGGCCTTGTCTGTGATCGGGCCGTGGCCGGGGACGACGGTCTGCACGTCCCAGGCGATCATCTGGTCGAGCGCCTTGATCCAGTTGCCGACCGGCCCGGCCCAGAGGATGGGGTGCCCGTTCATGAACAGGATGTCGCCGGTGAAGACGGTCTTGTCCTGCGGCACCCAGGCGATGACATCGCCCTTGGTGTGGGCGGGGCCGACCTCGTGCAGCTGCACGTCCTTGTTGCCGACCCTGAGGTCGAGGCGGCCTTCGAAGGTGCGCGTGGGTGGCGTGTGCCTGATCCCTTCGAACTGGAATTTCGAGCCCATGGTCTCGTAGAAGAACTGTGCACCGGGCCCGAGCTTGTCGCGGTTCTGGATCAGCGCAACGAGGGATTCCGGCGGGCGCAGGTCCATCTCCTCGGCACAGGCCTTCGAGGCAATGATCTCGGAATCGGCGACGAGCTGGTTGCCGAAGACATGGTCGCCGTTGTTGTGGGTGTTGATGACGCGGGGGATACGTTTCGCGGCGGGGACGGCGGCGCGCATGGCGGTGAGCATCTGGCCGGTCAGGTTCAGGTCGAACAGCGTGTCGACCAGAAGCGTCTGGTCGCCGTCGACGATCAGGCCGGCATTGGACCAGCCCCAGGACCCGTCCGGCTGCAGCCAAGCCCAGAGCCCGTTGCCGATGTCGTGCAGGCCCTTGGTGTATTGCCACTTCGGCATCGGCGTTCTTCCCCTTTTCATGCGTCTCTGTTCAGGTCGCCTCTCTGCTCTCTTGAAGGAGGGGAGAGGCCGGCTGCGTCGGCAGCCCGGTGAGGTCAGGTCCTATCGGCAGTCGCGACAGTGAAGTCGTGCTCCTTGCGGATAGGCCATACTCCTCATCTCTCCTTCCCTTTCCCCGCTCCGGCGGGGATCGCCCGCCGGAGAAGCTGCCGGCGGGGGCGGAGCGGCGGTGCCTGTGCTTGAGCCTCGGCGCCCCTCGGGCTATTGCGGCAGGCCGTACAGCTTCTCCACGTTGCCGCGCAGGATCGCCTCGCGGGCGGCCTGCGGGAGGGCGGTGGCCTGTTCCTGCAGCATCTCCTGGCTCCAGGGCCAGGTGGAATCGGAATGCGGGAAGTCGTTCGCCCACATCAGCCGTTCCGGGTTGACCATGTCCACCACCTTGAAGGCGACCCAGTCGTCCTGGAAGGTGAGCCAGATGTGGTCGCGGAAGTATTCCGACGGAAGGCGCTTCAGCTCGCGCCCCTGCATCCAATGCCGGTGCCGCTTGTAGGCGTGGTCCATGCGATACATGAAATGCGGCGCCCAGCCGGCATCGGCTTCCACGCAGACCACTTTCAGGTCCGGATGGCGGTCGAAGACGCCGCCGTAGATGAAGGTGCCGAGGATGTCCTGGTTGCCGCGGATGATCGACTGGAAGCCGTTGATGCGCGGGCCCCGCGCCTTGGTGATGCCGTGTTCGCGGCTGGTCAGGATGTGGAAGGAGACAGGCAGGTCGAGTTCCACCGCGGCTGACCAGAGCGGGTCGTACATCGGGTGGTCGAAATCGTGCTCTGGCGGATCGCCCTGCATCATCACGCCAACGAAACCCGCCTTCTTGATCGCATGCAGGTCGGCGATGGCGGAAGGCACGTCCACGAGTGCCGTCTGTCCGATGCCGAACAGGCGATCCGGCGCGCCCCCGACGAAGCCTTCCAGCCAGCGGTTATAGGCATCGAAGCAGGCCTTGCGATAGGCGCTGTCGGGATGGTTGCACAGCAGCATGCCGACGGTGGGGTAGATGATCTCTCCCGCCACGCCGTCGGTTTCCTGGTCGGCGACGCGGGCCTTCGCGTCCCAGCCGCCCTTGTGCAGATCCTCGAACTTCACACCGCCGATCGTGAGCTGGTCGGCCGACTTTCCGGCCGCGGCGACGAGGCCCATGGGAATGGGCTGCTTCATGCCGTCGACGACGAAGGTGTCGCCGCGCTTCTCGTCCCAGATCAGTTTCGGTGCGATGTCCCGGAACTTGGGATCGATGAACGCGGAGTAGCAGTCCGGCGGCTCGGTGACATGGCTGTCGGCCGAGATCGGCCGGCGGCCACCGGCGAGCAGTTCAACGGGGGCCTTGGTCTCTTCAACAGACTTGGCGGTCGTTGCCGTCATCGTCGCTCCCTCCCTTCAGGGATGGGGCGACGATGAGGCGCCGCCCCGGTCATGCCGCTGCGAGCGGCTTTTGTCCTATGACTTTGCGAGTGCGATTGATCTCGCGCAAGTACTCGATGCCCTCCGCGGCGATGGCGTCGCCCACCATCTCGTCGCCCTCGCCGGCGAGGCCCTTCATATCGATCCAGGCGGCGTAGACGTGGCTGGTGCGCGAGGTGATGATGCCGCACTTCATCAGCGTCTTCACCAGCACGCGGAAGACGTTGTTGCCTTCCTTCAGGTCGTTCCTGCGCTTGTCGTCGGAATAGACCTCGCGGATGGCATCGCGCACCCATTCCCAGTCCAGCCCGAACTGGGCGTAGATGTAGCGGCGCTGGCGGACGTTGGAGAGGTTGAACAGCAGCGTCTCGAAGGAATGCGCCGCCCAGTCCTCGACCCGGTTGTGCTCTTCCTGGGTGAGTTTCGGCATGGTCCGGTCGGCCCAGATCTTGCCGAACTTGTGGTGGAAGGCCTCGTCGGTCATGACGAGCTGGGTCAGCCGCTTGAGCAGCGGATCGCGCGTATGGGCATGGATGTTGGCGAAGGCGCCCATGGCGAGGCCCTCCAGCAGCATCTGCATGCCGACCAGCTTCTTGTAGACGATCGGCGACAGCACGATCTCGTTCAGGAAGCGGCCCAATTCCTCGCCGACCGGAGTAGGGGTGCCCCAGCGAGCCTTCACATACTTGCCATAAGCGGCGACGTGGCGCGCTTCTTCGCGCGCCTGGTTGGCAGCGTATTCCTGCGCGCCCGGATCAAGGAGAATGTCGCAGAGCGAGGCGGAGAGGGACAGCGCGCCCTGCTCGCCATGCAGGATGTTCGACATGTTCCAGCGCATCAGCTCGTTGGCGAGGCGGGCGTGGTGCTTTTCGTCGAGCTTTGTCGCCACCTCGGACTTGAACTCCATGAACCGCTCGCGCGGCATGATGAAGTCCTTATCGAGGTCCCAGGGCTGGTTGTAATCGAGGTAGGCGGGGTTGTTCGGATCCCAGAAATGGTCGTGCGTCTGGGAGATGATCTCGTCGAAGGCGTCCGAACGGGTCTCGTAGCGGTCGACCTCGATCATGGCCGGGAAGTCGTCCGGCGCGACCACGCGATAGGCCGCGTCATGGGTGATGTGATCGTTGCCGGAATGCGAGTCCTGATTCTGGGACATTGTTCTGCCTCCGCGTATCCGCCCTGCTTTACGTTTACGTAAAGGTAAGCGGCCCCCGCATGCCTGTCAATCGGGCAATCGGCGTCGACTGTCATGCAACCGTCATGTTGAATGCGCCGCTCGCGCGGCCGCTTCGGGCCGAGTCTCCTGCCGGTCCGCCCGTCTTGACCACTCTCGATCCCCTGGTCGTCGCCATCGTGCTGTCCTCGGCGCTGATCCATGCGACATGGAATGCGCTGATCAAGTCGGACACGCGTGACCGGTTGTCCTCCTTCGCCGTGCTGATGACCGCGGGCGGTCTCTTCGCGGCCCTCTTCCTGCCCTTCCTGCCCATGCCCGATGCGGCGGCCTGGCCCTATCTGATCGCTTCGGTCGTCATCCACAACGTCTATTACTTCGTGCTCCTGCGCGCCTATGCGCTGGGCGACCTGTCGCTGGTCTATCCGATCGCCCGGGGGCTCGCGCCCGTGCTGGTCGGCCTCGTCTCGGGCAAGCTGGTGGGGGAAGTGTTGAGCTTGCGCGAGGCCGCCGGCCTGGGCCTCGTCTCGCTCGGCATCCTGGGCCTCGCCTTTGCCGGCGGCTTGCCGATCGTGCGCGACCGCTGGGCCATCGTCTATGCCGTGGCGACCGCGATCACCATCGCCGCCTACACGATCGCCGACGGGCTCGGGGCGCGGGCGAGTGCGGAACCGCTCAGCTACATCGTCTGGCTGTCCTTCCTGGAAACGCCCTGGGTGCTCGCCGCCGCGCTCTGGACGCGGGGGTGGTTGTTCTTCCGCCATGCGCGCCGCGAGATCTGGAAGTCGGGCGCCGGCGGCATCATCGCCGCCACCGGCTACGGCCTGGCGATCTGGGCGCTCGCGCACGGCGGTATGGCGCATGTGGCGGCGCTTCGCGAGACATCCGTCCTGTTCGCGGCGCTGTTCGGGGCCTATCTGCTGAAGGAGGGCTTCGGACCGCGGCGTGTCGTCGCCGCGCTCACCATTCTCGCCGGCCTGCTGGCGATGAACCTGAGGGGCGGCTGAGCCGTTCGAACGCCGTGCTCATCCTGGCGAGGGCAGGGCACGGTTGCTATGGTGCCGGGGCAGACGTCGGCGAGGGAAAAGCGAGTGTCCGAAGATACGGTTGAGGGCCTTCTGACGAAGGGTGCCGGCGATGCGCCGGCGATCGGTGCTCCCGAGCGCGCGGCGCTCACCTTCGAGGGCCTGCGCCGTCTCGTGAGGCTGACGGTCGAGACCATGAACGGTTTCGGCTTCGGGCGCGAGGACGGCATCGCCATCGTGCTGCCGAACGGGCCCGAGATGGCCTCGGCCTTTCTCAGCCTCGCCGCCGGATTCACGACCGCACCCCTGAACCCGGCCTATCGCGCCGACGAGTTCGACTTCTACCTGAGCGACCTGGATGCCAAGGCCCTGGTCGTCGAGGCGGGTTCGACCTCGCCCGCGATCGGGGTGGCCCGGGCGCGGAACATCCCGATCGTCGAACTCGTCGCCGATCCGGCGGCGCCCGCCGGCGCCTTCACGCTGCGCTCCGACCTTAAGGGGAGGCCCGAGCGACCGGGCTTCGCCGGCCCCGACGACGTGGCGCTCGTCCTGCACACCTCGGGGACGACTTCGCGACCGAAGATCGTGCCGCTCAGCCATCGCAACGTCACCGCTTCCGCGCGGCACATCCGCGAGACGCTGGCCCTGACGGCCGCCGACCGCTGTCTCAACATCATGCCGCTCTTCCATATCCACGGCCTCATCGCGGCGACCCTGTCGTCGGTGGGCGCGGGCGGGTCGGTCTGGTGTTCGCCCGGCTTCAACGCGCTGAAGTTCTTCGGCTGGATGCAGGAGGCCAGGCCCAACTGGTACACGGCGGTGCCCACCATGCACCAGACCATCCTGTCGCGGGCGGACCGCAACATGGATACGATCAAGGCGCATCCCTTGCGCTTCATACGCTCGTCCTCCTCCTCGCTGCCGCCGCAGGTGATGGTCGAGCTCGAGAAGACCTTCGGCTGTCCGGTCATCGAGAGCTACGGCATGACGGAAGCCGCGCACCAGATGGCGTCCAACCCGCTGCCGCCGAGGGCCCGCAAGCCCGGTCTCGTCGGGATCGCGGCCGGGCCGGAAGTGGCGATCATGAGCGAGACGGGCCCCGACCTGCTGCCGCAGGGATCGATCGGAGAGGTGGTGATCCGCGGCCCGAACGTGACCATCGGCTATCGCAACAATCCGAAGGCGAATGCCGAAGCCTATACCGACGGCTGGTTCCGCACCGGCGACCAGGGCGTACTCGACGCCGAGGGCTATCTCACAATCACCGGCCGCATCAAGGAGATCATCAACCGGGGCGGCGAGAAGATCTCGCCCAAGGAGGTCGACGAGGTACTGATGGATCATCCGGCGGTGGCGCAGGTGGTGACCTTCGGCATTCCGCACGACAAGCTCGGCGAGGAAGTGGGCGCCGCCGTCGTGCTGCGCGAGGGACAGGCGGCGAGTGAGCGCGAGCTGCGCGACTTCGTGTCCAAGCGGCTCGCCGATTTCAAGGTCCCGCGCAAGGTGCTCTTCCTGGCCGAGATCCCGAAGGGGGCCACCGGCAAGCTGCAGCGCATCGGTCTCGCCAAGGTCCTGGGTCTGTCCGCATGAGGATCTGTATCTACGGCGCCGGGGCGATGGGGGCGCATATCGGGGCGCTGATGCATCGCCAGGGCGCGGAGGTCACGCTGATCGCACGCGGTCCGCACCTGGCCGCCATGCAGAAGAGCGGCTTGCGGGTCATCCAGGGCGCCGAGGATTTCACCGTCCATCCCAGGGTGACGTCCGACCCGGCCGAGGCCGGGCCGCAGGACTATGTGATCGTGGCGCTGAAGGCGCATTCGACGCCGGCCGTGGTGCCGGCGATGCAGCCGCTGCTGGGGCCGGAGACAGCCGTGGTCACCGCCCAGAACGGCGTTCCCTGGTGGTATTTCCACAAGCTGCCGGGGCCCTGGGAGGGCACGCGGCTCGAGACCGTCGATCCCGGCGGGGTGCAGTGGCAGGGGATCGGTCCCGATCGGGCCATCGGCACCGTCCTGTGGGGGGCCTGCGAGCTGATCGAGCCGGGCGTCGTGAAGCACATGCACGGCGACCGCATGCCGCTCGGCGAGCCCGACGGCTCGCGCTCGCCGCGGGTCGAGCGGCTCAGCAAGGCGATGATCGCCGCCGGATTCAAGTCCCCGGTGCGGCCCAGGATCCGCGACGAGATCTGGATGAAGCTGTGGGGCAACCTTTCGTTCAATCCGGTCAGCGCTCTCGTGCACGGCACACTCGAATGGATGGCGCGCGACGAGGACACCAAGGCGGTGCTGCGGCCGATGATGGAGGAGGCGAAGGCGATCGCCGAGAAGCTTGGCGTGCGCTTTGCAATGACGATCGATGCCCGCATCAAGACGGCCGAAGAGGTCGGCGCGCACAAGACATCCATGCTGCAGGACCTGGAAGCGGGCCGGCCGATGGAGATCGACGCGCTGATCTCGGTGGTCGGCGAACTCGGCCGGCTGGTCGGCGTGCCGACCCCGACGATAGACGTGGTGCAGCATCTGGTGACCGCGCGGGCACGCGTCGCCGGGGTCCATGCGTGAGGAGTCGATGACTACAGCTTCCGCCCTGAAGGCCGCCCGGGCGGTCGACGAGAACCGGCTCTGGGCCCGGCTGATGCAGATGGCGACACATGGCGGCACACGCAAGGGCGGGGTGAACCGGCAGGCCCTGTCGGAGGAGGATCGCGCCGCGCGCGCCGAACTCGCGGCCTGGGCCAGGGGTTACGGCTTCGAAGTGACGCAGGACGCCGCCGCCAATCTCTATGTCCGGCGGGCGGGCAGCGACCCGTCGCTGCCGCCCGTCGTCACCGGCAGTCATCTGGACAGCCAGCCCACGGGCGGCAAGTACGACGGCGCCTATGGCGTGCTGGCGGGTTTCGAGGTGCTGGAGGCGCTGGAAGCGGCCGGCATCGGCACGAAGCGGCCCATCGAGGTGGTCGCCTGGATGAACGAGGAGGGGAGCCGGTTTCAGCCCGGCGCGATGGGCTCGGCGATCTATGCCGGCAAGTACCGCCTAGACGACCATCTCCGGTCGACCGATCCCAAGGGGGCCGTACTGGGCGAGGAACTGGCCGCCACGCTGAAGGCGCTCGCCGTGCCGCGGCGCGACGACCCGCCGAAGCCCGCCGCCTATGTCGAGGCGCATATCGAGCAGGGCCCGATCCTGGAGGCGAAAGGCCTGCAGATCGGTGCGGTCACCCTGGTTCAGGGTTCGCGTCGCTACACGATCGAGATCATCGGCGAGGAGGCCCATGCGGGCACGACGCCGCTCAAGGCGCGCAAGGACGCGATGAAGGCCGGTGCCGCCATCGTGCTGGCGCTGGAAGAGGCCTTCGAGGACCCGTCCGACACGGTCCGCTATACCGTGGGCCGGTTCGAGGTTTTTCCGGGTTCCGCCAATACGGTGCCCGGCCGGGTGTTCTTCACCATCGACTTCCGGCACCCCGACAAGGAGACGCTGGTCCGCCTCACCGACCGGATCGAAGGCATCGCCAAGGCCAATGCGCGCGGCTGCGAGATCAGCGTGAAGCGGATCAGCGACGTGTCGCCGACGCCGTTCGATCCCGCCGTCGTCGGCCTGGTCCAGGACATGGCGAAAGCCCTGTCGCTCCCCAGCCATGCCATGATTTCCGGGGCCGGGCATGACGCCATGCACGTCGCCCATCTCTGCCCGACCGGGATGATCTTCGTCCCCTGCGGTCGCGGCATATCCCACAACGAAGCGGAAAGCGCGACGCCGGCCGATCTCGCCGCCGGGGCACGCGTGCTCGCCGCAACCCTGGTGGAGCTCGCCGACCGATGAGCAGTGACAAGGTGATCGCCGACCGTATTGTCGGCATCCTGGGCGAGCTGATCGCGCGCCCCTCCGCCTATCCGCCGGGCGACACCGTGGCGATCTCCGCCTATGCCTCCGGCATCCTGAAGAAGGCGGGCTATGCCACCGAGACGGTGGCGCGCACGCCCAGCTGGGACAATGTGGTGGGCAGGCTCGGGAAGGGTGAACCCTCGCTCGTGTTCAACGCCCATGCCGACACGGTCGGGGTCGGGGAACGCGAGAAGTGGAAGACCGACCCCTTCAAGGCGCATGTCGAGGACGGCAAGGTCTTCGGCCTGGGCGCGGGAAACTGCAAGGGGTCGATGGCGGTGCAACTCTGGCTCGCGGAGGAGATCGCCCGCCGGGGCGGGCCCGCTCGCGGGGAGGTGGTCTTCACCTTCGTGGCCGACGAGGAGCACCTCGGCCCGGACGGGATGTTCCTGCTTCGAGAGCAGGGCAAGGTCAAGCCGACCTGGCTGGTGCTCGGCGCCCAGACCGAGAACCACCTCATCACCGAGGAACGCGGCATTCTCTGGGCGAAGATCACTACGCACGGCCGGGCCGCTCACGCCGGGAAGCCCGAGAACGGCGACAACGCCATCCTGCGGATGATGCGCGTCCTGGACGCGGTGCAGAAGACGCTGGGGCATCGGCTCGCCACCCGTGTTTCGGGGGACAAGAAGTCGACCCTCAACATCGGCATGCTGCACGGCGGACACAATACCAACGTGGTGCCGAGCCTGTGCACGGCCGAGATCGACCGCCGCCTGCTTCCGAGCGAGAAGGTGGGCGAGGCCTTCGCCGAATTGAAGGAGATCGCCCTCTCGGTCGAGGAGCCGATGGGGTCGGTGGAGGTGGAGTTCCTGACCGGCACGAACGGTTTCTCCGCGCCGAAGACCGGCGAAGGCGTAAAGGCCTTCTCGGCCGCGATCGAGGCGGTGCTGGGCGAGCCGGCGCGCTTCCTGAACGCCACCGGCGTATCGGATGGTCGTTACTTCGCCGATGACGGGATCGAGATCATGAACCTCGGGCCGGGGTCCGGCGCGGAGGGGCACGCGGCGAACGAATCCGTTCCGATCGCCGAGATGGTGCAGTCGGCCAAGATCCAGCTGCTGGCGGTGGAGAAGCTCCTGGGGCTGAAACATGCCTGAGGGAATTCTCGCGGCCTCGCATTTCATCGCCGGGCGCGCGCCGGGCCTCACGCTGCATGTTCGGAACAAGCGGCCCCTCGGCATCGAGCATTTCGCCGAGGATCGCGTCCTGGTCCTGGTGCATGGGGCAACCTACGGCGTGGAGACCGGCTTTGATCTAGAGATCGGTGGCTTCTCCTGGATGGACTGGATGGCGGCGCGGGGATTCGACGTCTATGCCGTCGATGTGCGCGGCTATGGCCAGTCGACCCGGCCGGCACAGATGGATGCACCCTCGAAGGACAACCCTCCCTTCGCCTTCACTGCCGATGCGATCGAGGATCTGGCGGCGGCCGTCGATTTCGTGAAGGCCCGGCGCAACCTCGACCGCGTCGGTGTGATCGGCTGGTCCTGGGGCACGACGATCGCCGGCGGCTTTGCCGCCAAGCATCCCGAACTGGTCCGCCGCCTCGTTCTCTTTGCACCGCTCTGGTTTGTCGAGGAGCCGCCGCCGGTGGGCGACGGCGACGGGCCGCTCGGCGCCTATCGCCTGGTGACCAAGGAGGCGGCGCGCAAGCGGCGCGTGCGCGGCATTCCGCCGGGGAAGGAGGAAGCGATCTCCCCCGATGCCTGGTTCGAGCTGTTCTGGGCCAAGGCGCTGGCCGCCGACCCGGTCGGCGCGGCGATGATGCCAGAGGCCGTCCGGGCGCCGAACGGTGTGGTTGCCGACCTTCAGGCCTATTGGATGCAGGGGAAAGCCACCTACGATCCGTCCTCCATCAAGGCGCCGACACTCGTCATCCTTGCCGAATGGGACGCCGATACGCCGCCGCGCATGGCCCGCGAGGTCTTCGCGCGGCTTACAGGGACGCCCTACAAGCAACTCGTCGTGATCGGCGAGGGCACGCATGTGGTGGCGGTGGAGACCAACCGCCTGCCGTTCTTCAGGGCCGTCCAGCATTTTCTGGAGGATGAGTTCTGATGTTCATCGTGGCCCAGATCAGCGACATGCATATCAAGCCGGAAGGCAAGCTCGCCTATGACCGGGTGGACACGGCCGCCGCGCTGGCCGATTGCGTTCAGGCAATCAACGCGCTGGACCCGTTGCCGGATGCCGTTCTGGCGACCGGGGACCTCGTCGATGCGGGCAGGCCTGATGAATATGCGCGGTTGCGCTCCCTGCTGGCGCCGCTTCGCATGCCGGTCTACCTGATCCCAGGCAATCACGACGAGCGCGCGGCGATGCGCGCGGCCTTCCCCGATCACGCCTATCTGGGCAAGGAAGGTTTCATCCAATACGCGGTGGAGGATGGGCCGGTCCGGCTGATCGGCCTCGACACGCTGATCCCGCAGGCCCCCGGCGGGCTTCTCTGTGCCGAGCGTCTGGCCTGGCTCGACCGGACGCTTGCCGCGCAGCCCTCGAAGCCCGCCATCGTCTTCCTGCACCATCCGCCCTTCCGCACCCATATTCCCGGGATGGACCAGTTCGGCCTGGATGGGGCGGAAGCCTTGAAGGCGGTGGTCGCGAAGCACCCGCAAGTGGAACGGGTGGTCGGCGGACACCTGCACCGGCCGATCGAGACCCGCTTCGGCGGCACCATCGCCTCCACCTGCCCGAGCCCGGCACACCAGATCAATCTCGATTTCCGGCCCGAAGGCGTTTTCGGCTTCATCCTCGAACCGGCCGCCTTCCAACTCCATGTCTGGTCCGAAGGCGAAAGCGTGGTGACGCATACGGTCCCGCTCGGCGACTGGCCGGGGCCTTTCGCCTTCAACTTCCGGCCGAAAGCCGCCTGACCCAGGGATCGATCGCGCGCCGCACATTGTCCAGGACGGCTGTGCCCTTGGCGGCCTCCGCCCGGGAAGCCGTGCCCATGCGCTGTCGCAGGCCCGGATCGGCCAGCAGCTCTTCCAGCATCTTCGCCAGCTTGCCGGCGTCGCCCGCCTGCACCGCGCCGCCGCTCATGCCCATGGCGATGAAGGCGTCGGCGAAGTTCCAGGTATGCGGCCCATGCAGCAGCGGCAGCGCGAGCGAGGCCGGCTCGAAGGGATTGTGCCCGCCGATCGGGACGAAAGATCCGCCGAGACAGACGACCTGCGCCAGCCGGTACCACAGTCCGAGTTCACCCATGCGGTCGACGATGTGGATGGCGCCGGTTGGGCTGTCGCCCCGCGAGGTGGGAAGGCCTGTACAGAAGGTCTCGACCTCGGTGGCGCGGTCGGGATGGCGCGGCGCGATAAGGGTGAGAAGGTTTGGGTAGCGGTCCATCAGCAGGTGGTGGACGGTGATGGCTATCGCTTCCTCGCCGGGATGCGTGCTGGCGGCGATCCAGCAGGGCCGTCCCCCCGCCACGCGGCGCACCGCTTCAAGCCTGCTTGCGTCGGCCGGCGGCGGGTCGGCCGCCCCCTTCAGGTTGCCGGATACCCTCACGTCCGTGGCGCCGAGATCGCGAAAGCGTTCTTCGTCGGCTTCCGATTGCGCCAGCACGAGGTCGAAAGCCGAGAGCACCTGCCGCGCGCTCGCGGGGATGCGCCGCCAGCGCCGATGCGATCGGGTCGACATCCGTGCCTGCAGCAGCAGGGCGGGGATCCGCCGCCGCTTCGCTTCGCCGAGCAGGTTGGGCCAGAGTTCGGATTCGGTCCAGAGCAAGAGGTCGGGCCGCCAGTGATCGAAGAAGCGTCGCGCGACGCCCGGCAGGTCGAGCGGGGTGTAGCGATGGATTAAGCCTGCGGGCGCCAGCGCTGCGGCTGTCGTCGTTGTCGTCGTCAGCACGATCGCGATATCGGCGGGCAGGGCGTCCAGAAGGGGCAACAGCGAGCGCATTTCGCCGACGCTGACCGCGTGGCACCAGATAAGCGGCCCTGTGGGGCGGGGCGAGGTATCGAATGCCAGCCGCTCACGCTTCCGCGCACCGTCTTCCTTGCCCCGGCGCTGCCGCCAGCCGAGGACGGCCGGCGCCAATGGGGCGAGCGCGGCGGTGCCGAGGCGATAGGCGAACAAAGGCAGCGGCGAATCCATTGCACATCCTTCCGCCTTCGGCCGAAAGTTGCTATTCGGACGGCGGGGGCCTGTAGTTCAGCGGTTAGAACCCGCCGCTCATAACGGCGTTGTCGCAGGTTCGAATCCTGCCGGGCCCACCATCCTTCGCTCGCGGAGCGGAGCGAAGGATGCGGCGGCCGCAGCCTAAAGGGCGGAGGCTGGCGATCGCGGCCGCGAGCTATGGCTTTGTTTCGCCCCTCTGGATTGGAGAGCGGCGGACAATGATGCGTTCACCTTCCTCGATGTATTTGAACTCATCGTTGTGCTCATTGTGGATCAGCCATCGGTCAGCTATTCGACCGTCCACCTCCCGCTCGCATATGAGCAGCACGCCCTGTTTCAGCCCAACCAGCAGGTCAAGATAGTCGAACTCAATGGAGGTGCTGGTAGTCCCGACTGTTAGCTCGTCGTGTGTATGCCAAGGTGTGCCGAAAAAGCCGATTAGGCAGTCTTCTTCGCAGTCAGCATTTTGAAAGCACAAGATCGCGCCGTACCCAAGATCAACCTCTACACGTTGATCCGCATCGATCCGCGCTGACAGTCCGATTTCGCGGCAAAACTCACAAATTAATGCAAGGTCGTAGCGCATAGCGACGATAGGGCTGTGATGGTTTCAATTCGGTCCCGGCACGTTTCGGGTGATCAGCGCTTCGCTGGCGCTTTCGGGGCCTGCGATCTGGTGGGTGATCGCGAGGATGCGCTGTTTCAGGATCTCGATGTCGAGTTCGCCGGGCGTCTCGGGCCGCGAGGCGGGATTGGCGTTCAGTTCGCGCAGATAGGCGTCACGCAGCTTCGGCATGAGCGCGTTCAGCCGCGCCTTGCCCTCCTCCGTCGTCTGCAGGTTCATGCTGACGAAGTAGTAGCGCGGCGGCCGGTCCTTCCGCGGCAGGGGCACGGAGATCTGCTCGATGGCGAGGAAGACCGGGACAGGCGGAGGCTTCGGCGCTTCCTCGACCTTCTCCCCCTTGGGCGCCAGGAGAAAGAAATAGGCGCCACCGCCACCGCCGGCGAGCAGTAGTACGGCCAAGCCGCCGAAGAGCACCATCTTGTTCATTCAGGGCGATCCCGACCGCCGCGGTTGTTCAGGCCGCGTAGCCGATCACATCGAAACTCGACGTGCAATCGGAAGCCTTGGGCAGATCGGTCTTCCGCGTCCAGAAGGTGAAGGTGCTGATCTCCCAGCGGTCGGGATCGAGGCCGACGAGACGGGCGAAGAGCCCCGACTTGTCGCGGAAAGATTCCGCCTCCGCCACGGACTGACGGGCGAGGTCGGCGAGGTCCTGACCGGCGGGAACCTTGTCCGTCTCCACGCAGGCGAACACCGGCTCCTCGGCTTCCGGTCCGCGTACATAGGACAAGACCATCCAGGTCCGCACCCGTGGCCGGCCCAAGGTCGAGATCACGTCGGCGAAGAGAGGGTCCAGAAGGAAGCCGTGCGCGGCGTCGTGGCTGCGCCAGAGGTAGATCGGCGCGTAGATGTTTTCCTTCGGGTCGTAGAGATAGAACTTCTGGTTCAGCCCGGGCGTGTTCGCGAACAAGGGCTTGCGCTGAATGACCCGCGCTTTCGCGGCTTCCAGTCCGGCCGGAAAACGGCTGGCGTACTGCATAGCGAGCATGGTGACGCCGGCTGCCTCTTCTGATCATCCACGTGATGGTGGCCGCAAGGAGGGTGCAATAAAGGGGCGGGGTGAGCCAGTGTCAACGCTGCATGCGAGCCATGCAGCGGTTCAGAAGTGGTGAAAGCCGCGGGTGGAAAGCGGGATGTCCTGCCCCCGGTCATCGCTGAGAACGAGCGGCCCTTCTGCGGTCATGACGCCGATGCGGGTCGCGGCGATGCCCGATGCATCGGCGCCGGCGGGGAGGGTGAAGCAGAGTTCGTAGTCGTCACCCGCGGTGGCGAGGTCGGCGATGACGGCCCTGCCCGATGCCACGAGTCCGCGCGCCGGGTCGGAAAGGGGAATGGCCGCCGCCTCGACCCGAGCACCGAGACGGGAGGTTTCGCAGATATGGCCGAGATCGGCGATAAGCCCGTCGGAGATGTCGATCGCGGCGCTGGCACGGCCGACCAGCGATCGTCCGATCGAAGGCCGCGGCGTGGGGAGGCGGTGCCGGTCGAGAAGATGGGCGGCGCCGGCATCGTCCAGACCGAGGTTCTCTCCCTTGCGCAAGCGAAGGCCGAGCCCCGCGTCGCCGATCGTGCCGGTGACCCAGATGCTGTCGCCGGCGCGCGCCGTCGAGCGGCGCAGCGCCCGGCCGGCCTCGACCTCGCCGAGCGCCGTGAGGGTCAGGACGAGAGGGCCATCGGTCGCGGTGGTGTCGCCGCCGAACAGCCGCAGTCCGAATTCCTCCTGATCCAGCTTCAGGCCGGCGGCGAATGCGGCGAGCCAGTCGTCGGCCGTATCCCGGCGCCAGGAACTGGCGAGGAGATAGCCGCGCGGGATGGCGCCCATGGCCGCGAGATCGGATACGTTCACGCGCAGAAGCTTGCGGGCGATCAGGTCCGGCGGGTCGTCGGGGAAGAAATGAACGCCGCCGACCATGGTGTCGGTGGTCAGCACCGTCTCGAAGCCGGCGGCGGGGCGGAACAGGGCGCAGTCGTCGGAAAGGTCCAGCGCTTCCGGTCCGGCGAGCGGCGCGAAATGGGTCGCGATCCGCTCGAACTCGCCGAGGGAGCGCCGTGCGCTCACGCGGGCTTGGCCGCGAACTCGGCGGGGCGGACGCTGCGTGCCACCGCGTTCAGGACCCCGTTCACCAGCGAGGGTTCGGAGCCGGCAAAGAAGGCGTGCGCCACGTCGACGTATTCGGTGATGACCACGCGTGCCGGCACGTCGGGGCGCTCGCAGAGCTCGAAGGTGGCGGCGCGCAGGATGGCGCGGATGACCGCTTCGCGATGCTCGATGTCGCGGTCGTCGCCCAGCGCCTCGTTGATGCGGGTGTCGATCCCGGCACGCCCGGTCTCCACCCCCTTCACGATACCCGTGAACCAGTCGACGTCGGAGGGCGGCGGCTTCGGTGCGCCCGTCTCCCGGGGGAAGCCGTGTTCCTCGAAGTCGGCCACCACGCGGGCGGCGCGGCGCTTGCCCATCTCCATCTCGTAGACAGCCTGTACGGCGGCGAGGCGGGCCGCCGAGCGGCGTGCGGTGGAGAATTTCTTCCGGCCGGGATCGCCGCTGCTCATCGGAACCGGTTCTTGATCTCGAGCATGCGCAGCGCCGCGCGGGCGGCCCCGCCGCCCTTGTCCAGATCGTCCATCTTGGCCCGCGCCCAGGCCTGATCCTCGTCCTCGACGGTGATGATCCCGTTGCCGATGGCGACCCTGTGCCGGATCGTCAGGTCCATGATGCCGCGCGCGCTCTCGCCGGAAACGATGTCGTAATGCGTCGTCTCGCCCCGGATCACGCAGCCGAGCGCCACGAAGGCGTCGTAGCGGTCGAGCGCCATGAGGATGACGCCCGGGATCTCGAGCGCGCCGGGTACGGTGATGCGGTCATAGGTTGCACCCGCCGCCTCGAGCGCGGCGATGGCGCCGGCGGCCAGGGCGTCGGAGATGTCCTCGTAGAAGCGAGCTTCGATGAGCAGAACCTTGGGCATGGAGATCAGCGGTCCTCGGGCAGGGTGAGCTGCCGGTTCTCCACGACATGCAGGTCGTAGCCTTCGAGGCCGACGATCGTGCGCTGGTGGTTGGACAGCAGGATCATGTTCTTCACGCCGAGATCGGTGAGGATCTGGGCGCCGATGCCGTAGTCGCGCAGCTCACCGGTATTGTCGACCGGTTCACCCAACCGGCGACGGACACGGTTGGAAAGCGACTGCGGCCGCGGTTCGCGGATCAGGATGACGACGCCGCGCCCGGCCTCGCTGATCGCCCGCATCGAGGCCTCGAGAATACCGCCGCGCCCGTGCTTGTCGCCCAGAACGTCCTCGAGGACGTTCAGGGCGTGGACGCGCACCATCACCGGTTCGGGCCCGGAGATGTCGCCCTTGATCAACGCGATATGCTCGGCGTACTCGACCTTGTTGCGGTACACGACCATGCGGAAGGTGCCGCCGTAGCGGCTGTCCATCTGGGTCTCGACCATCCGCTCGATCAGGCTGTCGTTCCTGCGCCGGTAGGCGATCAGGTCGGCGATGGTGCCGATCTTGATCCCGTGCAACTGGGCGAAGGAGATCAGTTCCGGCAGGCGGGCCATGCTGCCGTCGTCGCTCATGATCTCGCAGATCACGCCGGCCGGGTTCAGACCGGCGAGACGGGCGATGTCGACCGAGGCCTCCGTATGGCCGGCGCGGACCAGCGTGCCGCCGTCGCGGGCGACCAGGGGAAAGACATGGCCCGGCGTGACGATGTCGCCCGCGCCCTTGGCGGGGTCGATCGCCACCTTGATGGTATGCGCCCGGTCGTAGGCGGAAATGCCGGTGGACACGCCTTCGCGCGCCTCGATCGACGTGGTGAAGGCGGTCTGGTGGCGGGTCCCGTTGCTCTGGGACATCAGGCTGAGGCCGAGTTCGCGCACCCGGTCGGCGGTCATGGCCAGACAGATCAGCCCGCGGCCGAACTTGGCCATGAAATTGATCACTTCCGGCGTCACCTTCTCGGCCGGGATCACCAGATCGCCCTCGTTCTCGCGATCCTCGTCATCGACCAGGATGACGATCCTGCCCTGACGGGCGTCCTCGATGATCTCGTCGATGGAGGACAGGGCCGGATGCCGCTTCTGGGCCTCCATCTGGCGGCGGACTTCGGACAGGCTGACCGTCTTCATGAACCACTCCTCGCTTCGGCAAGCCGCGCCACGTAGCGGGCAATCACGTCGATCTCCAGATTGACCGGATCGCCGGGCCCGAGGCCGCCGAGCGTGGTCATCTTCTGGGTATGGGGAATGATATTGACCCCGAAGGTGTCCCCCGACACCTCGTTCACGGTGAGCGAAACGCCGTCGACCGCGACCGAACCCTTGGCCGCGATGAAGGGGGATATGGCCGGCGGCGCCCTGAGGACGAGCCGCATCGACAGGCCCTCGGGCCGCGCGCTCTCGCAGGTACCGACCCCATCGACATGGCCCGTGACGATGTGCCCGCCCAGCTCGTCGCCCACCTTGAGCGCGCGTTCCAGGTTCACGGGACTGTCCATGCGCCAGCGCCCCAGCGTCGTCTTCGAGAAGGTCTCCGCCGACGCCTGGGCGGCGAACCAGCCCTCGCCTCGCTCCTCGCCCTTGTCCACCACCGTCAGGCAGCAGCCGGAACAGGCGATGGAGGCGCCGATCTCGACCGTCGAGAGGTCGTAGCGGGTGCGTATGCGGATGCGCGGATCGGGTCCCTGCCCGATCGAGAGCACGCGTCCGAGGTCGGTGACGATGCCGGTGAACATGGGGTGATGTCTTAGCCTCTATGGCAGGGGGTTTCCAGCGCGCGGGCGTCAGGGCAGATCGGCGATCACGGAAGGCGTGCCATCGTTTCCAGCACGTCCTCTCCCAGGATCTCCAGCGATTGCCGGCGGAAGCGGGGGGCGCCGTCCAGCGCCGTCAGCCCCAGCGGGCCGATGCCGGGGCGGCCGTCGCCGCCGAGCGCCAGGGGGGCCCGGAACCAGGCGATGCGGTCGACCAGCCCGGCGGCCAGGAGAGCGGCCGCCACCGCGCCGCCGCCTTCCACCATCAGCCGGGTCAGACCGGCCTCGCCCAGCGCCATCAGGGCCGCCTTCGCCTCGGGGCTGCCGCGGGCATCGGCGGCGGCGGGCACGAGTCTGGCACCGGCATTCCCGATCCAGTCGCGGACATGCCCGGCCGGGGTCTCGGCGGTGACGATCCAGGTGGGCACGGCGCGTGCCGTCCGCACCAGCTTCAAGGGCAGCAGCGGCTCCACCCGGGTCGCCAGGACGACCCGAAGCGGTGATCGGCCGTCGAGACCCGGAAGGCGGCAGGTGAGATCCGGATCGTCGGCGCGGGCGGTGGCGGCGCCGACGAGAACGGCATCGCTTTCGGCCCGGATCAGGTGCGCGCGGGCCCGGGCGGCGGGGCCGGTGATCCAGCGGCTCTCTCCGTTGGCGAGCGCGATCCGCCCGTCCAGACTGGTCGCGAGCTTGAGCGTGACCAGCGGCCGGCCCTCCCTGAGCCGCATGCGGAAGCCGGCGTGCAGTTCGCCCGCCTCCGGGGCGCAGACGCCGACATCCACCCGCACGCCGGCGGCCTGGAGGCGGGCGATGCCCGAGCCCCGGGTCCGCGGATCGGGGTCGACTTCGCCGACCACCACCCGGGCGACGCCCGCCGACAACAGGCTGTCGGTGCAGGCGGGACCCCGCTGGCTCTGGTGCGCGCAGGGTTCGAGCGTCACATAGGCGGTGGCGCCGCGTGCCGCATCGCCTGCCGCGCCCAGTGCTTCGGCTTCGGCATGCGGCCGACCGCCGGCGCGGGTCCAGCCGCGGCCGACGACCTGCCCATCCCTGACAAGCACGCAGCCGACCGCCGGATTGGGCCAGCAGCGCCCGAGTTCGCGCCGCGCCAGGCCCAGGGCCGCGCGCATGTAGCCGGTATCGTCCATTTCCCATCGTCCTCTGTCCGCCAGACTGCGGGCGGCGGTTGCCGCTGTCCATCGGCGGGTTACACTCCGGGCCTCGACCAGCCGCATTCGGGGGAAACCATGCGCCGCACCGTCCTGATCCTTGCCGCCGCCCTTTCCATCGCCGCCGCTCCGGTGCTCGCCCAGGGCAAGCCCACCACGGCCGGAGGAGCCGTGGGCGCGGGTGACCGCGCGCAGCTGGTGCTGGACGTGAGGAAGGACTCGATCATCCAGCTGCACGGCTGGGCGCGGTCCTCCAAGAACCGCATGGATGCCAGCATGACGGCGGTCCTGTCGTTCGGCATGGAGAACGGCGCCAGCCGCATCTGTGCCTCGGCCGAAGGGGTCGAATGGCAGGGAGACAGCGGCAACCTCAACGCCAGCGTCTCCTGCATGGCGTCCCTGGCCCCGGGCCGCTACGTCGTAACGCTGACCGCCCCGAACAAGCGCTCCGACGGCCGCAACGCCGAGATTCACTACATCCTGGTGGAGAAATAGGCTCCGTGGCCGCGCGCACCGTCCTGATCACCGGCGCGGCGAGCGGCATCGGTGCCGCGCTCGCCCGCCGCCTCGCCGGCTATGGGACCAACCTCGTGCTCCACACCCGCGAGCGGGCGGATGCGCTGGAGGTCGTCGCGCGCGCCGCCGAGAAGGTCGGTGCCACCGTCGAGACCGGCCTTGGCGCGCTCGAGGAGCCGCAGACGGCGGCGCGTCTCGTCGCTCTCGCCAGGGATGGTTTCGGCGGGCTCGATGCCGTTGTCGCCAATGCCGGCTATGCCGACCGGCGCCCCTTCGCGGAGATCGACGACGGCAGCCTGAGCCGCGGGATCGAGGCGATGGTGGGGGGCTTCGCCCGCCTGGTGCGCGAAGCGCGGCCGGCGCTGCAGCAGGCCGAGGCCGGGCGCGTCGTCGCCGTCAGTTCCTTCGTCGCCCATGTGCACAAGTTGGGCGGTCTCACCTTTCCCGCCAGCGCCGCGGCCAAGGCCGGGCTGGAGGCGCTGGCCCGGTCGATCGCGGCGGAACTGGCGCCGAGCGGCGTCACGGTCAATTGCGTGGTGCCGGGTTTCATCCGGAAGGATTCGGCCACCGCGACCGCATTGGCGCCGGGCCAGCGCGAAGGGGCGCTCGGCGTCATCCCGATGGGCCGGATCGGCCTGCCCGACGAGGTGGCCGCGACGATCGAGTTCCTGCTGTCGCCGGGAGCCTCCTACATCACGGGCCAGTCGATCCATGTGGATGGCGGCCTGACGCTCTGATCGGCAGTCCGGCCGGGAGGCGGACAATTTTGTCCGCTCGAGGCCGGACCGATCCGGCGGAAACCGGCGGCGGGGGTAGGGCGGTCGCGGCGGACAATTTTGTCCGCTCGCGATACGTGCCCAGCCCGGACTGCACGGGCCGGCAGGCGGAGGCGGCGGCGGGGAATCCGCGCAAGGTGAATAAGGTATTGTTTTTATTTGGATAATTCCCTCTTGAGCGGATCCGATTCCTGCCTAGATCGACCAATACGCGCCAATTCGAACCAATACCGGCCAGCACGAAGCCCGTCTTCGCCGGTTCCGAGCCCGTCGCGGCCAATTTGTGTCTGAATTGATTATCCGTGAGCTTCCACGATGTTCAAGAGCTGGAAGTCCGCCGCTTTATCTCGGCGGCGGCTCGATTTGTCATTGTAGCACAAAGCCGATTATCTCTCCACAAGAGAATCTGGTCCCGCGATGCTGTCGGCTCGCCCGGCCAGATAGCGATGCACCGGAATGTCGCTGCCCGGAAGCAGCCCCGACAGTCGCATCCCGATCTTTTCCGCTACGCGGGCCGAAGCGATGTTGGCGACGTCGATATCCGCCACCACCGCCTTCAGGCCGAGCGTGGCCATCGCATGGGTCAGCAGGCGGCGGGCCGCCTCGGTCGCGATGCCCTTGCCCCAGGCCTCCGGGCGCAGCCGCCAGCCGATCTCGATCTCCGGGCCGACCGCGTCGGCCGGGATGAGCAGGACCCAGCCGAGAAACCGGTGCGGCGCCTCACGGGGGAAGATGCTCCAATAGCCCTGCCCGGGGGGGTAGGGGCCACGGGTGCGGGCTTCGACGAAGGCCCGATGCGCGGCCGGATCGTCCCAGGGACCGCGCACGAAGCGGGTGACGCCCGGTTCCTTGTCCATGGCGATGCAGGCGTCGGTATCCGCCAGCGTGCGCGGGCGTAGGTTGAAGCGAGCTGTCTCGAAAGTCGGCTGCATGGCTTCAGCCTTGCTGCAATCGCCGGCCGTTGTCGAGGATGAGGCGGGCGAGCTCGGCCGCCGGGCCCTCCGGCCGCCGGTTGCGGCTGACGATCACGAACTCCACCCCGCCGGGATCGGGCAGTTTCAGGCTGGCCCGTGCCTTGTTCAACCCGGCGGGAAGCATGCTCTCCGGTTGCACCAGAAAGCCGAAGCCCGCGATGGCGGCGGCGTGCAGTCCCGAGAGGCTGCCGCAGGTACAGACGATGCGCCAGGGCAGGCCGGCACCTTCCAGCGCCTCGATCGCCATCGCGCGGCTGATGCTCGGCGGCGGGAAAGCGACCAGGGGCAGGGGGCGGCCCGGCTCCGGCGCGGCGTCTTCGCGCCCGACCCAGACCATACGCTCGCGCCAGACCGGTTCCCCCCGCTGGCTGCTGCCGGTTCCGCCGAGCCGGCGCTTGCCGAGCACGAGGTCGAGGAGACCGGCATCGAGCTGCTCGTAGAGCACACCGGAGAGCGCCACCGTGAGTTCGATCTCGACGGAAGGGTGCAGGCGGATGAAGTCGCGGAGCAGTTCGGGCAGGCGGCTGGCCACGAAATCCTCCGAGGCGCCGAAGCGTACCCGGCCGCGCAGCTCCGATCCGGCGAAGTAGCGGCGTGCGCGATCATTCGCTTCCAGGATTCCTCGGGCGAGTTCGGTCATCGCCTCGCCGTCGGCCGTCGGCGTCACCGTGTGGGTGTCGCGGAGGAAGAGCCGGCGTCCGACCGCCTCCTCCAGCCTGCGAACATGCTGGCTGACCGTCGGCTGGCCCAGGCCTAGACGGCGCCCGGCTTCGGAGAAGCTGCGGGTCCGGGCGACCATCAAGAAACTGTTGAGGAGCGCGATGTCGAACATGCTCCACCCTGGTCATCGTGAATCGTAATAACAATAAGTATATTCATCCATCTTCCGAATGCCCCGCGCAAGACGCAGAATGCGTCCATCGCCGCTTCCGGATTCCCGTCATGACGTTGCCTCGTCCCGACAAGTTCTTCCTCGCCATGCTCACCACCGTCGCGCTGGCTTCCGTGCTGCCGGCGCAGGGGGCGGCGAAGTCGGCCCTGGATATCGTCACCTATGCCGGCGTCGCCTTCTGCTTCTTCCTGCACGGGGCGAACCTGTCGCGCGAGGCGGTGATCGCCGGCCTGTCACGCTGGAAGTTGCATGCCGGCATCTTCACCGCGACTTTCGTCCTGTTCCCGGTCCTTGGGTTGCTGATCGGCCTGTTGCCGGCAGCTGTCCTCTCCCCGGCGCTGGCGATGGGTATTCTCTATCTGTGCTGCCTGCCTTCGACTGTCGTCGCTTCGGTCGGCTTCACAGCCATCGCCGGCGGCAATGTCCCGGCGGCGGTGTGCAGCGCTTCGGCCTCGAACCTGATCGGGGTGTTCCTGACCCCGGCTCTGGTCGGCTTCCTGATGCACGCCCAAGGCGACGGCATTACCTTCGACACCGTGCGCGGGATCTTTCTCCAGCTCCTGCTGCCATTCGTCGCCGGACAGGCGCTGCGCCGCCGGATCGCTCCTTTCATCTCACGGCACAAGAAGGTGATCGGCCTGGTCGACCGCAGCGCCATCCTCCTGGTCGTCTACGGCGCCTTCGGAACCGCGGTGCTGCAGGGTCTATGGTCGCAGCTGTCACCCTCGGCGCTGGTAATGCTGCTCGCCATCGAGGCGCTGCTGCTCGCCTTCGTGCTCTGCTTCACCTGGTGGGTCGCGCGGCGCCTCGGCTTCGACCGGGCGGACAGTATCACCGCCATGTTCTGCGGATCGAAGAAGAGCCTCGCCTCGGGCGTGCCGATGGCCGGTATCCTCTTCGCAGGCCAGGCGATCGGCACGATCGTGCTGCCGCTGATGCTGTTCCACCAGATGCAGCTCATGGTCTGTTCGATGCTGGCACAGCGCTTCGCGCAGGCCGCGGCGGCGGAGAAGCGTGCGGCGCTGGCCATGGGTTCGGCGGATTAACGGCTTTCCCTCTCCCTTGGGGAGAGGGTGGCACGAAGCTGACGGGGAGGGGCACGGCTTCCGGTAAGTTGTCGCTGAGAGGCCTCCTCATCCGCCCTCCGGGCACCTTCTCCCCAAGAGAAGGAAATTGGTTTTACCCCTTCGCGCTCAGCCATCTCTGGGTGAAGTCGTCAGCGGGGAAGAAGGTTTCGATCCTCACTTCCTGGAGCGTCACGTCGAGAGGCGTGCCGAGCGTGGCGAGCGTGGTGAAGAGGGCGACGATGCCCTCCTTCGCCCGGAAGCGCACGGTCAGCACCGGCGGCAATGGGCCCGCTTCCGCCTTTGGTGTCTGAGCCAGCTTCGGCAGGTCCGGAAGGTCGAGGAGTTCGTCCACGAACTTCGCGGCCTCGGCCGTGCCCTCGACCAGCGCCTCGCCCTGGGCGCGCCGCAGCGTCCAGATCGCGACCTCTTCCCAGTTCTCGACGAGGTCGCGGCCCTCAGGCGCCAGGGAAGCCAGCATGATGTTGGTGCCGAGCGGTGTCTCGCCGCCGAACAGGCGGCGCTGCAGCCGCTTCGCCCCCTCGTTCGCACGCAGCAGCTTCCAGCGCCTGTCGACCACCAGGGTCGGGTAGGGCTCGAGTTTCTCCAGTGTCAGGTCGATGGCCCGGCCGACGGGGCCGAGTTCGGGGGCGGACATGTCGGTCTCCCGGAAGGCCGGGGCGAAGCCGGCCGACAGAAGCAGCGTGTTCTGGTGACGGAGCGGGACGTCGAGCACGCCCGCCAGGGCCAGCACCATGCCGCGGCTGGGCCTGGCGCGGCCGGTTTCGAGGAAGCTCAGGTGCCGCTGCGAGGTGCCGCAGCGAAGCGCCAGGTCGAGCTGGCTGAGGCCGCGGCGGATCCGCCAGGTCCGGAGTTCGGTGCCGTAGTGGGTTGCTTGCGATGCGCTGTCCATGGCGAAGGTTCTGCCGGAAAGAATTCAGCGCGTCGATTACCCGCCGAATAATTGCGGGCCGGCCGTTCGGGGCCCAGCCTTTCGATCATCGACAACCCGGATGGAGGACCGACCATGACCACCGATACCACCGCCCGCCTGCTGCGCCGCGCCATGGGCGTCAACGCCGTCTTTTCGGTCGCGCTGGGCGCGGCCATGGTGGTTGCCGGTGGCGGCATCGCTCGTCTGATCCTGGTGCCGGACGTGTCCGCCGCCGGTCTCGGGGGTACCGGTCTCGTCACGGTGGTGGGGCTCGCCACCGCGATCTTCGGCGTCTTCGTGGGCCTTCTGGCGCGCCCCGCGCAACCGTCCTTCGGCCTTTCCGCTTTCGTCCTCGCCGCCGATGCCGCCTGGGTGATCGGCAGCCTCGCGCTGCTGGCGGCGGCACCGGACGCCTTTACCCTGATCGGGCGGCTCCTGCTCGCCGATGTGGCCGCCGCGGTCTGCCTGATCGCCCTGGGCGAGGCGGCGGGCCTCGCGCGGCTCCGCGCCGGCGGTCTCGCCGTTCCGGCCTAGGCCTCATCATGACGGATGCCGGCCGCCGACGCGGCCGGCGTCACGTTAACCTCCCGGTTTGCTCGCGGGGGCGATCGAGACGGCGGAGATTGCATTCTTCAAGAGGACTCGCGCCAGGGCGTGATCAAGCCGGCGACCACCGCCCATGATGCGAGGACGGGTGGGCTGATCCGGTCGCTTCAGCCGGTGGCCGGCTTCGCCAACAAGAACGACTGGACCCTGCTGCTGTTCTTCTCCTGGGTTCGAACGTCCTGATGGCCGAACCCGACCAGCCCGAGTGGATCTATCGCTAAGCGGGCGTGCGGGTCCTCAGACCTTGACCCGCAGAGGCTGCATCCGGTCGATCCGGTGGAAGGTCTTGCGGGCGCGCACCACAAGCTCGCTTTCCGTCGGGTGGTCCATGGGTTCCACGCCGACCACCCGCCCGGCGATCTGCGGGAAGGTGCGCTCGAGCGTCTGGGCCAGCACATGCTTGGCATCGGCGGGGCCGGCGATGAGGATCTCGCCCGCGCTCTCCAGCGCCTTGGCGACGGCGGTGAAGAAGCGGCTCTCGTCGGTCGCGTGGCCGGCGGCCGTCCCCTCGGAGCGGTGATGCAGCTTCTCCGGCGCGTGTTCGGCGCGGATGACGGTGCGATCGTGATCGGTCGAGTCCGGCGACATGCCGAAGGACAGGATGTGCGCCTCGCGATGGTCGATCCAGACGACGGTGTGGTGGTGCTTCATGATCTGCGCCTCGATGGTCAGGGCAGGCATTGAGGCGCAACCGGCGCGCGGCTTCCTTGACGCGGATCAATGCTCGCCGGATGCCCGCGGAGACTGATGGAAAGCATCCGTTCGCGCGCAAGGGGAGCAACCGGTGAGCAACGCCCATCCGCTCAAACCGATCATCGACAAGGCCGAGGTCTCGGTCGAGTTTCCGGACAAGGCCTATGTGGGCCAGTTCGGGCGCGCGAGCCGTTTCGAGGCGCATTGTGATCCGGACAGCATGGTGATCAAGCTGTCCCGTTCGGGGGAGGAGCGGCGCGAGGTGGTCCTCCACCTGCACCACTATCTGTTCGCCGGAATCCTGCAGGACATCGCACAGTCGATCGAGGCCGAGGGACGGATCGACCCCGCGCATGCCAAGGAGACGGCAGAGGCCGCCGCGCGTCTGGCGAAGGCACTGGCTGGGGCGGCGCGCACCTAGTGAAGCAGCGGCGCGTCGGAGCGAGTCGGCCTGTCGGACAGGATCGAATTTTCCCACGCGTCGAGCGCGGAGACCGCGAGCGGCCCGCCGTCCCTGGCAAAGCGTGACCAGGTGGCGCCACCCAGGACCATGCGCACCGGCGAGCGGGGACCGGATGAAGCGAAGAGCGGCAGGAGCAGCGCCTCGCCGCGGCATAGCCCGCCCGCCTCGGTGCGCAGCGTCGTGCAGACTCGGACCGGACTGCGGGTCGTCACCACGAAGTCGATGTTGCGCAGCATGCGCTCGGCCAGCGCAGGCTCATAGGCATCGGCGATGCGCCGGCCGGTGGCATCACGGCGGAGGATGCCGGTGAGCGCGGTGCCGATCAGTCGGAAGCGGGTTTCCTCGCGATCCTCGATCCGGTCCAGGAGCAGAAGGTTGCCGAGCAGCGCCTTGAAGTCGGCCGGGTGGAAATCGCCGCGGACCGGCAACTGGCCGCGCCAGACGCTGCGTTGCCAGAAATCGGCGAGGGGAGCGAGACGGGGATCGTCGGGATCGATCGCGGTGTCGACGCTCATGTCGAACTCGGCCCGCTCGGCTCCGTCGAAGAAAGCCTTGCCGGGCGTTCTCGTCGTCACGGGTATGCTGGAGGCCATGGTCGGTCCGGGACTCGAATGAAGTCGCCGGCGCGGCTCGCCGCCCGGCATGTGTATGGGTATGTAGGGCCGGAATATTGAGATTTCGCGAACAGCGACCGTAAACGGCCTCGGAGTCGTTCGGGTATTCTTAGGGTTAACCGGCCCCACGCAGCGTGGGTGAAGCTCAATACCTCGCGTAGATCCGCCGGCTTCCGTCGTCGGCGAAGAGGATGACCTCATAGCGCTCCGCCGGGCCGCCGGTTTCCATCCCGGGCGAGCCGATCGGCATGCCCGGCACCGCGAGGCCCAGTCCCGCCGGTCGTTCGGCGAGCAGACGGCGGACCTCCGCCGCAGGCACATGGCCTTCGATCGCATAGCCGTCGATATGGCCGGTATGGCAGCTCTCCAGCGCCGGCGGCACGCCGAACCGGCGCTTCACCGGACCAAGATGATCGGTCTCTTCCACGCTCACGGCGAATCCGTTGGCCCGCAAGTGGTCGACCCAGGCGCCGCAACATCCGCAGCTCGGCGACTTGTAGACCAGCATGGGGGCCGCCGCCGACGGCCGCAGTGCGGCGAAGGCACCCAGGAGGCCGGCGACCGCCGCGAGCGCCCCACCGCCGGCCAGCAGCCGGCGCCGCCCCGGATCCATCACTTCGGCTCCGCCGAGGTGATGACCATGGCCCCGCCCTCCTTCACCACGCTGAAGCGCACCGACTGCCCCTCCCGGATCTTGTCGAAGAGGGCGGGATCCTTGACGCGAAAGACCATCGTCATCGGCGGCATGTCGATGGCCGCGATGGGGCCGTGCTTGATCGTCACCTTCGACGCGTCGCGGTCGATCTTACGAATCTCTCCCTCTCCCTCGGCGGGAGCCTGGGCGAGCGCGGCGCCGGCCAGTCCGGCGGCGAAGAGCAACGACAGTGCGAAATGTCTCACGTGATTTCTCCTTCGATTGAGGGTCAGCGCACCACGATGCGGCCCTTCATGCCGCCGCCGAGGTGCCCGGGGATCAGGCAGCCGTAGTCAAAGCTGCCCGACCTGGTGAACTTCCACAGGATGGTCTTCGATTTCCCCGGTTCGACCGTGACGGCGTTCGGGTCGTCGTGCTCCATCTCCGGGTGCTTCTCCATGACGGCTGCGTGCTCGAGCAGTTCCTCCATCGTCCCGAGCGTCATCTCGTGCTTCGCCTTGCCGGCGTTCTTGACCACGAAGCGGATGGTCTCGCCTCTGGTCACGTGGATCAGGGCGGGTTGGAAGCGCATCTCGTCGGTCATGGTGACCGATACGGTCCGCGCCTTGGCCTTGGGGTCGCCCGGTTCGCCCAATGCCGCGGCGTGCCCCTCGTAGGGTACTGCGGCTCCGCCATGTCCGTGCGCGTGGCCGTGACCTGCTGAATGTCCGGGCCCGGCCAGCGCCGCCGCGGGAGCCGTGAGCGTGAACGCCAGAGCGGCGAGAAGGATGGTTCTCATGACGGCGCCTCTTCCTTTCGTTGCGATCACGGCTGGCGGGTGGGCGGGGGAGCCTCGCCCGTCCATTTGAAGGCGACCGTTCCCTGCGGATGGCGATACCAGCCGGGATCACGATAGTCGCCGCGCGCGAGACCCTCGCGCACCTTCACGACCGTGAACATTCCGCCCATCTCGATGGGGCCGAAGGGACCGGCGCCGGTCATCATCGGCAGCGTGTTGTCGGGCAGCGGCATCTCCATGTCGCCCATATCGGCCATGCCCCGCTCGCCCATCACCATGTAGTCGGGGATGAGCGTGACGATCCGTTTGGCGACGCCGCGGTGGTCGACGCCGATCATGGTCGGAACGTCGTGGCCCATCGCGTTCATCGTGTGGTGCGACTTGTGGCAGTGGAAAGCCCAGTCGCCCGGCGCATTGGCATCGAACTCGAAGGCACGCATCGAGCCGACCGGAACATCGATGGTGACCTCGGGCCAGCGGGCGGAGGGGGGGACCCAGCCGCCATCGGTGCAGGTCACCGCGAAGTCGTAACCGTGCAGATGGATCGGGTGGTTCGTCATGGTGAGGTTGCCCATGCGCACTCGCACCCGGTCGCCCCGCCTGACGGCGAGGTGATCGATTCCCGGGAAGACGCGGCTGTTCCAGCTCCACATGTTGAAGTTGGTCATCTCCGCCACTTTCGGGGTATGGGCGCCGGGATCGATGTCGTAGGCGTTGATCAGGAAGGCGAAATCCCGATCGACCCGATAGCGGGCCGGGTCACGCGGGTGGACGATGAAGAGTCCCATCATCCCCATGGCCATCTGCACCATCTCGTCTGCATGCGGGTGGTACATGAACGTGCCGGACTTCGTCAGCTCGAACTCGTAGACGAAGGTTTCGCCGGGTTTGATGTGAGGCTGTGTCAGCCCGCCGACACCGTCCATGCCCGAGGGCAGGAGGATGCCGTGCCAATGCACGGTGGTGTGTTCGGGCAGGCGATTGGTCACGAAAAGGCGGACGCGGTCTCCCTCCACCGCCTCGATCGTCGGACCAGGCGACTGGCCGTTGTAGCCCCACAGGTTCGCTTTCATTCCCGGGGCCATCTCGCGGACCACGGGTTCGGCCACCAGATGGAATTCCTTCCATCCGCCATTCATGCGCCAGGGAGCCGACCAGCCGTTCAAGGTCACCACGGGATTGAACGGCCGCCCGGTCGAGGGAGGCGGCGGAGGTTCGGTTGCGGCCCCCTTCGGATAGGACGGTTCGGGCAGTCCGGCGAGCGCGCTGCGGGCGACGGATGCGGCGGCGATTCCGGATGCGGCCGCCATGAGAGTGCGTCGGTTGATCATGCTCGGTTCCCTCAATGACCGGCGCCGCCGCGCGCGGCGGCGAATCCCGGCGAGCGTCCGGAGGGGGTGGCGCCTTCGACGGCGGCGATGGTGACGAAGGTGAGGTCGGTATCGGCGATCCAGAAGTCGCGCTGGGCTTCCAGCGCCGCCGCGACATCGGCGATCTGATCCCGCTGGTCGCGCAGCAGTTCGAATACGCTGATCAGCATGCCGTTGTAGCGCAGCAGCATTTCCTCGGAAGCCTTCCGGCGCAGAGGAACGATCTCGTCCCTGTAGTGGCGTGCGAGGTCGAAGCCGGTGCGATAGGCGAGGTAGGCCTCCCGCGCCGCCGAGCGCGCATTCACCGCGATGTCGGCGAGCCGGCTGACGGCCTGCCGATAGTAGGCTTCGGCCTTCGTCGTCTTGGCATCGCCGAAGTCGAAGAGGGGCACCTCGAGACTGATCTCATAGCCTGTCTGGCGGCGTTCGCCGGTCTCGCTGTTACTGTTGTAGCCCGCCTCGAGCACGTTGATGAACCGGGTTGCCCCAGTCAGTCCGAAAGCCTTTCGCGTCGCTTCCACGTCCGCCTTGGCCAGCTGGACATCGAGGCGTTCGCCGATCGCCTGCGCTTCGACATTCTCCATTTCGCGCGGCCTGTCGGGCAGCGGCGGCAGCCGGTCGGGCAAGGTGAAGTCGAGCCGGTCGCCCCACAGGCCCATGAGCCGCGCAAGCCGCTCGCGCGCAACCGTCGCCGCCATGCGGCTGCGCGCCTGGCGAGCCGCGGCATCGGCGTAGAAGAGCTGCTCGCGCAATTGATCGAGAGCGCTCCAATTGCCTGCCTGCCGCATGCGGCGGGCGAGTTCGGCCTGCGTCTCCGCCGATTCGCGCACCTGCGCGACATAGCTTGCCGTCTGTTCGGCGGCCACGGCCTCGAACCAGGCGCGGCGTGTCTGCGCGGCGAGCGAGAGCACCTCGGTCGCCGTCGCGAGCCTCGTCGCCGCGAAACGCCGTTCCTCGATCTCCGCCGCGAAGGGGATCAGCAGGATGCCCAGCACGTCGAAGGTCACGCTGCGCTCGATCTCGCGAACCTCTCCGCGCTTCAGACGCGCGTAGCTGAGGCCCGGATTGGGGGGGCGCCATGAGGCCGTCAGATCGGCGGCACCGATGCCGAGTTCGGCGAAGCTCGACTGCAGGCGCCGGTTATTCAGGAGCGCGACGCGGACGGCCTCGTCGGGTCCGAGAGGGGCGGACAGTATCTTGTCCAGCTCGTGCCTTACCCGCGCCTCGTCCTCTTCGCTTCTGATCCAGACGGGTGCCTGGCCTATGCGGGCCTGCGCCGTGGCCGACACCTCTTCAAAGGCGCGATCAGCCACCGGTCCGGCACATCCGGCGAGAAGGAGCGCGAGCGCGGCGGCGGTGAGCTGCAACCGGCCGAAGCGGTACGGGGCGATCATCTGTTCTGCCCCGGCTGGTGCGTATGGGGGGCGCCGGCGGCACCATCGCGGCCGGCCGAGGGCCGGCTCGGAGGGTCGTCTTGGAGCGCCCCGGCGAAGCCGCCGACCTCGCGGACCCTGTCGTTGGCCTGCCGCCAGTCGCCGACCGCAGTGGAGGGGGCGCGACGGTAGTTCTCGAAGGGGGAATGATACTGGAGGGGTGCATACGGCGAGGCCGGATCGGCCACGGAGGGGAATGGCCCGGCCATGGCGAGCGACGGCGCGAGGATCGCGCCAACCAGGATGGAAAAGACGTTGGGGGAAGGCATGAGCCGGTCCTCAATACGCGAGAGAGATCGATGAAAATCAACTGCCGGTGGTGCAGGCAGGCGCGATTTGCCGATCGATCAGGCGCGAGGAGGTTCTGCCGGAAGGCCGCCGAGGTGGCCGTCGGGGACGGAGAGTTCGGGCAGGCGATAGAAGGCCGGATGGGCGAAGGGAACACCCGCGCCGGCGGATTGAAGCGAAGGCAACCCGCACGGCGAGCAGCTCTGGCAGAGACCACAGCCCACATCGGAAGGTTGCCTGGCGGGCAGCTCCGGAAGGCCGTCATCCTCGGCTGCGGCCTGATGGTGCGCGTCGCCGTCGTGACCTTCAGCCGCGTGATGCTGCCCTGCGGCGTCCGGCACGAGGGCCGCCCGCGTCAGCGCCTGGCAGTGGGCGGAAGCGCCGACGGTGAGGGCGAGCAGATAGCCGATCAGGGCGAGAAAGCTTCCGGCCTTCCGCCCGATCCCACCAACCGTCAATCGCCACATCGTCAGCATTGTCTCTCAAGTATCGCAGGCCGGTCGCGAACCCGTCAATCCGACGGTCAAAATTGCCGTGGCGTCGGGTCGCGCGTAGGGTCTGAGCCAAGACCGTCCGGGAGGGGAAGTCATCGTGATCGAAGATCCGCCGCTGCTCACCATAAAGCGCATCGGTCGGCCGCCGGCCGAACTGGTCCGGGCCTTCGCCGGCGCTCAGACGGGACATCTGGTCGATTGCATGGAGGGGCGCGGCGCCCTGCACCACACCATCAAGCCGGTCGATCCGAAGCAGGCCGTCTTCTGCGGCCCGGCGATTACCGCGCATGCCTATCCGGCCGACAACCTCGCCGTTTTCGGAGCACTGATGGAAGCTCAGCCCGGCGACGTCATCATTGTCGCGAATGACGGCTGGGACCGGACCGCGCTGGTGGGCGACCTGGTTTGCGGGATGATGAAGAACAAGGGCGTGGCGGCGCTGGTCACCGACGGACTGGTGCGTGACGTCGCCGGAATCCTGCCGACCGGCCTGCCCACATTCGCGGCCGGCGTCTCACCCAATTCGCCGGCCAAGGCCGGGCCGGGCACGGTGGGCTTTCCCGTCACCGTGGGCGGCGTGCCGGTGAAGAGCGGCGACATCGTCGTCGGCGATCCCGACGGTGTCGTCGTGGTGCCGCAGGAGAGGGCGGAGGCCGTGCTCGCCGCCCTGGCCCGGGTGCGCGCGGCGGAAGCGGCGGCCGAAGCCAGGGTGAAGGCCGGCGCCGTGATGATGGACGCCGTGGCCGCCATTCTGTCCGGCAGTCGGGTCAGGCGCGTCGACTGATCAGTAGGGGATCTTGTCGGGCTTGAGCGCCCAGGCATCGAAGACGCGCCTCGCCTCGAGGGAGAGAAGCCGTGTCATCGGCAGGCTGCGCCCGGCGATGGGCAGGGCGATCTGCTCATAGAGGAAGGCGTCATCGAAACCGATGGCGGCGGCATCTTCCCGCGCATTGGCGTAGACGATGCGGTCGATCCGCGCCCAATAGGCCGAGGCGAGGCACATGGGACAGGGTTCGCAACTGGTGTAGAGGACCGCGCCGCCCAAACGGAAATCCCCGATCGCGCGGCAGGCCGCGCGTATGGCGGTGACCTCGGCATGCGCCGTCGGGTCGTTCGCGGAGGTTACCTGATTCCATCCCTCGCCCAGCACCCGGCCGTCACGGACCACGAGGGCGCCGAAAGGGCCGCCCTGGTTCTCCAGCATCTTCGCCTGCGAGAGGGCGATCGCCTGCCGCAGATAGGCTTCGTCCTCTGCGCTCACGCCGCCTTCTGCTTTTCCGCTTCCATCAGATCGACGAAGCGCTTGAACAGGTAGTGGCTGTCCTGCGGGCCGGGAGAGGCCTCCGGGTGGTACTGCACGCAGAAGACCGGCCGGTCCTTCAGGCGGAAGCCTTCATTGGACCCGTCGAACAGCGAGACATGCGTCACCTCGGCAGCGCTGGGCAGCGTCTCCTCCCGCACCACGAAACCGTGATTCTGGCTGGTGATCTCAACCTTGCCGGTTGTCAGGTCCTTAACCGGGTGGTTCGCGCCGCGATGGCCGCGGTCCATTTTCCTGGTCTTGGCGCCGAGCGACAGCGCCAGCATCTGGTGGCCGAGACAGATGCCGAAGACGGGGAGCCCGCTTTCCACCAGCCTGCCGATGGTGGGCACGGCATAGGCGCCGGTGGCGGCGGGATCGCCCGGGCCGTTCGACAGGAAGACGCCGTCGGGCTTGCGGCGCAGGACGTCTTCCGCGCTCGCTGTCGCGGGCAGCACCGTCACCCTGCAACCGGCGGAAGCCAGCGAGCGCAGGATGTTGCGCTTGATCCCGAAGTCGAGGGCGACGACGTGGTACTTCGGATCGGCCTGCCTGCCGTAACCGCCGCCGATCGACCAGCGTGTTTCGTCCCAGTCATAGGCCTGCAGGCAGGAGACGTCTTTCGCCAGGTCCATGCCTTCCAGCCCCGGCCAGGCTTTCGCCTCCGCCTCGATCCGGGCGAAGTCAAACCTGCCGTCGGGTGCATGGACGACGACGCCGTTCGGCGCGCCGCCGTCGCGGATCCGGCGAGTCAGCCGGCGCGTATCGATTCCTGCAATTCCCGGCAGGTTGCGCGCCTTCAGCCAGGTATCGAGATGATGCGTGGCGCGCCAGTTCGCCGGATCGGTTATGTCGGCCGCCAGGACGAGGCCGCGGGCCGCGATCCCTTGCGTTTCGATATCCTCGGCATTCGTGCCGACGTTGCCGACGTGCGGGAAGGTGAAAGTGATGATCTGACCCGCATAGGAGGGGTCGGTCAGAATCTCCTGATATCCCGTCATCGAGGTATTGAAGCACACCTCGCCGATCGCACTCGCGACGGCGCCTATTCCGCGACCGTAGAATCGCGTGCCATCGGCCAGCACCAGCGCCGCGGTCGTGCCTTCGGGCGGCGCGGGGGGCGCCGCCGCCTTGTCCATGCTCATGCCGTCACCTTGGATTTTCGACAAACTAGGCGCTCCCACCCGGCTCGACAAGGCGCCGGGAATGCAAACCCGCTTGGCGCCTTCGCCGCCAACGCGGCTCTTTCACCATCTGGCGGGAACCGAGCCTGCCAGGAGACGTTGACCCGTCCGGAAACCGATTTCGGAGCGCCAACGTCATGCTCAGCACGATTCTCCTGATCATCCTGATCCTGATTCTGATCGGCTCGATACCCGCGTGGCCCTACAGCCGCGGCTGGGGCTACGGACCCTCGGGCGGCGTCGGACTGGTGGTTCTGATCCTCGTGATCCTCCTGCTCACCGGCCGGATATAGGACTGGAACCAAGCCCGGCGCGACCGGTTCTTCACACAGAAGGCAAGTTCGTCACCGCCATCACGGAACAGCATCACGGAGGCTCAGAAATGGCCAGTCTGCAGACCGGAACGGGCACGTCCGTATCCTCCACCGGCGCCATCTCCGCCAGCCGGGTCCAGAGTACCGACGTCTACAACACCAGGGGCGAGCATCTCGGCCATGTCGACGATGTCATGATCGACAAGACGAGCGGCAAGGTGAGCTACGCCATCATGGCGTTCGGCGGCTTCCTCGGCATCGGCGAGCGGTATCACCCCTTGCCCTGGTCGCTCTTGAAATACGACTTGTCCAAGGGCGGCTACATCGTCCCGCTCGACAAGGCGACGCTCGAGAAGGGGCCGCACTACGACCGTGTCGAATTGGGCGATGACGATCTCGCCTGGCGCGAGCGTGTCTATGGCTACTACCAGGCGCCCCCCTACTGGATGTGACGTGGTGCGCCGCTCGGGGTACCCGTCCCTTAACCGCAAAAGGAGACGCCATGACGATCTCTGATCGTACCGAGCAGCCGACGGTGCTGAACAAGCACGAGGCGAGGGCCGGGGAGACCTCCGGCCGCATGCGGCGGGTCCTCTCGATCTCGATGATCTGCACCGTTCTCGCCTTCGCAGCGGTGCTGGGTTGGTTCTTGATTTTCCGCTGACGACGACTTCAACCCGAGGAGAAGAAGCATGAACTGGGATCAGATTTCCGGCAACTGGAAGCAGGTCAAAGGCAAGGCCAAGCAGCAGTGGGGCAAGCTCACTGACGACGACCTCGACGTGATCGAGGGCAAGCAGGACGAACTCGCGGGGCGCATTCAGGAGCGCTACGGCATCGCAAAGGATGAAGCCCAACGCCAGATCGACACCTGGACCCGCAGCTTCTGACGAAAAGCCCGGAAAGCCGGCGGCTTTCCGGGCGCCCTCGCCTCACAGCCCGGCAGGACTGAAAAAGAGCGCCTGTCCGATCGCGGCCTTCACCGATTCCGGAAGGAAGGGCTTGGTGATCAGGAAAGTCGGTTCCGGGCGTTCGCCGGTGAGCAGGCGCTCAGGGTAGGCGGTGATGAAGATGGCCGGCACCTGGGCGGTCGCGAGAATGTCCTTCACCGCATCGATGCCCGAACTGTCGTCGGCCAGTTGGATATCGGCCAGGATGAGGCCGGGACGATGCTTCTGGGCCGCCGCTACGGCATCCGCGCGCGTGACGGCGATGTGCGCGACGGAATGGCCCATCTCCTCCACGATCGCGGCGAGGTCGAGCGCGATGATCGTCTCGTCCTCGATGATCAGTACTTCGGTGCGAATGTCGCGGGTGATGTCGCTCATAGCCTGCGCGGCCAAATCGACGATCTCCTCCGTGGCGCGGCCGAGGATTTTCCCGGCCTGCTCGGCGGTGAATCCTTCCAGGGCGGTCAGCAGCAGCGCCTGCCGGCGCTCCGGAACGAGACCCTGCAGGCGCGCTTGTGCGGTTCCCTCCGCATCGGCCGGCGCCTCCGCCCCTACGGGATCCTTCACGCGTGCCGAGGTCCAGATGCCCTGGAACAGGCGATAGAGACCGACCCTCAGATTGTCGTCCTCGTCGAGAGCGGAGGGATCGGCGAGGACCGCTTCCAGGGTGGCGACCACAAAGGCATCCCCGCTGTCCTGACTGCCGGTCAGGGCGCGAGCGTATCGGCGCAGAAACGGGAGGAGCGGTGCGATCTGCTGCGACCGTGGCATCGTTTAAGTCTCCGTATTTCTTCGATTTTGTGTGATGTGGCAACGCCCCGCGCGGACAGGATTCGCCTCTTTCATAGCGGGCCTATCGTCAGGCACGGGAGGTCAACGCGCAGCCCGCAAAAAAGTTCCCCCCGATCCGGAACTTTTCCCGGACGCTGACGTTTGGATCGTATCGTTGGCCGGCATGGGCGGCGCCCCGCGCGGGGGCAGCCCGGGAGGAAGCCGGCCTCCGTGAAGGAGTAGACGATTGTTTGATCGCGTCAACGGTTCCGGAGCCCCGGGAGGAGGGGGACGGAGCGGGCAGCAGGGCGGACGCTTCCGGTATCCTGCCAGAGCGGCGAATGATTGGCAGAATGCGGGAGTTGTCCGGCAACAGGCGGTCTCGAGGTCCACAGACGTGACGAAGAATTCCGAATCAAAAGACGATCCGGCGAGCCCCGAGGGGGCGCCGCGAAACGCCGCGAGAGACACCATGCAGACGGCCAGCAGCAGGACGGGCACGCCAGCCCGGGCGGGGCAGGCGGCGGAGCCGCGCGACCGTTCGGCCGAATGGCTGGGGCGCAGCCTCCGCCAGCTTTACGACGGCACGGCACGCGAGCCCATCCCGGACAAGTTCCGCGCGCTGCTGGATCAACTCGACGAGCGCGACAAGACGTCGGGCAAGGACAGCAAAGAGTGACCCGGCGAAGGGACTGCCGCTGATGGACCCGGCATTCAAGGCGCGTGAGGCGGCCGTCGACGCCGCGCTGCCCAATTTCAAGACCGATCTGATCGAGCTGCTGCCGGCGCTTCGCGCCTTCGCGCGGTCGCTTTCCGGCAGGGCCGACCTCGCCGACGATCTGACGCAGGAGACCCTGCTCAGAGCCTGGGGCAATCGCGAGAGCTTCACGCCGGGGACGAACCTGAAGGCGTGGCTCTTCACCATCCTGCGCAATGCTTTCTACACCAGCCTCCGCAAGAAGGCCCGCGAGGTGGAGGATCCGGAAGACATCAACGCACGCAACCTCGCCGTCGCCGCCTCGCAGGACGAAGATCTCGGCCTGAAGGATCTGCAAAAGGCGCTCAAGCGGCTGCCGGACGAGCAGCGCGAGGCGATCATCCTGGTCGGGGCCAGCGGTTGCTCCTATGAGGAAGCGGCCAGCATCTGCGGCTGCGCGGTGGGGACCATCAAGAGCCGCGTGTCGCGGGCCCGCCGCGCTCTTCTCTCCAGCATGGATCCGGAGGCGGCGGCTCTCTCCGAGGGCGAAGCCGGCGTCGACGCCCAGGACGACGATGGCGAGAGGAGGCGAGGGACGGGCGAGAGGTGATGGAGGTTCCCCTCGCACACCTTTTCGGTCGTTCCCTGCGGGCGCGGCTGGTCCTCATTTTCGCCCTGGTCCTGGTGCCGCCGGTCCTGATCGCCTGGGGGAAGGCGGGATACGACTATGTCCAGGAGCGCGAGGGGCTGGAGCGGCTGCTGCTGCAACGCGCCAAGCTCGCCGCGAACGAACGCGCCACGATCCTTCTGGGTGCGCGCGACCTGCTCGGCACACTGGCCGAACTGGACGAGGTCGGCGCTGCCTCGCCGGAGCGCTGCAGCGACAGGCTGCGCAGCGCCCTGGCTCGCAACAGCGAGTACCAGTCGCTGCTGGTCCTCGACCGTACGGGCAGCATCATCTGCTCCAACCTGCCATTCGATGCCTCCCTCAGGTTCGACGATCGGGCCTGGTTCAGGGCGCCGCTCGACGGGCAGTCCTTCTTCGTCAGTGAACCCCTGTACAGTCGGCTCACCCGGGGCCAGGTCGTGGTCGCGGCGGTTCCGCTGCGGGCGAAGTCGGGCGCGGTCATCGGAGTCGTCGCCGCGGGAATCGCATGGTCGAAACTGGTGGCCCGGCCGAACAATGTGGGCGAGGGGCGTGATTCCTCGATTACCGCCTTCGTCGACCGCAGGGGCGAGTTGCTGCCTGCGCCCGGCGACGCCGATGCGGCCCGGGACGAGGTGAAGAGCGATCTCGCGGTCGCCCTCACGGCCCAATCGATCGAGGCGCTGACGGCCGAGGGACGCCTGCTCACCGGCCGGAAGCGGATCTGGGCGGCCGTGCCGCTCGCCCCGGGAACCATCTATGTCGCCATCGGCCAGCGATTGGAGGATCTCAACCAGCAGCTGAACCTGAAGCTCCTGATAGGCCTCGCGCTGCCGGCCCTGATCTGGGTCGCGGCGGTCGGCACGGCATGGACGACGGCCAACCGGCTCATCGTTCACTGGGTGCTGCGCGTGCGCGAGCTCGGTGCCGCCATAGCCGCGGGGCGCTCGGTCGATCTCGACCGTCGGCTGGGCGAGGCGCCGCAGGAGATCCAGGAACTGGCCGCATCGCTCACCCGGATGATGGAGACGATCCAGGCCCGGAACGCCGAGCTGCGCGATGCGCTCGATCACCGGGAGACGCTGATCCGCGAGATCCATCACCGGGTGAAGAACAATCTCCAGATCATCGCGAGCCTGGTGAACCTGCAGATGCGCGGCGTGCGCGACGATCGCGCGCGCGAGGCGATGATGACGGTGCGGAGCCGGGTCAACGCGCTCGCCCTGATCCATCGCAGCCTCTATGAAACCGACGAGCTGCAGCGGATCGAGTTGAACAGCTTCCTGCGCGCGCTGATGGACCAGGTGGCGGAGTTCCTGGACGCGAAGCGCCGCCACATCGAGGTTGCGGTCGACGTCGCGCCGGTCTCCGTCCCCGCGGAGACGGCGGTGACGCTGGCTCTGCTCGTGACCGAGGCGCTCTCCAACGCCTTCAAGCACGCCTTTCCCGCTGAGGGCGGCGGCATGGTCCGCATCAGCATGGCGGTCGAGAAGGACGGGCCGCCGACACTGATCATCGCCGATGACGGTGTCGGGGCGGCGAGGGCCGCCGGGAGGGAGGAGGGCGACGAGGACCGGGAAGGCAATCTCGGCCACCAGCTCATGCTGGGCTATGCGCGTCAGCTCGGCGGGACGCTGACGGTGGAGGCCGGGCAGGGAACGACGATCCGCATCGAACTGCCCGAACTGTTCCGGTTGCGCGCCGGCGTCGCCAATTTCATGCCGGCCGCCGGGGCGGGCAGACCTGCCTCTCCTGCAGCGGGCTGACCCCGGCCGGAACTTCGCGACCACGCTCGCGTTTCCCAGCATGACCGGCGCGGCCCAACGCCCGTTCCGGTCCCCATTTCCCTATCGGAGGATCGAGAATGGCCGTAGCGATGGCTAAGGAGACCAACGAGAAGGTGCCGGTATCCATCGGCATCGAGCGCGGCGACCGACAGAAGCTCGCCGACCTGCTGAGTTCGGCCCTGGCCGACACCTATGTGCTCTACGCCAAGATTCAGGGTTTCCACTGGAACGTCCGCGGACCGAATTTCTACGGCATCCACAAGATGACGGAGGAGCAGTACGAGGATCTGCACGGGGCGATCGACGAGGTCGCGGAGCGGATTCGTGCCGTGGGCTTCCTCGCGCCGACGACCTTGAGCCGGTTCGTGGCCTCGGCCACCGTGAAGGAAGGCGAGATGACCGATGACGCCCCGGCCATGCTCGAGATCCTGGTGAAAGATCACCAGACCGTCGTGAAGAGCCTGCGCGACGCCGTGGAGGAAGCCGAGAAGGTCAATGACGTCTTCACGGCCGACATGCTGACCGCCCGGATCGGCACTCATGAGAAGTTCGCCTGGATGTTGCGCTCCCAGCTCGGCAAGGCCTGAGGAACCGCGCCTCCCTTTGCCCCGTTTTCGATTCGACGCAGTAAGCAACCGAGGAAAGGAGTGAAGCGATGCTGCGATGGGCTCTGATCTTCCTCATCCTCGCCATCGTGGCCGGCGTGCTGGGCTTCGGCGGCGTCGCCTCGACGTCGCTCTGGATCGCCCAGGTTCTGTGCTTCGTATTCCTGGTGGTCTTCGTGATTTCGCTGATCGCCCATCTCGCGACCGGGAACCGGGCTCCCCGGGTATAGCCCTGCGGCGTCCCGAAGGCAGCGCGCCGGCTGGCCCCCAGCCGGCGCGTTTTCGTTCGGGCCCCCGCCTCATGGGCAGCGGTGCGGAACCAGGGGGCGATCGGCTCGTTCTTCCACCTGACGGCGGTCAAGCCAGTGAAAACTCAGACGAGGAGGTAGACGATCATGCTGAAGACAATCTCGACCATCGGTTTCGTGTCCGCGCTCGCTCTGGGCGTCTCCGCCTGCGGCAGCAGCACGTCGGACCGCGCATTGAGCGGCGCAGGCATCGGCGCGGGCGTCGGTGCCGCCGCGGGCGCCCTGACGGGCGGCAGCATGGTGGGCGGTGCGGTTCTGGGCGGCGCGGCTGGTGCGGCCACGGGCGCGCTCACGAAGAAGAAGGATGTCGACCTGGGCGATCCGGCCTGGAAGTAGGCAGGTCGCCCGACCCAGCGGGCCGGAAGAGCCGCGCGGTGCGAGCCGCGCGGCTTTTCGTTTGGGACGGGGTGATGAAGAGGGCGCTCTGGCATAGTCGCCGGGCCGGGCCGTGCCGGCGGAGGTTTCCGGAGCATGCGAGCGACGCCGGTCATCATCGATACCGACCCGGGGCTGGACGATGCCATCGCCATCCTGCTGGCCCTGGCCATGCCGGAAATTGCCGTCCGCGGCATCACCACCGTAGCCGGGAACATCGGCCTTACCCTCACCACACGCAATGCGGCCGGACTTCTCGCGCTCGCGGGACGGGATGAAATCCCGGTCGTTCCCGGGGCGGCTATGCCGTTGTCGCCCGGCGCGGACCAGGCGAGCCATATTCACGGCGACGACGGGCTGGGCGGCGTCGCCTTGCCCGCGCCGCTCCGCCCTCCTCTGGCCGAGTTCGCCCCGGATTGGATGGCGCGTTCCATCGCTGCCGAGCCAGAGGGTATGACCTTGCTGACCCTAGGCCCGCTCACCAATGTCGCGACGCTTCTGCGTCGACATCCCGATGCGGCCCGCGGCATCCGCCGCATCGTGGCGATGGGCGGCGCCGTTCGCGAGCCCGGCAATGTCGGCTCGCGGTCCGAGTTCAACTTCGCCTTCGACCCGCAGGCCGCGCACGAGGTGCTGGGCGCCGGGATCGATTTCACGCTGATCCCGCTGGACGTCACGCGCCGCGTCCGCGCAACGCCCGGCTGGACCGGGTCGCTGGCCGCCTCCGGCGGCGCCGCGGCGAGGGCGACTGCGGCCTTCGTCGACGCCTATCTCGACGGCACCCGCGAGAGCCGGCCTCTGCATGATCCCTGCGTGCCGATCTTCATGCTCGATCCCGGGCTGTTCGTGCCCGAACGGCTGTCCCTCAGGATCCAGACCGGCAGCGGAACGCGCGACGACGGTGCGGTCCTGATCGACGAGGCGGGCAGCGAAGCCGCTGTGCTGACGGGCGTGAACGCGCAGGCGGTGCTGGACCTCCTCGCCCGGCGGCTGCGATCCGACTGAGTCGGTGCGGCCTCACCGAGTGCCGACCGCTCGAGCGCCGTCCGGTTCGCCGGCCATGAGCCAGGCGGCGGCCGCTTCGCCCGCCGCCCGCCCGGTGGCGAGGCAGGCGGTGAGCAGATAGCCGCCCGTCGGCGCCTCCCAGTCCAGCATTTCGCCGGCGCAGAAGATGCCGGGACGGTCGTGCAGCATGAATCCGTCCAGCCCGGCAAAGTCGATCCCGCCGGCGGTGCTGATCGCCTCGACCAGCGGCCGGGGTGCGACGAGGCGCAGGGGCAGCGCCTTCACGGCCCCTGCCAGCCGGGAAGGATCGGCCATCGCGCCCGCGCCCAGGACCTCACGCAGAAGTCCGGCCTTGACCCCTTCGATCCCGGCGGCCCGCTTCAGATGAGTGGCCAGAGACCGCCCGCCATGCGGCCGCATCAGTGCCTGCCTGACCCCGGCCGCATCGCGGCCCGGCGCTAGATCGATCACCGCGACCGCGGTGCCTTCGGTCGCGATCGCGTCGCGCAGCGCGGCGGATAGGGCATAGACGCAGCCGCCTTCGATTCCGCTTGCGGTGATGACGAACTCGCCCGGCACGGTCCTCCCGCCGAAGGACAGCGCGACACTCTTCACCGGCCGGCCTGCGAAACGATCGCGGAAATGATCCGACCAGTGGGCATCGAAGCCGCAGTTGGCCGGGCGCAGCGGCACGACGCCCGGCAGCAGGGCCGTCCAGGCCCCGTCGGAACCGAGTTTCGGCCAGCTGCCCCCGCCGACGGCGAGGATGGTGGCGCCGGACTGGGCTGTCACCCGCCCCTGCGGGGTGTCAAAGCAGGGCTCGCCATCGGCCCAGCCGATCCAGCGGTGCCGCACATGGACGACAAGTCCCGCCGCGCGCAGACGGTGCAGCCAGGCCCGCAGCAGGGGCGCAGCCTTGAAGTCTCTCGGGAAGACGCGGCCGGAACTGCCGACGAAAGTGTCGATGCCGAGCCCGTGCACCCAGGCACGTTGCTCCGCGGGCGGGAAGGACCGGATCGCCGCCTCGAGTTGGGGCCGCTGCCCGCCGTAGCGGGTGAGGAACGTGTCGAAGGGTTCGGCATGCGTCAGGTTCAGCCCGCCGCGGCCGGCCATCAGCAGCTTTCGGCCGAGCGACGGCATGGCATCGTAGAGATCGACGGCGATGCCCCGGTCGAGCAGTGTTTCGGCCGCCATCAGCCCGGACGGTCCGCCACCGATGACGGTGGCGCGGGGGGTTACGGGCATGGCGGGGTGAGGGAGAGCATCGAACTCTCTCCTAGCATTCGGCGCTGGCGGGTTGAACCTTCAGCCGGAGGCGGGCGTTACGTCTGCCGGGTGGGGGAGGAAGCGAGTAGAAGAAATGCGGGCCATCTGCGTCCTGCCGGGCGTTGCGAATTCGATCTCCCTCGATGAACGGCCCGCACCGGCATATGACGGGCGGTCGTTGCTCCTGCGGACGCTGGCGGTCGGGATCTGCGGTACCGATCGCGAGATCATCGCCGCCCACTATGGCCGAAGTCCGCCCGGCGCCGCCAAGCTGGTGCTCGGCCATGAACTCCTGGCCGAGGTGCTGCACGCGCCGCCCGGTTCCGGATACCTGCGCGGCGACCGGGTGGCGGGAATCGTCCGACGGCCCGATCCGCTGCCCTGTCCCGCCTGCGCCGTCGGCGAATGGGACATGTGCCGCAACGGGGGCTATACCGAACACGGCATCAAGGAACTGGACGGTTTCGCGGCGGAGTACCTTCTGCTCGCGCCCGAATTCGCCGTGAAGGTCGATACCGGTCTCGGCTTCGCCGGCGTTCTGCTGGAGCCGGCGAGCGTCGTGGCCAAGGCCTGGGAGCATATCGACCGCATCGGCGCGCGCACACGCAGCGATGGGCCGAGCCGCGTCCTGATCGCGGGGGCCGGCCCCATAGGATTGCTGGCCGCGCTGCTCGGCCGACAGCGAGGCCTGGAAGTCCATGTCTTCGACCGCAGCGACGCGGGCACCAAGCCCGATCTGGCACGAGCCATCGGCGCCCGGTTCCATGTCGGACTGCCCGAGGATCTCGCCCCCGACATCACCATCGACTGCACCGGCGCCCCTTTGGTCATTCTCGCGCTGATGCAGCGCGTGGGGCCCGCCGGCATTCTCTGCTTCGCGGGTATGTCGCCGTTGGGTCGGCTCATGGAGTTCGACCCCGGCCGGTTCAACCACGATCTCGTACTCAACAACGGCGTGATCTTCGGGTCGGTCAACGCCAACCGGGCGCATGCCCGGGCCGCGGCCGGCGCCCTCGCCAAGGCGGGCCGCGGCTGGCTCGAGGGGCTGATCACGCGCCGGGTGCCTCTTTCGGCCTGGCAGGAAGCCTATGAAGCCCGCCCCGGCGACATCAAGGTCGTCCTCGACTTCGCGGCGGGGCAGTGATGCCGGGCCGGATCGAGGACTATGCGCTGATCGGCGACGGCCAGGGCGCGGCGCTGGTCGGGCGGGACGGGTCGATCGACTGGCTGTGCTGGCCCCGCTTCGATTCGGACGCCTGCTTCGCCGCCCTGCTCGGCCGGTCCGAACACGGGCGATGGCTTCTGACACCGGCCGATCCGACGGCGAGGGTGACCCGCCGCTACCGGACCGACACGCTCATCCTGGAGACCCGCTTCGAGACGGCGGAGGGAGCCGTCACCGTCGTCGACTTCATGCCACCGCAGGCTGTGGGTTCGGACCTGATCCGCCTAGTGATCGGGGAGCGAGGGCGCGTCGCCATGCGCTGCGAACTCGTCCTGCGCTTCGGCTATGGCGCGACCACGCCCTGGGTGAGCCGGCTGGAGGACGGGGGAATCCGCGCGATCGCCGGCCCCGAGATGGTCGTGCTGCGAACGCCCGTGGCGCTGAAGGGCGAGGACATGCGGACCGTCGGCCGCTTCGCCGTGTCGGCGGGCGAGACGACGCCGTTCGTCCTGTCCTGGTCAGCCTCGCACCTGCCGGCGCCTGCCCCGGTCAATCCGCGGGCGATGCTCGCCGATACCGAGGCCTTCTGGAAGAAATGGATCGCCCACGGTGTCGTGAAGGGCCGGTATGCGCGCCACATCAAGCGGTCCCTGATCACGCTGAAGGCGCTGATCTACATGCCGACCGGCGGCGTCGTGGCCGCGCCGACTGCCTCGCTGCCCGAGCAGTTCGGCGGCATCCGCAACTGGGATTACCGCTACTGCTGGATCCGCGACGCCACTCTCACGCTCCTCGCTCTGATGGATGCGGGCTATTTCGAGGAGGCGCAGGGCTGGCGCGACTGGCTGCTGCGGGCCGTGGCCGGCAGCCCGTCGGAGATGCACATCATGTACGGCATCGCGGGCGAGCGCCGGCTGACCGAGTGGGAGGTGGAGTGGCTGCCGGGATACGAGGGCGCGGCGCCGGTCCGCATCGGCAATGCCGCGCAGCAGCAGTTTCAGCTCGACGTGTACGGCGAACTGATGGATGCCTTCCACCAGGCCCGCCGCGGCGGGCTGGGCGGCAGCGAGTCCATCTGGGCACTCCAGCGCGCGCTGGTCGACCACGTCGCCGAGGTCTGGGACGAGCCGGACGAAGGGATCTGGGAGGTGAGGAGCGGGCGCAAGCATTTCACCTTCTCCAAGGTGATGGCCTGGGTGGTCATGGATCGCGCCATCAAGACGGCGGAAGCCTTCGGCGTGGAGGGGCCGATCGAGAAGTGGCGTACCCTTCGGCAGCGGATCAGGGACGACGTCTGCACCAAAGGGTTCGATTCCGCGCGTGGGCACTTCATCCGCGCCTACGACGATCCGACGCTGGATGCCAGCCTGCTGCTTCTGGCGGAGCTCGGGTTCCTGAAGCCGGACGACCCCACCTTCAGGGCCACGGTCGAGGCGATCGAGCGCGAGCTGATGGTCGACGGCTTCGTGCTGCGCTACGACACCGGCTTGGCCGATGACGGGCTGCCGCCGGGAGAGGGGGCCTTCCTTGCCTGCAGCTTCTGGCTGGTCAATGCCTACGTCATGCTCGGCCGCCGCGACGACGCGGTCGCGTTGTTCGAGCGCCTGGTGGGCCTGTGCAACGACGTCGGCCTGCTGGCGGAAGAGTACGAGCCGCGGCTTCGCCGGCACGCGGGCAACTTCCCGCAGGCCTTCTCGCATGTCGGCCTGATCAACGCCGCCTTCAATCTCACCCGCTCGGAAAAGCCGGCCGAGCAGCGCGCCGAGAGGGCGGCAGCGGCCGACTGACGCCTGCAGCGTGGGATCGGCCCGTCTCGGCTCGCATCCCGTCGTGGACAGTTACCTCCGGTACGGACCCGCGGCGCCGTCCCCGGAGATGGTCGAAACCCGGGGGCGTCCCCTTCTGCCTGCTTTGCCGGCATAATGAGCCGGCAATCGGACAACGAGGGGAACGCCATGGGACGGGTGAGCGGCAAGGTTGCCATCGTGACCGGAGGCGCGTCGGGGATCGGCGCGGCCTGCGGCGAGCTTCTCGCCGCGGAAGGTGCCAGGGTCATGCTGACCGATATCGACGATGCGCGGGGGCAGGCATTGGCGGCCTCCATCAACAAGTCGGGGGGCGAAGCGGCCTATCTGCATCAGGACGTTTCGCTGGAGGAGACCTGGCCCGAGATCATCGCCGCGACCGAAAAGCGGTTCGGCCGGCTCGACGTGATGGTCGCGAATGCCGGGATCGGCATCATGGTTCCGGCCCTGGAGATGACGCTGGCCGACTGGCGCCGCCAGAACGCCATCAATCTCGACGGTGTGTTCCTGTCGGTGAAACATGCGGTGCCGGCCATGCGCCGCACCGGCGGCGGGTCGATCGTGATCATGTCCTCGGTCGCGGGCCTGCGCGGTTCGCCCGGGCTTGCCGGCTACTGCGCCAGCAAGGCCGGCGTGCGCTACTTCGCCAAGGCTGTGGCGCTGGAATGCGCCGGGGCGGGCGACGGTATTCGCGTCAACACCGTGCACCCGGGGATCATCGACACGCCGATCTGGGGCAAATTGCCCGCAGGTGCCATCAATGCCGCGCGGGGCACCAACGCCCCGCTCGACATCCAGGCCATGTCGGCCCTGGGTGTGCCGCTGGCGCGGCCGGGCTCGGCCAGAGAGATCGCCGAGGGCGTCGTGTTCCTGGCTTCCGATGCCTCGAGCTACATGACCGGCTCGGAACTGGTGATCGACGGCGGCATCACCTCGGGCGGCGTCGCCCGCCGGCCGCAGTGAGGCCGCAGACGATGACGCCGACCACCACGACGCTCACCTATACCGACCTGCTGGACCGGGCGGCGCGGCTGGCCGGCAATCGCCCGGCCCTCATCGACGACACCGGCACGCTGACGCATCGCGAACTGGCGAGCCTCACCAATCGTTTCGCACATGCGCTCATCGCGCGGGGGTTCACGCCTTCCTCGCCCTATGCCGTCCTCGGTCCCAATACGAGCATGGCCCTGGCGGCGCTGCTGGGCGGGCTCCGCGCCGGCGGCGCCTGGAGCAACATCAACCTGCGCAGCGCGCCGGCGATCAACATCGACATCCTGAACCGCGGCGGGTGCCGGGCGTTGTTCTTCCACTCCTCGACGGCACATCTGCTGGCGGACATCAGGCGGGGCGTGCCCTCGCTGACCCTCGCAATCTGTCTCGACAAGGAGGTGGAGGGCTGTCCATCGCTCGGCCAGTTCATCGAGGGAGCGCCGGATTCGACCGTAAACGTAAGGCTGGCCCGTGAAGCGACGGGTTTCCAGGGCTCGACCGGAGGCACCACGGGGGCGCCGAAGATCACCCAGGCGGGGCAGGACTTCCTCGCCTGGAACATGTTCGGATTCATGACCTCGCTGAACGCCTTCAGCATCGAGGAGCCGCCGGTCAATCTCGCTGTGGCGCCGATCACCCATGCCGGTGGCATCGTCGCCATGGCGACGCTGTGCATGGGCGGCTCCGTCGTGATGATGCCGGCGGCTGACCTCGGGCTTCTGCTCGACAATGTGCAGAAGCACCGGGTGTCGCTGCTGTTCCTGCCGCCGACCGTCATCTACATGCTGATGAACCATCCGAAGGTGAAGGAGACAGACTTCTCTTCTCTGCGCTATCTGATGTCCGCGGCCGCGCCCTTCGCGAGCGAGAAGATTGCCCAGGCGCACAAGACCTTCGGCCCGGTCGTCTGCCAGTCCTTCGGACAGACGGAGTCGGGATTTCCGTTGACCTTCATGTCGCCTGCCGCTGTCACCGAGGCACTGAAGGATCCCGCCCTCGCACCGCGACTGAAGTCGGTCGGTCAGCCCACGGTGAACGTGAGCGAGATCGAAGTCATGGACGAACAGGGCGGATTGCTCGGCCCCGGCGAGGTCGGCGAGATCGTGATGCGCGGTCCGACCGCGATGTTCCGCTATCTGAACGACCCGGAGGCCACGGCGGCGATCAAGATGCACGACTGGCAGCACACCGGTGATCTCGGCTATCGCGACGCCGACGGCTTCATCTACATTTCCGACCGCAAGCGCGACCTCATCATCACCGGCGGCTTCAATGTCTTCCCGCTGGAGGTGGAGCAGGTCCTGGTTCAGCACGCGGCGGTTCAGGACTGCGCCGTCATCGGCGTGCCGGACGAGAAGTGGGGTGAGGCGGTCAAGGCGGTGGTCGAGCTGGCGCCGGGCAGGCAGGTCGCGCCGGAAGAGCTGATTGCGCTCTGCAGGGAGAAGCTCGGCGGCGTGATGGCGCCGAAAAGCGTCGACTTCATCGAGGCGCTGCCTCGGAGCGCGGTCGGCAAGGTATTGAAGCGCGAGTTGCGGGACCGCTACTGGCAGACGAAGAGGGATCGGATCTGACGTGTCGCAAGCCAGCCTGAAACGGATGCGGGGGCGGCTTCGCCTGCCGCTCATCGCCGCGCCGATGTTCCTGGTCTCCGGCCCCGATCTCGTCGTCGCGGCGGGAAAGGCGGGTGTGGTCGGTTCGTTCCCGACGGCGAACTGCCGTACGGCCGGACAGCTCGACGTCTGGGTGGAGGAGATTTCCCGGCGTCTCGCCGAGCACGAGCAGGCGAGCGGAGTGCCGGCTGCGCCCTATTGTCCGAACCTGATCGTGCACAAGTCGAACCCGAGGGTTGCCGACGACCTCAACGTGCTTCTGAAGCACAGGCCCGCCATGGTGATCACCAGCGTCGGCCCGCCGACCCCGGTGCTGAAGCCGCTGCAGGATATCGGCACGCTGGTCTTTGCCGATGTGGCGAGCGTTCTGCACGCCGAGAAGGCGGCGGCCGCCGGTGCGGATGGGTTGGTTCTCCTTACCGCGGGGGCGGGCGGGCAGACCGGCTGGCTCAACCCCTTCGCCTTCGTCCGCGCCGTTCGCGCCTTCTTCGACGGGCCGCTCGTCCTGGCCGGGGGCATCTCCGACGGATACGCGCTTCATGCCGCCGAGGTTCTCGGCTGCGACTTCTCCTATATGGGGACACGCTTCATCGCCACCATCGAGAGCATGGCTCCCGAGGCCTACAAGGCGATGCTGGTGGAGGCTTCTGCCGACGACATCCTCCTGACCAGGGCTTTCACCGGCCTGCAGACGAACATGCTTCGCCCATCGATCACGCGGGCCGGCCTCGATCCCGAGAACCTGCCCGAGCGCGGCGCGATCGATATCGCCAAGGACATCAGCGTGGAGGGGCGGGAGAACCGGCCCCAGCGCTGGAAGGACATCTGGTCGGCGGGACACAGCGTCTCCGGCGTGCGTGCGGTCAGCTCCGTGGCCGAACTGGTGGAGCGGACGGCCACGGAGTACGAGGCGGCGAAGTCCCGGCGCGGTTAGGCCGCGACCCTCACGTCGGCACGGCTCTTCATCAGCGGCTGGATGCGCTGCCCGAACTGGTCCAGGCCAATCAGGAAGTCGTCGAAGGTCAGCATCAGGCCCTTGGTGCCCGGAACGCTCGCCACCTCGTCCAGCATGCGTGCAACGTTCTCGTAGGATCCGATCAGCCGTCCGATATTGAGGTTCACCGCACTTTCCGCCTTGGCCATGACGCTTGCCGTCGAGGTCGACCCGGCTGATTTGTCGGCGCCCGTTTGTTCGCCCAGCCAGTCGAGCGCGGCGTGGTCGATCCCATCCGCATAGTGGCGCCATTTGGCCAGCGCCAGTTCGTCGGTCTCGTCCGCCACCACCATCAAGAGCACATAGGCGCCGACGTCGCGCCCCGTTCTCGACGCCGCGGCCAGGAGCTGCCGGTTCAGCGGAGCATAGGCGGTCGGCGTGTTGAAGCCGACACCGGCGAGAAAGTTGAAGTCACCCCATTCGGCGGCGAAGCGCATGCCCCGTTCGCTCTGTCCGGCGCAGACGATCTTGATGTCGCCCGCTGCGGGGCGGGGGGAGAGACGGCAGTCGTCCATCTGGAAGTACTTACCCTGGAAGTCGCTTTTCCCCGTCGTCCACAGCTCGCGCATCACCCGGACGTATTCGGTGCTGTAGTCGTAGCGCGTGCCGTAGTAGCCCTCGCCCGGCCAGAGGCCCATCTGGCTGTACTCGGCGGACTGCCAGCCGGACACGATGTTCACCCCGAACCGTCCTGGCGCGATCGAATCGATGGTGACCGCCATTCGGGCGACGATCGCCGGCGGAAGGGTCAATACCGCAGTCGAGGCGAAGAGCTTGATACGGCTGGTCACGGCGGCGAGGCCGGCCATCAGCGTGAAGGATTCGAGGTTGTGGTCCCAGAATTCGGTCTCTCCGCCGAACCCGCGCAGCTTGATCATGGACAGGGCGAAGTCGAGACCATAGCCCTCCGCCTTCTGTACCACCGCCTTGTTGAGATCGAAGGTGGGCATGTACTGCGGCGCGTTCTTCGAGATGAGCCAGCCGTTGTTGCCGATCGGGATGAAGACGCCGATTTCCATGCTCTGCCTCCGGGTGCGGTACCGCCGGACAGGCAGCAAGAGGCATGCCAGCTATCGCCAGGGCGTCTTGCCGCGCGCCGTCAGCAGGGCCGCGGCGGCGACCAGGGCAAGGACGGCGATCAGGCCGTGCGGATTCCACAGATCCATGGCCACGCCGCCGCCGGAAGGTCCGAGGATGGCTCCGCTGCCGTAGAGCGTCGCCAGAGCCGCATTCGCCGTCACCAGGGACGGGCCGTCGAAACGGCCGCCGACCAGGGCGAGCGACATGCCGTAAAGGCCGGCCACGGTGCCGCCCCAGACGAACAGGAGAACCAGAAGTGGCAGGTAGCCCAAGGGAAGCAGCAGGATGGCGATGGGCCCCAGGAGCCCGACCGCCGCGCAGAGTTTCAGCATCCGGTAGGCGCCGTAGCGATCCGCGAGCCAGCCGATCGGGATCTGCAGCACGATCTGGCCGAGAGCCATGGCGGAAAGGAGCGTCGCCGCCCGCCCCTCGCTCAGGCCAAGACGCACGCCATAGACCGGAAGCAGTCCGAAGGTGCCGAACTCGATGAGCCCGAAGCAGGCCGTCGCGGTGGCGATCGGAGGTGCCTGGCGGATGAAGGTGAGGATGCCGAAGGCCGAACGCCCATGCACCGGCGGAGCCGTGCCGGCGAGGAGCGGGAGGGAGGCCAGAATGAAGAGCCCGCAGCCGGTGGCGAAGGGAAGCAGGCCCTGGATGCCGACGATCGGCACCAGAAGCGGGCCGCTGGCGAAGCCGGCCGAGAGCGCGGTGGCATAGAGGCCGATGATTCGGCCGCGCTGACCGTCCGGTGCCACCTGGCTGATCCACGCTTCCGAACCCACGAACAGGGCGGACCCGGTCAAACCCATGAAGAAGCGGAAAACGAACCAGGCCCAGTAGTCGTCTACCAGAGCGAGGAGAGCGAACAGGACGACGTTGCTGAAGAGGGCGGTGAGCAGCAGCGCTCTGAGGCCGATGCGGCGGGCGACCACGGGAACGAGGGGGCTACCGAGCAGGATGGCCACCGCCGTCGCAGTGGCGTTCAGACCGATCATCGCGCTGCCGTACCCGCGCGACTCCAGGATGAGGGACAGAAGCGGTGCCGAGAGCCCGATGACCATGCCGAACACAGCCATGGCGGCGATCGGAGCCAGACAGGAGCGAAGCGGCCCACCGGAGGCGGGGGCCGCGTCACTCACGGCGGATGCGTGGCTTGCCGCCGTGATAGCCGAAGAAAGCCGTTCGCCCGTCGTCGATCCCGGGCACATGACGGTCACGCACCTCGCCGAGGATGAACTCGGTCACATCGGCGAGCGGCAGCTTCAGCGCGCGGTCGAGCGGATACCAGTCCAGATCCGCGAGTTCCCCGCTGCCGCCGAGTGCGCCCGTGGCCGCTTCCGCATTCATGATGAAGAAGCGGGCATGAAAGCGGATCGGGCTGGTCGAAGGGGTGATCGCGCGCGCGAAATATCCGAGCCCGCCGAGATCGGGACGGAAGCGTTCGCCGCGAACCTCGCCGAAGGCAAGACCGGTCTCCTCGTAGGTCTCTCGGACTGCGGCGACGGCGAGGGCCCGCGCGACGTCGGCCGTGGCGTGGCGCATCGCCTGTAGCGTGGCATCCGGCAGCGGCCTCAGCGGCTCCGTCAGATGATCGTCGGCATCCAGCCGGCCGCCGGGGAAGACGAAGACGTTGGGCAGGAAGCGATGTCTGCTGACCCGGCGGCCGAGCAGCACCTGCGCCTCGCCCGCCGCCTTGCGGACGACGATCAGGCTGGCGGCGGAGCGGGGGCGGACGGGGTAGGCGCGGACGGCCGGCGGCGCGTCATTCCTCGGTGATGTATTGCTTGCCATGCTTGAAGAAATGGAAGGAGACGGGATGGTCCTGTCCGCGATAGCGCTCGACGATCTCGGCCAGGCGTTCGATGACGATCTCGGTGATGCGCGGAAGGTCGACCGTCAGCGCCTCCTGCACGGTCAGCCAGCGCAGGTCGAGCAGTTCGCCCGATCCCTTGATCTGGCCCTGGATGTGGCTGGCGTCAGCCATGAAGAAACGGGCGTCGAAGCGGCGCGGCCGGTAGGGCGGCGTGATGGCGTGCAGCACGTAGTCGAGCACGTCCAGCGCCGGCGCGTGACCGGTGGCGAAAAATTCCTTCCAGGGTTCGGGCACCGGCCGGCCTGGGCTGGGATCCGGCTTGCCGATGATGAGGCCGGTTTCCTCGAACGTCTCGCGGATGGCGGCGGCGGCCAGTGCGCGGGCGCGGCTCGGGGTCGAGGACTTGGCGACGCGGGCCTGCACGTTGGGACGCATGGCGCCAGCGTCGCGGACACGCCAGTCACCCGTCTCCACACGGCCGCCCGGGAAGACATAGCGGTTCGGCATGAAGGCATGGCCGCCGTGTCGCTCTCCCATCAGAACCTCCACGACGCCGCCCGTCTGCCGATACAGGATCAGGGTCGCCGCGTCGCGGATCTTGGGGGCGGGTTTCGGCCAGTCCTTCTTTGGTGGAATATCGTTATCCTTGGCCATTTCCTCGGACTTTTTCTTATGATTCGAATGCTGATGCTGCCAAAGGGTATTCCTGCCGTAAAGGCTCGGCAACGCGTGGCGGCCATGCAATGACAGGTCCCTGGGGAGGCCCGGCGGTGCCGCCGCCGCGGCGGCCGCGCCGGTGGGGCGCGGGTGCCCTCGCGGTCATGCTGGTGGCCGTGGGTCTGCTCGCGCTCGCGGGGGGCTGGCATTTCGATGCCTCGGAGACCTATCGCATCGTCGTGGCTGTCGTGATCGGCGCGCCGCTGATCCTCATTCTGGGCCACCGGCTGAGGGGGCAGGCGTCGCGTGGCCTGGGTTTCGCCGCCCTGTGGGTCGCGATCGCCCTCCTGGTCGCCGTGGTCTGGGTCGTGCGCAACGACCTGCGGGTCGTCGGCAACCGCCTCATGCTGGCGGTGATGCCCGGCGGAGCGGAGTGGGTGCCGGGCCTGGTCAAGATTCCGGCAGATGGCAGCGGCCACTACCTCGTGGAAGGGCGGGTGAACGGCCAGCCGATCCTGTTCATGGTCGATACCGGAGCGAGCGGCGTCGTGCTCAGCGCGAGAGACGCCGAACGGGTCGGCTTTCGCCTCTCCGCGCTCGACTATTCCAGGCAGGCCAACACGGCCGGCGGCAGGGTCGCCCTTGCGCCGGTGCGTCTGGCCGATATCCAGGTGGGGACCATCCGCTTCACCGGCTTCGGCGCCCTGGTCAATCCGAAGATGGATGACATCTCTCTACTTGGGATGAGCTTCCTCGGGAGGTTGTCAGGATTCGAGGTGCTGGACGGCGCCCTGATACTGCGGGAATAGGCTCGACTGGCGAGAAGATGCGCGGTCTCGTCGTCGCAGGGACTTAGCTTCAAGATAAATTAACCAGATCGGTTGTCTACTCGACTTCTAGCACCGCTCGCGAGATCGTCCGCCCACATGAACGCCCCCCAGGCCGCGCCCAAACAGCCGACCGTCAGCCATGAGGAGCTGCTGGCGGACTATGCGCGCCGGCTGCAGCATCATCTGCCGGGGCGGCGGGCCGTGCACATTCACCTGTCGCGCCTCGCCGCGCCAAACCGGCGCGAGCACCACATCCGGATCGCGGCCAATTCCTGGGACCCGATCATCAAGAAGTACGAGGGTCAGTTGTTCCACCTGGGCAACAACGACCTCGTCGTGGTCAGCAAGGGAGCGACTGTCGCCGAGCTCGACAACATCGTCCTCAAGCTCCGCTTCCTGTTCAGCGAAGACCCCCTCGCCGAAGGCAGCGGCGAGGTCGAGGGACGCACGTTCTGCACCTGGTACGACCTGCAGAAGGACTATCCGGGCTTTCTCGAGGTGACCCAGGACCTGCTGAAGCGGCGCAAGGCGGGATATGCCGACGAGCGGGCACGCGAGGCCGCCCAGCTGATGGTGAAGGCCGAAGCCGCACCCCTGGGCCCCAGGCACCCGATCGATCCGACCCGGCTGGCCCGCCTGGAGCAGGGGCTCGTCACCATGGACCTCTCTTCGATGGTCCGCCGGCAGCCGGTCTGTGCCGTCATGCCGGGCGCGCCGCCGATGCCGGTCTTCCAGGAGGTCTTCGTCGCCATCGCCGAACTGACGCGCCGCTTGATGCCGGATGTCGACCTGTTCACCGACCGCTGGCTGTTCCAGCGCCTGACCGAGAGCCTGGACCAGCGCGTACTGGCGGCATTGCCCGAACTCGAGGCGAGGGAGAAGCATTCCACCTCGCTCAATCTGAACGTCGCGACCGTGCTGTCCCCGGGATTCCTCGCCTTCGACAAGAAGCTGCGCTTCGCCACGCAGAAGACGATGCTGGCGGAGTTTCAGATGATCGACGTTTTCGCCGATCTGGGCTCGTTCATCTTCGCCCGCGACTTCCTGCGCGACCGCGGTTGGCGGGTCGTGCTCGACGGGCTCAACTACCTCACCTTCCCGGTGGTGGCCGCGGCCGATCTCAACTTCGACCTGCAGAAGGTCATCTGGACCCCCGAACTGAAGGGGGAGGTGCAGGAAGCGCGTCGCACCGGCTTCCGCGATGCCGTCGAGCGCGTAGGGGCCGACAAGGTCGTGCTCTGCCGCTGCGACAGCCAGGAAGCGATCAGCTTCGGCCAGTCGCTGGGGGTTCGCCTGTTCCAGGGCCGCATGATCGACGCGCTGATGCAATCGCCGACGAAGGCGGCCTGACGCCCCTCACTGCGGCGAGCGCTTGGCCAGGATGCGCTGCAGGGTTCGCCGGTGCATGTTGAGCCGGCGCGCTGTCTCGGAGACATTGCGGTCGCAGAGTTCATAGACCCGCTGGATGTGCTCCCAGCGCACCCGGTCGGCCGACATCGGCCGTTCGGGCGGCTTCGGCATGCCCCCTTCCGGCGCCAGCAGGGCCGCCTCCACCGTATCGGCGTCCGCGGGTTTTGCGATGTAGTCGACCGCCCCGGCCTTCACCGCGGCAACCGCGGTCGCGATGTTGCCGTAGCCGGTCAGCATCACCACCCGGCAGTGCGGCCGCGACTGCCGCAGCAGCGGGACGATCTCGAGCCCGTTGCCGTCCCCCAGCCGCAGGTCGACCACGGCGTAGTCGGGCGTGCTCTCCTTGATACGGGTGCGCGCCTCGGCGATCGATCCGGCGGTAGCGACGGCGTAGCCGCGCTTTTCCATGGCGCGGGCGAGGCGCGTGCGGAACGGCTCGTCGTCGTCGGCGATCAGCAGGGTGCGCTCCTCGCCCTGGGGCATGTTCATGCGATGGCGGGCTCCTTTCCCGGCTCCTTTTCAAGCATGGCGCGCGACCATTCAACAACTACCTCGCAACCGCCCTCGGCCCGGTTGCTGAAGCGGATGTCGGCTCCGGTATGGCCGAGCAGCGTCTTGGCGATGAAGACGCCGAGGCCCATGCCGCCGTCTTCGGGGCGTGAGGTGACATAAGGCTCGCCCAGGCGGTCGAGCATCTCGGCCGACAGGCCGGGCCCGTCGTCCGCGATCGCGATGCGGATCGCCCGGTCGGTCCAGACAATGCGGATCGCGACCTTGGAACGGGCGAAGTCGAAGGCGTTCTCGGCGATGTTGCCGAGACCGTGCAGGATCTCCGGCAGGCGGGGGATGACCGGCGTCGAGCCGGAGCCGCGCTGGTCGATCGAGACGTCGATTCCCGGCTTCTGATGCTGTTCCACCGCCGCCCGCACGACGGCGCCGATCGACATGTACTCGAAGGGGTCGTCGGCCTGCGGCCGGCGGGCGAGATTGGCGAGGATGTCCCGGCAGCGGGCGGCTTCCGATACGAGGAGGCGCACGTCGTCGGACAGCGGATCATCGGCCTCGACCTCCGCCTCCAGTTCCTTGGCCACGAGCATGATGGTGCCCAGAGGGCTGCCGAGTTCATGCGCCGCGGCCGCGGCGAGCCCACCGAGTGCCGAGAGCTGCTGCTCGCGGGCGAGGGCGAGCTGGGTCGAGGCGAGGGCGTCCGACATGCGCCGCGCCTCCGCGGCGACCCGCCACGCATAGGCGGAGATGAAGCCGAGGCCGAGCACGATCGCCGAGGCGGTACCGAAGAGATACAGGGGCGGGAGCGCCAGTCCCTCGGAAGCCCAGGGCAGCGGCAGGTAGAACAGCGACAGCAGCAGCGTGATCGCCATGGCGAGGGCGCCCAGCGTCATCGTGCTGGCGAGCGAGAGGATGGTGGCCGAAATCGTGACCGGCACCAGGATCAGGAGAGCGAAGGGGTTCTGCAGACCGCCGGTGAGGAACAGCAGGGTCGCGAGCTGGATGATGTCGAAGGCCAGAAACAGGGCCGCGCCCCGGTCGGTCAGCCGATGCGAGGAGGGAAAAACCACGAAGCAGGCGACATTGACCGCGACCAGAACGAATACGGTGGCGAGGCAGAGCTCCAGCGGGACGCGGAAACCGAGCCCGAAATGCACGAAGAGGATCGCGAGGGTCTGGCCGACGACGGCGAGCCAGCGCAGTGCGATCAGGGTATGGATGCGGGCGCCGTTCGGCGCCGGCCGCGGCTTCGGCCAGATGTGGTCGGGCCATGTGAGCCGGAACGGCAGCGCGGCCATCACCAGTCCTCGACGATCTCCGACACGCAGCGAACCACGCGATGGGGCCGGGCCGGGCTGTCGGCCGGCAGACCCTCGCCCTCGACATCGTGCCAGACGGTATAGAGCCCGTGGCGCTGCGGCGCCACGACCTCCCATTCCAGGTTGTCGCCTACGATCCAGGCCTCGCCCGGGGCGACGCCGAAAGTGGCAATCAGGTGCTGATAGGCACGGTCCTCCGGCTTGCCGAAACCCATCTCGCCTTCGATCTGGATATGGTCGAAATGCTGCTCCAGCGCGAAGCGGCGGACCTTGGCGCGTTGCGGCTCGGCGGCGCCGTTGGTGATCAGCGCCAGCTTGACGCCATGCCGGCGGATGGTCTCCAGCGTCTCGACCGCCTTGGGGAAGAGGCGCACGGCCGCCTCGCGCTTCTCGGTGAAGTCGTCGGCGATGCGGTGGGCGAGGGCGGGATCGGCGATGCCGAGAAGGCCGAGGCCGGATTCGACGCAGTGCCGGCGCGCTTCCGCCAGCTTCATCCGCCAGATGCGGTGGCGGTCCTGGTCGGACCAGAAGGTGCGCGAATAGCCCATGATGGCATCGCGCACCGTGGCGACGTCGTGATGGCCGAAGGAAGCGGCGTGGCCGGTCAGGAAGCTCGTCCAGAACTCGGCCGGCCTCGAATAGGCCGAGATCAGCGTGTCGTCCAGGTCGAAGAAGATGGCTTTCGGGCGCTGCATGATGCTCAGGCTTTGGCGATGTATCGAACGTCGTGCAAGGCGGCGAGATCGGCATCCTGGGTCCACAAGACCGCACCGAACTGGCGGGCCGTGGCAAGAATTACGCTGTCGGCCATCGGCAGTTTCAGATCGACGGACAACTTGGCTGCCGAGAGCGCCAGGGAACCGTCCAAGTCTACCACATGACCCTGCTGCATGAGGGCGGCTGCCTGGAGGGCCGATGTTTCGTCGCGCTGCTGCAACACCCGCTTGAAGACCTCGTAGATGCTGAGAGTAGGGACGAGAAGTGTTGCAGGATCGGCGAGCGGCGTTGCGAAGAAGGATGAGTTCCGACCGTTGGCGAAGTATTCGAGCCACCCGCTCGAATCGACGACATTCACGACCTGTCACTCTCCCGTTCCACCGTGGTGTCGATGCCGGCGAGGAATCCCCGTGCGGTGTCGAGCGGCTGCAGCGGGATCAGTTCGACCCGATCGCCGTAGCGTATGGCCTGCATCTTCTGCCCCGGCCGGAGACCCAGCGCCTCACGAATGGAACGAGGGATGACCACCTGGAACTTGGGTGATACGGATACTGTTTCCATACGGAAACCTCATCGATCGCAATATCGTCGTACGCCTCAATATAGGTTCGCAACCGACGACGGCAACCTACCGGCTCAGCTCCCGCATGGCGCGGCCGAGGCCGTCCAGGGTGAGCGGGAACATCCGGTTCTGCATGATCTGGCGGATGGTCTGCACCGAAGGGGTGTAGTCCCAGTACTTCTCCTGCACCGGGTTCAGCCAGATGGTCTTCGGATAGGTCCGGTTGAGCCGTTCCAGCCAGACCTGGCCCGATTCCTCGTTCCAATGCTCGACGCTGCCGCCGGGATAGACGATCTCATAGGGGCTCATCGTGGCATCGCCGACGATGATGACCTTGTAGTCGGGCCCGTAGGTGTTCAGCACCTCGTAGGTCGGCTTGAACTCGTGGTGCCGGCGCTTGTTGTCCCGCCACAGCTTCTCGTAGAGACAGTTGTGGAAGTAGAAGAACTCCATGTGCTTGAACTCGGAGCGCGCGGCCGAGAACAGCTCCTCGCAAACCCGGATGTGATCGTCCATCGACCCGCCGATGTCGAACAGCGCCAGGATCTTCACCTTGTTGCGCCGTTCCGGCACGAGCTTCAGGTCGAGATGGCCGGCATTGTTCGCCGTGGCGCGGATCGTGTCCGGCAGGTCGAGTTCCAGGTTGGCCCCGTCGCGGGCCCATTGGCGCAACCGGCGGAGCGCCACCTTGATGTTGCGGGTGCCGATCTCGACCGTGTCGTCGAGGTTCTTGTACTCGCGCTTGTCCCAGACCTTGACCGCGCGGCGGTGGCGCGACTTCTCCTGGCCGATGCGCACGCCTTCCGGGTTGTAGCCGTGCGCGCCGAAGGGGGAGGTGCCGCCGGTGCCGATCCATTTCGAGCCGCCCTGGTGGCGGCCCTTCTGTTCCTCCAGCCGCTTCTTCAGGGTCTCCATCAGCTTCTCGAAGCCGCCGAGGGCCTCGATCTGCTTCATTTCCTCCTCGGTCAGCACCTTCTCGGCGAGCTTGCGGAGCCATTCCTCCGGAATCTCGGTCGGCACGACCTCTTCGCCGTTGTTCTCGAGCCCCTTGAAGCAGGTGCCGAAGACGCGGTCGAACTTGTCGAGGTTCTTCTCGTCCTTCACCAGGCAGGAGCGGGACAGATAGTAGAAATTGTCGACGCTGAACTCGGCGGTGCCCTTCTGCACCGCCTCGATCAGGGTCAGGTATTCGCGGAGCGAGGCCGGGACATGCGCCTTGCGCAGTTCCAGGAAGAAGTTGACGAACATGGCCTCTCTCCTCCCGTGAAATGGTTCCTCAGCCGCGGCCTTCGCGCCGGGCGAGGAAGGCGAGCCGTTCGAACAGGTGCACGTCCTGCTCGTTCTTGAGCAGCGCGCCGTGCAGCGGCGGGATCAGCTTGGAGGGGTCCTTCGAGCGCAGCACGTCGGGCGACATGTCCTCGGCCATGAGCAGCTTCAGCCAGTCGAGCAGTTCCGAGGTCGACGGCTTCTTCTTCAGGCCGGGAGTCTCGCGGATCTCGTAGAAGATGTTGAGCGCCTCGCGCACCAGCTCCTTCTGAACGCCGGGATAGTGCACCTCGACGATGTCGAGCATGGTGTCGCGCTCGGGGAAGCGGATGTAGTGGAAGAAGCAGCGGCGCAGGAAGGCGTCCGGCAGTTCCTTCTCGTTGTTGGAGGTGATGATCACGATCGGGCGCACGGCGGCCTTCACGGTCTCGCGCGTCTCGTAGACGAAGAACTCCATGCGATCGAGTTCGAGCAGGAGATCGTTCGGGAACTCGATGTCGGCCTTGTCGATCTCGTCGATCAGGAGCACCGGGCGGCTGGTATTGGTGAAGGCCTCCCAGAGCTTGCCCTGGATGATGTAGTTCTTGATGTCGTGGACCTTGGCCTCGCCCAGCTGGCTGTCGCGCAGCCGCGAGACGGCATCGTACTCGTAAAGGCCCATCTGGGCCTTGGTGGTCGACTTGATGTGCCAGGTGATGAGGGGGGCGTTGATCGCCTTCGCCACCTCATGCGCCAGGATGGTCTTGCCCGTGCCGGGCTCCCCCTTCACCAGCAGCGGCCGCTCGAGCGTGATGGCGGCATTGACCGCGACCTTCAGGTCCTGGGTCGCGACGTAGTTCTCGGTGCCTTCGAACCGCATGGAAACGCCTTGTCTGATCGTTCGTTAAGTTTGTCGGCGCGAAGCCTAGGCGCCACCCCCCTGGTGGTCAATCAATCAACGTGACCACCGAACCCGTGCATGCCCTGCTGCCATTGCAGTCCGATCAGCGACCCCTTGATGCGGGGCAGGAACCAGAGCGACAGCAGCAGGATGGCCGGAAGCCATACGACCATGTGAACCCAGGTCTCCGGCTGCCACTTCTGTTCCATCCAGAGCAGGAGCGGCACCACGATATGCCCCACGATGAGGATGGTGAAATAGGGCGGCGCGTCGTCGGCCCGGTGATGGTGCAGTTCCAGCCCGCAGGCGGGGCATTCGTGGTTCACCTTCACGAAGCCGCTGAACAGGCGGCCTTCGTTGCAGCGCGGACAGCGCTGGAAGAAGCCCCGCCGCAGGGCGGTCCACAGGGTCGTCGGCAACATGGCGGTCCGCATCACAGCCACCCCTTGCGCTTGAAGTACAGATAAGGCAGCACCGCCGACAGGACCATGAGTCCGAGGGCCAGCGGATAGCCGAAGTCCCATTTCAGCTCCGGCATGAGATCGAAATTCATGCCGTAGATGCTGGCGACCAGCGTCGGCGGCAGGAAGACGACGGCGGCGACCGAGAAGATCTTGATGATGGCGGTCTGCTGGATGTTGATCAGGCCGAGCGTCGCGTCGAGCAGAAAATTGCCCTTCTGGCCGAGAAAGGCCGACTGTTCGCTGATCGACTGCAGGTCGCGCTGCAGGATCTTCACCCGGGCGCGGAAATCCTTGCTGCCCTTGGATTCGACATAGCCGCCGGTGCCCAGATAGGTCAGCACGCGGATCAGCGTATGTGCGCTTTCCCGCACCTTGGAGTTCAGATCCTCGACCTGGCCGAGCCGGCGCACGGCTTCCTCCAGATTGGAGGAGGCGACCGAGGCCTTGCCGGCCCGGGTCTTGAACACGTCCTTGGAGAGCCGGTCGAGCTGGGTCCCCATGCGTTCGAGCAGGTCGGCTTCGCGGTCGATGATGGCGTCGAACAGGCCGATCATGGCCAGATCGGGCGTCGGCGCCACGTCGCGCACCCGGACCGCCCGGCTGGCGAATGTCTTGAACGGCTGCGGATCGGCGTAACGCAGCGTGACCAGCGCGGCGGGCGTGCGGATGAAGGTGATGGCGGTGGTGCCGGGGGTGTCCGTATCGGCGTTGACCGGGACCAGGGCGGTCAGGAAAGTGGCGTTGCCTTCCTGATAGATCCGCGAGGAGAGTTCGATCTCCTCCATCTCCTCGCGGGTGGGGAACTCGATCCCGAGCGCCGTCTGGACGCGGGCGATATCGTCCCGGTGCGGTTCGCGCACGTCGACCCAGACGGTTTCGGCCGGCAGCGGTCCGTCGGGCAGTTCGACACGCTGGAGGGCGCCGTTGTTCTGGGTATAGACATCGATCATCGGTCACCCGTCGCGATCGCCGGGACGCGCGCGCCTTCTAGCCCCCCGCCGTGACGAAGGAAAGGCGACCCTATGCCGCTTCGGGAAAGCCCTCCCTCGGCTTTGCCGGGCGTGGGTTGGGTGGGGGCGGTTGCTGCACAGGAACGGTTGCCATTTGCGGCACCACCCTCACCCCAGCTCCAGTCTTTCCTGGCTCCCCCACGCTTCGCGCGAGGGAGGGCTATAAAGAAGGCCCTCACCTTCTGCCGCCGAAGCGCTTCCCGCCGCCGCGAGGCGGGGGGCGGAAGGGGCGGGTGCCGCGGCCGCCGCCGAGGGTGAAGAGGAGGCCGCCGGCGACGGGGTCGGCCTCGGCCAGTTCGGCCTCGACCACATCGCCCAGGCGGTAGCGCTTCTGGGTACGCTTGCCGGTGATGGTCTGGCTCTTCTCGTCGAAGTCGAAATAGTCGTCGCCCAGGTTCGACATGGGCAGGAGGCCCGTGGCCGAGGTCTGCTCGTGGGTCACGAACAGGCCCGCCTTGGTGACGCCGACGACGCGCACGGGCAGCACCTCGCCCACCCGCGTCTCCATGAAGGCGGCGACGTAGCGGTCGATCGCCTCGCGCTCGGCGATCATGGCGCGGCGCTCGGTCTTCGAGATGTGTTCGGCCGTCTGGTCGAAGGACTTCTCGTCCTCTTCCGACAGGCCGCCTTCGCCGAAGTGGCAGGCATCGACCAGGGCGCGATGGACCAGCAGATCCGCATAGCGGCGGATCGGCGAGGTGAAATGCGCATAGCGCGACAGGTTCAGGCCGAAATGGCCGATATTGTCCGGCGAATAGACCGCCTGGGCATTCGAGCGCAGGACGACCTCGTGCACCAGCCGTTCGTGCGGGCTGCCTTCCACCCGGGCGAGGATACGGTTCAGCACGGAGGGGCGCATGACCTGCCCCTTGGCGAGGCGGATGTCGAGCGTGGCGAGGAAGTCGCGCAACGCCTCCAGCTTCTCCAGGGTCGGCTGCTCGTGGATACGGTACATGCAGGCGCGGCGGGCCGATTCGAGCGTCTCGGCCGCGCAGACATTGGCGAGGATCATGAAGTCCTCGATCAGGCGGTGGCTGTCGAAGCGCTCCCGCAGGGCGATGCCGATCATGTGGCCGGCCTTGTCCAGCACGACCTTACGTTCCGGCATGTCGAGGGCGAGGGGTTCGCGCTTGTCGCGGGCCAGGGCGGCGGCGGCATAGGCGGCATAGAGCGGTTCGATCACGCCGGCCCGCAGATCGGCGGGGAGGGCGTCCGGATCGCCGTCGTGGGCGCGCTGGACCTGCCCGTAGGTGAGGGTCGCCACCGAATGCATCAGGCCGCGGAAGAAGCGGTGACGCAGCTTGTTGCCGTGCGCGTCCAGCCACATGGTGACGGCGAGACAGGGCCGGTCCGCCCCGTCGACCAGCGAGCAGAGATCGGCCGACAGCCGTTCGGGCAGCATCGGCACGACCATGTCGGGGAAATAGACCGAGTTGCCGCGATCGCGGGCCGCCCGATCCAGGGCCGAGCCGGGACGGACGTACCAGGAGACATCGGCGATGGCCACGGTGACCCGGAAGCCGCCGGGATTGGCCGGATCGTCGTCGGCTTCCGCGAAGACGGCATCGTCATGGTCGCGCGCGTCCTCCGGATCGATGGTGACGAGCGGCATCGCGCGCATGTCGGTCCGCTTGCCCAGGGGCGCGGGCTTCGCCTTCTGGGCCTCGGCCAGCGCCTCCGGCGGGAAGGGGACCGGGATGTCGTTGCGCGCGATGGCGATGCGGCTGAAGGTCTTCGGATCGTCGAGCGTTCCGAGGCGGCGCAGCACGCGTCCCTGCTTCAGCCCGTAGGTCCGCCCGGGCACGAGTGCCGCGACCACGACATCGCCGTCGGCGGCGCCAGCGAGGTCGGCGAGGTCGACCATCACCTCGGCGCGCGCCTTGCGGTCGGCGGGGATCAGGCGGGCGTGCCCGGCTTCGAGCTTCAGGCGGCCGACGATCTCGCCGGGGCCGGATTCGAGCACGCGGATGACCTTGCCGCGATAGCGGTTGCGTCCCTGCTGTTCCACCTTGGCCAGCACGCGGTCGCCTTCGCCCGGCGCCCGTCCGCGGGCGGAAATCAGGGAGACGGTGGGCGGCGGCCCCTCCTCGTTCCAGGTGACCGGGGTCGCCATCGCCTCGCCGTCGCGGCTGACCGCGGTGACCCGCAGCACGGTGACCTCGGGCAGCACGCCGGGCGGTCGCAGCGCCTTGCCGCGCCCCGGGGCGATCGTCCCTTCGTCCTTCATGTCGCGCAGCGTCGCCTTCAGCCATTCGCGATCGGCGCCCTTCATGCCGAAGGCGCGGGCGATCTCGCGCTTGCCCACGCGGCCGGGATGCTGGGCGATGAAATCGGCCAGTTCCTGCCGCGAGGGTTGCGGGGCCGCCGCTTTCCCGGAGCGGGCGGCCGTGGGCGGGGATGGCGTCTTCGGCGGCCGGCTCAAGTCTTGCCGCCGGCGGCGCGCCTGGCCTTCGGCTTGGGCGCGTCATCCTGTTCGGCCGCGGGCTTCTTCGCCGCGGCCTTGCCGGCGGCCCGCTTCTTGGCTGCCGGCTTCTTCACGGCCGCCTTCTTCGCCGCCGCGCCGCGGCGGCCCTTTTTCGCCGGACCGCGTTCGGCCCGGGCGCGCAGCAGCAGGATGGCGGAATCGAGGTCGAGTTCCTCCGCCGGCGTGCCGCGCGGCAGGGTGGCGTTGACGCCGCCATGCGCGACATAGGGTCCGAAGCGGCCGTCGAGCACACGGATCGGGGCGCCGTCGTCGGGATGGATGCCGACTTCCTTCAGCACCTTGGGTTCCGACCGGCGCGGGCCCTTGCGGCTGGCCGCGCCCTCCGCGATCAGGGTGACGGCGCGGTTCAGGCCGATGTCGAAGATCTCTTCCGGCTGCTGGACACGGGTATAGCTCTTGCCGTGCTTCAGATAGGCCCCGTAGGGGCCGAGGCCGGCGATGATGTCTTCCCGGGTTTCGGGATGCTGGCCGACGAGGCGGGGCAGGGCGAGCAGCTTCAGCGCCAGGTCGAGCGTCATGCCCGCGGGCGAGGTGCCCTTGGGAAGGGAGGCGCGCTTGGGCTTGTCGGAGGAGCCGTCCTCGCCCAGCTGCACATAGGGGCCGAAGCGCCCGTCGCGCAGCAGCACCGGCATGCCGGTCTCCGGATCCTCGCCCAGCGTGCGCGGGCCGGCCGCGGCGCCGTCTTCGCCCCCGTTGTCGTTGGCGACCGCGAGCGGGCGAGTGTAGCGGCAATCGGGATAGCGCGAGCAGGCGATGAAGGCGCCGTTCTTGCCCAGGCGGATGCCGAGGCGGCCCTCGGTGCAGGAGGGGCAGGCACGCGGATTCCTGCCCGATCCGTCGTCGGGAAAGAAATGCGGCCCGAGCGAGGCGTCGATCGCCTCCATCACCACGCCGCGCTGGCCGATCACGGTGTCGAGATTCTCGACCGCCTTCTGCAGCGCGAGCAGCCCCGCCTCGTCCTTGGGCGCGCGCGAGAACTGGAGCCAGAAGTCGCGCAGCACTTCTTTCCAGTCTGCGTTCTTCGAAGTGATCTCGTCGAGCTTCTCCTCGAGCCCGGCGGTGAAGTCGTAGGCGAAGAAGCGCTCGAAGAAGTTGGTCAGGAAGGCGGTGACGATGCGGCCCTTGTCCTCGGGCACGAAGCGCTTCTGGTCGAGCCGGACATAGGCGCGGTCCTGCAGCACGTCGATGATGGCGGCATAGGTGGAGGGCCGGCCGATGCCGAGCTCCTCCAGCTTCTTCACCAGCGTCGCCTCGGTATAGCGGGGTGGAGGCTCGGTGAAATGCTGCTCGGGCTTGACCTCGCCCAGGCCGAGCGGCTCCTTCGCCGTCAGCCTCGGCAGGCGGGTGCCGTCCTCGTCGTCCTCGGCGTCGACCGCCCTGTCGTCGCGGCCCTCCTCATAGACCTTGAGGAAGCCCGGGAAGAGCAGGACCGAGCCGGTGGCGCGAAAGCCGATGCGCTCGTCGGCCGAGCGGATCTCGACCGTCGTGCGCTCGAGCTGGGCGGCTTCCATCTGGCTGGCGATCGCCCGTTTCCAGACCAGTTCGTAGAGCCGGAGCTGGCCCTGGTCGAGATAGGGGGCGACATCCTCCGGCCGGCGGGCGAAGTCGGTCGGGCGGATCGCCTCGTGCGCCTCCTGGGCGTTCTTCGCCTTGGCCTGGTAGAGGCGCGGGGAGGAGGGCAGGTAATTCTGTCCGAACTGGCTCGCGATCTGGCGCCGCGCGCCGTCGATCGCTTCCGCCGCCATCTGCACGCCGTCGGTCCGCATATAGGTGATGAGGCCCACGGTCTCGCCGCCGATGTCGACCCCTTCATAGAGACGCTGGGCCACCTGCATGGTGCGGGTGGCGGTATAGCCGAGCTTGCGCGCGGCCTCCTGCTGGAGCGTCGATGTGGTGAAGGGCGCGGCCGGGCGGCGGCTGTGCGGCTTGGTCGCGATGTCGGCGACGTGATAGCGGCCCTGGCGGATCGCGCCGACCGCCGCCGTCGCCGCCGCTTCGTCGGCGAGGTCGAACTTCTCGAGCTTCCTGCCCGCGAGCATCGTCAGCCGGGCTCGCACGGTGCCGGCGGCGGCGGCGAAATCGGCTTCGACCGACCAGTACTCGCGGGGCCGAAAGGCCTCGATCTCCATCTCGCGCTCGCAGATGAGCCGGAGGGCGACCGACTGCACGCGGCCCGCCGACTTGGCGCCGGGCAGCTTGCGCCAGAGCAGCGGCGAGAGGGTGAAGCCCACCAGATAGTCGAGCGCGCGGCGGGCCTGCTGGGCATTCACCAGGTCCATGTCGAGGTCGCGCGGGTTCTTCATCGCCTCGGTCACGGCGCGCTTGGTGATCTCGTTGAAGACCACGCGCTTCACCTGGACGCCCTTGGTGGCGTTCTTCTCCTCCAGCGCCTGCAGCACGTGCCAGGAGATGGCCTCGCCCTCGCGGTCCGGGTCGGTCGCGAGGTAGAGGTGCTTCGCCCCCTTCAGCGCCTGGCGGATGGCGGCGATGTTCTTGGCCGATTTGGGGTCGACCTCGTAGGTCATGGCGAAATCGGCTTCCGGACGCACCGACCCGTCCTTCGGTGGCAGGTCGCGCACATGGCCATAGGAGGCCAGCACGGTGACGTTGCCACCGAGGTACTTGTTGATGGTCTTGGCTTTCGCCGGGGATTCGACGACTACGACGTCCATCGACTGACCTGGTGCTCTAGGGGAGGGCCGATGCTTTCGGGCGGCGGACCATGGTGAAAAGGCGCATGGCTGTCAAATCGAGATACCCGTATCCCTCATAAGGGTATTTCGATCGGGAGTGGAAAATTTGTCCGTTCCGGTCGGTTCGGGCAACCGCAGCGGGCGGCCGTCGACCGGCATGTCGGGCGGCAGGCCGAGACTCGCCCGTTCGGCGTTGCGGGTGCGGCAGAAGTTCTCCCAATCGGCGTCGGCGCGCAGCCGCCCGGGCGCCGCGCCGGCTGCGCCCTTCTAGGCCAAGTCGTTGACATCTTTGAGGAAATACCCGGAATCGCCGGCCTCCGGCGGGGCTTCGCCCGCGCCTAAGTCAGCCAATTCGAGCCAATTCGAGCCAGATAAGGCCAGCGGGGAGCCTGCTGGAGCCGGTTCGGTGCCAGCAGGCGCCAGTTCTTGTCCTTCTTTTTGGTCCCTCCCCTGCGCGGGAGCGCGGGGGAGGTCAGGAGGGGGTTGGTCCACGCCGTCGACGTTCATCGATGCGTCAAACCCCCTCCGGGCCTCCCGCGTCTGTGGACGGGGGAGGGGCGAAGAAGACCGCTTCGGCCGCGCGTAACCCATGGTGTGGCCGAGTTCGACATGGGCGCGGAGCGCGATGCCGAGCTTGTTCGCCGCGAGCGCGCGCTCGCGCAGCACCTCGAAACCCTCGACATGCTGCTCGAGGGTGGGCGGCGGCAGGGTGGCGGGCGGGCTGCGGCGGGCCGGCGGCGCGCCCGGCATCTGGTGCAGGAGGCGGTGGCGCTCCGGCTCCTCCGACGCGTCGGGCAGGTCGTCGGGGCCGCTGCGGCTGTCGTCGAGCCAGCCGGTGCGTTCCAGCTCGTCATAGGCGCGCTGGACGGTCCGGGTGCACAGGCCGAGCGCGGCGGCGGTGACATAGAGCGGCGGGCATTTCTCCCGCTTCACCGCCTGGGGATGGTCCATCAGCAGATAGCCCATCACCACCCGCGCCGAGAGGGTGAGGACGGCGTCGGCCAGCGCCCGCTTGACCGCGATGCGGGTTTCCGGACGAACCGGCCGGTCGTTCGAGGAATCGATCTGGTCGTAGAGGAGCATATCCGCCTCTCATCACGTGAAAGGGGATATGCTATCCTCCAAATCGGAACAAATCAAGAAAATTGAGCTCGAAACGCAAATATCGTGCTCAGTACTCCACGCAGATCTTGCCGAAATGGGTCGCGGCCTGCATCTGGCGGAGCGCGTCCGGCGTCCGGTCGAAGGGCCAGGTGGCGCCGATGACCGGCTTCAGCTTCGCTTTCTCGATATCGGCGCACATGCCCTCGAACATCTCGCGGCTGCCGACCGAGAGGCCGATGACGCGCAGGTTCTTGCCGAACAGCGTCGGGATCAGCACCTGCTGGGAAGCGCCCGAGAGCAGCCCGATGCAGAGCACGCTGCCGCCCACGCGGGCGGCTTCCAGCGACTGGTTGAAGGTGTCCTTGCCGCCGACCTCGATCACCTGGTCGACGCCGCGGCCCCCCGTCAGCGCGACCGCCGCCTTTCCCCAGTCCGGCGTGGTCCTGTAGTTGATCAGGTGGTCGGCGCCGAGCGCCTTGGCGCGCTCGAGCTTAGCGTCGTCGGAGGAGGTCACGATCACCTGCGCCCCGTGCATCTTGGCGAATTGCAGCGCGAAGATGGAGACGCCGCCGGTGCCCTGGACGAGCACGATGTCGCCCTTCTTCAGCTGCCCCTCGACCATCAGGGCGCGCCAGGCGGTGAGGCCGGCGCAGGGGAGCGTCGCCGCCTCGGCCCAGGAGAGGTGGGCGGGGAACTTCGACACGCCTTCGGCACTGAGCAGCATTTCCTGCTGGAGAACCCCGGGCAGCGGGCCGCCGAGCGGCCTGGTCCGCTTCTCGGCGGTCGGGCCGCCGTCGAACCAGGTCTGGAAGAAGAGCGGGCAGACCCGATCGCCGAGCTTCACCCGGGTGACACCCTCGCCCAGCGCCGCGATTTCGCCCGCGCCGTCGGAGAAGGGGATCAGCGGCGGATTGCGGGTGCCGCCCTTGCCCTGGATGGTGAGGAGGTCGCGGTAGTTGAGCGAGGCGGCGCGCATCTTCACCACCACCTCGCCCGGCCCGGGCTTCGGCGAGGGCCGGTCGACCGGCTTCAGATTGTCGATGCCCCAGGCATCCTGAACTTCCCAGGCCTTCATGGTGTCGTTTCCTCGGTGCTTTCTTCTGGACGCACCATGGCGGCTCGGCGGCCCGCGCTCAAGCGGCGGCGACCCTGCCCCCGGGCAGGCGGATCAGGCGGCCGGCGAGTTCCAGTTCCAGCAGGACGGCGAGCACGGCGGCGGCGGAGGCGCCGGTCTGGCGCACCAGTTCGTCGATCTCCACCGCGACCGGTGACAGGCGCTCGGCGATCAGCGGACGGAGCCGCGCCAGTTCGCCGTCGCCGGGCGGCTCCGGTGGACCGTCGAGCCAGACCGGGCAGGGGGCCTCCAGCGCACCGGACAGGGTGCGCAGGGCGGCGAGCACGTCCTCGGCGGTCTCCACCAGCGGGGCGCCGTTCCGGATCAGGTCGTTGCAGCCCCGGGCCCGCGGATCGAGCGGCGAGCCGGGGACGGCCATCACCTCGCGCCCCTGGTCGGCGGCGAAGCGGGCGGTGATGAGGGAGCCCGACTTCAGCGCCGCCTCGACCACGACGACGCCGAGCGAGATGCCGGAGATCAGGCGGTTGCGGCGCGGGAAGTGGCGGGCGAGCGGGCGGGTGCCCGGCGGCATCTCCGCCACCAGCACGCCGCTCTCGCCGATCTCGGCCTGGAGCGCGGCGTGTTCGGGCGGAAACACCACGTCGATCCCGCCCGCGATCACCGCCGCGGTCCCGGTGGGAAGCGCGCCCTGATGCGCGGCACCATCGATCCCGCGGGCGAGGCCGGAGACGACGAGAAGGCCGGCGCGCCCCAGTTCGGCCGCCATCTCGCGGGCGATGCGGATCCCGGCGGCGGAGGCGTTGCGGGCGCCCACAATGCCGACGGCGGGCCTGGAGAGCAGGTCGCGGCGACCCTTGAGACAGAGGAGGGGCGGCGCGTCGTCCAGGGCGGCGAGGGCGCGCGGGTAGTCCGGTTCGCCGGCGGCCACCAGGCGGGCGCCGAGCCTCTGCGCCTCGCCCAGCTCGCGGCGGGCCGCGGCGCGATCGAGAATCTCGGGCGGGCGGGCGAGCCCGCCGCGGCGGGCGAGGGCGGGCAGCGCCTCCAGCGCCGCCGCCGCCGAGCCGAAGCGGCGCAGAAGCTGGTGGAAGGTCACCGGCCCGACATTCTCCGCCCGGATCAGGCGCAGCCAGTCGAGGCGGTCGTCATCCGACAGGGTGGGGGCGGGACGATCGAGCATGCACCGATCGTCCCGCCTCGGGCGCAGAAAATCAACCTCTGATAGCAGACGCGACGGTAAAGGGCGTGCGGTTCGCCCGCCGAACGCGGGGCCGCGAGCGCCCGCCGCGCGCCTCCCGCGCCCGGCTGGATCCCGGCGGGGAAGTCGGGCCTGTCGATCAGCCGCTGATGGCGGAGAGTTTCTGCGGGTCGACTTCCTCAAGCCCAGGCTCCGTGCTTGACGGCTCACCCTTCGCCCCGGATGGTTCGCTCTCCCGTTCGAGGGGGAGGAAACGACAAATGGCGACCTTCGTCCTGGTGCATGGCGCCTGGCACGGCGGCTGGTGCTGGCGCGACGTGTCGCGCGCGCTGCGGGCCGGGGGCCATGAGGTGTTCACGCCGACCCTGACGGGGGTGGGCGAGCGGGCGCATCTGATCGGCCCGGGCGTCGGGCTCAATACCCATATCCAGGACATCGTCGCGGTGCTGCAGGTCGAGAACCTCACGGACATCGTGCTGTGCGGGCATTCCTACGGCGGCATGGTGATCACCGGCGTCGCCGATCGCGAGGCGGCCCGGATCAGGAGTCTCGTCTATCTCGACGCCTTCGTGCCGGAGAACGGCCAGGCGGTGTTCGACATCATGGCACCGGAGCGCCAGGCGCAGATCCGCGCCGGCGCCACCGAGAAGAACGGTGCCAAGGTGCTGGCGCCGGTGACGGCGGCCAATTTCGGCGTGAAAGATGCGAAGAAGGCCGCCTGGGTGGATGCGACCTGCGTGCCCCATCCGATGTTGGCCTTCGAGGAGCGGCCGGTGCTGACCGGCGCCTGGAAGACGGTGCCGAAGAAGACCTACATCATCGCCAAGGAATACGACCCCAGTTCCTTCCAGCGCTATCGTGCGCTGGCGAAGGATCCGGCCTGGCGCTTCCTGGAAGCCCAGAGCCATCATGAAGTGATGGTCGACCTGCCCGACTGGCTGGCCGACCGGTTGAAGGAGGCAGCATAGTCATGGGCGTTCTCGACGGAATCCGGGTGCTCGATTTCGGGCGCTATATCGCCGGGCCCTATTGCGCGGCGCTCCTGGGCGATCTCGGCGCCGAGGTCATCCGGGTGGAGAAGCGCGACGGCAGCGAGGACCGTTTCGTCGCCCCGATCGCCGAGACCGGCGAAGGCGCGATGTTCTTCCAGATGAACCGCGGCAAGAAGTCGATCACCCTCGACCCCATGCACCCGGAGGGCCGCGAGATCGTGAAGAAGCTTGTCGCGACCGCCGATGTGGTGGTGGCGAACCTGCCGGCCAACACGCTGAAGGACATGGGCCTCGACTACGAGAGCCTGAAGGCCACCAAGCCCGACATCGTGCTGACCACGGCCTCCGCCTTCGGTCACGGCGGGCCGTACAGCGAGCGGGTCGGCTTCGATGGCGTGGGCCAGGTGATGGCCGGCGGCGCCTACATGACCGGCACGGAGGACCAACCCTATCGCGCCGCCGTGCCTTTCGTGGATTTCGGCACCGCGCTCCATTGCGCCTTCGGCACGCTGGCCGCGCTGATGGAACGGGGCAAGACCGGGCAGGGCCAGATGATCGAGGGGCAGCTGCTCGGCACCGCGCTCACCATGAACAACCCGCTCCTGATCGAGCAGGCGGTGCTGAAGCGCGACCGCGTGCCGACCAAGAACCGCGGCCAGACCTCGGCGCCCTCTGACCTGGTGCGCACCAAGGACGGCTGGATCCTGATCACCGTGCTCGGCGCGCCGCTGTTCAAGCGCTGGGTCAAGCTGATGGGCGAGGACCATTGGCTGACCGATCCGCGCTTCAAGGACGACCTCGCCCGCGGCGACAATTCCGAGGCGCTCTCGGAGCGGACCGAGGCCTGGAGCCGGAACCTGACCACGGCGGAAGCGCTGGCGGCACTCGAGAAGGCGCGCATCCCGGCGGCGCCCGTCTATACGCCGCAGCAGGCGCTCGACGATCCGCATGTGAAGGCGATGGAGTACCTGCACCCGGTGAACTTCCCCGGGCTGCCGAAGCCCGCGCCGGTGGCGAAGCCGCCGGTGCGCCTGACCAAGACGCCGCTGCACACCCCGCGCCCGCCGCCGAAGATCGGCGAGCATACGGAAGCGGTGCTGGGCTCGCTCGGCTTCACCACCGCAGAGCTCCAGCGGCTGCGCCAGCAGGGGGTGATCTGAATGCCGAGGCTGGCGCTCCTCGATGACTATCTCGACATCGGCCTGAGGATGGCCGACTGGACGACGCTGCCCGCCGGCTGGACGGTGGAGCGCTTCGTGAAGGGGATCGGCAACGAGGATGCGCTGGTGGCGGCCCTGGGCGATTTCGACGCCATCATGCTGATGCGCGAGCGGACGCCGTTTCCGGGCTCGCTGCTCGAGCGCTTGCCCAAGCTGAAGCTCCTCATCACTTCGGGCAAGCGCAACGCCTCGATCGACGTCGCCACGGCGAAGGCGCGGGGGATCACCGTCTGCGGCACCGATAGCCTCGGGTTTCCACCGGCGGAACTGGCCTGGGGCCTGATCCTGGCGCTCGCCCGCGGTATCGTCCGCGAGGACGCCTCGCTGCGGGCCGGCACCTGGCAGACCCGGGCCGGCGTCGGATTGAAGGGCAAGACGCTGGGCCTCCTCGGCCTCGGGCGGCTGGGCTCCCTGATGGCGCCGGTGGGCAAGGCCTTCGGCATGGAGGTGATCGGCTGGAGCCGATCGCTGACGCCGGAGAAGGCCGCGGCCGTCGGCGCGGTCAGCGTGGAGAAGGACGAGATCTTCAAGCGCTCCGATTTCGTCGTCGTGCTGCTGGTCCTGAACGCCGCCACGCGCGGCCTCGTGGGCGCGCGCGAGATCGGGCTGATGAAGCCGTCCGCCTTCCTCGTCAACATCGCCCGCGGGCCGATCGTGGACGAAACCGCGCTGACGCTGGCGCTCCGCGAGGGGCGCATCGCCGGCGCGGGGATCGACGTTTACGACCAGGAGCCGATCCCCGGCAACCACCCCTTCCTCGGCCTGGGCAACACCGTGTTGCTGCCGCACCTGGGCTACGTCACCGAGGAGAACCACCGCATCCACTACCAGAGCGCCCTCGAAGCGGTGAAAGCCTGGGCGGCGGGCAAGCCGATCAACGTGATCGAGGACTGAGCTCATCCCCCGGCTACCGCCTGGCTGACTCGGCCGGGGACAATCCTTGTCAAAGTTAGTGTTGTCCACTAACTTCGTGATATGGACAAGGCCATCAGCGCGAGCGAAGCGAACCAGCGTTTCTCGGAACTCCTGCGCGAGGTTGCCGAAGGCCGCAGCTTCACGGTGATGTCGCGGGGACGGGCCGTTGCGCGCGTGTTGCCCGTGGACCGGCATCAGGAACGCCGCTCGGTCGAGCGCCTTCTGAGGTTCGTGGACGGCCTTCCCGTACGGCACACCGGAGCTTGGTCGCGCGACGATCTCTACGAATGACGCGCGTTGCGCTCGACAGCAATATCCTCGCCTATCTTGCCGGCCTCGCCCGCGTTGCCGAAGACGATCATAAGATCGCGCGTGTCAGGGATCTCATCGGAAGCCTTTCGACGTCGGCCAGCCTGATCGCACCGGCCCAGGCTCTCGGCGAGCTGTTCATCGTGCTGCGACGGGGCGGTGCGTCCGCCAGCGAAGCCCGCGCGATCCTGATCGAGTTTGCCGAAACGTTCGGGACATCGGCATCGGAGACCCGGACGGCCCTTTCGGCGGCGGATCTCGTTGTCGATCACAAGCTGCAATTCTGGGACGCGCTGATCGTGACGGCCGCGGCGGACGCCGGATGCGTGCTTCTGCTTTCAGAGGATATGCAGGACGGATTCGTTGCCCGAGGCCTCACGATCGCCAATCCGCTGGCGGCTAAACCGCACGTGAAGCTGGCGGCTCTGCTGCCGGCCCGGGGCTGAGCGCAGGAAGCGGTGAGCGCCTGGGTGGCAGGCAAGCCGATCGACGTGATCGAGGATTAAGGAACGCCCACGATCAGCCTGAGCGAGCCTTCGAACTCGGGCTTGTTCCGCCATTCTCCATGGCGCTCGTCCCAGCGGCCCGACTGCAGGTCGGCGCGCAGCGTTGCCTCGAAGCGCGGTTCCACCGCGGCATCGACGAAGCTCCAGGCCGACTGGGCGCGCCGGACCTCGGGGCGCAGCATGGCTTCAGGGCGGGCGTAGAAGGCTTCGGTGAAGCCGTCGACGCAGTCGATGGGGATGGGGACGGTCCGTACCTGTGAACGGCTGCCGAGAGCGGCGGCGATCTCGGCGACCGGGGGATAGCGCCGACGCTCGGCGGCGATGAGTTCCGGCGCGTAGTCGGCAAGCCACCAGCGGTCCAGCGCATCGCCGTCGAAGGTGAGGATGACGACCGGGCCGCGGGACACGCGGCGGAGTTCGGCGAGGCCCTTCGCCCAGTCGGACCATTGATGAACGGTGACCGTCGCCATCGCCGCGTCGACGGAGGCGTCGTCGAAGGGCAGGTCTTCGGCGAAGCCGCGGATGGCGGGCACGCGGTTCGCGGGGCGCTGCGCCCGCATGCTGGCCGAGGGTTCCAGCGCCAGGACGTGGCAATCCTCGGGTTCGTAGGAGCCTGCACCGGCGCCGACGTTCAGCACCGTGCGGGCATCGCCGAGGGCCGCCCGCACCAGGGCGGCGATGCGGGGATCGGTGCGCCGCTGGTGGGCGTAGCCGGCGCCCTTGGCCTCGTAGTCGAAATCGCCGCCCTGCCGCTGCACGTGCACTTTCCTCAATTTGATGCGCTGGCATGGTCTTAGGTCGATGTTTCATCGGGATAAATTGAGAAGTGCTCTGGCCAGGAGTGAAGAAAATTCACAGAATGTGAGGATGACAAATCCTCTGCCGCCACTCTCCTCGCTGCGCGCCTTCGAGGCTGTCGTGCGCCTCGGGTCCGTCAGCCGGGCGGCGGAAGAGCTGGGGCGCACACATGGCGCGGTGAGCAAGCAGCTTCGGACCCTGCGTGAGCATTCCGGCCTGTCCCTGCTGGAGAAGTCGGGCACGGGGCTGAAGCCCACGGCGGCGGGAGAGGCGCTGGCGGAAGCGGTGTCCCAGGCGCTGGAAAACCTCGCCGATCGCTATGCGGAACTCCGCCGGGCCGCACGGTCGCCCGGCGTGCAGGTGGCCTGCAGCGCGACCTTCGCGATGCGCTGGCTGGTGCCGCATCTGGCGAGCTTCGCCCGCGCGCATCCCGACGTATCGATCCGCCTGTCGATGACCTCGGCCCGCGAGATGCGCGAGGATCGCGATGCCGATCTCGCCGTGCTGTGGGACAGGCGATCCTATCCGCCGGAGGATCAGGCGCGGGCCATCCGCCTCGCCGACGCCGCGTTCGGGCCGGTGATCGCGCCGGGCTATCCGCTGGCGCGGAAGCGGGGCGGCAAGATCGTCGCCGGCTGCCGCATCGGGCATGACTTCACCTCGCGAGCCTGGGATTTGTGGGCGGCCGAAAGCGGCCTCAGCCTGACGGCGGCGAAGGCGCTGTCCTTCCCGCATACGCACCTGTGCATCGAGGCGGCGGTGGCGGGCATGGGCGTCGCGCTGGTGGAACGGCGGCTGGTGACACAGGAGCTGGACCAGGGGCGGCTGATCGCACCGCTCGGCTTCACCCCCTTTGCCGACGGCTTCGTTGCCATTCCCTCGCGGCGACGGGTGCCGAGTGCCCAAGCGCGACTCTTCCTCCGATGGCTTGCGACCGCCCTGGGCAAGGGCTCGCCGCCCCCTTGATGAGTAAATGGCCAAAACGGTCAAAATTTAGACAGTTATTAATTCGTACTCCTCATTATGGCGATGCGGTCGGAGCCGGAAGAGGCCGGACCATCGGCGGGTTTGGGAGGCGAGAACAATGACCACCCGGGTGTTTTCCATCAGGAATCTTCTTATCGGCATCGTCGTGCTGCTGGCCCTTCCGCTGCTGGCCCTGGCGGGCGGCGAAGCCTGGCTGGCCTGGAGGGTCAGCGCGCAGGCGATCGCGGTGGCCGAGCGCAACGCTCTTTCCGACAAGCTGATCGAGGCGGCCGCGGCCTGGGCGCGCGAGCGCGGCCAGGCGAATGCGGTGCTGAACGCGCCCGAGCCGGCGACAGCGGCGCAGCTTCAGGCGATTGAGGCCACGCGCAAGGCGGCGGATGCCGCCTTCGCCGCCGCGCTCGGCGGCCTGCAGCGTCCCGAGATCTCCTTCCCCGACAAGCAGCCCCTGCTGGCGACGGCGGAGGAGCAGCGCAAGGCCTTCGCCGACCTGCGGCGCCGGGTCGATGCGGCCGCCGCCAAGCCGCGCGAGCAGCGCGAGGGCGAGACCGTGGCGGCCTGGGTTCCGACGATCACCAAGATGATCGAAGTCTCGCGCGACATCCGAATGGCGGCGGAACTGAAGTCGAACTCGGGCGAGGCGCGGCTGGCGGCCCTGAGCGACCTGAAGCATTTCGCCTGGATCATGGGCGAGTTCGCCGGGCGCGAGCGCGCGCTGATCGCGGGGGCGGTGGCCTCGGGCCAGCCGATGAGTGCCGGGCTCGTCGACCAGATCGGCCAGGCGCACGGCAGCGCCATGCGGGCCTGGGTGCAGATCGACGCGGCGACGCGCTGGCATCTCGCCGATCCGGAACTGCGCCGTCGGGCGGAGACCGTGCGTGCCGCCTATCTGGAGGAGATCACAGCCCTTCGCCATTCGATCCTGAAGGCGAGCGAGGAGGGCAAGCCCTATCCGCTCACCGCCCAGGCCTGGTTCGAGCAGGCGAGCAGGGCGGTCAATACGATGCTCGCCGTGGGCGAAGCCGCCTCGCAGACCTCCAGCGCGCTGTCGGCGCAGGTCGAAGCCGAAAGCGATCGGCAGTTCGCGGTGTCGATGGCCATCGTCGTGGTCGCCCTCGCCCTGGCGCTGACGGCGGTGTGGCTCGCCAGCATCAGGATCGCCGGCGCCATCTCCTCGATGGTGCGGGTGATGACCGGGTTCGCGGCCGGGCAGATGGATACCGAAATACCCTCGCTCGACCGGAAGGACGAGATCGGCGCCATGGCGAAGGCGGTCCAGGTGTTCAAGCAGGGCATGGTGGAGAACCTGAGACTGCAGGAGGAGGCGGCCGAGACCCGGCGCCGGGAAGAGGCGGCACAACGCGAGCAGGAAGCGCGGGAGCGCGAGGCGCAGGAGGCACGGCGGCGCCAGGAGGAGGAGACGCGCGCCGCCGAGGAGGAACGCAAGCGCGAGGCCGAGGAGGCGCAGCGCCAGGCCGAGGAGCGCGCCCGGATCGAGGCGGAAGCCCGGCGCAAGCGGGAGATGAACGCGCTGGCGGACGCCTTCGAGGCGTCGGTGAAGAAGGTGGTGCAGACCGTGAGCGCGGCGGCGACACAACTGCAGTCGAGCTCGACCGCGCTGGCCGCGACCGCGGAGGAGACGACGCGCCAGACCTCGGCCGTGGCCGCAGCCTCCGAACAGGCATCGGCCAACGTGCAGACGGTCGCCGCCGCATCCGAGGAGCTGTCCTCGTCGATCAGCGAGATCGCCCGGCAGGTCTCCCAGTCGGCGCAGGTGGCGAGGCAGGCGACCGACCGCGCCCGTGCGACGGGCGCGACGGTCGACAGTCTTTCCGTCGCCGCGGCGAAGATCGGCGAGGTCCTGAACCTCATCAGCACCATCGCCAGCCAGACCAACCTTCTCGCCCTCAACGCCACGATCGAGGCGGCGCGGGCGGGCGAGGCGGGCAAGGGCTTCGCCGTGGTGGCCTCGGAGGTCAAGAGCCTCGCCAACCAGACCGCACGGGCGACGGACGAGATCGCGCGTCAGATCGGGGCCGTGCAAGGCGCGACGCAGGAGGCGGTCGTGGCCATCCAGGAAATCGGCCGGACGATCGAGGAAATCAGCCAGATCTCCACCACCATCGCCTCGGCGGTGGAGGAGCAGACCTCGGCGACGGACGAGATCAGCCGCAATGTCCAGGAAGCGTCGACGGGCACCGTCGAGGTGTCGCGCAACATCGGTGGGGTCACCGAATCGGCTGCCGAGACCGGCGTCTCGGCCAGCGAGATGAAGGGCGCCGCGGAGGAGTTGTCGCGTCAGGCCACCACGCTCTCGACCGAGGTCGATGCCTTCATCGCGAAGGTGAGGGCCGCCTGATCGGACGGCGGAGCCGGCCCCGGCCGGCTTCGCCGAGGCGCCGCGGGTCAGGCGCCGCGGGTCAGGCGCCGCGGGTCAGGCGCCGCGGGTCAGGCGAGCGGCAGGATCACCGCGAAGCGGCTGCCCCTGTCGTTCGAGGATTCGAGCACCAGGTCGCCGCCCATGCGCCGGGCCAGGGCCCGGGCGATCGAGAGGCCGAGGCCCAGGCCTTCCTGCCCGCGGGCGAAGGCGCCGACATGGGCCTGCTCGAACATCTCGAAGATCTGCTGGCGCTTTTCCGCCGGCACGCCGGAGCCGGTATCCCAGACGACGATGCGCACCCGTCCTTCGGACGGCGGGTCGATCTCCACCCCGATGCGGCCGCCGGGCGGGGTGAACTTCAGGGCGTTGGAGAGCAGGTTCTCCACGATCTGCAGCGCCCGGGTCGGATCGGCACTGATGCGCGCATCCAGATGCCCGGTCGGCCGGATCAGGGAGAGGCCCTTCTCGGCGGCCTTCATCTCCACCAGCGTCAGCGCATCGTTGACGATGTCGCCCACCGGGACGGTCTCGGGCTGCAGGCGCAGCGTCTGGTTCTCGATGCGGGCGAAATCGAGAATGTCGTTGATGAGGGCGAGCAGATGCTTGCCCGAGCGCAGGATGTCGTTGACGTAGTCGAGATAGCGGGCGTTGAGCGGCCCGAAGAGGGCGAGCGTCATCACCTCGGAGAAGCCGATGATGGCGTTGAGCGGGGTGCGCAGCTCATGGCTCATCATGGCGAGGAACTCGCTCTTCGCGCGGGTCGCGGCCTGGGCGTCCTGCACGGCCTTCTGCAGATCCTCGTTGCGGGCGCGCAGCGTGGCGAGCGTGCTTTCCAGTTCGGCCCGGTAGCGGCGTGTCTGGGCCTCGGCGGCGAGCTTGTCGGTGACGTCCGAGCCGGTGCCGCGGTAGCCCTTGAAGGTGCCGGCCTCGTCATAGACCGGAACACCGGAGAGCACGAAGTGATGCGCGATGCCCTTGGCGTCGCGGGCCATCACCGCGAGGTCGCGGAAGGCCTGCAGCGCAGGCACCGGGCCGGCGGCCAGGATCGAGCCGCCCTCGGAGAGGTGCAGCACCTCGTCGAGGCGGTTGCCGAGCAGGAGGGGGGCCGGCATGGCGAGCGAGCGCACGATCTGGTCGGACAGATAGGTGACGCACCCCTGCCGGTCGGTCTCCCAGATCCAATCGGTCGAGGCGCGGATGATGTCCTCGCCCCGCTGGCGCTCGCGATGCGCGCGGGCGAGGGCGAGCGTCTCCGCCGTCACGTCCTGGATGACGATGCCGGCCATGCTCTCGACCGGAAAGACCTCGATGCGGACGTGCCGGCGGTCGGTGCCGAGCCCGATGCTGTCGCGCCGCACGCTGCGCCGGCCGCCGGGGGTGAGGGCGTCGGCGACGGCGGGCTTGGCGGCGGGGAGCACGGTCTCGCCGGCGACCTCGCGATAGGAGGTCGTGGAAGCGCGGACGCGGCCCGTGGCATCGACCAGCGCGAAGGCGCCCAGCCGCGCGAAGAGCGGTTCGAGCGCGGGATCCGAGAGAAGCCCGATGAAGGTTTCCAGGCCGCCCATGCGCTGGACGACCGCGGCGGGAAACACCCGCCTGTCGGTCTCGTATCCCGGGTCCCCTGTCGCGAGCTCGACCTTCATGTGCCGTCCCCCAAACATCTTCGCCGCTCCCCGTACCGCGGTTGTGCGGTCCTTTTATTTCATGTCGGTGCCGAGACCTGATCGATCACCACCCCGTCCATATGGGCGATCGCATCCAGATACTCGGCATCGAAGGACCAGTAGCGCAGAACGTTTCTCGCCTGTTTTCGGTCCAGGCTGTCGTAGAAGGCGAGCGCATCCTCGATGCGGTTGGCCGGCTGCGCCCTGCCGGCCGACCGTCCCTGCTCGCGAAGCAGGAAGATGGAGGCGAATACCGCCCGGTCGAAGCCCGCCCCTCTGCAGGCCGCGGCCAGCGCCTCATACCCGCGACAAAACACGATGCGGCGGGCGACCCCGCCATCGATCCCCGCCATGCGGCCGAGCCCGCTGATGAAGGCGTTCACATGGCCGCCGCGCAGCATGCGCACGAGCGACTGGTCGTTCAGTTCGCCCCGCTCGGCCATGCGGTCGGCGAGCTGGCGGGCCTCCGAGGGGCCGCGCTCGATCTTCGCCGCCGCCGCGTGCACCGACTGCTGCAGCATGACGTCGAGATCGGCCTCGTCGATCTTGAAGCTGCCGATGATGCGCCGGCGGAGCGCGGCGGAGACCCACCAGAACATGCGATAGGCCATCGCCGGCGGCAGGTCGCGGCGTTCCAGCAGCGGCTCGCGGAAACGGTCGATGCGACGGGATTCCTCGACCAGGTAGCTGACCGCCTGCAATGCCAGTTCGGCGTCGTCGTTGCGGATCAGGGTCTCGATCACGTCCTCCTCGCCGCTCTCGATCAGAGCCTGGGAGACGGCGGCGGAGATGCCAGCGCGCATGGCGACGCACAGCCGGTGCTCGTGGGTGCGCTGGCGCACCAGTTCGATCAGGTCCTGCTCGCGCAGGACCGGGCTCTTCAGGATGAGGGGGCGGGCGATCTCCGCCTCGTCCTCGGCGAGCTTCAGTACCAGTTCCCGGGGGGCGGAGGGCAACGCGCTCAGCCGTTCGGCGAGGCCGGCCCTGACCTCGCGCTCGACGTCCCGGACCAGCCGGTCGAGGATGCCGAGCATCAGCCGGCGCTCCTCCTCGGTCAGCCGGGCTTCGGCATCGAGGAAGAGATCGGTCGTGTTGTCGAGCAGCCCAGCCCTCTCCGCCTGCGCGTTGCGGCGCACCCGGTCGAGCAGAGCGAGGGCCTGATCCCTGACGGATTCCGTCACGGCACCAGACCACGCGGTAGGGCCATATCACGCTCCCGTTACGGGACTGAAAGACACGACAACACCGGTTGCCATGCTTGCGAAAGCAGGCAGCCACCATGCTGGTTCCGGCACGGTTAAATTTGTTTTAAGAGATTCAGTGGGTTGAAGGCAAATCGGGCCGTTTGCCAAACCACATCTAGCGGTGCGGGCGTATCCAGGCTCAATAGATTCCGTCGCCAGAACTTGGAGACCCGCCAAGTTCACCCGCGAATCGGCTCAGGAAGCCTCACTCGATTTCTTGCCCTGGCCGATCTTCGGCTCGGTTCCGGCGATCAGTCGCCGAATATTTTCATGATGCCGGATGAAGATCAGTACGACCAGAAGGACGGCCAGCGCGGCATGCTTGGGCCCCACGAGCAGCCAGGCGAAAACGGGGGTGGTGCCGGCGGCGACCAGTGCGGCGAGCGAGGACATCCGCAGCAGCGCCGCGGTCGCCGCCCAGGTGGCGCAGATGAGGAGGCCGACGGGCCAAGCCAGGGCCAGTTCGACGCCGATGAAGGTGGCCACCCCCTTGCCGCCGTTGAAGCGCAGCCAGACCGGGAAGAGATGGCCGAGGAAGGCGCCGAAGGCGGCCACCAGCGCCGCTTCCGGCCCGAAAAAGCGGGCGGCCAGGAGCACCGCCGCCGCGCCCTTTGCCCCGTCGAGGAGCAGCGTGGCGGCGGCCAGGTCCTTCCGTCCGGTGCGCAGCACGTTGGTGGCGCCGATGTTGCCGGAGCCGATCTTGCGCACGTCGCCCAGGCCGGCGAGCCCGGTCAGGACCAGGCCGAAGGGAATGGAGCCGAGAAGATACCCGCCGCCGAGCGCGATCAGGAAAGCGGGCAGTTCGAGATCGAGCATCAGTGCCTGTCCTCCGCCCGGCTGTCGAAGACGGTGCGCCCGGCGACCACGGTGCGGATCACCTGGCCCTGGACCAGACGGCCATCATAGGGGGTGTTCTTCGATTTCGAGCGCAGCTTCTTCTCCTCGATGCGCCAGGGCGCACCGAGATCGGCCAGCATGAGATCGGCCGGCGCACCGGCCCGCAGCCGGCCCTGGGGCAGGCCGAGCAGGCGGGCGGGGGCGATGGTCATGGCGGCCAGCAGCCGCAGGAGCGGCACCTCGCCCCGGTGCCAGAGGCCGAGGGCGAGCGGCAGCATGGTCTCGAGGCCGACCGCGCCGAAGGCGGCCTGGACGAAGGGCACGCGCTTGCTCTCGGCATCGCGCGGGGCATGACGCGAGGCGATGACGTCGATCGTGCCGTCGGCGAGACCGGCGACCACCGCCTTGCGGTCGGCCTCCGAACGCAGCGGCGGACGGACCTTGGCGAAGGTGCGGTATTCGCCCACATCGGCGTCGTTCAGCGCGAAATTGTGCGGTGCCGCGGCGCAGGAGAGGTTCAGCCCGCGCGCCTTGGCCCGGCGGACCGCCTCGATGGCGTCGGCGGTGGAGAGGCTCGCGGCATGCAAGCGCCCGCCGGTGACCTCGAGCAGGCGGATGTCGCGTTCCACCATCACCGTCTCGGCGACGGCCGGCATGCCCGGCAGGCCGAGGCGCATGGCGACCTCGCCCTCGTTCATGGCGCCGTCGCGGACCAGCGAGGGCTCCTCCATGTGCTGGATGATGAGCGCGCCGAAGGTGGAGGCATAGGCGAGCGCCCGCCGCATGACGAGAGCATCGGCGATCGGCCGGTCGCCGTCGGAGAAGGCGGCGGCGCCGGCGGCGGAGAGCAGGCCCATCTCGGTCATCCGTTCGCCCTCGCGCCCCTTGGTGGCGCAGGCCATGGGCAGGATGCGGACGACGGCGGCGCGGGCGCGGCGGACCACGAACTCAACCAGCGGCACGTCGTCGATCGACGGATCGGTGTCCGGCGTCGCGAGGATGGTGGTGATTCCACCGGCCGCGGCCGCGCGCGCGGCGGTGGCGATCGTCTCCTGATGCTCGAAGCCCGGCTCGCGCAGCGAGGCGTGCATGTCGATCAGTCCGGGAGCGAGGGCGAGGCCCTCGCCCTCGACCACGTCGATGCCGGACGGGACGCCGCCGGCGAACAGGCCGGGTCCCAGATCGGCGATCCGGTCGCCCTCGGTCAGAAGGGAACCCGTCGCGTCGAGGCCGGTCTCGGGGTCGAGCAGGCGGACGTTGCGGTAGGCGATGCGCATGCTCATGCCGCGGCACCCGCGTCGTTCCTGAGGCGCCCGGTGAGAAGTTCGAGGCAGGCCATGCGGACCGCGACCCCCATCTCGACCTGCTCCTGGATGACGCTGCGGTGGATGTCGTCGGCCACTTCCGAATCGATCTCTACGCCGCGGTTCATCGGGCCCGGATGCATGATCAGCGCATCGTGCTTGGCGGCGGCGAGCTTTTCCGCATCGAGGCCGAAGAAATGGAAATACTCGCGCGTCGACGGCACGAAGGCGCCCTGCATCCGCTCCTGCTGCAGGCGCAGCATCATGACGATGTCGACGCCGGCGAGGCCCTTCCTCATGTCCTGGAAGACCTCGACGCCGAGGCGGTCGACGTCACGCGGAAGCAGGGTCGGCGGAGCGATGAGGCGGACGCGGGCGCCCATGGCGTTCAGCAGATGCACGTTGGAGCGGGCGACGCGGGAATGCAGGATGTCGCCGCAGATGGCGACGATCAGGCCGGCGAGGCGGCCCTTCCTGCGGCGGATGGTGAGCGCGTCGAGCAGTGCCTGCGTGGGGTGTTCGTGGCTGCCGTCGCCCGCATTGATGACCGAGCAGGTCACCTTCTGCGCCAGCAACTGCACCGCGCCGGAATTGCCGTGCCGGACCACGAGCACGTCCGGGCGCATCGCGTTCAGGGTCATCGCGGTGTCGAGCAGCGTCTCGCCCTTCTTCACCGAAGACGACTGCACCGACATGTTGATGACATCGGCGCCGAGGCGCTTGCCCGCCAGTTCGAAGGAGGTGCGGGTGCGGGTCGAATCCTCGAAGAACAGGTTGATCTGGGTCAGGCCGCGAAGGTGGGACTGCTTCTTGTCGACCCGGCGGTTCTGCTCCACGCAGGCTTCCGACATGTCGAGAAGAACGGTGATCTCCTCGGGGGAGAGGCCCTCGATCCCGAGAAGGTGCCGATGGTGGAATCGGCCGATGGGGGAAATGGTCATTAAAAGCGGACTCATAGGCCGCCGGGTTGCCCTCCGCAAGGCGCCTCAGTCATCGACGCTGAGCGACAGCGTGCGGCTGATCTCGGTGAGCGTGCGCCCGCTCTCCTCCTTCCAGGCGTTGAAGGCGGCCTGGACCTTCTGCAGGTCCTTCGCGGCCGTCGGCGGCTTCGCGACCACGCCCTCGCGGATCAGGGCCCGGACCACGTCCCGGCTCAGGATGAAGCTCTCCTTGCCCATGCTGCGGAGGAAGTACTGCGCGGTCTGGGCACCCACCCGGCTGCCGCCCTTTCTCAGCAGATCGACGAGATCGACGAAGCGATCCGCCGGCCAGCCGGCGACGAACCGGCCGATCGGACCGTGCTCGCGCGACAGGCCGAGGAGAAAGACGGCGTTCTCCTGCACCGAGCGGACCTTGGGCGGGTTGCGCACGATGCGGGTGTCCTTCAGCAGCCGGTCGAGCGCCTCGTCGTTCAGCATGGCACAGCGGCGGAGGTCGAAGCCTTCGAAAGCCTCTTCGAAGCCCGGCCACTTGGTCTCGATCACCTTCCAGTTGAAGCCGAACTGGAAGATGGCGCGCGACAGGCCGGCGAGCCAGCGATCGTCGGGGATCGCGGCGAGTTTGCGGACCGGCAGCGGCTTCGCCAGAAGCGCCTCGAGCGCGTCGCTCCCCCCCTTGCGCTTCGCCGCCATGGCATGGATCTGGGCATAGGTGCGCATGTCCTGGAAGTCCCCCTGTCGTTGCCGGGCGAGACTAGCATCCGGAAGCGCCCGGCGGCGCGCCGCGGCGCGTACCGAGACGGCGGCGGCCGGGCGGTCGAACTTCGCGCCGCCATGTTTTCTCGGCCGCTTCGATTCCTGATAGAAGAGGCGAAATTGCTGTGATTCCCAGGGGAGGCGGGCAGTCGTGTATCTCACTCAGTTCGTAAGGCGTGCGGCCCAGACGGCCGGCCAGCGCATCGCGACCCGGTTCGAGGGCCGCACGCACAGCTACGATCGTTTCGCCGATCGCGTGGCGCGGCTCGCCGCCGGCCTGCGGGGGCTCGGCGTGAAGGACAACGATCGTGTCGGCATCCTGGCGCTGAACAGCGACCGGTATCTGGAATTCTTCTTCGCCGTGCCCTGGGCCGGCGGCGTCTTCGTGCCGATCAACACCCGCCTCGCGCCGCCGGAATTCGTCTTCTGGATCACCGACCCGGAATGCACCGTCCTGTTCGTCGACGATGCGTTCCTCGAGGTGGTGGGCAAGATCCGCGCCGAGATCGCCTGCGTGAAGCACCTGGTCTATGTGGGCGACGGCGCGCCCCCGGCCGGCATGCTGTCCTACGAGGGTCTGATCGAGGGCGCCGCTGCCGGTGCCGATGCCGGCCGCGGCTACGAGGACCTGGCCGGCATCTTCTATACCGGCGGGACGACCGGGCGGTCCAAGGGCGTGATGCTGAGCCACCGGAATCTCGTCTCCGGCGCGCTGAACGGGGCGATCGCCCTCGACATGAGGCCGGAGGCCACCTATCTGCACGCCGCGCCGATGTTCCATCTGGCCGACGGCACCCAGACCTTCGGCATGACGATGATGGCGGGCAGCCACCGCTTCTTGGCCCGCTTCGATCCGGAAGCGGTGCTGCAGACCATCGATGCCGAGAAGATCACCGATACGCTGATCGTGCCCACCATGATCAACATGGTGGTCAACCACCCGAAGGTCGGGGATTACGACATCTCGACCCTGCAGCGCATCGCCTATGGCGCCTCACCCATGCCGGAAGCGCTGATCCGCAAGGCGCTGCAGGTGATGCCGAAGGTCCGCTTCCGTCAGGCCTATGGCCAGACGGAATGCGCGCCGCTCCTGACCGCGACACCGCCGGAAGTGCACGACCTGGACGGGCCGCTCGCCTCCAAGCTGAAATCCTGCGGAATCGCGGCGCCGGGCTGCGAGGTCCGCATCCTCGATCCGCAGGGCAACGAGGTGCCGCGCGGCGAGGTGGGCGAGATCTGCGCCCGTGGCCCAAACATCATGGTGGGCTACTGGAAACAGCCGGAGGTGACGGCGAATACGATCCGCAACGGCTGGATCTACACCGGCGACGGCGGCTACATGGACGGGGACGGCTTCGTCTACATCGTCGACCGCGTGAAGGACATGATCATCTCCGGCGGCGAGAACGTCTATTCGGCGGAGGTCGAGAACGCCATCTACCGCCACCCGGCCGTCGTGGAATGCGCGGTCATCGGCGTGCCCGACGACAAGTGGGGCGAGCGCGTGCACGCGATCGTGCGGCTGAAGCCGGGCGAGACTCTGACCGAGGCACAGCTGATCGACCACTGCAAGGCGCTGATCGCCAACTACAAGTGCCCGCGGTCGGCGGATTTCAAGGACGATCCGTTCCCGCTCTCGGGCGCGGGCAAGATCCTGAAGACGGAACTGCGCAAGCCCTACTGGGCCGGGCAGACCCGCAACGTGAACTAGGGCGGTGCCCGATGGGGCGTGGCACCGGTGTGCTCCGCCCCATCCCGCTCCGCCTCAATCCCGCTTCGGCTCAATCGGCCGCGCTGCGCTCCAGCGTGGCCGTCCCGATCGCCTTCTGATTGCGGCAATGCAGGATAGTGAAGAGGCCGAAGGGGGAGACCCTTCGGCTCTTCAGGATTTCGAGCGAGCCATGCGCCATGAAGGGGGCGAGCTTGAAGTCCGGACGCCAGCCGAGCTTCTTCGACAGCGCCGCCAGCCGATCCTCGGTGAAGCCGCGCAAGCCCCCCTCGGCGGCGAAGTGATTGACGATGAAGACGTCGCCGCCCGGTTTGCAGACGCGCTGCATCTCGCGCATCAGCCGGTCGGGATTGGGGACGACGGAGGCGACATACATGGCCGCGACGACATCGAAACTATCCGCCGGGAAGGCGAGCGCCTCGGCGTCCATGTTGGGCAGCGCCTCGACATTCGTCAGCCGTTCCTCGCGCACGCGTTCGCGCGCCCGATGCAGCATGTCATCGGAGATATCGATCCCGGTGATGTGCAGGTCCCGGCGGTAGCGGGGAAGGGACAGGCCCGTCCCGACACCGACCTCCAGAACACGGCCATGGCAGAGCTGGTTGATCATCTTGACGGTCGCGACCCGTCCCGGACGCAGCAGCACGCCGAAAACCAGATCGTAGAACGGCGCCTGGCGCCGATACGCAGCGACCACCGAGTCCTTGTCGAGCTCGGTCAGCGTTCCCTCTCCGATCACAGGTGCACTACCGCCTTCCTTGAGCGCGACTCGATTGCATCGGCGCGGTGAGTGTACCGAGCGCTCCCACGATCAGCAACAAAGCCAAAACCTCCCTCCAGCCAACGGGTTCCCCCAGCCAGAGCGCTGCGATGAACACCCCCAGGACCGGCACCGGCAGTGTGGCCATCGAGGATGTCGTGGCCGGCAAGGCGGCCACCACCCTGAACCAGGCGAAGTAGCCGAAAACCACGCCGAACACCACCACATACGCGCCGGCGGCGAGCGCCTGCCAGCCGGGCATCCGCAGATGCGGCAGGTCGATCCAGAGCGCGAGAAGCAGAAGCGGCGCTCCGCCGAGCGTCAGCTGCCAGGCGCTCTGGGCCAGCAGCGGGGTCTGCCAGGGTGTGCGCTTCTGGACGATCATTCCGGCGGCGTGCAGCAGTGCCCCGAACAGCATCGCCGCGACGCCGAGCGCCGCCGAATCGTCCAGCCGGCGAAGGTCGTTCTCCGCCAGCACGCCGATACCGCCGAGGCCGAGCGCAAGGCCGAGGTAACGCAACGCACCGGGACGCTCGCCGAGGAAGAGCGTGGCCAGGAGAAAGGACCAGAGCGGCATCGTATAAGCGAGAAGGACGGCGCGTCCGGCCGGCAGGTTGCGCACCGCGATGCCGGTAAGGGCGAACCACGCGAAGATGTTGAGAAAGGCGGCGAGCAGGAGCATGCGCCGGTCGGCTCTCGCCACGCCGAGGCGATTGCCGCGGCCGGCCGCCAGGGCGAAGAGTCCGGCAGCGCCCACGACGGCACAGGCGGCGCGGAAGGTGAGCACCGGGATTTCCGTCAGCGCCACCTTCATCGCCGGCCAGAACAGGCCCCAGACCAGGATCAGGCAGCAGAGCAGAAGGACGGCGAGGCGGCGTTCGGCCGCCGGCACGGACATGATGAACGCTTCCCCGCCTATTCCAGAACCTTAGTTGCGCGGTACGATACCGGAAAGCATCGGAGGGCGCATGAGCGGCGACAGCGACCTGGACGATTTCAGACGCCTCCTGAGGGAGGCGAGGCGCGTGGTCTTCTTCACCGGCGCCGGCATCTCGACCGAATCGGGAATTCCCGACTTTCGCAGCCCCGGCGGCCTGTGGACCAAGAACCAGCCGATCGATTTCCGCGACTTCGTCTCCTCGGAGGCCATGCGCCGCGAAGCCTGGCGGCGCAAGTTCGCCATGGAGGAGGTGATGCAGAAGGCGGAGCCCAACAGAGGGCACCGCGCGGTCGAGAAGCTTATCCGCTTGGGCAAGGCCTCCAGCGTCATCACCCAGAACGTCGACGGGCTGCACCAGGCCTCGGGCATCGCCGACGACAGGGTGATCGAGCTGCACGGCAACACGACCTATGCGAAGTGTCTCGACTGCGCCGAGCGCATGGAACTCGACCCCATCCGCGAGGGCTTCGTGAAGCGGGGCCTGCTGCCGGAATGCCGATCCTGCGGCGGTATCGTCAAGACGGCCACCATCTCCTTCGGGCAGGCGATGCCGGAGGACGAGATGCGCCGGGCGCAGATCGAGACGCTGATGAGCGACCTCTTCATCGTCGTCGGATCGTCGCTCGTCGTCTATCCGGCGGCGGGCTTCCCGTCGATGGCCAAGCAGAACGGGGCACGTCTGGTCATCGTCAACCGGGATCCGACCGATCTCGACGACCGGGCCGATCTTGTGCTGAATCGGGAGATCGGGGCGACTCTGGGCGATGCGGTCGGGGTGAATTGATGGCGCGGGCGGCGGCGAGACAACAGTCGGAGGAGACCGGAGCGGTGCGCCTGACGCGGGCGCAGCGCCGCTATCTGGAGCGGGGTGCGGCCCAGCCCGGGGGCAAGCTGCCGCTGTTCGACGACGACGGCCAGCAGGTCAATGCGCAGACGGTGCGCACCTGCCTGGACAAGGGCTGGGCCGAACCCTGGTTCGCCAATCCCCTGAAGCCGGACTGGCTCGTCTGCAAGCTGACCGAGGCGGGGCGGGCGGCGCTGAAATCAGGCAAGGCGTGAGGCGGCTCGCCGCCCTGGCCGCGCTCGCGCTTCTGGCGGTCGGAGGGACGGCGCAGGCGGCCCGCGATATCGATACCCCGCTGTCCCTGCCGGTGCCGGACACGCGCGGCGGGCGGGCCGCTTTCGAAGCGGACGCCCTGGCCGGACGGGCGGAAGCCCAGTATCGGCTCGGTGTCCTCCTTCACCTCGGCATCGGGGGCGCCGCCGACATGGCGGGTGCGCGCGGCTGGTTCGGCCGCGCGGCCGCCCAGGGCCATGCCGGCGCCAAGGGCATGCTGGGGTTCATGACGCTGCTGGGCCAGGGAGGCGCGCGTGACGGCGCGGCAGCCGCGCGTCTGTTTCGCGAGGGCGCCGAGGGCGGCGACCCGATGTCGCAGGGCAACTACGCGGCCCTGCTGCTGCGCGACGATGTTCCCGGTCTGGCCCGCAATCCGGCGGAGGCCGTCCGCTGGTACGAAAAGGCGGCCGAGGCCGGATTCGCCGCCGCCGCGCTTCGGCTCGGCTTCATCAAGCGGCAAGGCGTGCTGACGCCGCGCGACGATGCGGGGGCCCGCCGGCTGCTGGAGCGCGCGGTGGCAGCGGGCAGTGCCGATGCCGCGGCCGAACTCGGGTCCATGCTGGAGCACGGGGAGGGCGGGACGGCGGACCTGGCCCGGGCGGTGCGGCTCTATGCGCAGGCCGCCGAGCAGGGCTCGCCCGAGGGGGCGCACAATCTCGGCATCCTGTACGAGACCGGGCGCGGCGTGCCCGCCGACGCGGGCCGGGCGCGGGCGCTCTATGCCGCGGCGGCTGAGGGCGGCATCGCGCTCGCCCGCTTCAACCTGGGGGTGATGTCGGCCGCCGGCACGGGCGGGCCGCGCGATCCGGCGGCCGCGCGCCGATGGTACGCGGCCGCGGCGGAACAAGGGGTGGCGGCGGCGAAGAGCAACCTCGCCCTCATGCTGCTGCGGGGGGAGGGGGGAAGCGTCGACGCGCAGGGAGGCGTCGCGCTGCTGCGCGAGGCGGTGGCGGCGGGTGAGGCCGCCGCCAAGGCCAACTATGCCAATCTTCTCCTGCACGGCCGCTTCGTGCCGCGCGACGAGGTTGCGGCGGTGCCGCTCCTCGAGGATGCGGCGCGGGCGGGCGTGGTCTTCGGCAAATACCTGCTCGGCCTCGCCCTGGCCGATGGACGCGGGGTGTCGGCGAACGAGGAGCGCGGCCTCGCCCTGATGCGGGAAGCCGCCGGCGAGGGCCAGCCGGACGCGCAGTATCGCCTGGCGCTCTGGGCGGCGGCGGGGCGCTTCGGCGAGCGCGACGATCCGGTCGCGGTCGCCTGGCTGAGGAAGGCGGCGGCGCAGGGTTTCGGACCGGCCCTGCTGATGCTGGGCTATCACCTGGAGAACGGGCTCGGCCTCGCCCCCGACCCGGCACAGGCGGCGGTCGCCTATCGTGCGGCGGCGGAGCAGGGCATCACCAATGGCGCCTATGCGCTGGCGGCGCTCTACGACCGGGGCCTCGGCGTGGCCCAGGATCCGGCCGAGGCGGCGCGCTGGTATGCCCGCGCGGCGGAGCAGGGGCACCCGCAGGCCATGTTCAACCTCGCCGATCTCTTCCGCCAGGGCCAGGGCGTGCCCAAGGACCTGGCCGAGGCGCACGCGCTCTGGCGACTGGCCGCCGAGCGCGGCGTGCGCGAGGCGGTCGGCAATCTCGGCCTGCTCGAACGGCAGATGACGCCGGCCGACCGCGAGCGGGCCGCGGTGCTGTATCTGCGGCGCCGGGGCGGCTGACCTTCAGAAGGCGCTGTTGGCGGGCCTGCCCAGGGTGAGGTCGCGATCGGCCCGCGGTTCGCGAAGTGCCAGGTCGACCGGTTTCGTCTCGGCGATCTCCTTGCCGCCGGTCTCGACCTGCAGGTCGCGGAACTTCCGCGCCTGCGGCAGCACGCTGCCTTCCAGGCTGGCGATGAAGGCGTTGTAGTTCTTCACCGAGGTTTCGAGCGAGCCGCCGAGCTTGGCGATGGTGTCGCCCAGGGTGATCAGGCGGCGGTAGAGCTCCTTGCCGAGGTCCGCCACGGCGGCGGCGTTCTGTTCCACCGCCTGCTGGCGCCAGCCGAGCGCCACCGACTTCGCCAGCGCCACCAGCGTGGTCGGCGTGACGATGATGACCTTGCCCTTGATCGCATCGGCGAAGAGCTCGGGGTCGCGTTCCATCGCTGCGGCGAAGAAGTTGTCGCCGGGCACGAACATGGCGACGAAATCGGTGCCCGGCGCCTGCCGGTCCCAGTAGGCCTTGCCCGACAGCAGCTTCGCCTGTGTCCGCAGTTCCTGGGCATGCTTCCTGAGCAGGAGTTCGCGCGCGGCCTCGTCCGCCGCCTCGATCGAATCGAGATAGGCCGACATCGAGGCCTTGGCGTCGACCACGATCTGCCGTCCGCCGGGAAGCCGGATCACGGCATCGGGGCGCAGCCGGTCCTCGTCGCGCTCGAAGGAGGATTCCGTGCGGAAGTCGACGCGGTCGGCCATGCCGGCGAGTTCCATGACGTTGCGCAGCTGCTGCTCGCCCCAGCGCCCCCTGGTCTTCGGCGCGGCGCGCAGCGCGCTCGACAGCTTCTGCGCCTCGCTCCGGACCGCATCCTGGGCCAGCGCCAGCTGGGTGATCTGGCCGGTCAGGCCGCCATAGGCTTCCGCCCGCGCCTTCTCCACTTCGCCCAGGCGCTCCTCGTAGCGTTTCAGCGTATCGCTGACCGGCCGCAGCAGGGCGTCCATGGCGGCGCGCTTGCCGTCGGACTCGCTCAGGAGCGCGGCCTTCTGGGTCTCGAACAGTTCGCGGGCGGAGTGAAGGAAGTTCTGGCTGTTCTGCCGCAGCGCCGCATCCGCCACCGCCGACAGCCGCGACTCGATCTCCGCATGCAGTGCCTCGAGACCCTGTACCCGGGCGGCATGGGCGCGGGTTTCGGCATCCAGGGTCGCTTCCGCCACGGCCGCGCGTTCACGGGCCGCGCTCGTCTTGCGGCCGGCGAGAATGGCGGTGATCAGCACGCCGAGAACGAGGCCGGCGGCGGCGGCGCCGGCGAGCGGCAGGTAGGGGAGAATCGGCTGCAGATCCATGCGGGCAGTCTAGCAGAGTAGGTGCTAGCCTCGCCCGAAACGGGAGGGCGCGGCGGATGGACTTCAAGCATCATCAGCTTCAGATCAACGGCATCTCCATGCATGCGGTGGAGGCGGGCGAGGGGCCGCTCGTCCTGCTCGCCCACGGCTGGCCGGAGAGCTGGTACTCCTGGCGCCACCAGCTGAAGGCGCTGGCCGAGGCGGGTTTCCGGGCGGTCGCCCCCGACATGCGCGGCTATGGCCTGACCACGGCACCGGAAAGGGTCGAGGAGTACAGCATGCTGCACCATGCCGGCGACATGGTGGCGCTGGCGAAGCACTTCGGTGCCGAGAAGTGCGCGATCATCGGCCACGACTGGGGGGCGCCGGCGGCCTGGAACACGGCGTTGCTGCGTCCCGACCTGTTCGCGGCGGTGGCCGGGCTATCGGTTCCCTACAGTCCGCGCGGCGGCGTCAGCCTGACCGACCTCCTGAGGAAGAGCGGGCTGGAGCAGTTCTACATCATGTATTTCCAGACCCCGGGCGTGGCCGAGGCCGAGTTCGAGCGCGACCCGAAGGCGATGCTGCGGCGCACGCTCTACTCGGGCTCCGGCAGCCCCCCGGAAAGCTTCCAGTGGGTGGCGATGGTGCCTAAGGGCGGGGGCTTCCTCGACACCACGATCGAGCCGGAAGTGCTGCCGGACTGGCTGACCGAGGCCGATCTCGACTTCTACGCGGGCGAGTTCAAGCGTACCGGCTATCGCGGCGGACTGTCCTGGTACCGTGCCATCCACCAGAGCTGGAGCCTGCTCGCCGCCTGGGACGGGGTGCCGATCCGCCAGCCGTCCTTCTTCATCGCCGGTACCCGCGACGGCGTGATCCGCGGACCGGCCGGCAAGGCGGCGCTGGAGAAGCTGGAGCAGAACCTGCCCGGCCTCCGCGGCAAGCTCCTGATCGAAGGGGCGGGGCACTGGATCCAGCAGGAGCGGCCCGAGGAGGTGAACAAGGCCCTCATCGGCTTCCTGAAGGGCGTCGATCTCGGCTAACGTCTGCGAATTCTAGGGAGAGGGAAAACGACCATGAAGATGAAAGCCGCGGTGATGCGTCAGGCGAAGCAGCCGCTCGCCGTCGAAGAGGTGGAGATCGACAAGCCCGGCCGGCGCGAGGTGCTGATCAGGACGTCCTTCGCCGGCGTCTGCCATTCGGACCTGCATTTCGTCGAGGGCCTGTATCCGCATCCCTGCCCCTGCATCCTGGGGCACGAATCGGCGGGTATCGTGGAAGAGGTCGGCGAGGACGTGACCTATGTGAAGAAGGGCGATCACGTCATCACCTGTCTCTCCACCTTCTGCGGCGAATGCGAGCACTGCCTGACCGGGCATATGTCGCTCTGCATCAGCCCGAGCACGAAGCGCGATCCGAAGGGGCCACAGCGGCTTCGCGTCGACGGCGGACCGGTGCATCAGTTCATCAACCTGTCCTCCTATGCGGAGTACATGCTGATCCACGAGCATTCGCTGGTGAAGGTCAGGCCGGACATGCCGCTCGACCGCGCCGCGCTGATCGGCTGCGGCGTGATGACCGGCGTGGGAGCGGTGTTCAACACGGCGAAGGTCAGGCCCGGCGAGACGGTGGCGGTCATCGGCCTGGGCGGGATCGGCCTGGCGGCGGTCAACGGGGCGGCGATCGCCGGGGCGGGCCGCATCATCGCCATCGATCGGGTCGGCTCGAAGCTCAACCTCGCCAAGGAATTCGGCGCCACCGACGTGATCGACGCCTCGGCGGGCGATCCCGTCGCCCAGGTGAAGGAACTGACCGGCGGCGGCGTGCAGTATTCCTTCGAATGCGTCGGCCTGAAGCAGACGGCGGAGGACAGCTTCCGCATGCTCGCCCGCGGCGGCACCGCCACCATCATCGGCATGATCCCGGTGGGGACGAAGATCGAGCTGCACGGGCCGGACTTCCTGCCCGAGCGCAAGATCCAGGGCTCGGCCATGGGCTCGAACCGCTTCCGCATCGACATGCCGCGCCTGGTCGACTTCTACCTGAAGGGCGACCTGAAGCTGGACCAGCTGATCTCCGGCCGGCTCGGCCTGTCCCAGATCAACGAAGCCTTCAAGCAGATGAAGACGGGCGAGGTGGCGCGGAACGTCATCGCCTTCTGATGATCGGCGGCGCCGCCGAAAAAGGCAGCGGCGGCGCCGGATTGCCTATGAATTGCCTTCTCCCTCGGCATGAGGGGGGCGCGTTGCGCCGGATGAGGGGACGCGGCTCCGGTGAATCGCCGTCCAGGGTGCCCCTCAGCCGCCCTTCGGACACCTTCTCCCCCAGGGACAGGGAAAATGGCATCGGCTTTGCGAGGACGGGATTTTAGTCCCTCGCTCAAGGGTGATGTCATGGAAATCGGCGTGTTCATTCCGATCGGCAACAACGGCTGGCTGATCTCGGCCACCTCGCCGCAGTACAAGCCGTCCTTCGAGCTGAACAAGACCATCGTGCAGAAGGCGGAGGGCTATGGCCTCGACTTCGCGCTGTCGATGATCAAGCTGCGCGGGTTCGGCGGGAAAACCGAGTTCTGGGACCACAATCTCGAATCCTTCACGCTGATGTCGGGTCTCGCCGCCGTGACGTCGAAGATCAAGCTCTTCGCCACCGCCGCCACGCTCGCCATGCCGCCCGCCATCGTCGCCCGCATGGCCTCGACCATCGATTCGATCTCCAACGGGCGCTTCGGCCTCAACGTGATCACCGGCTGGCAGAAGCCCGAGTACTCCCAGATGGGCCTCTGGCCCGGCGACGCGTATTTCGCCCGCCGCTACGACTACCTCGCCGAGTATGTCCAGGTTCTGCGCGACCTGTGGGAGACGGGCGCGTCCAACCTGAAGGGCGAGTTCTTCACCATGGACGACTGCAAGCTCAGCCCCCGGCCCAAGGCCGGCATGAAGATCATCTGCGCCGGGCAGTCGGGCGCGGGGCTGGAATTCACGGCGAAGTATGCGGACTACAATTTCTGCCTGGGCAAGGGGGTGAACACGCCGACGGCCTATTCACCCGTGATCGACCGGCTCAAGATCGAGACGGCAAAGACGGGGCGCGACGTCTCCTGCTTCGTCCTCCTGATGATCATCGCCGACGAGACCGACGAAGCGGCGCGGGCGAAGTGGGACCTCTACAAGGCCGGCGCCGACGAGGACGCCCTGAAATGGCTGAAGGACCAGGCGGCGGCCGATACGCATTCGGGCGCCGACACCAACGTGCGCCAGATCGTCGATCCGACCTCCATCGTCAACATCAACATGGGCACACTGGTGGGCTCCTACGCCTCGGTGGCGCGCATGCTGGACGAGATCGCCGCAGTGCCGGGAACCGGCGGCGTGCTGCTCACCTTCGACGACTTCGTGAAGGGCATGGACGATTTCGGCCAGCGCATCCAGCCGCTGATGGTGTCCCGTCGAGGCGTGGATTCTCTCGTCAAGGCTGCCTGATCGCATGCATTTCGAGATCCACGGCCGCGCCGATCCGGGGGCGGAGGCGATCGTACTGTCTTCCGGCCTCGGTGGGGCCGCGGGTTTCTGGGCGCCGCAGATGGCGGCGCTGACCCCGCACTTCAAGGTCGTGCTGTACGACCATCGCGGGACGGGAAAGAACGGCGGGACGCTGCCCGAGGGCTATGGCATCGGGCACATGGCCGATGACGTGGCCGAGATTCTGGACGAGGCCGGTATCGAGTGTGCCCATCTGATGGGGCATGCGCTGGGAGGTCTGGTCGGGCTCGAACTCGCGCTTAGGGCACCGTCGCGGGTGGCCAAGCTGGTGCTGGTGAACGCCTGGGCGGCCCCCAACGCACATAGCGGTCGCTGCTTCGACGCTCGCCGTGACCTGCTCCGCAACACCGGGGTCGAGGCCTATGTCCGGGCGCAGCCGATCTTCCTCTATCCCGGAGCGTGGATCCTCGCCAACGCCGAACGCGTCGCAGCGGAGGAAGCGCACGGTGTCGCGCACTTCCAGGGCGTCGACACCATCCTCAAGCGGATCGGCGCGCTGCTCGCCTTCGATGTCGCCGACCGCCTGAAGGAGATCGCCGCGCCGTCGCTGGTGCTGGCGACGAAGGACGACGTGCTGGTGCCCTATACCTGTTCGCAGAGGCTCGCCGCGGGCCTGCCGAACGCCACGCTGAAGCTGCTCGACTTCGGCGGGCATGGCGTGACGGTCACGGAGCCGGGAGGCTTCAACGCGGCGATGCTCGATTTCCTGCTTCAGCCTGCCGCGAGGAGCTGAACGCCCCGGTCGCGTTCGAAGAGGTAGAGCAGGATCCGGAGCGCCTCGCCGCGGGGCGAGGCGAGCCTCGGGTCGCGCTCGACGATGAGACGCGCGTCGTCACGGGCGATCGAGAGCAGGTCGGTATCGGTCTCCAGATCGGCGATCCTGAACGCGGGAAGGCCGCTCTGCCGGGTGCCGAGCAGATCGCCGGCGCCGCGCAGCCGCAAGTCTTCCTCGGCGATGCGGAAACCGTCATCCGTATCGCGCATCAGGCGAAGCCGCGCCTCGGCCGTGGCGCCGAGCGGTCCGCGATAGAGCAGGAGGCAGGTTCCGCCCTGCCCGCCCCGGCCGATACGGCCGCGCAGCTGGTGGAGCTGCGCGAGGCCGAAACGCTCGGCCTGTTCGACAACCATCACGGTCGCCGCCGGCACGTCGACACCCACCTCGATCACCGTGGTCGCCACCAGGATCGGCGTGCTGCCGTCAGCGAAGGACTGCATGGCGAGGTCCTTCTGGTCCGCCTTCAGCGCGCCGTGGACGAGGCCCACCTTGGCGCCGAACCGGTCCCGCAGAAAGGCGAAGCGTTCCTCGACCGCGGCGAGATCGACCTTCTCGGACTCGCTGACCAGTGGACAGACCCAGTAGACGCGGTCTCCCGCGGCGATGCGCCGGCCGACGCCGGCCACGACTTCCTCGAGCCGGTCGAGGCCGACGAGGCGGGTGTCGACCGCCTTTCGCCCAGCCGGCTTCTCGTCGAGGCGCGAAACCTCCATGTCGCCGTGCAGCGCCAAGGTGAGCGTGCGCGGGATCGGCGTCGCCGTCATGGCGAGGATGTCGACACCGCCGCCCTTCCGGCCGAGCGCCGCGCGCTGCTCCACCCCGAAGCGGTGCTGCTCGTCGACGACCGCGAGCGCCAGATCGCGGAACTCGACTTCGGGCTGCAGCAGCGCATGCGTGCCGACCAGGATATCGATCTCTCCCGCTGCCAGCGCCGCGAGAAGGCCCGCGCGCGGCTTGCCCTTGTCCCGGCCGGTGAGGAGCGCGAGACGGATGCCGGCGGCGGCCGCTAGCGGTTCCAGCGTCGCGAGGTGCTGGCGGGCGAGAATTTCCGTGGGGGCCAGAAAGGCTCCCTGGCGGCCCGCTTCGACCGCGATCAGGAGCGTGAGGAAGGCGACCACGGTCTTGCCCGCGCCGACGTCGCCCTGCAGCAGGCGCTGCATGCGGCGGGGCGCGGCGAGATCGCTCTCGATCTCGGCCAGCGCCCGCTTCTGGGCGCCGGTCAGCGCATAGGGGAGTGCCGCCAGAGCCTTCTCGCGCAGGACGCCGGTTCCGGCGAGCGGGACGCCGCGCCGTTCGCCCTGGGCGCGGACCAGGAGCAGGGCCAGCTGGTGGGCGAGCACCTCGTCATAGGCGAGGCGCCGGCGGGCCGGGGCCTCGGGCTCCAGATCGCCGGCGCCGGCGGGATGGTGCAGGCTTTCGAGTGCCGGTCGCCAGCCGGGCCAGCCCTCGCGCGCCATCAGCGGGGCGTCGTTCCATTCGGGTAGTTCGGGGGCCTTGGCGAGCGCGGCCAGGGCTATCTTGCCCAGCGTCTTCGGCGCGAGACCCGCGGTCAGCGGATAGACCGGTTCGACCGCCGGTATGTCGCCCGCCTTGTCCGGCGGCACGACATGGTCGGGATGCGCCATCTGCGCATCCTGTCCGAAATGCTCGACCTTGCCGGAGACGATGCGCGTCGCGCCCACGGGAAGCAGGCGGCGCAGATAGTCCTCGCGTGCGTGGAAAAAGACCAGGGTGATCGTGCCGGTGTCGTCTGCGCAGACGACCCGGTAGGGCCGGCTGGGGCCGCGGGACGGCTGGTGGTCCTCCACCCGCAGCGTCAGCGTGGCGACCAGTCCGGAGACGGCGTCGGACACTTTCGGCCGTGGACGGCGGTCGACCAGGCCCGTCGGCCGATGCCAGAGGAGATCGCCCACGCGCTCGCAGCCGAGCTTGGCCAAAAGCTTCGACACCTGTGGACCGACGCCGGGCAGCGTGGTCGCGGGGGCGAAGAGGGGGAAGAGAATCTCAGGGCGCATGCCGGCGCGACGCTGCCCCAAGGCCGCGCGCGGGGCAATCCCGGCCGGAGTCGAAGCCGCTAGAGCGTCAGGACGGGTGGTGGTCGGGCCGGTGCGGCGCCCTGCGGACCGGGGTGACGGTCGGGGATGCGAGCCACCAGCCGCTCGCGTTCCCAGATCTCCATGATGCGGACCAGACCGCCGGCGCGCGTCGCCACCTCGACCGCCATGGCGTCGTCGATCGCCCGCAGGATGGCGAGACCTTCCGGCCCGTCGGAATAGACATGATAGGTGCGCATCGGCCACCCAACGCCGCCCGAGGAGGAAGGTTCCCCCGACCGGCTCGAATACGGGTTCAGTGCTTGGCGCGGAGTGTCTCGGTCTGCTTCTCGCGCACGATGGCCGCGATGCGCCGCCAGACGGCGGCCCCCTCCTCGTCGCCGCAGTCCATCATGGCCCTGGCCAAGGCGATCGACGTGTCTGCCGCCTTGTCCCCGTTCTGTTCGATCATGAACAGGGCGCGCCGATTCATCTCCTCGTCGGAAAGTCGATAGGCCATAAGACTTTGGAACCCGGTGGCAAAGAAAAACGCCCCGGCGCTCGCCGGACCGTGATTGCTTGAACGCGGGGTTAACCCGACGGTTCCCCGGGCGCCGGCGGGAGGGTAGGGCCCGACTCGGGCAAAAGAACCGGCCCGGCGCCGGCCGCGATCATTTCGGCGTGAGAGGGAAGGAGAACGTCCGCTGCGCGGACCTCTGGCGCAGGAAAGCGATGGTGTCCCCGGCGGGATTCGAACCCACGACCTCGCGCTTAGGAGGCGCGCGCTCTATCCAGCTGAGCTACGAGGACGGCCATGCGCGGCGGACTATAGCGGCGAATGTCGTGAAAGCCACTCCTGCCGGCGCGCCGCGCACCCGCCCCCGGCGGTTCACGGGACAGGCGGCGGCAGGAGCAGGTCGATGGGCTGCGGATCGGGCGTGATCCGTGCCGGGGCGCGGGCCGCGGCGTCCCCGTCGACCTGGATCGGCGCACCCGCGGGGCTTTCGACCTCCACCGTGCGGGCGGCCCTGATCTCGACCCCCCTCGCCCGGGGCAGCCGGTCGGCGAGCAGGGCGGCCCCGTAGCGAGCGACGGCGAGCACGCCCGAGGCTTCGAACAGAACGACCTGGAAGCCCGGCCGCCAGAGGTCGCCCTCCGGCGCGCAGGTATAGGGCCCCGCATAGCGGCGGCCGTTCAGGACCAGAACCGAGGCGGCGGCGAGCGGCTCGCCGTCGATACGGAGCGACAGGACCGGAAAGGGATAGGAGAGCATCTGGCGCAGGCTCTCGGCCATATAGGCACCCTTGCCGATCGCCCGCTTGAGGCCCGGGTTCAGCCCGTGCACCACGGCCGCATCGAAGCCGGCGCCGGCCATCAGCACGAAGCGCCGCCCGTCGAGCCGGCCGCAGAAGAGCGGGCGGGCCACGCCGCGCGCGATGGTTTCCGCCGCCGGCGTCGAGCGGGCGGGGAGGCCGATCTCGGCCGCCAGGACATTGGCGGTGCCGAGCGGGATGAGGGCGAGGGGTGGCGCGCCGGGCCCGAGCCCGTTGGCGACTTCCTGAATCGTACCGTCGCCCCCGGCGACCGCCAGCGCGTCGAAGTCGTCCTTGCGGATGCCGCCCGCGATTCGCTCCGCATCGCCGCGCCGGCCGGTGGCGCGCAACGTGACGTCGCAGCCCATCAGGGTCAGCTTGGCGATGGTCCGCTGCAGGCGCAGCCGCTTGCGCCCGCCTCCCGCGATCGGGTTGAAGATCACCGCCACCCGCCGCCGGAAGGTTCGTTCCATGGTGGCCGAGACCATAGCGGGCAATTCACGGATCGCGCGGGCGTCACGAAAACTTCACGCGAATGCAGGAAAGCCGACGCGGGGCGGCGCCTAGAGGAGGGCGACGACGGGCGGCGGGGGCCGCGTCCCGAGTCGGAACCGAAGAGCCGGCATGAACGCGCACAGCGGACCGATGCGATACCGCACGATATGGATCTCCGACATTCACCTCGGCACGCGGGGATGCAAGGCGGAGTACCTCCTCTCCTTCCTGAAGGTGACCGAGTGCGAGCACCTGTTCCTGGTCGGGGACATCGTCGACGGCTGGCGCCTGCGGCGGTCCTGGTACTGGCCGCAGGCGCATAACGACGTTGTGCAGAAACTGCTGCGCAAGGCGCGCAAGGGAACCCGGGTCACCTATATCCCGGGCAACCACGACGAGGCCTTCCGCGGCTATGTCGACAATCATTTCGGCGGCGTCCATGTCGTGTCGGAATGCGAGCACGAGCTGGCCGACGGCCGCCGCTTCCTGATCCTGCACGGCGACGAGTTCGACGGCGTGGTGCGGTATGCCCGCTGGCTCGCCTTCCTGGGCGACCACGCCTATACGGCGGCGCTCGTGCTGAACCACTGGTTCAACGAGGTGCGGCGGCGCCTCGGCTATCCCTACTGGTCGCTGTCGGCCTATCTGAAGGAGCGGGTGAAGAACGCCGTCGAATACGTATCCAGTTTCGAATCGGCGGTCGCGGACGAGGCGCGCCGCCGCGGTGTCGACGGGGTCGTGTGCGGACACATCCACAAGGCCGAGATCCGGCAGTTCGGCGGCATCACCTATTGCAACGACGGCGACTGGGTGGAGAGCTGTACGGCACTGGTGGAGACGCTGGACGGCCGGCTGGAGATCCTGCACTGGGCCCCGGTCCATGACGGCGACGCCCGCGTGCGCCTCCCCGAGCCGGTGGCCGTCTGAATGCGCATCGTCGACGTCACCGATGCCTGGGAGCCGCAGCAGAACGGCGTCGTGCGGACCATGAAGCGGACCCGCGAGGAGGCGGCCAAGCTCGGCCACGACCTGTGGTTCGTGACGCCGCAGGACTTCGTGTCCTTCCCCTGTCCGACCTATCCGGAGATCAGGCTGTCGCTGGCGAGTTCCCGGGGCATCGGAAAGCGGATAGAGGCACTGAGGCCAGAGGCGCTCCACATATCGACGGAAGGGCCCCTCGGCTATGCCGCGCGGGCCTGGGCGCTGCGCGAGAAGGTGCCGTTCACGACGGCCTATCACACGCGCTTTCCCGAATACGTCCATACGCGCTTCCGCTGGCCGCTCGCCTGGTCGTACGCGATGCTGCGGCGGTTCCATACCTCGGCGGCGCGCACCATGGTGGCCACCCGGTCGCTCTACGAGGATCTGTCGGAACGCGGTTTCCGGCATCTGGTCTATTGGAGCCGCGGCGTCGATCTCGATCACTTCCGCCCGGTCGGCAGGGATGCGCTCGGCCTGAAGCGCCCGATCTTCATCAATGTCGGCCGGGTCGCACCGGAGAAGAACATCGAGGCCTTCCTCGCCCTCGACCTGCCGGGCACCAAGGTGGTGGTGGGTGACGGGCCCGCGCGGGCGGGTCTCGAGAAGCGGTTCCCGGAAGCGGTGTTCCTCGGCCGGCGGACCGACGCCGACCTGCCCGGCCTGTATGCCGCCGCCGATGTCTTCGTCTTCCCCAGCCGGACCGACACCTTCGGCCTCGTCCTGCTGGAGGCGATGGCCTGCGGCCTGCCCGTGGCGGCCTATCCCGTCATGGGCCCGAGGGATGTCGTGACCGACCCGGCGGCCGGCGCGCTGGACGAGGATCTTCGTGCCGCCTGCCTGAGGGCGCTGGCGTTGAAACCCGAAGCGGCGCGGGCGCATGCGCTGAAGTTTTCATGGGAGAACGCGGCCAGGCAGTTCCTCGCCAACCTCGTCCCCTTGCGCTGACGCTCCCTTGTAGTGCAGGCGTGCGGCGGCTACTTTCCGCCGTTCGTCGACCCGCGCGGGGAGGATTCCATGTTCAAAGGCTCCATCACGGCCCTCGTCACCCCCTTCAAGGGCGGCAAGGTCGACGAGAAGGCGTTCCAGGACCTGGTCGACTGGCAGATCAAGGAGGGCACCAGCGCGCTGGTTCCCTGCGGCACCACCGGGGAAAGCCCGACCTTGAGCCATGAGGAACACGATCGGGTGGTCGAACTCTGCATCGAAGCGGCCGCGGGGCGCGTCCCGGTGATCGCGGGCACGGGATCGAATTCGACCGAGGAGGCGATCCGCCTTACCCGCCAGGCCAAGAAGGCGGGCGCCAATGCCGCGCTGATCGTCTCGCCCTACTACAACAAGCCGACCCAGGCCGGGCTCTATGCCCATTTCGAGGCGATCGCCCGGGCCGTCGACCTGCCGATCATCGTCTACAACATTCCGCCGCGTTGCGTGATCGACATCCAGGTCGAGACCATGGCGAAACTCGCCAAGATCCCGAACATCGTGGGCGTGAAGGACGCGACCGGCGACATCACCCGGATTTCGAAGCAGCGACGCGAGTGCGGGCCCGAATTCTGCCAGCTTTCGGGCGACGATCCGCTGGCCCTGGGGCAGATGGCGCACGGCGCGGTCGGCTGCATTTCGGTCACTTCGAACGTGGCGCCTCGGCTGATGGCCGAGTTTCAGCGGGCCTGGCACGCCGGCGAGAGGGACAAGGCGCTCGCCATCCACGACCGCATGCAGCCGTTGCACGAGGCGCTGTTCGCCGAGACCAGTCCGGCGCCGATCAAGTACGCCATGAGCCTGATCGGCAAGTGCGAGGAGACCGTCCGCCTGCCGCTGGTCGGCTGTTCGGAGCCGACGCGCGAGCGGGTCAAGGACGTGATGCGGCAGGTCGGGCTGCTCAACTGAACCACTGAAACGCTGGAACCATGGCTGAGCCCGAACGGCGGGTTGCGGCGGACAACCGCCGCGCCCGCCACGACTATTTCATCGACGAGCACTTCGAAGCGGGCCTGATGCTGCAGGGCACCGAAGTGAAGTCCCTGCGCACGGGCAAGGCCAACCTGTCCGATTCCTATGCCGGCGAGCAGAAGGGGGAACTCTTCCTCTTCAACGCTTACATCCCGGAATACTCCGGCGGCAACCGGTTCAACCACGAGCCGCGCCGGCCGCGGAAGCTCCTGCTCCACAAGCGCGAAATCGACAAGCTGCTGGCCCAGGTGAAGCGGGGCGGGATGACGCTGATCCCGCTGTCGATATACTTCAACGAGAAGGGGCGGGCGAAGGTGGATCTGGCGCTGGCCCGCGGCAAGAAGCACCATGACAAGCGCGCCACCGAAAAGGAGCGCGACTGGAAACGCGAACAGGGCCGGCTGCTCAGGCGCGGCTGAAGTCGGGAGACTGGCGATGGCGGATGACGGCATCACCCTGATCGGCAGGCTGAAGGAAAAGCTGGTCGCGACCAAGCAGCAATGGGCGAGGGAAGGCCGTCTCCTCACCGGCCGGCCGAACGCGGAGCGCCTGCCGCCGGGCCAGCGGCTTGTGCGCGACTGGCCCGTGCTCGACCTCGGCATCCAGCCGCATGTTCCGCTCGACCTGTGGAAGCTCAGCATCGACGGCGCGGTCGAGAACCCCACCGTCTGGGACTGGAACGCCTTCCTCGACGCGCCGCAAAGCGATTTCGTCTCCGACATCCATTGCGTCACCCAGTGGTCGCGCTACGACAATCGCTGGTCGGGCGTGTCCGCGGCGACGATCCTCGACATCGTGAAGCCGAAGGCGGAGACGAAGCATGTCGTCTTCCACGGCCATGACGGCTACCAGACCAACGTGACCCTCGAGGTCTTCTCCGCCCCCGACGTGCTGGTGGCGCATTCCTGGGAGGGCGAGCCGCTCACCCGTGAGCATGGCGGTCCTGCCCGGATCGTCATCCCGCAGTTCTATTTCTGGAAATCGGCCAAGTGGGTGCGGCGGATCGAATTCCTGGCGGAAGACCGCCCCGGCTTCTGGGAAGTGCGCGGCTATCACAACGAGGGCGATCCCTGGAAGGAGGATCGCTACAGCTAGCCGCCCAGATCCGCCGCGATCCGGCCGATCACGGCGCGAAACATGGCGGGCGTCAGCACGCCCGTGTTCGTGTTGTAGCGAGAGCAGTGATAGCTGTCGTAGAGCCGGACCCCGTCCAGCTCGTGCTCGGCTCCATGCGCGAAGGGGTGCGCCGCCAGTCGGCGACCGAGCGCCCGCAGCACGGCGTCATGCGCGATGCGCCCCAGCGCCAGGACGGCACGCAGGCCCGCCCGCGCGTCCATCTCCGCCTTCAGGAAGCGGTTGCAGGTGCGGATCTCGAGCGGGGTCGGCTTGTTCTCCGGAGGCAGGCAGCGCACGGCATTGCAGATCCGCGCCTCCTTCAGCGTCAGGCCGTCGTCGGGCCGGGCCTCATAGGTGCCTTCGGCCAGCCCGTACTCGAGCAGCGTGGCGTAGAGGAGGTCACCCGCATAGTCGCCCGTGAAAGGCCGGCCGGTGCGGTTCGCGCCCTTGAGCCCCGGCGCCAGACCGACCACCAGAAGCCGCGCCGTCTCCGGCCCGAAGGACGCCACCGGCGCGTTGTGGAAGTCCGGGAAGACCTGGCGGTTGCGCAGGCGGAACGCGACCAGCCGCGGGCAGTCGGGGCAATCGCGCCCCGGCTCGCCCGCTCCGGCATGCTCGGACGTGCTCACCCGCCGCGGCGGTTGCCCGAGGTGTAGCGGGGCGGCAGCGGAGTGGTGTCGACCTCCTCCTCGCCGCCGGCATCGTTGCCATAGCCGGCTTCGGCCTGGCGGGCCATGCGCTGCTGCATCGCCTGTTCGCGGAGCGCGGGATCGCGCATGATCTTGGGCGCCAGATCCTGCAGCTCGATGAACTGGTCGGCCTGGCGGCGAAGCTCGTCGGCCACCATCGGCGGCGAGCTGCGCAGCGTGGAGACGACCGAGCAGCGCACGCCCTTCTTCTGCACGCTTTCGATCAGGCGGCGGAAGTCACCGTCGCCGGAGAACAGAACCACGTGGTCGAGATGCGCCGCCATGTCGAGCATGTCGATGGCGAGCTCGATATCCATGTTGCCCTTAAGCCGGCGGCGGCCGTTCTCGTCGAAGAACTCCTTCGTCCGCTTCGTCACCAGCGTGTAGCCGTTGTAGTCGAGCCAGTCGACCAGCGGGCGGAGGGGAGAATACTCCTGATCCTCGATGATGGCGGTATAGTAGAAAGCCCGGATCAGCCGGCCGCGGCTGGCAAACTCCTTCAGCAGCTTCTTGTAGTCGATGTCGAACTGCAGGCCGCGGGCGGCGGAATAGAGATTGGCACCATCAATGAAGAGCGCGAGGCGCTCCTGCGGATAGAACATGCTGTTCCTCTAAGGTTGGATCGGGCGACCATGTCGGGCGGCAGATGAATGACCGCGGAAATCGGAGCCCGCTAGCGCCCGCTGGCATAGGCCGGTCGGGTGCGTATGGCAAGGGGGCGGGACGCCACGGCCTTTCGCCGCGCGGGGTCCGGCTTGCGCGCCGCGAGGACGCCGGTCAGGGTTGACCCGCTCATGACCATCCTGATTGCCCTCGGCGCCAACCTGCCGTCGCCCGAATTCGGTTCGCCACGCGAGACCCTGGAAGCGGCGGCGCGGCGGCTGGCGACGCTCGGCCTCGCCGTCGAAGCGCGCTCGCGCTGGTATCGCTCGCCGGCCTGGCCGGCACCCTCCGACCAGCCCGACTATGTGAACGGCGTCATCCTGGTGGCGTCGGGGGAGGGGCCGGAGGCGTTGTTGTCGCTGCTGCAGCGGGTGGAGGAGGAATTCGGGCGGGTCAGGACGGTGCGGAACGCCGCCCGGGTACTGGACCTCGATCTCATCGCCTACAACCGGCAGGTGATTCGAACTGCGGACGATCGCCTGATCCTCCCGCATCCGCGGCTGCAGGACCGCCCGTTCGTGCTGCTGCCGCTCGCCGAGGTGGCGCCGGGCTGGACCCATCCGGCGAGCGGCCTGACCCTCGAAGCCATGCTTCGGACGCTTGACTGCAGCGCGACCGTCCCGCTGGACGCCGGTCCGCCATGACCGCAGAAGCGTTGCAATCCGCGGATTCCGGCGCTATTTACCTCCTTAACCCCGCCTTTGCCGCATAAGGAGCGCGACCGCATGGCCCGCGTCACCGTCGAAGACTGCATTCTCCAGGTTCCGAACCGCTTCGAACTCGTCCTGCTCGCCGCCCAGCGTGGCCGCCAAGTGTCTGCCGGCGCGCCGCTGACGGTCGAGCGCGACAATGACAAGAACCCGGTTGTGGCGCTGCGCGAGATCGCCGACTGCACGGTCGACCTCGACAACCTGCGCCTGGGCGTCGTCAACGGCCTGCAGAAGCGGGTCGAGGTGGACGAGCCGGAGGAAGACGACATGGCGACCCGGCTCACCGTCGCCGACGAGTGGGTGGGCACCGCCCAGGGCGAGAAGAAGGAAGTGATCGACGAGAACGACTTCGAGGATCACGAAGGCTCGGATGGGCTGGCCTGAGGCCGTTTCCTTCCCTGAACACCGCGCCTGCGCTTCGGATTTCGCGGCCGCGTCCCTCGGGGCGCGGCCGTCGGCTTGTCTGAGGCGCGCGCGATGATCCGCCAGGTCGAACTGGTCGAGCGCGTCCTCGCCTATGACGCGGATGCCGACGAGGACCTGCTCAACCGCGCCTACGTCTTCTCGCTGAAGGCGCATGGCTCGCAGATGCGTGCCTCGGGTGATCCCTATTTCTCGCACCCGCTCGAAGTCGCGGCCATCCTGACCGGCTTCAAGCTGGACACAGCTACCATCGCGACCGCGCTTCTGCACGACACGATCGAGGATACGGTCGCGACCTATGCCGAGATCGAGAAGCTGTTCGGCGCCGAGATCGCGAAGCTGGTCGACGGCGTGACCAAGCTCTCCCGCCTCGAAATCCAGTCGGAGCGGAACAAGCAGGCCGAAAACTTCCGCAAGCTGCTGCTGGCGATGTCCAACGACATCCGCGTCCTGCTGGTCAAGCTCGCCGACCGCCTGCACAACATGCGGACCCTCCACTACATCAAGGATCCCGACAAGCGGCGCCGCATCGCCATCGAGACGATGGAGATCTATGCGCCGCTGGCCGAACGCATCGGCATGCAGGAACTGAAGGACGAGCTCGAGGACATCGCCTTCGGCGAACTGCACCCTGATGCGCGCAATTCGATCCTGAGCCGGCTCGACTACCTGCAGGGCACGGACGGGAGTTTCGTCACCCGGATCGTGGACGAGCTGAAGCGCACGCTCGCCAATGCCGGGATGGAGGCCTGGGTGTCCGGCCGGCAGAAGCGCGCGGTGTCGATCTGGCGAAAGATGCAGTCGAAGGACGTCACCTTCGAGCAGCTTTCCGACATCATCGCCTTCCGCGTCGTCGTGGCCGATGTCGAGACCTGCTACAAGGCGCTCGGCGTCGTGCACGCGGCCTATCCGATGGTACCCGGCCGCTTCAAGGACTACGTCTCCACCCCGAAGCCGAACGGCTACCGCTCCATCCATACGACCGTGCTGGGGCCGGAGGGCTATCGCATCGAGGTGCAGATCCGGTCGACCGAGATGCAGGAGATCGCCGAGGTCGGCGTCGCGGCGCATTGGCGCTACAAGCAGCGGATCGCGGGGATCGAAGGCGAAGGCCAGCAGTATCGCTGGCTGCGCGAACTGCTCGAGATCCTGGAACAAGCCGAGGATCCGGAAGAGTTCCTGGAACACACCAAGCTCAACATGTTCCAGGATCAGGTCTTCTGCTTCACGCCGAAGGGTGACCTGTTCTCGCTGCCGCGCGGGGCGACGCCGGTCGATTTCGCCTATGCCGTGCATTCGGACGTGGGCGATACCTGCGTCGGCGCCAAGGTGAACGGGCGGCTGGTCCCGCTGCGCACCGAGCTCGCCAACGGCGACCAGGTGGAGATCCTGCGCTCGAAGACGCAGACACCCTCCCCGACCTGGGAGAGTTTCGTCGTCACCGGCAAGGCCCGGGCCTGCATCCGCCGCTTCATCCGCAACCAGCAGCGTGACGAGTACGAGGCACTGGGGCGCCAGATCCTGCACAAGGCCTTCAAGGAAGCGGGCGAGACCTTCCATGAGAAGGCGCTGGATGCCGCGGTGAAGGCCCTGAAGATGAAGGCGCCGGAAGACGTCTATGTGGCGCTCGGCGACGGATCGGTGACCGATCGCGCCGTCATGCACGCGATCTTCCCGGGCCGCGACGTCGACCGGTCGGCCGACGAAAAGGTCGTATCCTTGGCGCGTGCCCGCGCGCGCGCGGCGAAGGGGGATTCCGCGGTCTCCATCCGCGGCCTCATTCCGGGCATGGCGCTGCACTTCGCCGGTTGCTGCCATCCGCTGCCGGGCGACCGCATCGTCGGTATCGTCACCACGGGGCGCGGCGTCACCATCCACACCATCGACTGCGATACGCTGGAGCAGATGGTGGACCAGCCCGACCGCTGGCTCGATGTCGCCTGGGACCGCGAGGTGGAGGCGGACGGCCAGCATTTCACCGGCCGCATCCACACGGTGGTGACCAACGAGCCCGGCGCATTGTCGGCGCTCACCACGGTGATCGCGCGCTACAAGGCCAACATCAACAACCTGCGCATCACCAATCGCTCGACGGAGTTCTTCGAGATGGCGCTCGACCTCGAGGTGAAGGACGTGAAGCACCTGACCAACATCATCGCGGCGCTGCGCGCCAGCCCGATGATCTCCTCCGTAGAGCGTGCGAGGGGCTAGGCGATGAGCGGCAACCGTCTGCGCCTCGGCGTGAACATCGATCACGTGGCCACCATCCGCAACGCCCGCGGCGGGGCGCTGCCCGACCCGGTACGGGCGGCGAAGCTCTCGGCCGAAAGCGGCGCCGACGGCATCACCGCGCATCTGCGCGAGGATCGGCGCCACATTTCCGACGACGATATCCGCCGCCTGTCGGAGGAGATCGTGCTGCCGCTCAACCTCGAGATGGCCGCGACCGAGGAGATGCTCGCCATAGCGCTGCGCCACAAGCCGCACGCCTGCTGCCTGGTGCCGGAGAAGCGCGAGGAGCGGACGACAGAGGGCGGTCTCGACGTCGCCGCCCAGCACGCGCATCTGGCCCCCTATATTGCCAAGCTGAGCGATGCCGGTATCCGCGTGTCGCTTTTCATCGAGCCCTCTCGGGTCCAATTGATGGTGGCGAAGGCGCTGGGCGCACCGGTGGTGGAGCTGCACACGGGCGCCTATTGCGAGACGACGGGCGCCGAGCGGCAGCGCCACCTGGAGCGCATCCGCGAAGCGGCCCGGATCGCGGTCGAGCTCGGCATCGAGTGCCATGCCGGGCACGGATTGAGCTTCGAGTCCGTCGGCCCGATCGCGGCCATTCCGGAGATCCGGGAGCTCAACATCGGTCATTTCCTGATCGGCGAGGCGATCTTCACCGGTCTGGACCGCGCCATCGCGCGCATGCGCGCGCTGATGGACGAGGCGCGGTCGGAAGCGGGGATTGGTCCGGCGTGACGGTGCGGCGATGATCCTGGGGCTGGGCAACGACATCATCGACATCCGCCGAATCGAGCGGTCGATCGAACGCTTCGGCGAGCGCTTTCTCGACCGCATCTTCACGCCGGTCGAGCGCAGGAAGTCCGACCGCCGGGCCAACCGCGCGGCGTCCTACGCCAAGCGTTTCGCCGCCAAGGAAGCCTGTTCCAAGGCCCTCGGCACAGGGTTCCGCAGGGGCGTGTTCTGGCGCGACATGGGTGTCGTGAACCTGCCCTCGGGCAAGCCCACCCTGGCGCTGACCGGGGGCGCCCTGAAGCGCCTGCAGGAGATCACGCCGCCGGGAATGCAGGCGCAGATCGATCTTTCCATCACCGACGACGACCCGCAGGCCCAGGCGATCGTCATCATCTCGGCCGTCCCCCTGGCTCCCGCCGGCGGGCCGGCTTGACAGCCATGGTCCCGACCGGCTTCATGCGCGCACCCATGGGTGCGCCTGCGTCTCAACTCCTCTCCAAGTAAAGAATGATGGCAGCCAAGAAGGCGGATAAGGGCGGTTTCGTCGAGACGATCCGCACGGTTGTCTACGCGGTCCTGATCGCCGTCGGCATACGCAGCTTCGCGTTCGAGCCCTTCAACATCCCGTCCGCCTCGATGCAGCCGACGCTGGAGATCGGGGACTATCTCTTCGTGTCGAAGTTCTCCTACGGCTACAGCCGCTACTCGCTGCCCTTCGGGCTGCCGCTGCTGCCCGGCCGCATCCTGCAGAGCGAGCCGGAGCGGGGCGATGTGGCGGTCTTCAAGCTGCCGCGGGACAATTCCACCGACTACATAAAGCGGATCCTGGGACTGCCTGGCGACCGCATCCAGATGCGCGACGGCGTCTTCTACCTGAACGGCCAGGCGGTCCCGCGCCGGCAGATCGAGGACTACGTGCAGACCGAGAACGGGACCCAGAAGCGCGTTCGCCGGTATGTCGAGACCCTGCCGGGCGGCAGGAGCTACCATGTACTCGATCTCTACGACAGTTCCGGCGACAACACGCAGGAATTCCTGGTTCCTGCCGGCCACTATTTCGCCATGGGCGACAACCGCGACAATTCGGCCGATTCCCGTTTCCGCGGCGATCGTGACGGCGTGGGCTTTATCCCGGCGGTCAACCTGGTCGGCCGCGCTGATCTCATATTCTTCTCCCACAACGGCAGTGCGCGGATCTGGGAAATCTGGAACTGGCCCTTCGCCATCCGCTACTCCCGCCTGATCACCTTGGTCCAGTGACCGGGTCCGACCCTTACCTCGATCTCGGCCGCCGCCTCGGGCACCACTTTGCCAATCCGGCCCTTCTCCTGGAGGCGCTGACCCATCCGAGCGCGCTGGAGGGCCGTCCGGGGCGCAACTATGACCGGCTGGAGTTCCTGGGCGACCGGGTGCTCGGGATCGTCATCGCCGATGAACTGCATCGCCGCTTTCCCGAGGCCACGGCGGGGGAATTGTCGCGCCGGTTCAGCGCGTTGGTGCGGGGGGAGACGTTGGCGGCCGTCGCCCGCGCCATCGGTATCGGCCCGCTCCTGCGCTTCTCGACCGGCGAGCGTCAAGCCGGCGGCGCCGACCGGCGGGCAAATCTCGAGAATGCCTGCGAGGCGATCGTGGCCGCCCTCTACCTGGACGGCGGCCTGGATGTCGCGCGCCGCTTCGTGCTGACCCAGTGGGAACCGTTTCTCGCGCTGGAGCGGGCGGCCGCAAAGGATCCGAAGAACGCGCTGCAGGAATGGGCCCATGTTGCCGGGCGGGGCCAGCCGCGCTATCGCGTGGAGGCGCGATCCGGGCCCGACCACAATCCGCGCTTCGTCGTCGCGGTCGAGGTCGACGGCCTGCCTGCGGTGACCGGCGAGGGGCCGTCGAAGCGGGTGGCGGAACAGGCCGCCGCCGTGGCGCTTCTGGCGCTGCATGCGGCGAGGGAGACCGGGACATGACCACACGCTGCGGCTATGTCGCCATCGTCGGTCCGCCCAATGCGGGCAAGTCGACCCTGCTGAACATGATGGTGGGTTCGAAAGTTGCGATCGTGACCCCCAAGGTGCAGACCACTCGAACGCGCATCCTCGGCATCGCGATGGAAGGCGACACGCAGATCGTCTTCGTCGACACGCCCGGGATCTTCGCGCCCAAGCGGCGGCTCGACCGGGCCATGGTGCGTGCCGCCTGGACCGGGGCGCAGGATGCCGATCGGGTCATCCTGCTGATCGACAGCCAGAAGGGCCTTGATGCGGAAGCGGAAGCGGTCGTCGCCGGCCTCAAGGCGGCCAATCGTTCCGCCTCGCTCGCGCTCAACAAGATCGACGCGATCGACAAGCCGAAGCTGCTCGACCTGGCGACCCGCTTCAGCGAGGCCTATCCCTTCGAGGCGATCTACATGATCTCCGCCTTGTCGGGCTCCGGCGTCGAGGATCTCAAGAAGAAGCTCGCCGATCAGATGCCGGAGGGGCCCTGGCTCTATCCCGCGGACCAGGCGGCGGACATGTCGGAGCGCCTGCTGGCAGCGGAAATCACCCGTGAGCAGGTGTTTCTCAAGCTGCACCAGGAACTGCCCTATGCGGCGACGGTAGAGACCGAAGGCTGGACGGAGGGAAAGAAAGGCGACGTCAGGATCGAACAGACGATCTACATCACCCGCGACAACCACAAGGCCATCGTGCTGGGGAAGGGGGGGCGGACGGTGAAGGCGATCGGTGCCGCCGCGCGGGCGGAGATGGAAAAGGTGTTGGATCGGCGCGTGCACCTCTTCCTGTTCGTCAAGGTGCGGGAGCACTGGCAGGACGATCCCGAACGCTACCAGGCCATGGGGCTGGAGTTCGAGAAGTAGCAGGCGGTTTTGACTCGACAGGCGAGTGCGCCTTCTTTACGTTATCGAACGTTCGTTCAAATGAAGAAACCGAGGGACGGAAATGCCCCGCTACGACCGCGTCATCCGCAACGGCATGATCATTGATGGCACGCGGGTGCCGCGGTTCCGCGGCGATATCGCCATCAAGGGCGGGTTGATCGCCGAGATCGGGCACATCGACCCGTCCGAGGCGGCGGAAGTGATCGACGCCACCGGCCTGATCGTGGCGCCGGGCTTCGTCGACCTGCATACCCATTACGATGCCCAGCTGTTCTGGGACCCCTATTGCACGCTCTCCTCCTGGCACGGCATCACCTCGGTGGTGATCGGCAACTGCGGCTTCGGCTTCGCTCCGGTGAAGCCCGAGATGCGCGAACGCTCGATGCTTTCGATGACCCGGGTGGAGGCCATTCCGCTCGCCTCGATGAAGGCGGGCATGCCCTGGGACTGGGTCACCTTCCCGGAATTCCTGGACAGCGTCGATCGCGCGCCGAAGGCGGTGAACATCCTTCCCTATGTGCCGATCGGTCCGCTCCTGATCTGGGTGCTGGGCTTCGAGGACGCGAAGGCCGGGCGCAAGCCCACCGATGCCGAGCACAAGGAGATCTGCCGCCTGCTTAACGAGGCGATGGATGCCGGCGGTTGCGGCTGGTCGGCCCAGCGCATGCTGCCCACCGGTCCGGCCGCGGTGCAGCGCGATTTCGACGGCACGCCGATGGCGACCGACGTCATGCATGACGATACCTGCCGCGAGCTCGCCAAGGTACTGCGCCGGCGTAACCAGGGCTTCATGCAGATGCTGCTGATCTCGGGCGACAACGCCCGCGACCAGGCTTTCTATGAAGAAATGTCGGAGCTGAGCGGCCGGCCGATGATCATGAACGTGGTCCAGGCTTTCGATCACCGCCCCGAGATTCACCGGCGGGTACTGGCGTGGCTCAGGAGCTGTCGCGAGAAGGGCATCCGGGTCGTCGGACAGGGCCTCACCACCGATGCCGGCTTCGCCTTCACCTTCGAGGACTGGAACCTGTTCGACGACGCCCAGGCCTGGTGCGAGGCGACGACGGGTACCCTGGAGGAAAAGAAGCGCAAGCTCGGCGATCCGGCCCGCCGGCAGGCGTTGAAGGACCTGATGCCGAAAACGGCGACCGGCCCGCTGCCCGAGATCGTCATCACCGGCCCGCAGCTCGAGAAGAACAAGCAGTGGCTCGACCACACGCTCGCCCTCGCCGGCCAGAAGATGGGCAAGCATCCCGTCGACGTCATGCTCGACATGGCGGTCGAAGAGGATCTGAAGACCGAGTTCTTCGCCGCCCCGCCGAACGGCAAGATCGAACATCTGCGCGAGATCGTGGCCGATCCCTACATCCTGTTCGGCGTGTCGGACGGCGGCGCGCATACGAAGTTCCTGACCGCCGGCCGCTATCCGACGGAGACCATCTGCAAGGTGGTGCGCGAGCACGGGATGATCAGCCTGGAAGAGGCGCACTGGCGGCTCGCCGCACTGCCGGCGCAGTTCGCCGGTTTCGAGGATCGCGGCGTGCTGAAGAAGGGCGCCCCGGCCGATATCGTCGTCTACGACTACGACAGGCTGGAAGTGCTGGCGCCGGAAATCGTGCACGACCTGCCGGGCGGGGAATGGCGACGCATCCAGCGGGCCAAGGGCTATCGCTACATCCTGGTGAACGGCGAGGTCACCATCCGCGACGACAAGCAGACCGAGACCTATTCGGGCGAACTGCTGCGCCACGGCGTCGGCCGCCGGGCCAGCCAGGCGATGGCGGCCGAGTAGACGCCGGTCCGACATTGGGGTTGAGTGCGCCCCTCATCTGACGGGGCGCACTCCATGCACATCGGATTGATCGGCGGCATCGGTCCCGCGGCGACGGATCTCTACTATCGCGCCCTGATCGACCGGCATGCCGCGGGCGGCACGATGCCGGAGGTCACCATCGTTCATGCCGATGTGAAGACGATGTCGGCCAACCTCGTCGCCGGCAGGACGAGGGAGCAGGCCGAGATCTTCGCCCGCCTCGTCGGCCGGCTGAAAGCGGCGGGAGCGGAAGCCGCCGCCGTCACCTCGATGGGCGGGCATTTCTGCATCGATGAGCTGGAGCCGATCGCGCCCTTGCCGATGCTGCACGGTCCGGCCGCGGTGGCGGCGGCGATCCGGCGGAAGGGCATCAAGGCGATCGGCATCCTCGGCACGAGGCTGGTGATGTCGACCGGCCTCTACGGCCATATCACCTCGGCCCGGACCATGGTCCCGCAGGGGCCGCTGCTGGACCAGGTGCACGACACCTACGTCGCCATGGCCGGCATCGGCCGCATCACCGAGGAGCAGAAGAGCTTCTTCCACGAGATGGGCGCCAAGCTCTGCCGCGAGCAGGGCGCCGACGCCGTCCTCCTCGGCGGCACGGACCTGTTTCTCGCCTTTCAGGGCCACGACCCGGACTATCCGGTGCTCGATGCCGCCGATATCCATGCCGAGGCGATCTATCGTGCGTCCATCGGCGCGTGACGGGCATCGGTGCGGTGCCGATTGCTGTGCTATCTTGCGGTTTCCCAGCATCGGAGCGGTCACGGCGTGGTAACGGCGAAGGTGAGGCGGGCGGCGGGCAAGCCGTCGGCGGCGGTCGAATCGGAATCCGGCGGTCTGGGGCGTGAAGTTCTGCTCAAGGCGGCGCTCGATACTTTCGTGCAGAAGGGCTTCCACGGCACATCGATGCGCGACATCGCCGCGCGCGCGGGAGCCAGCATCTCGGCGACCTACTACTATTACCCCTCGAAGGCCGATCTGCTGAAGACGATCATGCGCGGGGTGACGGAGGACCTCATCGCCATGATGGAGGCCGCGCGCGACGCCGCAGGTCCCCGGCCCGAGGACCGCTTCGCGGCGATCGTGCGCGCCCATGTGCGCCTCCACACCGAGCGCCAGCCCGAGGCCTTCATCGGCAATTCCGAACTTCGCAGTCTCGATCCCGGCGATCGGGCCGAGATGGTGGCGCTGCGCGACCGCGCCGGGGGTGTGTTGAAGGACGTGCTGGCGGAAGGGTTGCGGATCGGCACCTTCACCTGTCCCTATCCTGGAGAGGCCGCGCTCGCCATCCTCACCATGTGCACGGCGGTGGCGTCCTGGTTTCGCCCCGGGGGGCGGTCCACTCCCGCCGAAGTGGCCGACCGCTATGCCGGTCTCGCCCTCGCCATGGTGGGCTTCGTACCGCGCGGCTGAGCCCGGGGGGCGATCCCACCGGCGATCAGCCCCACCGCCTCGTCCACCACGGGGCCGAGCGGTGTCCGGGTGTCGATGACGCCATAGCGCTGGCCCAGGAACACGGCCATGCCCATGAGGGCCCAGGCCCGCACTTCCGGATCGCCCGGCGCGACCTCGCCCTTTCGCGCGGCCGCGACCAGGGCCTTGCGATAGGAGCGGGCGAAGTCGGTGTAGTACTGGCGATAGATCGCCGGATCGACGAATTGCGATTCCTCGACCAGCCGATAGATCGCGGGCATCCGTCTCGCGAACTGCAGATAGGCGAGCAGGCCCCGGCGCTCCGCATCGATCCGGTCGGACGCTCCCTCGATCGCCTCGGTCAGCTGGCGGCGGAGCATGCGGCCCATGTCGCCCACCAGCTCGCGCATCACCTCTTCCTTGCTGCGGAAGTAGAGATAGAAGGTGCCCTGGCCCACCCCCGCTTCGGCGGTGATGGCGCTGATCGACGCCTCGCTGAATCCCTTGGCGCCGATCTCGCGCCGCGCGGCGTCCAGTATCTTGCGGCGGGTCGCTTCGCCGCGGCCGGTCTTCGGCGGTGGCAGGGGGCGCTCTGAATCCATCTTGAAACCTGAATCAGGTGTCAGATAAGAACGCCCCAAACCCGCGGCGTTGTCAACACAGGCCAGCATTCAAGCGGCATCTTGACGACGGGAGGCATGCGGGATAGCGTCGCCTGAAACCTGAATCACCTGTCAGGTTTGGGTGGCGCAGCAGCCGGAACGGGGGGCAGCATGACGATCCATACGACGTCGGGCGCGACGCCACCGTCCTCTCCGCCGCCAGGCCAGCAACATGAAGGGAGAGAAAGCATGCCGCGCCTGTTCAGCGCCCTCGGCGCCGCGGTGCTCGCCGGCGCCTTCGCCGCAGCACCCGCCGTCGCCCAGGATATCAAGATCGCGCTCCTCGCCGGAAAGACCGGCGCGCTCGAAGCTTATGCCAAGCAGACCGAGGCCGGCTTCATGATGGGGCTGGAGTACCTGACGCAGGGATCGATGACCCTGAACGGCCGCAAGATCAAGGTCATCGTCAAGGACGACCAGATCAAGCCGGACCTGGCGAAGTCCCTCCTGGAACAGGCCTATGGCGACGACAATGTCGACATCGCCGTCGGCACCACGTCGTCCGCCGCCGCGCTCGCGATGCTGCCGGTGGCCGAGGAGTACAAGAAGATCCTGATCGTCGAGCCGGCGGTGGCCGATGCCATAACCGGCGAGAAATGGAACCGCTACGTGTTCCGGACCGGACGCAACTCCACCCAGGATGCCTATGCCGGCGCAGCCGCAGTCCCGGCGACGGGCGAGGTGCATATCGCCACGCTGGCCCAGGATTACGCCTTCGGCCGCGACGGCGTCGCCGCCATGAAGGCGGCGCTCGCCGCGCTGCGTCCCAACGCGAAGATCGCCTTCGAGGAATACGCGCCCCAGGCGGCGACCGACTTCACCGCATCGGCCCAGCGCCTGTTCGACGCGCTGAAGGACAAGCAGGGCAAGAAGATCATCGCGATCATCTGGGCCGGCGCGCATCCCTTCGCCAAGATCGCCGACCTGAAGCCGGAACGCTTCGGTATCGAACTGGCGCCGGGCGGCAACATCCTGCCGGCCATGAAGCCCTATCGCAGCGTCCCCGGCATGGAAGGTGCCGTCTACTACTATTACGACTTCCCCAAGAACGCGATGAACGAGTGGCTGGTGAAGGAGCACATGGCCCGCTTCAACAGCCCGCCGGATTTCTTCACGGCAGGCGGCTTCGCGGCGGCCTCCGCCGTCCACACCGCGATCGACAAGGCGAAGTCGACCAATACGGAGAAGCTCATCGCCACGATGGAAGGCATGACCTTCGACACGCCCAAGGGCCCGATGACCTTCCGCAAGGAGGACCATCAGGCGCTGCAGCCGATGTTCCATTTCAAGGTGAAGGCGGCGGGCGTGAACGACAACGACCTGCTGGACCTGGTGCAGGTCATCCCGGCCGACAAGATGCCGATCCCCATCCGCAACAAGCGCTGACCGGTCGGGCTTCCCGGGCGGCGGGCCTTCCCGCCGCCCGCTGCCCGTTCTGCACCATGTCGACGCCGACCCTCGAAACCCGCGACCTCACCATCCGCTTCGGCGGCCATGTGGCCGTCAATGCGGTCTCCTGCGCCTTCCGCGCCGGCAGCCTGACCGCCATCGTCGGCCCGAACGGCGCCGGAAAGACCACCTACTTCAACCTCATCTCCGGGCAGCTGAAAGCGACGGCGGGCGAGGTTCTTCTGCGCGGACAACCGGTCACGGGCCTGCCCGCCTCGTCCCGCACGCGGGCGGGTCTCGGCCGCGCCTTCCAGCTCACCAACCTGTTCCCCAACCTGACCGTCATGGAGAATGTGAGGCTCGCCGTGCAGAGCCGCGCCGGTGCCGGTCTCGACCTGATGCATCTGTGGAGCCGGCGTTCCGACCTGATCGACCGGGCCGATGCCCTGCTCGCGGATGTCAAGCTCACCGGCCGGCGCGACGCGCTGGTCAGCGCGCTGTCGCACGGCGACCAGCGCAAGCTGGAGGTCGCGCTCCTCCTGGCGCTGGAGCCGGAAGTCTTCATGTTCGACGAACCCACCGCCGGCATGAGCGTGGACGAAGTGCCGACCGTCCTCGACCTCATCGCCGGGATCAAGGCGCTGGGGAGCAAGACCATCCTTCTGGTCGAGCACAAGATGGATGTCGTCCGCTCGCTCGCCGACCGCATCATCGTGCTGCACAATGGCAGCCTCGTCGCCGATGGCGAGCCGGCCGAGGTCATCGCCTCCCCGATCGTGCAGCAGGCCTATCTCGGGCTGGAGCCGGGCGCATGAGCGAAGCGCTGCTGCGCCTGCAGGGGGTGCATACCCATATCGGGCGCTATCATATCCTGCACGGCGTCGACCTGGTGGTGCCGAAGGGCGAACTCACCATGCTGTTGGGTCGCAATGGGGCGGGGAAGTCGACCACGCTGCGCACGATCATGGGTCTCTGGAAGGCGAGCCAGGGTTCGATCACCTTCGCCGGCCGCCCGATCACCGCAGCGGCGACCCCGGACATCGCGCGCGCGGGGATCGCCTATGTGCCGGAGAACATGGGGATCTTCGCCGATCTGACGGTGCGCGAGAACCTGGTGCTGGCGGCGCGCAGCGGCGAGATCGATCCGGCCAGGCTGCGTTGGATCTTCGGCCTGTTTCCGGCCCTCGAGACGTTCTGGTCGCTGGCCGCGGGCGTGCTGTCCGGAGGCCAGAAGCAGATGCTCGCCATCGCCCGTGCCATCATCGAACCGCGCGAGTTGCTGCTGGTCGACGAGCCGACCAAGGGCCTCGCCCCGGCCATCATCATGAACATGATCAACGCCTTTCGCGAACTGAAGGCCGCGGGCGAGACGATCCTGCTCGTCGAGCAGAACTTCACCGCGGCGAAGCTCCTCGGCGACAGCGTCGCGGTGATGGACGACGGGCGCATCGTGCATGCGGGGGCCATGGCGGAACTGGCGGAGGACGCGGCGATGCAGCAGCGCCTGCTCGGCCTCAGCATGGAGGCGCACCAATGACCGCCACCACGCTCGCCCTGCCGCCGAAGCCCAGGATCGACTGGGTGCCGCTGGCGCTGGTTCCGGTGCTCGCGCTGGTGGCTCTGCCCCTGGTCGGCACGGTGTCGACATGGATCACGCTGACGGTGGCGGCCCTGGCAATGGGGATGATGATCTTCATCATGGCGTCCGGCCTGACCCTGGTCTTCGGCCTGATGGACGTGATCAACTTCGGGCATGGCGTCTTCATCTCGATCGGCGCCTATCTGTCGCTGCTCGTGCTGGGGCCGATGGCTCCCTGGCTCGCTTCGGAATCTGTCATCGAAAACATGGCCGTGCTGCTCGCCTGTATCGGGGTCGCCATGGCGGGAACCGGCATGCTCGGCTGGGCCTTCGAGCGGGTGGTGGTGCGGCCGGTCTACGGCCAGCACCTGAAGCAGATCCTGATCACGATGGGCGGCCTGATCGTGGCGGAGCAGATGATCCACGTCCTCTGGGGAGCGAGCCCGATCCCCATCGGCCTGCCCGCCACCTTCCGCGGCGCCTTCGTCTTCGGCGAGGCGGCGGTCGAGCGCTACCGCGTCATCGCCGTCGTCATCGGCCTTCTGGTCTTCGCCGCCATGTACCTGGTGCTCAACCGCACCCGCATCGGGCTTCTCATCCGCGCCGGGGTGGAGAACGCCGAGATGGTGGAGTCGCTCGGCTACCGCATCCGCCGGCTCTTCGTCGGCGTCTTCATCGCCGGGTCGGCGCTGGCGGGCCTGGGCGGCGTCATGTGGGCCTTCTATCGCCAGACCCTGACCGCCGGGATGGGGATGGAGGTGAACGTCCTGATCTTCATCGTCATCATCGTCGGGGGACTGGGGTCGATCGGCGGCTGCTTCATCGGCTCGCTCCTGGTCGCGTTGATCGCGAACTACACCGGTTTCCTGGCGCCGAAGCTGGCGCTCGTCTCCAATATCCTGCTGATGGTCGTGATCCTGCTCTGGCGGCCCCAGGGCCTTTATCCGGTGGCCAAGCGATGAACGGCCTTCTCTCCGGCGACTTTCCCCGCTCGCGCGTGTTGTCGCTCATACTGGTGGCGATCCTGATCGGCCTCGCCTTCGCCCCCTTCCTCTTCAGCGGGGCGCAGCCGCTCAATGTCGCCGCCAAGATCTGCGTCTTCGTCGTGCTGGTGGCGAGCTACGACCTCCTGCTCGGCTATACCGGCATCGTCTCCTTCGCCCATACGATGTTCTATGGCATCGGCGGCTATGGGGTCGCCATCGCCCTCTACGGTTTCGGTCCCGAATGGGGGCCGATGGGCATCGGGATCATCGCCGCGCTCGCCCTCTCGGTGGTCCTGGCGCTGGTGATCGGCCTCCTGTCGCTGCGGGTGCGCGCGATCTTCTTCGCCATGATCACCCTTGCGGTCGCCTCGGCCTTCGCCGTTCTGGCCTCCCAGCTCTCCTGGCTCACCGGGGGGGAGGACGGGCGCAGCTATCGCGTGCCCGAGGTGTTGCGCCCGGGGTACCGCCTGCTGGAGGAACCCGTCCTCGGCGTCACCGTCAACGGCAAGATCCTGACCTACTACATCGTCTTCCTCTCGGCGCTGGCGCTCTTCCTGCTGGCGCTCCGGATCGTCAACTCGCCCTTCGGCCGGGTTCTGCAGGCGATCCGCGAGAACGACTTCCGGGCCGAGGCGCTCGGCTATCGCGTGGTGGTCTATCGGTCGATCGCCACCTGCCTCTCGGCGGCGATGGCGACCCTCGCGGGGGTGCTCATGGCGCTTTGGCTGCGCTACACCGGTCCCGACACGACACTCAGCTTCGCCATCATGATCGACATCCTGCTGATGGTCGTGATCGGCGGCATGGGTACGCTCTATGGTGCCGTGATCGGCGCCGCGCTCTTCACCCTCGCCCAGAACTACCTTCAGGTTCTGATGGCCAAGGCCTCCGAGGCGAGCGCGGGCATCCCGATCATCCCGCAGCTTTTCCACCCCGACCGCTGGTTCCTGTGGCTCGGCGTGCTCTTCGTCCTCAGCGTCTATTTCTTTCCCACCGGCATCGTGGGGCGCCTGCGCCGCCCCTAACGAATGTGAGATGGCGGCAGGCCTTACAGCGCCCACCGGTCACGCCAATGTGACGTTTGAAATCATTCGGTTAGCGTCTGGCCCGCGGCTTGCTCCCGGCACTCCACAGTGGATGGTCAGGGAGAAGCCAGTCATGCGCAGACATGTTTTCGCCGCCCTTGTCGCCGGTACGGTCCTCGCCGCCGGCGCGGCCAATGCGGCCATCGTCACCTACAATTTCACGGTCGAACTCACCGACGCCACCGAGATCGGCGTGAATGTCGGCACGCTCTCGACCAAAACCGTCACCGGCTCCTATTCCGTCGACACCTCGGTCGCGGCGGATGGAGGCAGTACCGCCAGCCAGGCGGTGTTCCGCGGCATCACGGCGTTCTCTGCCAGCTATGACGGCAGCACCGTCACCGCTACCCCCGCCTCGTCCGAACTACAGCAGGACGATGCCTTCGACATCTTCCCCGACCGCTACAGCGTGAATGGCGGCGGCCTGTCGCCGGCGATTTCGATCGGCGGCTTCAGCCTGCTTTCGGCCGGCTTCGTGCTACGGGACACCGACAACACCGAAGTGAACGATGCGCGCAACCTACTGGTCGATATCGAGCTGTCGGAATTCGAGGGGCGAGACTTCCTCGCCTTCTTCCTGAACGGCACGGATCTCGCCATCGTCTACGGCACGGTCACCGAACTCACTCGGGCCGATGCCGACGTTCCTGCTCCGGCGGCACTGCTGCTGCTGGGAACGGGGTTGGCGATACTGGGTTCGGCCCGCCGGAAAGCTGCCTGACGCTTCAGGCGACAAGCGGCAGGGAATCGATGTCGTATCCGTGCATCATGCCGCGGCCGAGCACGGGATCGATCAGCTCGATCTCGAAGCGCTCCGCCGGGCGGATACCGCCGATGGCCGGCATGGTGCCGAAGAACATGGCCGTTCCCGGCGGCGGGTTGCCCCCCTGGCCGAAGGCACGGTCGAACAGGTCGCGCGGCTTCCTGATCGCCGCGGCCTTGCCCGACTGATAGAGCACGCGTTCCCCGTCGATGATCGCATGCGAGCGCAGTTCCAGCCTGTCCCAATGGTCGGCCACGTCCTCGAAACGCCAGAGTTCGGGGCCGAGGACCTTGGGGCAGAGTTGCTTCGAAAGCGCGACCGACCAAGCTTCCGCCTTGCGGTCGGTGTGATCGGAACCGACCCCGACCCACAGGCCGTCGGCCAGTGAAACGATCACCGGCTCGACCTCGCCCGAGGTCTCCTCGCCGACGACCTGGATGGTTTCTCCCTGGTCCAGCAGGCGGGTGCCCAGCCGGTAGAACAGCGGGATCTCGCTCGGCGGGCTGACGCCAAGCGCCTTCAATTCGTCGATGTGATGATGCAGCGCGGCTTCATCGCGCCCTGTCCAGCCGGCGACGATCAGGTTCTCGATCTCCACCGTGACGGTGTCCACGCCATTGCGGCCGTGGCGGGTGAAACGCAGCATGGGACCTTCTGCGGCCAGGAAACGGAGATTCCAATCTGGATAGCCGTCTGCGGGTTGGCAAGCGGTGCGCCAGCGGGCAAAGTCATGCCACGACGCTGCTGCAAAATCCGTCATGAGCATCACAGACGCGGCTGAACAGGAACTGGCCGAAGCCGGCCGGGACGAATTGCTGGCCTTCGGCTGGACCGCGGAGCCGGCCGGCCCCGCGCTCGCCCGCGGGGGGCTGGTCGCGGCCCCCGACGGCGAAGGCTGGATTGTGTCGGACAGGGCGACGGGTGCCGGACTCGCCGTATTGCCGACCGCTTCCGCTGTCCGCCGCTTCGCCCAGCGCGCGGCTCGGGTCGCCGACCCGGCGGCGGAAGCGCCGCGCCTCGCCGCCCAGGTACTGGATGAGGAATTGAAGCTGTCGCGCGAGGCGGTCGTCGCTCTCGAACGCGCCGTCGCCGATCTCGAGGAGCAGATCAGCGACCTGCAGGCCAAGGACCTGCTGTCCAGAGACTCCTGAAACACGCCAACAAACCGACCGGAGGAAACGAACATGATCGGCGTAGTCGCGACTTTGAAGATCAAGGCGGGCCAGGAATCGGCCTTTGAAGCCGTGGCCCAGGAACTGGCCGCGAAGGTGAATGCCAATGAGCCGGGCTGCCTGCTCTATGTCCTGCACAAGGCGGAAGAGCCGCAGACCTACGTCTTCATGGAACGCTACAAGGACCAGGAGGCGGTCGAGGCGCATCGCGCCTCGGCGCATTTCAAGGAACTGGGCCGCAAGATGGGCGAGTACATGGACGGCAAGCCCGTGATCATGCGCCTCAAGGCGGTCTGAGCATGGCCGGCCGCATCGCGGGCAAGGTCGCCCTGATCACCGGCGGCGCATCGGGACTCGGGCGGGAAACCGCCCGGGTCTTCCTCGCCGAAGGCGCGAAGGTCGCGATCACCGACATCAATGCCGCGGCCGGCGCGGCGGTGGCCAAGGAGTTGGGGCCGGATTGCGCCTTTTTCCGCCATGACGTCACCAGCGAGGAGGAGTGGAAGGCGGTGGTCAAGTCCACCGTCGACCGCTTCGGTTCGCTCCACATCCTGGTGCAGTCGGCCGGCATCGGCCTGTCCAAGACCGTGATGGAGATCGAACTCGAGGAATGGCGGAAGGTGCATGCCATCGACCTCGACGGCGTCTTCCTCGGCTGCAAGGCGGCCATCCCCGCCATCCACAGGTCGGGCGGCGGGTCGATCGTCAACATCTCCTCCATCGCCGGCATCATCGCCGGCCACAACATGGCGGCCTACAACTCCGCCAAGGCCGGCGTGCGTCACCTGTCGAAGTCGGTCGCTCTCTACTGCGCCAAGGTGAAGAACGGAATCCGCTGCAACACGGTGCATCCGACCTTCATCGATACCCCCATCCTCGACAAGTACAAGGAACGCTTCGGCACCGAGGTGGCGCTCGACAAGCTGTCGCGCCAGGTGCCGATCGGCCGGGTGGGCAAGCCTTCCGAGGTGGCCTATCCGATCCTCTTCCTCGCCTCCGACGAATCGAGCTTCATCACCGGTGCCGAGCTCGCCATCGACGGCGGCATCTCCGCCATGTGAGGAAACAGCATGCCCTTCGCCGAGGTCGGACAGGTAAAGCTCTATTACGAGGAAGCCGGGTCCGGGCACCCGGTCATCTTCGTGCACGAGTTCGCGGGCGACCTGCGCAGCTGGGAGCCGCAGATGCGGCATTTCTCCCGCCGCTATCGGGCACTGGCCTATAACGCCCGCGGCTATCCGCCGTCGGACGTGCCGGCCTCGTTCGAGGATTACGGCCAGGACCAGGCGACCGACGACATCGCCGGCGTGCTCCGCCACCTGAAGATCGAGAAGGCGCATATCGTCGGCTGCAGCATGGGCGCCTTCGCGGCGCTTCATTTCGGCATCCGGCATCCGAGGCTTGCCTCGTCACTGGTGGTGGTCGGCGTCGGCTACGGTGCCAAGCCCGAAACGCGCGAGCAGTTCCAGCGCGAGTCCGAGGGCACCGCCGCCCGGATGGAGAAGGAGGGCATGGCGGAGGTCGCCAAGTCCTACATGACGAGTGGCTCGCGGGTGCAGTTCCAGAACAAGGACCCGCGCGGCTTCCGCGAGAGTTACCGCTTCTTCTCGGAGCATTCGGCGCAGGGATCCGCCAATACGCTCAAGGGCTATCAGGCCCGCCGGCCGTCTCTCTATGCGCTGGAGGCGGAGCTCAAGAAGATCACCGTGCCGACGCTCCTGGTGCTGGGCGACGAGGACGAACCCGGCCTGGACGCCAATGTCTTCCTGAAGCGCACCATCCCCAGCGCCGGTCTCGTCGTTCTGCCGCGCACCGGCCATGCGGCGAACCTGGAGGAACCGGTCGTGTTCAACCAGATGGTCGAGGAATTCTTCCACACGGTGGAGGCGGGCCGGTGGACCCTGCGCGACCCGCGCGCCACCGTGGGCGGGCAGATTCTGGGGATGGGGAAGCCGACGTGACCGAACGCAAGGGGCCGCTCAGCCGTTTCAAGGTGCTGGACCTGACGCGGGTGCGCGCCGGCCCGACCGCCGTGCGCCAGCTTTCCGACTGGGGCGCCGACGTGATCAAGATCGAGGATCCGGGGGCGGGCACCGGCGGCGATGGCCTGGGCGGCCCGCGCCTCGGCCCCGACTTCCAGAACCTGCACCGGAACAAGCGCTCGCTGACGCTCAACCTCAAGGATCCGGAAGGGCTCGCCATCTTCAAGCGCCTGGTCGCCTGGGCCGATGTCGTGGTCGAGAATTACCGTCCCGACGTGAAGCGCCGGCTCGGCATCGACTACGAGACCCTGAAGGCGATCAACCCGCGCATCGTCTATGGCTCCATCTCCGGCTACGGCCAGGACGGCCCCTACTACCTGCGGCCGGGCTTCGACCAGATCGCGCAAGGGATGGGCGGCCTCATGTCGGTGACCGGCCTGCCCGGCCAGGGCCCCGTCCGTGCCGGCATCGCGGTGGCCGACTCGGCTTCCGGCATCTATCTCTCCTTCGGCATCCTGGCGGCACTCCTCGAACGCGAGGTCTCGGGCGAGGGGCAATGGGTGCAGACCTCGCTCTTGCAGGCGCAGATCGCCATGATGGACTTCCAGGCGGCGCGCTGGCTGATCGGCAAGGAAGTGCCGCCCCAGGCGGGCAACAACCACCCGACCAGCATCCCGACGGGGGTGTTCAGGACCACCGACGGCTACATCAACATCGCCGCCTCGGGCCAGGCGATCTGGGAGCGCTTCTGTCAGGCGGCGGGGGGTGAGGCGCTCCTGAACAATCCGGACTACGCCACCGGCGGGGCAAGGTCGAAGAACCGCGACAAGCTGAACGCCGACATCGACGCGCTCATCGCCACCAAGACCTCCAACGAGTGGATCGAGCTCTTGAACGAGGCGGGCGTCCCTTGCGGTCCGATCTACAGGATGGACGAGGTCTTCGCCGACCCGCAGGTCCGCCACATGCGGATGGCCGCCCCGGTGAAGCACCCGACGCTGGGGCAGATCGAACTGGTCAACCAGCCGGTGAAGATGAGCCGGACGCCGAGCGAACTGCGCACCGCGACGCCGGATGCGGGCGAGCACAATGCCGAGATCCTTGCAACGCTCGGCTACGATGCGGCGGCGGTCGCCGACCTGAAGAAACGCGGCGTGCTGTGACGCCGCTCGAGTGATGCTGGAGGCAGGAATGGATACCGGAACCGACCGCATGATCGCCCGGAAGGAGGGCGGTGTGGGCTGGATGATCTTCAACAATCCGGCCCGGCACAACGCGGTCTCCTACGACATGTGGGTGGCGGTGCCGAGGATCCTGGATGCCTTCGCCGCCGATCCGGAGGTGCGCTGCGTCGTGCTGGAAGGGGCGGGGGACAAGGCTTTCGTATCCGGTGCCGACATTTCCGAGTTCGGCGAGAAGCGCGCCGGCGACGGGGCGAGGATCTACAACGAGGCGACCGACACGGCGACCCGCGCCATCAACACCTTCGCCAAGCCGACCATCGCCAAGATCAAGGGGTTCTGCATCGGCGGCGGGGTCGGCATCGCGATCGCGACCGATCTGCGCATCGCCGCCCGGGGGTCGCGCTTCGCCGTCCCGGCGGCCCGGCTCGGTCTCGGCTACCGCTACGAGGGCATCAAGACCCTGACCGACGTGGTGGGGCCCTCCTTCGCCAAGGAGATCTTCTTCACCGCCCGGCATTTCGACGCCGAGGAGGCGCTGGCCATGGGCCTGATCAACCGCCTGGTGGAGACCGGCGAGCTCGATTCCTACGTCGCCGACTACGCGCGGCGCATCGGCGAGAACGCCCCGATGACGGTGGCGGCGGCGAAGATGTGCATCAACGCGGTCGGCCTGGATGAAGGCGCCCGCGACCTCGCCGCCTGCGAGAAGGCGGTGTCGGACTGCTTCGCCAGCGCCGACTACATCGAGGGCCGCACCGCCTTCATGGAAAAGCGCAAACCCGCCTTCAAGGGGCGCTAGCGTCCGGTCCGATCGGCTTCTCCAGGACGACCTCGTAGTCGGCGAAGCCGAAGGTCCGGTAGCAGGCAACCGCCGCCTGGTTCCCGGCCTTGGCCCAGATGCGCAGCCTTTGGGCGCCGCGTGCCGCCATCGCGGCTTCGCCGGCTGCCAGCAGCGCGCGGGCGATGCCGCTTCGGCGCATCGCTTCCTCGACGAAGAGCTCGCCGATCAGGGCATGCTGGCGGGCGGCGTCCTGCAGCAGCGGATCGTCGTCCGCCGCCATCCAGGCGGCGAGGAAGCCCACGGGCCGTTCTCCCTCGCGCGCCATCAGCAGCACGCCGCTGCCTTCCGAGACGCGGGACAGGACCCTGTCGGCGTGGTCCTCGGCGATCTCCGCGCCTGTCTTCAGTTGCGGCGCCAGCGCACGCTCGTAGTCCTGGATTCCGGCGACGAAGGCGAGCAGCGCCGGCCGGTCGGCGTCCCGATAGGGCGTGATACGGATCGCCGCAGCCACGCTCAGCTCCCGATCTTGAGCGGCTGAACCAGCCCCTTCAGGCAGGCGACGACGCTGAGCGGCGTGAGCTTGCCGGTGCGCGGGTTCTCCACGCTCGGGATGCCTTCGATCAGCATGGTGAAGCGCGTACTGTCGGCATCGACCACGATCTTGTGGGTGTTGCGGGTGACGGTCGGGTCGGCCCAGATGTCGAGCCGGGTCTTGTCCGGCCCGATGCCGGCGAGCGACAGCGCGGCGGCCACGTTGACGTTGGCGGGAAAGCCCTTGGCCCCGTCGCGCGCGCTCCCCGAAAAGACCAGCTTCGGCGCGTTCAGCCCGTCGAGCGAGATGTTGTTCTCCACCAGATAGGGCGCGCCGGCGAGGCCGCCCGGGGGTTTGCGCGTCTCCATGGTGACGCTGTGGATCACCCCCTCGGCCGCCGCCCGCACGGCATCGAAGCCGACCAGCGCGCCGGTCGGGACGATGATGCGCCCGCCGCTCCTGCGGGCGCGATCGACCAGATGCATGCGCGACAGCATCTGTCCGCCCGACAGCGGCATGAAGATGCGCCCCGCATCGATCGCCGCTTCCGCGACCCGGTCGAAGACGGCGGAGGGCGCGCATTCCACGACCACGTCGGCCACCCCGGCGAGCATTTCGAGCGGCACCGCCGGCACCTTCTTCCGGAAGCCTGCGATCCTGGCATCGGCGCGTTCCAGATCCCCGGCCGAAACCGCCGTCAGTTCCAGCCCCTCGATCCCCTCGTCCAGCCGGCGCGCCACGTCGAACCCGATGGCCCCGAGCCCCCCGATCGCCACCCGCAAGGGCGCCTTTGCCGTACCCATCGCTGCCTTCCTTCGTTTGCGCAGGTCCATCCTAGCCGGTAATCAACGGGCGGAAGGTAGACGGGATTTCAGGGCATGGATCGGGTCGATGCGGTGGTGGTTGGCGCGGGCGTGGTCGGCCTCGCGGTGGCGCGGCGCCTCGCGCTGGCCGGGCTCGAGACCATCGTGCTGGAGGCCGAAGGCCTGATCGGGTCGGAGACCAGTTCGCGCAATTCCGAGGTCATCCACGCCGGCATCTACTACCCGACCGGCAGCCTCCGGGCCGAGCTTTGCGTCGCCGGCAACAAGGCGCTCTATGCCTATTGCGACAGCCGCGGCGTGCCCTACAGCCGCATGGGCAAGCTGATCGTCGCCACGACGGAGGCCGAGGTCGCCGGCCTGAAGGCGCTGGCCGAGAAGGCAAAGGCGAACGGCGTGCACGACCTCACATGGCTGACCCCTGAAGAGGTGAAGCCGCTGGAACCGGAGGTGTTCTGCGTCGCCGCATTGCTCTCGCCCTCCACCGGCGTGATCGACAGCCACCAGCTGATGCTGGCCTACGAGGGCGAGGCGGAGGCCCGCGGCACCATGCTGGCGCTGAAGGCGCCGCTCGTCGGCGGCCGGGTCACCGCGGATGGCATCGTCCTGCAGGTGGGCGGCGAGGCGCCGATGGAATTGCTCAGCCGTGTCGTGGTCAATTCCGCCGGCCTCGACGCGCCGAATGTGGCGAAGAAGATCACCGGCATCCCGACCCAGTCGATCCCGCGCTCCTGGCTCGCCAAGGGCAACTACTACGTGTTGCAGGGCCGGGTGCCGTTCAAGCGGCTGATCTATCCGATGCCGGAGCCGGGCGGCCTCGGCGTGCACGTCACCATCGATCTCGGCGGCCAGGCGCGATTCGGCCCCGACGTCGAATGGATCGAGACCAAGGACTACACCGTCGATCCGAAGCGGGCCGAGGTCTTCTACGGCGCCGTCCGCCGCTACTGGCCCGGCCTGCCCGACGGGGCGATCCAGCCGGGCTACGCCGGTATCCGGCCGAAGCTGCACGGGCCCGGCATGCCGCAGCCGGATTTCGTGATCCAGGGGCCGGAGGGCCATGGCGTGTCCGGCCTGGTCAATCTCTACGGCATCGAGAGCCCGGGTCTCACCTGCTCGCTCACCATCGCCGACCGGGTCGGCCGCGTCCTCGGCCTGCCGCCGGATTCGACGCTGCCTCAGTAGCCCAGGGCCGACAGCCGTCCTTCGATCACCGGCAGGGCCTCTTCCCAGGTATCCGCGCGGTGATCGGCATGCTCGGCCATGGCCAGGAAACGGGCGAGGCGGGGTTCGCCGACGAAATGCAGGCAGAAGGCTTCCGCCACCGCCTTGCGGACCGAGGTGTGTTGGTTGGGGATGTCGTCCACGAAGACCACCGGCGCCCGGACCAGATCGGCCAGGGCCCGCACGGCGCGGCCCTTGCCGCCTTCGTTGGCGATCAGCGGGTAGGGCATGCCCTGCGCCTGCAGGGCCTTCAGCCGGGCGGCGCGCTGCTGGATCGGCACGTTGGACAGGATCACGACCTGCGCCCGCCGGTTCAGCCTGGCGAGCGCCTCGGCGGCGCCCGGAATCGCGTCCAGATGTTCGGTCCGGGCCGCGAAGAAGCCGCCCAGCAGGCGCTTCACCTCCGCCTGGTCGACGGCGAAATCATCGGCGACCCGCCGGATGTTCCCCTGCAGGGCATAGGAGTCCCAGTGGAAACGGAAGTCCTGGCTGTGCAGATAGGCCTCGAATCCGGCCATGAAGGCGAACAGTACCTCGTCGGCATCGGAGACGATCAGCGGGCGGCCGACTTCCAGCGCGAGCGGCGCGATCTGTTGCCGCAGGTCCTCCGGCAGATCCTCGGGCAGGGCGGGTCTCACGATGTCTCGCCTCCGGGCAGCAGCGCCCGGGCGCGGGCGGGCAGGGCGGGGTCGATCCGCCGGTCTTCGGCGAAGGCCATCACCGCCGCCTCGTCGCCGAGAAGAAAGTCCAATACGAAACCCAACGTGGTAGGATCGGCCACGCGGCTACGCAGTTCGGCCGGGCCGAGCCCGCTCGCCGCCAGGAACCGGCCCAGCCGATCCTCGTCTCCGGCGATGAAGGCGAGCGCCTGCAGGGCCAGCGCCTCCGCCCCGTCCCGGTCCAGGCGAGCGGCTCGTAACTTGTTGAACTTCGTCATGAACCTCTCTCGGGTTATCATCATAAACAACTTGTTAAGAAGCCGCGGTGCATTTTAAGCCCGGTGCAGTCGGGCAACTGTCCTCCGGTTTCCTGACCGGCGTTCGGCGTTAGAGGAGGCGTGGGGTTCGATATGACGGCGAAGACGGTTCTGATTGTCGAGGACAACGACCTCAACATGAAGCTCTTCCACGATCTTCTGGACGCGCACGGCTACGCCACCCTGCAGACCAAGGACGGGATGGAGGCGCTGGCGCTCGCCCGCCGGCATCGCCCCGACCTCATCCTGATGGACATCCAGTTGCCCGAGGTCTCCGGCCTCGAGGTCACCAAGTGGCTGAAGGAGGACGACGACCTGCGGGCGATTCCCGTGGTCGCCGTGACCGCCTTTGCCATGAAGGGCGACGAGGAGAAGATGCGCGAAGGCGGCTGCGAGGCCTATATCGCCAAGCCGATCTCGGTCGGCAAGTTCATCGAGACCGTTCGACGTTTCCTGTCCTGATGCCGCAGAGGATCGGGGCTCCGCAGTGATGACAGCGCGCCCGATGCCGTTTCCGCCGAACCGCCGGGTCTCGAGCCCCGGCCGGGGATCCCCATGACCGCCCGTATTCTCGTCGTCGACGACGTCCTGCCGAACGTCAAGGTGCTCGAGGCGAAGCTCTCGAGCGAGTATTACGATGTCGTCACCGCCTTCAACGGCCATGACGCGCTCGACATCGCCCGCGCCGACAAGCCCGACCTGATCCTGCTCGACGTCATGATGCCGGGCCTCGACGGGTTCGAGGTCTGCCGCCGCCTGAAGGCCGATCCGGCCACCAGCTACATTCCCGTCGTCATGGTGACGGCGCTCTCCGATGCCCGCGACCGCGTGACCGGGATCGAGGCCGGCGCCGACGATTTCCTGACCAAGCCGGTCGACGACGTGGCGCTCTTCGCCCGCGTGCGCTCTCTGGTCCGCCTGAAGCTGATGATGGACGAGTTGCGCCTGCGCCAGGCGACGTCCAACACCTTCGGCATCGCGGCGACGGCGGACGAGGAATTCGTGAGCGAGCCCAAGGGCGCCCGCATCCTCGTGGTGGAGGACGCGCCCTACGAGGCCGAACTGATCGCCACAACGCTCGAAGCCAACCACAAGATCAAGCTTCAGCCCGACTGCAAGGAAGCCCTGATCCTCGCCCGGAGCGGGGATTTCGACATGGTGATCGTCAGCCTTGGCCTCGAGAACTACGACGGCCTGCGTTTCTGCTCCCAGCTCCGCTCGATGGAGGAGACCCGGCAGGTGCCGATCCTGATCCTGGTCGACGAGGGCGACAAGAAGCGCCTCGTGAAGGGACTGGAGATCGGGGTCAACGACTACCTGGTTCGCCCGATCGACCGCAACGAACTCACCGCCCGCGCCCGTACCCAGATCCGCAGGAAGCGCTTCCAGGACCGGCTGCGCGCCAGTTTCTTCCATTCCATGCGCGAGGCGGTGACCGACGACCTGACCGGACTGCACAACCGCCGCTACCTGATGAGCCATATCGAGACGCTTCAGGGCAAGGGCGGCCCCGACGGCGGGCATTCCTTCGCGCTGCTGCTGCTCGACATCGACCATTTCAAGCAGATCAACGACACCTGGGGCCATCCGGCCGGCGACAAGGTGCTGAAGGAAACCGCCCAGCGGATCGCCAGGAACGTCCGCGGCGTGGATCTCGCCGCCCGCTTCGGCGGCGAGGAATTCGTCGTGGTGATGCCTGAGACCGACATGAAGGCGGCTCATGTGGTGGCCGAACGCCTCCGCGCCGCCTTCTGCGACGAGGGTTTCTCGATCGCCGAGACGCCGCAGCCGCTCACCATCACCTGTTCGATCGGGGTCGCCACCACCCAGGGGCGCGAGCCGCCCGAGGACATCATCAAGCGCGCCGACGACGCGCTCTATGCGGCCAAGCGCGAAGGCCGCAACCGCGTGGTCGCCGCCGCGGCCTGATCCGCGAACCGCCCGGGCTGTCTGGGGGCCGCCCCCGCTCGCCGGACCGGCGGAAATGCCGGAAGGAAGGGCGGGGGCGGAGACCCGCACCGCCCCCCAACACGACATGGGCCGCCCCGAAGGCGGCCCTTGGCTTTTCCGATCCCCGGGACGCAATCCCCTTCAACGTCGAAGGCCGCCCTCTCGGGCGGCCTTCGTGTCTCGGCGTCGCGTCCTCTGGCGGGAGACGACCTACTTGATCTTCGTCTCCTTGAACTCGACGTGCTTGCGCGCGATCGGATCGTACTTGGTCAGCGTCAGCTTTTCCGTCTTCGTGCGCGGATTCTTCTTGGTGACGTAGAAATAACCCGTGTCGGCGGAGGACAGGAGCTTGATCTTCAAGGTGGCGGGCTTGGCCATCGTGGATCTCTATGCAACGGAAGGCGGGAAATTCGGAAGGCGCACCATAGCCGCGAAAGCCCCCAAGTCAAGCCGAAGGGTCGCGGCCGGGCTCCAGCCGCCGCCCCAGTCGGACCTCGCCGCGTGGCGCCGGATCGGGGATAGGGTCGAACCCCTGGGCGCGCCAGAAGCGGATGGCGCGGAGGTTCTGCGCGTTCGGTGTCACATGCGCGCCCCCGGCACCCATGCGGACCGCGGCATCGAGCCAGTGCTGCAACGCCCGCGCTCCGAAGCCGCGGCCCTGCAGGCGCGGAAGCAGGTTCATGTGCAGATGCGCGGGATAGCCGGCGACCACGTGCTCCGGCGCCGGCGTCGGGCGGTGGATCATGAACGCGCGGCGCTGGTCGGCACTCCAGTCCGGGTCGGGCCGGGGGCCGGGATCGGGATAGCGGCGGCGCAGCGCGGGCCACCAGTCGCTCTCCAGCCGCGCCTCGAAGGCGCGCGTATCGATGACCCCCAGGATGAAGCCGCCGATGCCTTCCGAATCTTCGGCCACGAAAGCGAGTTCGGGGTGCAGAAGCGCATAGGGGGCGGAATAGATGTGCCCGATCAGGCGGCCGTCACGATGAAGCGCCGAGGCGTCGCCGCCCCGATCGCCGGTGGCGAGCGAAATGGCGTAGAGGCTGTCGATGTCGCCGGCCCTGAACGGGCGCAGGTCCGTCAATAGATCAGCGTCCCGTCTTTTCGGTAGTAGTGGCCCTGACCGTCCGCCCCGCGCTCCCATTTCACGTCGTCGTCGGGATAGTGCACCGAATCTTCCGGTGTGCTGTCGCCGATCTCCAGATAGACGACGTCCGCCTCCGAGCGATTCTCCAGGCAATGCGCATTGCCAGTCCCGGCGGGAAAGCCCGCGCACATGCCGGGCTCCAGCTGCGTTTCGCCCTCGTCGGTGATCAGCGTCGGGCGCCCCTCGATGATGTAGACGAACTCGTCCTGCCTGGGATGCGCGTGGCGGAAGCTGGAGGCGCCGCCGGGCCGAACCCGGGTCAGGTTCACCCCGAAATTCTTCAGCCCGAAGACGGTGGCGAGCTTCCGCTTCTCGCGCCCTTCGAACCGGGCGGCGAGATCCGGCGGCAAGGGAATGGGAAATTCGACCGGCGGAATCTCGGTGGCGGAAACGGCGAGCGGCTTCTTCATCATGATAAGGAACGTATCAGGAACCGGTTGGGGCCGCCACCCCTCGAAGGCGGAATCGGCGCATGCTGTGCGACCGCGCCTGGGAGCACCGCCATGAACCTCGCCAAACCCCGCCTCGATCTCGGCCTCTACACCAACCGCCTGGAAGCCATGCTGGCCTTCTGGCAGGGCCAGGTGGGGTTGCCCTTCGACCACATGCTGCCGCTCGGCAGTGGCGCGCGGCAGCACCGGCACGATCTCCTGGGCTCGGTGCTCAAGATCAACCACACCCGCGAGCCCGCGGCCGATGCACCGCGCTCGGGCTACCGGGAACTGCTGATCGCCCGCGACGGCCTTTCGGTCCCGAAGCCGCTCACCGATCCCGACGGCAACCGGGTGACGCTGGTGCCGCCTGGCCATCTCGGCATCAGCCGCATCGGCATCCGCGTCGCCGCCCGCGATCTCGGCCGCCTCGCCGCCTTCTACGCCACCGCGCTGCAGCTTCCGGCCGAGGGCGAAGGCTTCCGCTGCGGCGACAGCCTGCTGCTGCCGGAAGCCGACCCGGCGGCCACCGCCGATCCCGTCATGCGGGCACCGGGCTATCGCTACCTGACCGTCCAGGTCTTCAAGGTCGACGAGGAACACGCCGGCATCCTCGCCCGCGGCGGCACCGAAGGGGCCGCGCCCCGGACCCTGGGGCAGACGGCCCGCATCTCCTTCGTCCGCGACCCCGACGGCAACTGGATCGAGATCTCGCAGCGGGCCTCGCTCACCGGGGCGCTGGGGCGCTAACCGGCATTGCACAGCCCAGAAAGCGGGCGGCTACGATTTTTGCCGGTATAAACCAAAAGTAGTATATCAAGACGGCTTGCGGCCTGACATAGTTGCTTTGCCGTTGTAAAATACAACACGACACAACTATACCGTTTTATGACGGCTCGCCGTGGAGGAGGTCGTCATGAACTCAGTCCTGTATTGGAATGCCATCCTGCTCGAGGCCTCGCGTCGCGATTTCACGCGAGGGTTTCCGAACGGCGCCCAGCCCGGCCCGATCCGCACCTCCCGGGCTATGGCAATCGTGCATCTGGCCATTCACGACGCCCTGGCCTATGCGGCCGGCGCGCCCAACACTGCGTATCTGACGAAGAAGCGTGCTCCCGCGCCCGTGGGGGCGCCACCAGCCGGCGCGAGCAAAGACGAGATCGTCGCGGGTGCGGCCGTGACGGCGCTCAAGGCGCTTTATTGGCGGCAGGAGTCGTTCTTCGACCAAGCGCTCGCCTTTGCCCCGTCTGCTGCTTTCGCGTACGGCGCGGCGGTTGCGGATGCGCTGATCGCCTTTCGCGCGACAGACGGTTGGGACAACACGATTTTTGGCGATCAACCCGCCAAGCCCAACTGGGGGCAACATCGCGCCGATCCCTTCGAGCCGTCGCAGCGTCGCCTCGGTCCGAGGTGGGGAGCGGTCAACCGGTTCGTCGCGGCGGGTCATCAGCCTCTCGGCGACTACCCCGGGCGGCGCAGGCCCGACCTTCTCTCCGACCCTCACTACCGGAAGGACTTTGAGGAGGTCCGCGATTATGGGGCTCTGTCGCGTGGAAAGCGGAGCGCGGAGCAGGAGCGCATCGGTGTCTATTGGGGTTATGACGGGGTCAACGGTCTGGGGGTGCCGCCGCGTCTCTACAACCAGATCGCGCGTGAACTGGTCGGCATCCACAAGACCAATCTGAACCAGACAGCGGAGCTCTTCGCGCATGTGAACGTCGCAATGGCCGATGCGGGGATCGACGCCTGGTACCACAAGTACGATCAGGATCTATGGCGGCCGGTGGTCGGGATTCGCCTCGAAAGGGCGGGTGACGGCGATCCCTTCTGGGCACCGCTCGGCGCGCCGCAGACCAACGGCTCCGGCGTAAGCCGGTCGCCGGGTTTCCCGGCCTATCCATCCGGCCATGCGACCTTCGGCGCTGCCTTGTTTCAGTCCCTGAGGTTGGCCCTCGGCACCGGCCCCGGCCCGATCTCAGTTGCCGATGTCCTGGTGTTCGACACGCTGAACGGCGCGCCGCCGCCGAAAATCCTCAACGAGACCTTCACCTTCGTCTCCGACGAGTTGGACGGTGTCGCCATGGACCCGGGCGGCTCGGCTCGCACCCGGGTGAGCAAGACGTTCACCACCTTCGCCGAAGCCATCTGGGAAAACGCGGTGAGCCGCGTCTATCTGGGCGTGCATTGGCGCTTCGACGGGCTTCCTCAGGTCGCGGGCCAGAACATCGGCGGAGTCCCCCTCGGCCTGGAGATCGGCAAGGAGGCGTACACCTGCTTCGGCGGGCATGCCCACAGCCTGGGCAAAGTCCCCTAAAGCCGGAGGGTCCGTTTGTCCGTCCGTTCGTCGACGGCGGCCCAAGATTACAAGTCGGTGACTGGCGCGTCTCCACAAAACGTGGTCGAGGTGGCGGCTGGCTGATCGCTGGTGAAATCGTGGCGATCACGAACACTTGTGCGGAACGCCAGTTCCGGATAGTCGATGCCAGAAATTAACCCGTTGAGAGAATGTCGCGGCTGTGCTATCCTATGGTTCCCCCGCAGTACGCGCGGGGACGGCTCCTGGACAGCGTGCAGACGATCACCCCGGATCAGGCGACGAAGCGGAACGGGCGTTCCGCCTCGGCCGGAACGCCCGTTCCGCGTCAGATTCCGTGTATATTCTTTAAGCGCCTGATCAAAAAAGGAAATCCCGTGAATTCCGAAGATGCCGGAATCCGTGAAAATCGATCGGTCACGGTTGCTGTCCTATCCCGTCACCCGAGTTTCACCCGTGCCGGATAGAGCGTTGCGCCGGCCACATCGGCCCGGGTGCGGAAGACGGTGCCGCAGTTCTCCTTCGGTGCGCCGCGCGACCCGGTGACGACATAGAGGTCGCGGCCGTCGGCCCCGCCGAAGCAGAGGCTGGTCACCATCGGCAGCGGCACGGGCAGGTCCTTGCGGTGCGACCCGTCCGGGTCGAACACGGCGACCCGGCCGCCATGCGCATCGGCGACCCAGACCGAGCCGTCGGCCGCCACCTTCAGCCCGTCGGCGACACCGTCGGGCCCAAGTGTGCAGAACTTCCGGTACGGTCCGACCGACCCGTCGGGCTTCACGTCATAGACCCGCACCATCCCGCCGCGGGCGTCCGAGTGGTACAGCTTCGCGCCGTCGGGAGAGAAGCCGAGGCCGTTGGTCAGCATGATCCCGTCCGCGATCGTGCGCACCGATCCGTCCAGGTCGATGACGTGCAGGTGGCCAGGCTTCGGTTCGCCGCCGCCGAAGACGACATAGGCGAGAGAGCCGACGTAGATGCGGCCAGCCTGGTCGGTGGTGAGGTCGTTGAAGCCGATCGCCTCCGGCGTCACGTCCTTGGTGAGGAGCGTCCTGCCCGCCTGGCCCGAGAGGCCGGCGAAGACGATGTCCCGCCCGCCGAGGATCAGGCCGCCTTCGGCATGCAGCGCCATGCCGCCGATGCCCTTCCTCTTCGGCACGACCTGGGTGACCCGGTCCTTCGTGTCGAGCAGGAAGACGCCGCCGTTCAGGACATCGGAGAAGTAAAGCCCCTTGCCCGGGTCCCACACCGGGCCTTCGATCAGGCCATAGCCGGTCGCCACCTCTTGCATGATCGTTTCCTTCCCGTGTTCATTGTTGGTTACTTCGTGCCGGGCCCGACACGCCAGCCGGCATTGGCCTTGCGGCCGACGCGGCCGGCCTGGACCATCTGCTTCAAGAGCGGGCGCGGGCGGAAGCGCTCGCCATAGGCCTCCTGCATGATCTCCTGCGCCTGGAGCGTCAGCGAGTTGGTGACCGCGTCCATCAGTTCGAACGGTCCCATCGGATGGCCGAGGCCGAGGCGGCAGGCGACGTCGAGTTCGGCCGGCGTCACCACGCCTTCCTCCACCAGTCGCACCGCTTCGATCATGAAGGCGTGCAGCACGCGGTTGACGGCGAAGCCCGCCACGTCCTTCACCCGGATGGCGACCTTCTGCGCCCCTTCGGCCAGGCGGAAGGCGGTGGCGATGGCGGCTTCCGACGTATCGAAGGCCGGTATCACCTCGACCAGCTTCATCCGGCTGACCGGCGAGAAGTAATGCGTGCCGAGGAAGTTCGCGCGGCGCTCCTGGCTGACGTAGGAGGCGAGGGTGGAGATCGGGATGGTCGACGTGTTGGAGGCGAAGACCGCGCCGGGCTTCACGATGCCATCGAGCCGCTTCCAGATCTCGGCCTTCACCTTCTCGTCCTCGAACACCGCCTCGACCACCAGGTCGGCATCCTTCATGGCCGCGAGGTCGGTGGTGGTGGCGATGCGCTCCAGCGTGCCGGCCGTGTCCTCCTCCTTGTAGAAGCCCCGCGTGATGCCCTTCGAAACGATGTCGCCGAGCCGGGCCTTCGCCTTCTTCAGCGCTTCGTCGCCGGTATCGGCCAAGGTCACCGCGTGACCGGCCAGCGCATAGACCAGCGCGATCTCGGCCCCCATCAGGCCGGCGCCCACCACGCCCACTTTCTCAGGCTTCGTTGCCATGCTTGAACCCTTGTTTTCCCGAACGTTTCCGATCCGGCTGCAAACCTAGCATGTGAGAACGGCGGGTGGAGCGGATTGCTGTTGTGCTAGTCTCCGCGCCTCGAATCACGGGAGGAAAACAATGGCCGGTCCGCTGGCGGGCGTTCGCATTCTGGATTGCACCTCGGTCGTGCTGGGCCCCTGGGCGGCGCAGCAGCTCGGCGATTTCGGCGCCGATGTGATCAAGATCGAATCCCCGGAAGGCGACACCACCCGGCAGCTCGGCCCCAAGCGCAATCCCGACATGGCCGCCTTCTACCTCGGCTGCAATCGCAACAAGCGCAGCATCGTCCTCGACCTGAAGAAGGAAGAGGGGCGCAAGGTCCTGTTCAAGCTGGCCGAGACCGCCGACGTCCTGATGCACAACTACCGGCCCGAGCCCGCCTCGCGTCTCGGCGTCTCCTACGAGGCCTTCAGGAAGATCAATCCGAAGCTGATCTACCTTGCCACCTACGGCTACCGGGCCGACGGGCCGATGGGGCCGAAGGCGGCCTATGACGACATCATCCAGGCGGCTTCCGGCCTCGCCTCGCTGCAGACCGTGGTGGCCGGCGTGCCGCGCTTCCTGCCCACCATCGTCGCCGACAAGACCAGTTCCAACGGGGTGGTGGCGGCCGTGCTGGCCGCGCTCTTCGAGCGCGAACGCTCGGGCCAGGGCCAGTCGGTCGAGGTGCCGATGTTCGAGACGCTCGTCTCCTACGTGATGGTCGAGCATCTCTACGGCGAGACCTTCGTCCCCGGCGCACCCGAGGGGATGGGCTATCGCCGGCTGCTGAACAAGGAGCGCCGGCCCTATCCCTCCAAGGACGGGTTCTTCGCGCTGCTCCCCTATACGGACGCCAACTGGAAGGAATTCACCGACCTCGTCGGGCGTCCCGACATCATGCAGGATCCGCGTTTCGCATCGCTCGCCACCCGCCTCACCAACATCGAGGTGGTCTATGCGACCCTGGCCGAGATCTGCGCCACCCGCACCAATGCGGAATGGATCGAGCTGCTCAAGCCATCGAACATCCCCCATGGCCCGGTGCAGACCCTGGAAGACCTGCTGAACGACGAACAGCTCAATGCGACCGGCTATTGGAAGGAGTACGACCATCCGACCGAAGGGCGCATCCGGATGCCCGACATCGCGCCGCGCTTCAGCCGGACGCCGCCCGAGGTTCGCCGCATGCAGCCCAATCTCGGCGAGCACAGCCGGGAGATCCTGGCCGAGGCGGGGTATGGCGGAGCGGAGATCGAGGCGCTCTTCGCCTCCGGGGCGAGCGGCGAGGGCCGCCGCAAGAAGTAGGTCAGTCGTCCGCGGCGGCGGCGTCGCGGGCCAGCCGCTCGGCAATGGCCTGCCGGGCGGCAGCGATGAACTCGCCGCACAGCGGGATGCCGAGGCTGCGGGCCTCCTGCATCAGGTTCAGCAGGATGTGGTCGATGCTGCGGGCATCGGCCTGTTCGGCCGTCGCTTCGCCTTCCGCGCCGCCCAGGGGGGCCGCGGGGCTATGCGCTGATGCGTATTCCTCTCTCGGCCCGTCCCAAGAGAATCCACTCCCGGATGCATAGTTCATCGACTTTACGCCTTTGGTAGTGCGGCTGACGACACTGGAACTCCAGCCGAGAGAAACAGTAACATTTGCGAAGTGAGACTCGCCTCGACCAATAACGCGCAAGCAAAGTGCAAAAACGATCCTCCCTCCCGCAGCCCGCCGACTGGGACGACCTCCGGTTTTTCCTGGCCATCGCTCGGACGGGCAGCTTCACCAAGGCGGCGGCGGTGCTTTCGACCACGCAGTCGACCGTCGGACGGCGGCTGCATGGTCTCGAACGGCGGCTGGGCGCCAAGCTGTTCGACCGCCGGTACGACGGCATGCGGATCACGCCCGTGGGGCGCGAGGTGCTGGGCCGGGTGGAGGCGATGGAGCGGCTCGCGGTCGAGGCCGAACGTACCCTCGCCGGCACCGACCAGGAACTCGAGGGCGTGGTCCGGATCGCCGCCACGGAAGGGATCGGCAGCTACTGGCTGGCGCCACGCCTGGGCGAGTTCCAGGATCGCTACCCGCGCGTCATCGTCGAGATCCTGACCGGCAACGAGGTGCTCGACCTTGCGTCCCGCCAGGCCGATCTCGCCATCCGGCTGGCCAAGCCGACCGATCCGAAACTGGTCGGCATCCAGGTCGGCGTCATGCGTTTCGGGCTGTTCTGCGCCCAGTCCTACATCGACGAGTTCGGCGCCCCCTCGTCGCTGGAGGAGATTGCGGCCGGCCGCCACCGCCTTGTCGATCAGCCGTCCTATGGTGTCCTCGCCGCCTGGTCGAACTTCCTGGCGACCCGTCCGACCGTCGTGTTCCGGTCCAATTCCTCGGTCGCCTTCACCCAGTCGATCCAGGCCGGGCGCGGCATCGGGCTGCTGCCGCTGTTCAGCCGCTTCACCGCGCCGGGCCTGGTGCGGCTGCCCGTGGTCTTCGAGAGCATGCTGCCGATCTGGCTGGTGTCCCACCTGGAGACCAATCGCAACGCCCGGACCAAGGCGCTGTGGGACCATGTGAAGGGGCTGTTCCAGAAGGATCAGGTGGAATGGTTCGCCTGATCGGGATGGCTCGATAGCGGCGGCGTCACGCTTTCGAGCGAGCGCCGCTCCGCCTTGACCCCGATGACCGCTTCCAGGGCGGCCGCGCCGAGCATCAGCGCGGCCGCGAGCAGATAGCCGGCGAGGATGCTGGACCTCTCGCCCGTATCGATCAGCCTGCCGAACAGCCAGGGGCCCGCCACGCCGCCGACACCGGTGCCGAAGGCATAGAAGAGCGAGATGGCATTGGCCCGGATCTCCAGTGGAAAGACCTCGCCCACCGTGAGATAGGCGGCACTCGCCGCAGCCGAGGCGAAGAAGAAGATGACCGACCAGGCCAGGGTTTGCGACCAGGCGCTGAGCACCTCCGCCTGGAACAGAAAGCCGGTGCCGGCAAGGAGGAGGCCCGACAGCGCGTAGCAGCCGGCGATCATGGGCTTGCGTCCCCAGTCGTCGAACAGCTTGCCCAGGAGCAGCGGGCCGAGGAAGTTGCCGGCGGCGAAGAACAGGATGTGCCAGCCCACGCCTTCTGCCCGCACCCCGTAGAAGTTGGCCAGGATCAGGGCATAGGTGAAGAAGATCGTATTGTAGAGGAAGGCCTGGGATCCCATCAGGACGATGCAGAGGAAGGTGCGCTGCGGATAGCGCCGAAAGAGCGTGTGCATGATCACGCCCAAACTCGCCCGCACCGGCCGGTGCATCTCGATATGCGCCGCCTCGTCTGCCACTCGGTCCGCCGGCATGCCCCGCTCGATCTCGGTCGTGATGGTCTCGGCCTCTTCCAGCCGGCCGTGCACCATCAGCCAGCGCGGACTCTCGGGCAGGTATCGGCGAAGCCAGAGCACCGCGAGACCAAGCACGGCGCCGGAGAAGAAAGCGATGCGCCAGCCGGTATCGGCGCCGAAGAGATCGGGGTCGAGCAGGATGATCGACAGGCCGGCGCCGAGGGCCGCGCCCGCCCAGAAGCTGCCGTTGATGGCGAGGTCGGTGCGGCCGCGGTAGCGCGCCGGGATCAGTTCCTGGATCGCCGAATTGATGGCCGAATACTCGCCGCCGATTCCCGCCCCGGTGAGGAAGCGGAACAGGCAGAAGGACCAGAGGTCCCAGGAGAAGGCGGTCGCCGCGGTGGCGATCAGATAGAGGCCGAGCGTCACGGTGAAGAGCCGCTTTCGCCCGAAGCGGTCGGCGAGGAAGCCGAAGACGATCGCCCCCGACACGGCGCCGAGGAGATAGAAGCTCGCCGACAACCCGACCTGGCCGGCGGTTAGGCCGAGCGCTTCCGGATCGGCGAGGGCGGCGCCCAGCGTACCGGCCAGCGTGACCTCCAAGCCGTCGAGGACCCAGGTGATGCCGAGCGCCGTCGCCACCAGGGTATGGAAGCGGCTCCAGGGAAGACGGTCGAGGCGGTGGGGGATGTCCGAGCGGGGCGGGGTCGTCATGCTGCCCAATACCGCCGCTCCGGGGCTTTGTTCCCCCCGGGCTCAAGCGGGGCCGCGCCACTCCGACTTCAGAACCTGCAGATCCTCCACCGGAAGGGGGGCGGGGATCTCCGCCACCGTGCCGACATAGAGATAGCCGACGATGTCGTGCTCCTCGCCGAAACCGAGTGCCGACTTCACACGGGGGTCGTAGCAGTTCGAGCCGGTCAGCCACATGGCGCCATAGCCGAGCGCAAAGGCCGCGAGCAGGATGTTCTGCGCCGCGGCGCCGGCGGCAAGCGTCTGATCGATAGCGCGCACGCTCGCATGATCGCGGATCACCCGCGCGCCGACGGCGAGGACGACCGGGGCGCGCAACGGCTTCTGTCGCTCCTTCTCGATTTCCGCCGCGCCGGCGCCTGGATCGCGCAGTGCCCGTGCTTGCGCGAAGACGTCGCCGAGCCGGGCCCTGGCCTCGCCCCGCACGACGACGAAGCGCCAGGGTCGCAGGCGGCCGTGGTCGGCTGCCCGGGCGCCGGCCTTCAGCATCAGGTCGATTTCGGCATCGTTCGGTCCGGGTCCGGTCATCAGTCTGGGCGACACGGAGCGGCGATTGAGCAGTGCATCGATGACGGTCATCGTGCGGTCACCTCGCGATAGGGAAGGGTTGGGAGCGGCGGGGATCGGGTTCGATCAGGCAGTGCAGTCCGCCGACGAACAGAAGGAGCGCGAACCCGGGCCAGAGCAGAAGCGTGGGCTGCTCGAACAGAAACCCCCGGTATTCGAAGAGCATGGCGCCCCAGTCTGGCGCGCCGCTGTCGGCGCCCAGGCCAAGGAAGGCGAGAGCGGCGTAGTTCATCACGATGTGCCCGACATGGCCCGAGAGATGGGTGACCACCGGAGGCAGTACGGCGGGGAGGACATGCCGCCAGGCGATGCCGGCAGCATGCGCGCCGAGCGCTTCGGCGGCCTTCACGTGCGGCTCGCGCAGGGTCGCTGTGGCCAGTCCGTGCACCAGGATCGCCGTGCTGCCCGCACCGGCAAGACCGAGACCGATGGCGATCGACCAGGGCGAGAACCCCAGCAGTGCCGCCACCAGGATGGCGATCACCAGTTCCGGCATGATCGCGGCGAGGTCGGCACCGCGGAGGGCGATGAAGCGGAAGGCCGGCGGGGCGAAGGTGGCGAAGAGACCAGCAATCAACCCGACGGCGAGGGTGAGGGCCGCCGCGAGCAGGGTCGCCGTCATCGCCCGCCAGCCGCCGGCGGCGAGGCGGGCGAACAGGTCGCGTCCCAGATGGTCGGTGCCGAGCCAGTGCGCCGCCCCGGGAGGGGCATGCCGCTGGGCCAGATCGATCGCATGGATGTCCTGGGTCGCGAGGGTTGAACCGCCCACCGCCAGCGCGACCGTCAAGGCCAGTGCGACTACGCCGATCAGCCGACGCATGCCATCGGCCTGGGATCGAGACGGCCGCGGATCAGTTCGGCCGCCGAATGAACGGCGACCATCAAGAGGGCCACTCCCATGACATAGACGCGCAGGACGGCATAGTCGCGGGTCGCCACGCTCTCGACCACCAGTTGGCTCAGACCCGGCACCGCGAAGGCCACTTCCATGACCGTCGTTCCGCCGACGATCCAGGCCATCTGCGGCGTCAGCACGGCCAGCAGCGCGACCAGAGCCGGCTTCAGCGCGTGCCGCCTCAGCGCCCGGCCGGAATCCAGGCCCTTCGCCAGCGCAGTGCGGATATAGGGCTGTTCGCCGGCGAGCAGGAAGGCGTTGCGCACGATCCGAGCCATTGGCGCGAGGGAATAGAGTCCGACGAGCGTCATCGGCAGGACGACCCGTTGCAGCGGCCCGCCGGTGTAGATGTCGAGCAGCCTCAGCTGGGCTGAGATCAGCCAGGCCGCCAGCACCGCGACCATGAACGAGGGGGCCGTTTGGGCGCCGATGGCGAAAAGACGGGTGAGACGATCCGCGATACCGCCCGGCCGGCGCGCTGCGGCGAAGCCGAGCGGTAGGCAGAGCAGGGTGGCGAGCAGCACACCGCCGCCGCCGATGGCGATCGACCAGGGCAGACGCGGGGCGATCTCGTCCGCCACCGGCCGGCCCGTCCGCTGCGACAGGCCCCAGTCGCCGCTGACGAAACCCAGAACCCACCGGCCGTATTGCGGGACGAGACCATCGCTCATTCCCCATTCAATGCGAAGGGCCGTCGCGTTTTCGGGTGTCGCCGCCTGATTGCGCTCGGCCAGCGCCAGCAAGGCCGGGTCGCCCGGCATCAGGGCGGGAAGCAGAAAGACGACCAGGCTCGCCAGCCACAGCATGGACAGCGCCCGCAGAAGGGCGGTCACTCGTCCTTCTCCGGGTGCCGGTCCGCGGGGCGGCGCCTGCCGCTCACAATCCGAAATCGGCGCGGATGATGTTGTAATCCGCGCCCCAGGGTTGATAGCCGACCATCCTGGGCCCCAGGCCCACATGCCAAGCCGGCGTGAGCAGGAAGGAAACCGGCGCCGACCGGAATATCTCCCGCTGTACCTCGGCCGCCGCCGCGACCCTTTCGATCCCGGTGCCCGTACCCCCGAGGCGATCGAGCAACCGATCGACTTCGGGTGAGGAAAATCCCGCGTAGTTGTTGCCCGCGCCTGAGCGGAAGAAGCCGTTCAGGAAGAAGCCGGGATCGCCCGCCGGCAGCGTGTGCTGCGCCCAGAGAAGAAGATCGAAATCGCCGGCCGCCGCGACGGGGCCCGCCTGCTCGACCACCCGTGTCTGGACGCCGATGCCGAGAGAGGAAAGGCGTGCCCGCACCACCGGCTGCATGGTGACGAGATCGGGGCGTTGCGGATAGGCCGTGACGACGAGGTCGAGCGGCTTGCCGTCCTTCATCCGCCGGCCATCAGGCCCGCGCTTCCAGCCGGCCTCGTCGAGGAGCCGGTTGGAGGCGGTGGCATCGGTCGGCCGCGGTTCCTCGAGCGCATAGGGCGTACCCCGGGGGAAGGCGCCGTTCGCCGGTTCGCCGCCCTGGATGGCCGTGACGAGCTCGTTGCGGTCGAGGGCGAGGTCGACCGCCTGTCGCACGCGCGGGTCGGCCAGCGCCTCGCGTCGTGTGTTCTGCCACAGCATGTACTGGTATCCGACCAGGAAGGTCTTCACGGTGATGTTGCGCGCCTTGAGGCGGGAAAGCGATTCCACCGGCAGGTTGAAGGCGATGTCGAGCTCGCCGGCCTCCAGCGCCACCGCCATGGACTGCCCGTCGGGGAAGCGCTTGAGCAGGACGGGGCCGCGCTTCGCCGCGTCGGGAAAGTTCGGGTTCGGAACGAGATCGATACCGTCGCCGGCGCGCAGTGCCGCTACCTGATAGGGCCCGGTGAAGACGGGTTTCTCGGACACGCGATAGACGGCGAAGGGCCACTCGGCCAACACCGCCGGCATCACTGGCGTCGGCCTCTCGGTGCGGATTCGCAGCGTGGTCGGGTCGATCGCCTCCAGGGTCATCCTGCCTACGGAAGCGCGGGCCGCGGCGTTCCTTTCGTTCGTGCGCGTCAGTCCGGCCGCCACTTCCGCCGCAGTGACCGGGGTGCCGTCGGCGAACTTGTGTCCGGGTCTCAACGTAATGATCCAGGATCCGTCATCGGCTCTGCTCGCGCTCTCGGCGAGATGTCCTGCGAGCCCTCCTGCCGCATCCACGGTGAAGAGTTTTTCCGCCACGCCATGGCTGGCGAGCGCCCAGCCGGCGCTGCCTTCGCCCGGATCGGTCGATCCGGCCATGAAGGTTTGGCCGATGGTTATGCGAGGTGCCTGCGCAGAGGCGGGCAGGACCGCCAGAGCCAGGACGGCGGCGAGAGCGAAGATCGAACGGGACACGCGAGGACCCCCCAAAGGGCATCGGGCGTCAGCACGGGCTTCGCTCCGCTCGTCCCCGACTTCATTGCGGGGGTTAGCGGCATTCCATCGGCACACCCCGGCCGAAGGGCCCGTGTTGACCACGGTCGATGGCAGGTCTCCGGACTTGCGGCTCGAACGCTCCGCCGCCGCCTTCCCGGATCGCTCCAGTGGCATGTGGCGCGGACCTCGCCGCTTACCGTTGCGGGGGCAGTCGCGGCTTCGGACGCATTGCCCTCACCGCATTCCCTTTTCATCCCGGACGGGAACCATCGATAAGCAGACCATATCCGACGGACCTGCGGCCCGCCAGGGTGCTGCCCAGCGGGCTAGGGCGGCCTTGCGAGGCCGAAACGGGTGAAGCCAGGCAACATGCGTCCTCTCGTCGGAGAATTTAGATATGATATAACATTCCATTTATTTGTCCACTGCGCTTGCCGCGGGCTCAACGCCGCAAGGCGTCCTGCAGGCGTTCCCAACCGGCTTCGTCGCCCGGCAGGCCGAAGCGCAGGTCATGCGGGCGTTCGGGGAATCGCCTTACCGCGATGCCGGCGCGCCCGAGTTCTTCCGCCAGTCCGGCGGCGCGGCTGTCCCTCAGAAGCCGAAACAGCGCCGTGCCGCCTGCCTGCGAGAAGCGGGAAAGAAGCCCGTCCAGCCGCTGTGCCTCGACCTGCAGCCGCTCGAGCATGTCCTGCCGCCAGTCTCGATCGGCCAGGGCGAACTCCGCCGCCGCGAGGGCCGGCCCGCTGACCGGCCAGGGACCGAGCGCGGCACGCAGGCGTGCCGCCAGCGCGGGTGGCGCGACGGCGAATCCCAGTCGAAGCCCGGGCAGTCCATAGAACTTGCCGAACGAACGAAGCACGACGGCCCCGCTACCCGCCATGCTTTCGTCGGCGGGGCCGGCGTCCATGAAAGCCTCGTCCACCACCAGGAGCCGACAGCGGGTGGACAAACGAAGGAGTTCGGCGCGCGTTAGGATCCGGCCATCCGGATTGTTGGGATTTACGACGACCGCGAGGTCGGCGCCCTCCAATTCCTCCAGGCGGGACACTTCGGTTACGGCATGCCCCGCATGGGACGCGGCGCGGGCATGCTCGGCATAGGTCGGTCCCAGCACGGCGGCGCGGCCGGGGTGCACCAGCCGGGCGATCCAGGGCAGCAGGATCTGCGTACCGGGCGCGGCGACAACATGCGCGGCCGATGGCGCGGCATACGCCGCCGCGGCGACATTGGCCACCCGGTCGACAAGTTCGGGCCCCGGCAGGCGGGTGAAGGCCTCGACCGGAAGAGCCGGCAACGGATAGGCATGGGGATTGATCCCCGTCGACAGATCGATCAAAGGTTCCGGCGCCTGCGGGTAGAGACGGCGGAACGCCGCGAGGTCGCCGCCGTGCGGCAGTGGTCGATCGGGTTGGGGGATCATGCTCGTTGTTCTTGCGGCCATGCTGATCGAAGTGGCGCTGTCCTATCCCGATGCGCTCTATCGCGCCATCGGTCATCCGGTGGGATGGATCGGGCGCCTGATCTCGGTGCTGGAGCGTGCCTTGAACCGCGAACGCTGGGGGGATGCGACGCGCCGCCTCGGCGGTGTCGCGACGCTTGTCCTTGTGCTGGCGGTCACCGTCGCAGTCGCCCTGGCGATCGAGGCCATTCTCCACCCTTTACCGGCCGGCTTCCTCTGGGTCGGGCTCGCGGCGAGCAGCCTGATCGCCCAGCGCAGTCTGCATGAGCACGTCGCCGCCGTGGCAACCGCGCTCGAAGCGGGCGGTCTCGAAGCCGGGCGCGCCGCGGTGGGGCGCATCGTCGGCCGCGACACCGCGGTATTGGACGAGGCGGGCGTCTCACGTGCCGCAATCGAAAGCCTCGCCGAAAACTTCTCCGACGGTATCGTCGCTCCGGTCTTCTGGCTCGGTGTGGGCGGCCTCGCGGGGGGCGCCGCCTACAAGGCCGTGAACACCGCCGACAGCATGATCGGCCACCGCACCGACCGCTATCGCAGCTTCGGCTGGGCGGCGGCGCGGTTCGACGATCTGATCAACCTCCCGGCCTCACGCCTCGCCGCGCTTCTCTTGGTGCTTGCCGCCGTGCTCCTGCCCGGGGCTTCGCCCGCCGGTGCCTGGAAGGCGGTCTGGCGCGATGCATCGAAGCACCGCTCGCCCAATGCCGGCTGGCCGGAGGCGGCGATGGCCGGGGCGCTCGGCCTGGCGCTGGCCGGGCCGCGCATCTATGGCGGCGTCGAGGTGCAGGATGTCCACATGGGCGACGGCCGGCGCACCGCGACCGCCGCGGATATCCGCCGGGCGCTGGCACTCTATCGCCGCGCCGACCTGATCCTGATCCTGCTCGTCGCCGCCCTCGCCTGGTTCCTCAGCCGGTGAGGTCCAGGAGGCGATCGAGGTCGATATGGGCGGCCAGATGCTCGGCCAGCAGATCCAGCGTGCCTTCGATCTGCGCCTCGTAGTGGAGACCGCTGCCGCCGCCGCCGAGGGTTTGCAGCCAAGCGCCGCGCTGGCGGTCGTCGGCAAAAAGGCCGTGCACATAGGTGCCGGTGACCAGGCCGGACGGAGAGATGGCGCCTTCCGGTGATCCGTCCGCCAGATGGGCGAAGGGGCGCCTGCGATCCTCGCCCTCGCTCACTCCCATATGCATCTCATAGCCGGTGAAGGGCATGCCGTTCGCGGTCGTACCCGTCACGGTCAGCAAACGCTTGTCGCCGGTCAGAACCGTGTCGATGGCGAGCAGCCCGAGGCCCGGTGCCGAAGCCGGTGGCCCTTCGACACCCTGCGGGTCGGCGATGCTGCGGCCGAGCATCTGATAGCCGCCGCAGAGCCCGAGCACCCGTCCGCCGCGCCGGACATGTGCAGCGATGTCGATATCGAATCCGGCCTCGCGCAAATCCGCGAGATCGGCGAGCGTCGCCTTCGATCCGGCCAGGATAACGAGATCCGCATCGCCCGGAAGCGGCCGCCCGGGTTTCACCCGGACAAGATCGACGGTCGGTTCGGCAGAAAGCGGGTCGAGATCGTCGAAATTGGCGATGCGGGGAAGGATCGGCACCGCGATCTTGACCCGTGTTCCCTGCTTCCGCGGCAAGTCGTGGTCGAGCGCCAGCGCGTCCTCGGCCGGCAGCCGGTGTGCCTGGGTGAAGTAGGGGACGAGGCCCAGCGCTGTCCATCCGGTGCGCTGCGCGATCAGCGTCATGCCGTCGGCAAAGAGAGACGGATCGCCCCTGAACTTGTTGACGATGAAGGCTTTGATGCAGGCCGCGTCATCCGGTGGCAGCACCGCGCCCGTGCCCACCATGCTGGCGATGACACCGCCGCGCTCGATATCGCCGATCAGGACCACGGGGAGGCGCGCGGCACGAGCGAAGCCCATATTGGCGATGTCGTTCGAGCGTAGGTTGACCTCAGAAGCGCTGCCGGCCCCTTCGACCAGGACCAGATCCGCCTCGGCCCGTAGCCGCTCGTAGCTCTGCAGGACGAAGGGCATCAGCTCGCGCTTCATCGCCTGATAGGCGGCGGCCTTGGCGGTACCGTGGACCCTCCCCTGCACCACCACCTGCGAGCCGACCTGGCTCTGCGGCTTCAGCAGCACCGGATTCATATGGACGGAGAGCGGCACCCGCGCGGCACGGGCCTGCAACGCCTGCGCCCGGCCGATCTCGCCACCATCCGCCGTCACGGCCGCGTTGTTCGACATGTTCTGCGGCTTGAAGGGGCGTACCCGCAGACCGCGATTGGCGAAGGCGCGGGCCAGGCCGGCGACCAGCAGCGACTTCCCGACGTCGGAGCCGGTACCCTGGAACATCAACGCGCGAGCGGGCATGGCGGTCAGAACTCGATGCCGGCCTGGGCCTTCACCCCGGCGGCGAAATGATGCTTCACCGCGCCCATCTCGGTCACCAGATCGGCCGCCTCGATCAAGGCCGGCGGTGCGTTCCGGCCGGTGGCGACGACATGCAGGGCCGCGGGCCGCGCCCGCAACGCCGCCACCACCGCATCGACGGCGAGGTAATGGTAGCGCAGTGCGATGCAGATCTCGTCCAGGATGAGAAGGCCGAATGCCGGATCTGCGATCAGATCCTTCGCCTTTTCGAAGGCGCGCTCTGCGGCCGCCACATCGCGGGCCAGATCCTGCGTCTCCCAGGTGAAGCCTTCGCCCATCGAATGCCACACCACAAGGTCGCCGAACGCGGCGAGAGCATCGCGCTCCCCGGAGTGCCAGGCGCCCTTGATGAACTGGACGACACCGACCTTCCTGCCATGCCCCAGCATGCGCAAGGCCAGGCCGAAGGCCGCGGTCGACTTGCCCTTGCCCGGGCCCGTATTGACGATCAGGAGCCCCTTCTCCGCGATGCTCTTCGATGCCACCTCGGCATCCTGCACCGCCTTCCGCTTGACCGCCTTGGCACGGTGGCGTTCCTGTTCCTCTGCGCCGATCGTCTTCATTTCACCACCAGGGGAAGTCCCGCCACCAGCATGACCACGGAATCCGACAGGGCGGCGACGCGCTGGTGCAGCCGTCCCGCCTCGTCCCGGAACCGGCGGGCCAGTGCATGCTCCGGCACGATGCCCAGGCCGACCTCGTTCGACACCAGCACCACGGGGCCGCGCGGATTTCGCAGGACCGCCTCCAGCCGGTCGAAGGCGCCCGCAAGATCGGCGCCACCCAGCATCAGATTGGTCAGCCACAGCGTCAGGCAGTCGACCAGTACGGGCGCGTCCTGGGACAGGCCGGCCAGCACCTCCGGCAGGTCGAGCGGGGCGTCCACGGTCAGCCAGCGTGCATCGCGCCGGTCGCGGTGATGAGCGATCCTGGCCCGCATCTCCTCGTCCAGCGCCTGTGCCGTCGCGACATAGATCCAGGGCGGCGGCAAGGCTTCGATGAGCGCCTCGGCATGCCGGCTCTTGCCCGACCGGGCACCCCCTAAGACGAATGTGACCTTCCGCGTCATGACCGCACCTTTAGCACCGCAGCGCCTCGCGTTGACAGTCCGGACCCCCTCCTGTCTATTGATCCCCGTCTACGGTCTCTTCCACCCCGAAGAGCGAAGAGGGAATGCGGTGCGGGTTGCGGGCTGAAACGCCCCCGGCCCCAAGCCGCGGCTGCCCCCGCAACGGTAGGCGACGAGGTTCCGAGCCATTCCGCCACTGGAGCGATCCGGGAAGGCGGCATCGGGGCGTTCGAGTCGCAAGCCCGGAGACCTGCCGCAGACACAGTGGGCTTTCGCGCCGGGCGGGGTGCCTCGGCGGATGGAGGAAGGTTTGCCGCGGGCAACCGTTGTCGTCTGTTCCACCTGCAAGCAGGAGGGCAAGGTCGTGGGACCCGACCTCCTCTCCGCGGCGCGTGCTGCTGCCCCGTCGGCGGTGGAAGTGCGCTCGGTGCGCTGCCTCGCCAACTGCTCGCGCGGACCCTCGGCGCTCGTGAGGGCCGAAGGTGGCTGGACCTATCTCTTCGGCCAGCTCGACCCCGCGAAAGATGGTCCGGCCCTGGTGGCCGGGGCCGAACTCCTGGCCGACAGCGGCGACGGGCTGATGCCCTGGCGTGGTCGGCCCGAGGTGCTGAAGCGTTGCATGCTGGCCCGCGTTCCCCCCATCGACTTCCCTGAAGGCTGATCCGCGATGTCGCTCGCCAAGGTTCCCTGCACCATCGTCACCGGCTTTCTTGGCGCCGGGAAGACGACGCTCATCCGTCATCTCCTGACCAACGCCGGCGGCAGGCGCCTCGCCGTCATCGTCAACGAGTTCGGCGATGTCGGTGTCGACGGCGAGATCCTGAAGGGCTGCGGCGACGACGCCTGTCCCGAGGATCGGATCGTGGAACTCGCCAACGGCTGTCTCTGCTGCACCGTGGCTGACGACTTCCTGCCTGCGCTCGACGCTCTCCTGGCGGCCGAGCCGAAGGTCGACCACATCGTCATCGAGACCTCCGGCCTCGCCCTTCCCAAGCCCCTGGTCCAGGCGTTCCAATGGCCGGCGATCAAGGGCCGGGTCACGGTCGACGGCGTGGTCACGGTGGTGGACGGTCCGGCGCTGGCCGGCGGGCAGGTGGCGCACGATCTGGAAGCGCTCGCGGCGCAGCGGGCAGCCGATGCCTCGCTCGACCACGACAACCCGGTCGAGGAGGTGTTCGAGGATCAGCTGGCCTGTGCCGACCTGGTCGTGCTGTCGAAAGCGGACTTGCTCGATTCCGTCAATCTCTCCAGGGCGATGAGTGCGGTGGAGAGGGCTCTTCCGCGGGCCGTTCGCATCATTCGCGCCGCTGGCGGCAAGGTCGATCCGGCGGCCCTCCTGGGGCTGGGCATCGCCGCCGAGGAGGGTATCGAGGACGTGAAGACCCATCACGACGACGAGCTCGACCACGATCACGACGATTTCGATTCCTTCGTCGTTCCGATCCCCGAAGTCACCGATCCGGCGGCACTTTCCCGCAAGATCACCGCATTGCCCGAGCGCTTTCCGATCCTGCGGGTGAAGGGTTTCGCGGCGGTCGCCGGCAAGCCGATGCGCCTCCTGCTCCAGGCCGTCGGGGCCCGCGTCGGCCAGCAGTACGATCGTCCCTGGGGCGCCGGCGAGGTGCGCGAGGGGCGCCTCGTCGTCATTGGACTTAAGGGCCTCGATCGCCCCGCGATCGAGCGCGCCCTGCTGGACTGACCCGATGCATATCCTCGCCACCACGACGGCGACGCTGGACGAGGCGGTCGAGCCCATCGACCTCAACCAAACGCCGGGCGACATGGTCGTGCTGTCCTTTTCAGACAGCGACCTGAGCGGGCTGGCGGCCGCCTGGTCGGAAGAGGCGGGGACGCTGCCGAGCCTGCGGATGGCGAACCTCCGCGACCTGCGCCATCCGATGTCGACGGACCTTTGGATCGACCGGGTCGGGGCCAAGGCCAAGATCGTCGTCGTGCGACTGCTCGGCGGGCGGGACTGGTGGGGCTATGGCGTCGATCGCCTGACCTCGATGGCGCGTGAGCGGAGCATGGTTCTGGCGCTTCTGCCGGGGGAGGATCGCGACGATCCGCGGCTGGTCGAGGCGTCCACCCTCTCGCCTGACGAGCACGCCCGGCTCCTGCGGTACTTTCGTGCCGGTGGGCGTGACAATCTCAAGGGCGCGCTGCGCTACGTGGCGCGTCTGGCGGGTTTCGATCTCGCGACACCGGATGCTCTCGCCGTGGAGGCGGCGACCGGCTACCTCCCGGGACGGGGGGCGGTGGATCTGATGACGCTGGTGGAGACGCTGCCGGCCGGTCGACCCGTCGTCGCGGTGCTGTTCTACCGTTCCGTGCTGCTTGCGGCCGATACCGCGCCCATCGACGTCTTCTGCGCCGCTCTCGCCGGCCAGGGGTTGGCGCCCGCGCCGCTCGCTGTCGCCAGCCTGAAGGAGCCGGAGGCCGATCGCTTCCTCTGCGCGGCCTTCACGCGGCTGAAACCGGCGGCGATCGTCACCACGACCGGTTTTGCCATCGGTGCGGAGGCGGCCTTTCTCGACGCCGTGAAAGGCGTTCCCCTGTATCAGGCGATCGTCGCCACCACGCGGCGCGAGGCCTGGGAGAAGGGGGCGCGCGGCCTGGTCGCCGCCGATCTCGCCATGCATGTGGTGCTGCCGGAGCTGGACGGGCGCGTGCTGGCCGGCGCGCTGGGCTTCAAGGCGTCGCTTCCGGCCGATGATCGCCTGGCCTTCAGCGCCCAGGTGAACAGCCCCGAACCCGATCGGGCCGAGATGGTGGCGAAACGGATCGCCGCGCAGGTTTCGCTCGGACGGAAGCAGCCCGGCGAGCGGCGGATCGCGGTGCTTCTGCCGGACTATCCCGGTGTTCCCGGCCGTACCGGCTATGCCGTTGGCCTCGACGTGCCGGCGAGCGTGCTGGGGCTGCTCGAAGACCTCTCGGCGGAGGGCTACACGCTGGTCGGGGTGCCTGCGGGGTCACGCGACCTCCTGGCCGACCTGACGGGCGGAAGCGAAGCCATGTCGCTGGCGCGCTACGAGGCGCTGCTCGAGCGGCTGCCGCCCACGGCCCGCGCGCAGGTCGAGGCGGCCTGGGGCCCGGCGGCGGACGATGCGGATCTCCGCGGCGGCACCTTTCGCTTTCGTGCACGCGCCTACGGCAATGTCGTTGTCGCCCTGGCGCCGGATCGTGGACGAGCGCAGGACCGGCGCGCGAGCTACCACGATCCGGCGCTGCCGCCCCGCCATGCGCTGCTCGCCTTCGGTCTCTGGCTGCAGCACGATTTGAAGGTCGATGCGGTGGTGCACATGGGGGCACATGGCACGATCGAATGGCTGCCGGGAAAGGCGGTGGCGCTGACCGCCGCCTGCTTCCCGGAACTGGTGCTCGGGCCCCTTCCCGTGGTCTATCCCTTCATCGTCAGCAACCCGGGCGAAGCGGCGCAGGCCAAGCGCCGAATCGCCGCTGTGACGGTCGGGCACCTTCCGCCGCCGCTGGCCGGCGCCGGACTCGACGGCGAGGCGCAACGGTTGGAACGACTGGTCGACGAGTACGCGCAGGCCGACGGCCTCGACCGTAAGCGGCGCGATCGCCTCGGCCGTCTGATCGTCGAAACCGCCGCGCAGTCGGGTCTGGCGCGCGAGGCCGGTGTCGAAGCCGGGGCGGACCCCGAGGAGGCACTGCGTCGGATCGACGCCTGGCTCTGCGACCTGAAGGACCTCGCGGTGAAGGATGGCCTGCATGTGTTCGGCCGGATCGGACCCGATTCCGATCCTCTCCGCCGTGCCAGTGCGCAGGCGGAACGCGCCGCCCTCCTCGCCGCGCTTTCCGGCCGGCATCCGCCTGCCGGCCCCGCCGGCGCGCCGGCCCGAGGGCGGACGGACGTCCTACCGACCGGCCGGAACATCTTCACCGCCGATCCGCGCACTTTGCCGACGCCGACGGCGATGGAACTCGGCGTCGCAGCGGCGGTGGAGGTGCTGCGCGCCTATCAGCAGGAACACGGCGAGACGCCGAGGAGCCTCGTGCTCGATCTCTGGGGCAGTTCCACGCTCCGCACCGGTGGCGAGGAGATCGCGCAAGGGCTGGCGCTGCTCGGCTGCCGGCCGGTCTGGGATCCGCGCACCGGCCGCGTCACCGGCGTCGAGGTGATGCCGATCGCGGCCCTCGGCCGGCCGCGCGTGGATGTCACTTGGCGCATTTCCGGGTTGTTCCGGGACCTTTTTCCGGCCCAGATCGCGCTCCTGCAGGCGGCTGTTCACGCGGTCGCGGATCGAAACGAGAGCAGCGAGGAGAACCCGCTGTCGGGGGCGGTCCGGTCCGGAGAGACCCTGGCCAGGATCTTCGGCAGCGCGCCGGGTGCCTATGGAGCGGGCGTGGAAGGCCTGCTCGGCCCCGATGCCGACGCGGCGGAGGTCGGCGCCGCCTATCTGGCCGCTGCCTCGCATGTCTATGACGGCGCCGAAGGCCGCGCGACGGCGATGCCCGGGGGCTTCGCGGATCGCGTGGCGGCGGCCGACCTCCTGATCCATCCGGGCGACGATCCCGGCCGTGACCTGCTCGAGGGCAGCGGCGACGTCGCCTTCGTCGGTGGATTCGCCGCTGCTGCGAAGCTGCTCGGGCATGCGCCCGACCTCGTGATGCTGGACCAGACCGATCCGGCGCGCCCGCGTGCGCGCAGCCTGACCCGCGCCATCGCGCGCGTGGTCCGGGCGCGTGCCGTCAACCCGCGCTTCATTTCCGGACAGATGCGCCATGGCCCGCGCGGGGCCGCCGAACTGGCCGAGACGGTGGACCGGCTGGCCGATTTTGCCCTCGCCACCGAAGCGGTGCCGGACGCGCTGATCGACCTAGTGCATCAAGCCTATATCGCGGACGAGACGGTACGGGCGTTTTTGCTGCGCGAGAATCCCGCGGCAGCCGCGGCCATCGCCGGCCGATTGCGGGGGCTCAGAGAGCGCGGCCTGTGGCACCCCCGGCGGAACGACGTCGATGCCGGCCTCGCCGCCCTGCGGGATGCGGGCGCATGAGCATGCGGCGTGGCGCCTGTCCCACCTTCAGCGCGCCGATGCAGACCGGCGACGGGCTGCTCGCCCGCCTGCACCCCGTTGGACCGTTGTCCATCGGCGCGTTCGTCGGTCTCTGCCGGGCGGCGGACGTTCACGGGAACGGCATTGTCGAAGTAACCCAGCGCGGCAGTCTGCAGATCCGTGGCCTGTTGGCGAAGACGCTCCCCGACTTCACCGCGGCCGTCCAGGCCCTGGACTTCGACGCGCCCGAAGGTGTTGTCGTGCAGGCGCCGCCGCTCTCCTCGGAGAGTTTGCATCTCGCTGCCGCCGTTCGCGCACGGGTACAGCCGCTGGCGGCGGCGCTGGCACCGAAGACGACGGTGATCGTCGATCTGGGCGATGGTCTGTCGCTCGACGACCTGACGGCGGATGTCCGTCTGCGGGCGGCCGGCCCGCTGCTGCGTGTCGAGGTCGGAGGGGAGTGGATCGGTGCGATCGAGCGGCACGATGCCCCGGATGCTGTGTTCGACCTTCTCGGCGTCCTGGCGGCGGCCGGTCCGGCCGTCCGCGCCGCCACTCTTTCCGAAATGCCGTTTCGGGCCGCCCTTCGCCGCCACCTCCGCGAAGGGGCGCCTCGCGGCGAGGCAAGGACAACCGACCCGGTCGGTCCTTGCGAGCGGGGCTTCGGCATCGCGCTTCCCTTTGGCGCCACCGAGGCGAGGCTTCTCATGACCCTGGCCGAAGCTTCGGGCGCCTGGCAGGTGTGGCCGGCACCGGGGCGGGCGCTCGTCTTCGAAGGAGCCGCGCCGGGCTTCGGCGCCGTTGCGGCCGGACTTGGTCTGGTGATCGATCCCGCGGATCCGCGCCGGCGCGTCCATGCCTGCACCGGGGCGCCCCGCTGCAGCTCCGGCCTCCAGCCGGTCCGTGACCTCGCGCGCGCTCTGCCCTCCATCGACGGTGTGTTGCACCTGTCGGGCTGCGCCAAGGGTTGCGCCCGTCCGGCTCCATCGCCCGTGACCCTCGTCGGGGACGAGCGCGGCTATGGCGTCGTGTGGGACGGCAGGGCTGGCGACCCGCCGGCCGCCTGGCTCGCCGCGGGCGACGCGCTGACAAAGCTGGCCGATCTGCTAGAGAAGCGCCGCCGCGGCCCTGCATGGCAGGCGGCGGGCCTTGGAGCGGGGCGTGGCTGAAGCATTCGACTATCTGCGGGACGGGGCGGAGATCTACCGCCGGTCCTTCGCCATCATCCGGTCGGAGGCCGACCTCTCCGGCTTTTCCGAAGAAGAGGCGGATGTGGCGGTGCGCATGATCCATGCCTGCGGCCAGGTCGAGATGGCGAAGGACTTCGTCTTCGGCGCGGGGCTGGTGGATGCCGCGCGGGCTGCGCTGCGGTCGGGCGCTCCCATCCTCTGCGATGCCCAGATGGTGGCGCATGGCGTGACACGCGCGCGCCTGCCGGCCGGGAACGACGTTGTCTGCACCCTGAACGATCCGCGCGTGGCACGACTGGCGGCGGAGAGCGGCAATACCCGCTCGGCCGCCGCGCTCGAACTCTGGAGCGGTCGTCTCCGCGGCTCGATTGTCGCCATCGGCAACGCGCCGACCGCGCTCTTCCGGCTGCTGGAACTCCTGGATGCCGGCGCACCGAGACCGGCTGCGATCGTCGGCATTCCGGTGGGCTTCGTCGGTGCGGTGGAATCGAAGGCCGCGCTCGCGGAGAATCCCCGCGGCGTTCCGTTTCTCACCGTGCGCGGGCGTGCCGGCGGCAGTGCCATGACCGCCGCTGCGGTCAACGCCCTGGCGCGGGCCGGACTATGAGCGGGCGGCTTGTCGGCGTAGGCGTGGGGCCGGGCGATCCGGATCTCATGACGCTCAAGGCGGTCAAGGCGCTCGCCATGGCGGACGTGATCGCCTATTTCGCCAAGGCTGGCAATCCCGGCAATGGCCGCGGCATCGCCGCCGCGCATTTTCGTGCCGGTGTCCTGGAGGAGCCGCTGCTCTATCCGGTCACGACCGAGATCCCGCGCGCCGATGCGGCCTATTCGGAAGCCTTGGAGGCTTTCTATGCGGAGGCCGCCGCCCGTCTGGGACGTCATCTGGACCAGGGGCGCATCGTTGCGGTCATCTCGGAAGGAGACCCGCTGCTCTATGGCTCCTACATGCACCTGCACGTGCGGCTCGCCAGCCGCTATCCGGCGGAGGTGATCCCCGGCGTCACCGGCATGTCGGGCTGCTGGGCCGCCGCCGGAATGCCCATCGCCCAGGGTGACGACATCCTCTGCGTGCTGCCCGGCACGCTTCCCGAGGACGAATTGGAACGGCGCATCCGTGCCGCCGACGCCGTCGTGATCATGAAGCTCGGCCGCAATCTCCCCAAGGTGCGCCGCGCCATTCTGGCCGCCGGACGCATGCGGCGCGCCGTCTATGTCGAGCGCGGCACGATGGTGAACGAGGCGGTGGTACCGCTGGCAGACAAGACCGATGGCACCGCCCCGTACTTTTCCATCATCCTCATCCCCGGCTGTGAGGCATGGGCGTGACCGGCCGGCTCTCCGTAGTGGGCATCGGGCCCGGCGATCCCGGCCTGATCACGCCTGAGGCGAGCGGGGCGCTGGCCGAGGCGGAGCTTTTCCTCGGCTATGCCGGCTATCTCGACCGCATCAGCCTCCGGCCCGGTCAGCGGCGCGAGGCGACCGACAACCGCGAGGAGGCCGATCGCGCCCGCACCGGCCTCGAAAAGGCCGCGGCCGGAATGAAGGTCGCCATGGTGACGGGCGGCGATCCCGGCGTCTTCGCCATGGCGGCGGCGGTGTGCGAGCAAATCGAAGCAGGCCCGCCCGCCTGGCGGGCGGTGGAGGTCGCCGTGCTCCCCGGCATCACCGCGATGCTGGCCCTCGCGGCCAGGGTGGGTGCGCCGCTCGGACACGACTTCTGCGTCATCTCGCTTTCCGACAACCTGAAGCCCTGGGCGATGGTCGAACGCCGTCTCGACGCCGCGGCGGCGGCCGGCTTCGCCATCGCGCTCTACAACCCGCGCTCGAAAGCGCGGCCCTGGCAGCTCGGCGCGGCTCTCGACCGCCTGCGACGGCACCTGCCGCCGGGAACGCCGGTGATCTTCGGCCGCGCCGTGCGCCGTCCGGGCGAGGCGATCAGGGTCATGACACTGGCCGAGGCCGATCCGTCGCTGGCGGACATGTCCACCTGCCTCATCATCGGTTCGCCGTCGACGCGGGTCGTGGAGCGGCCCGGTCTGCCGTCCCTCGTCTATACCCCTCGGATGGATGCGTGATGATCGAGCCAGCGAAGCGCGGCCTCGACCGTGCCGACGGTCTCACCCCCTGGCCCGGCCGGGCGGTCCAGCATGATGACCTCGAGGCCGAGCCCGCGCGCGGCGGCGATCTTGCCGTAGGTGGCGGCTCCGCCGCTGTTCTTCGCCACGATGATCTCGATGCGGTACCGCTCCAGAAGGGCGCGTTCGGCGTCTTCCGTGAAGGGACCGCGCTCGAGGATATAGTCGGCGTGCGGCAGCGCGAGGCCGACCGGATCGACGCTGCGGATGACGTAGTGGTGCTGCGGCGCGGCCATGAAGGGCTCGACCTCCTGCCGCCCCAGCGCGACGAAGACGCGGCGGGGCCGCCTCCCCAGCACCTCCACGGCTTCGGCGACGCTGCCGACCGCGCGCCACCGGTCGCCCTCGCGGCTCAGCCAGGCCGGCCGATGCAGCGTCAGGAGGGGTATCCTCGTCGCCTCCGCGGCGGCGGCGGCATGGCGGGACATCTGCGCCGCATAGGGATGCGTCGCGTCGACCAGCACATCGACCGAATTCTCGCGCAGGTGGCGTATCAGCCCCTCGACTCCGCCGAACCCGCCGACCCGCGTCGGCAGGGGTTGCGCCAGCGGTCGAGCGGTGCGGCCGGCAAGCGACAGCGTGGCCGCCATGTCGGTGCGGCCGGCGAGCCGCTCTCCCAGCCGCCGCGCCTCGAACGTACCCCCCAGAAGAAGAACCCTCAGCATGCCTGCGCCTGATCGAACCGGGGGAGACACTGCCGCGCCGGGCCGCTGGCTGTCCATCGTCGGACTCGGCGAGGACGGCATTGCCGGACTGGGCGAAGCGGCCCGCGCCCTGGTCGCGGGGGCGGAGCTCGTCTTCGGCAGCCGGCGGCATCTCGCGCTGGTCGAACCGCTGATCCGGGGCGAGGCGAGTCCTTGGCCTTCACCCTTCAGCATCCAGCCCGTCCTCGACGCGCGCGGCCGAAGGGTTTGCGTGCTCGCCTCAGGCGATCCCTTCCTGCACGGCGTGGGCGGCAGCCTCGCCGCGCATGTGCCGGCGACCGAGATCCAGGCGCTTCCCGGCCTGTCCGCCTTTGCGCTGGCCGCTTCGCGACTCTGCTGGCCCCTCGCCGAGGTTCGTACCCTGTCCCTGCTTCAACAACCCGTGGAATCGCTCCGGCCGCATCTGCAGGGCCGGCTACTGGTGCTGACGGCCGGTTCGGATGCGCCGGCCGAGATCGCAACCCATCTCGCCCGTACCGGGTACGGCCGGTCGCGCCTCACTGTCCTCGAGGCACTGGGCGGTCCGCGCGAACGCATCCGGTCCTCGCTGGCCGAGGATTTCGACCTTTCGGGCATCGATCGCCTGAACCTTCTGGCCATCGAGGTCGAGGGTGGTTCCCCGCTGCCTCTCGCGCCGGGGCTCGCCGACGATCTCTTCGAGAACGACGGGCAGATCACCCGGCGCGAGATCCGGGCTCTCACCCTGGCGGCATTGGCGCCCCGGCGCGGCGATCGGCTGTGGGATATCGGCGCGGGCAGCGGGTCGGTCGCGATCGAGTGGCTCCTCGCCGACCCCTCGCTCTCGGCCATCGCCATCGAAGCGGACGCGGATCGCGCGGAACGCATCCGCCGCAACGCGCTCGCTCTCGGGGTGCCGCGGCTTCGGGTGGTGCAGGGCAGGGCGCCGGTGGCGCTCGACCGGCTGCCGCCGCCCGAGGCCGTCTTCATCGGCGGCGGAGGAAGCGACACGGCGGTCCTGGACGGCGCGGTGGCGGCGCTCCGGCGCGGCGGCCGCCTGGTGATCAATGCGGTCACGCTCGAGACCGAGGCGGTCCTGCTCGCCTGCTATGCCGCGACGGGTGGCAATCTGGTGAAGGTCTCGCTCGCGCAGGCCTCACCGGTCGGCGGCATGCACGGATGGCGTCCGGCCATGCCGATCACCCAATGGACCTGGGTGAAGCCGTGATCGTCGCCGGGATCGGCTGTCGCCGGGGGACGGGCGCTGGAGAGATCCTGGCCGCTCTGGATGAAGCCCTTGCGGCAGCGAGGCTTACCCGCGCGGACGTCTCGGCTCTCGTCACGGCCGCGATGAAGCGGGACGAACCCGGCATCGCCGAGGCCGCATCCAGCCTCGGCATCCGCCTCGCCGTCATCCCGATGGAGACCATCGCCGCAACACCCGTCGATCACCACTCCCCGGTAGCCCAGGCCCGCCTCGGCGTGCCCTCCATCGCGGAAGCCTCGGCGCGAGCGCTCGGACGCCGGCTGATTCTGCCGCGCATCGTGCGTGGCGGGGTCACCTGCGCGCTGGCGGAGGCCCTGCCGTGACCGTGCATTTCATCGGCGCGGGTCCCGGTGCCGCCGATCTCATCACCGTGCGCGGACGCGACCTGCTGGCCCGCTGTCCCGTATGCCTCTACGCGGGCTCCATCGTGCCGCCGGACCTGCTCGCCTGGTGCCGCCCGGGCACCCGGCTGGTCGATACCGCGCCGATGGATCTCGACGCGATCGAGGCCGAATACGTCGCCGCCCATGCGGCCGGGCAGGACGTGGCCCGGCTGCACTCGGGCGATCTTTCGGTCTACAGCGCCGTGGCCGAGCAGATCCGCAGGCTTGAACGGCATGCCATTCCCTACACGCTCACCCCCGGCGTTCCAGCCTTCGCCGCCGCGGCTGCCGTCCTCGGACGAGAACTCACCTTGCCCCAGGTGGCGCAGAGCCTCGTCCTGACCAGGATCGACGGGCGCGCCTCGCGTATGCCGGACGGCGAAAGCCTGGCTGCCTTCGCGGCCACCGGCGCCACGCTCGCCATCCATCTCGCCATCCAGGCCATCGACCGGGTGGTGCAGACCTTGCTTCCGCACTATGGCGCCGCCTGTCCCGTGGCGGTCGTCGCACGGGCCAGCTGGCCCGACGAGAGGATCCTCCGGGGCCGGCTGGAGGAGATCGCGGATCTGGTGCGTGCCGCCGGCATCGATCGGACCGCGCTCATCATCGTCGGCCGGACGCTCGCCGCCGAGGGTTTCCGCGACAGTTCCCTCTACGACGCCGCCTATCGCCGGCGCTATCGCGGCGGCGAAGCACCGTGAACGCGCGGGACGCGCTCGCGGTGCTGCGCGGCTCCATGCCGGCCTTCTGCCCTGGCCATGTCTGGCTCGCCGGGGCCGGGCCGGGGGATCCCGGTCTGCTGACGCTCGATGCGATCGCCGGGATCGTTCAGGCCGATGTGATCGTCCACGACGCGTTGGTCGACCGCCGCGTGCTCGACATGGCGGGGCCGGGCGCACGTCTGGAATTCGCCGGCAAGCGCGGCGGTCGCCCCTCGGCGGATCAGGCGGACATCACGCGGCGGCTGATCGACCTGGCAAAGGCGGGGGAGAGGGTCCTGCGCCTCAAGGGCGGCGACCCCTTCATCTTCGGTCGGGGCGGTGAGGAAGTGCTCGCTCTCGCCGCCGCGGGCGTTCCCTTCCGCGTTGTTCCCGGCATCACCTCGGGTCTCGCCGCGCTCGCTGCCGCCTCCATCCCTGCAACGATGCGCGGCGTGAACCAGGCGATCATCCTCGCCACCGGTCATGGCGCGGAAGACGAGGAGGGGTTGGACTGGGCGGCCCTGGCGAAGGCCGCGCAGCCGATCGTGTTCTATATGGCGATGCGCAACCTCGCGCTCATTGCGGGCAAGCTGATCGCCGCCGGTATGGACGAAGGGGTTCCGGTAGCCGTCGTGTCGAGCACGAGCCTCGAGGACGAGCGCACCCTTGTCAGTACCCTGGGGCGAGCGGCGGAGGACGTTCGAGAAGCCGGGCTCGCCTCGCCCGCCGTCGTGGTGATCGGCGAGATCGTGCGGCTGCGGGCGAGGCTTCGCCCGTGACGCCGCGCGCCTTCATCGTCGGGGCGCCGCGGTCGGGTTCGGGCAAGACCACGCTCACGCTCGGCCTGCTCAACGCGCTGCGGCGGCGGGGAATCGCCGTGCGCGCGGCCAAGTCGGGTCCGGACTACATCGACCCCGCCTTCCACGCGGCCGCGACCGGCGCGCTGGGGATCAATCTGGACAGCTGGGCCATGCCGCCGTCGATGATCGATGCGTTGCTGGCCCAGGCGTCGGAAGGAGCGCAGGTTCTGGTGATCGAGAGCGCCATGGGCCTCTTCGACGGCGTCCCGGTCGAGGGGCGTTCCGGCGCCGCCGCCGATATCGCCCGCCGTTTCGGCATACCGGTCGTGCTTATGCTCGACGTCTCCGGACAGTCGCAGACAGCCGCGGCCGTCGCGCGTGGATTCGCCGCCCATGACGCCGGCGTGCGGATCGCCGGCGTGGTGCTGAACCGGGTGGGCAGCCCGCGTCATGCCACGCTCGCCGGCGAAGCCGTCGCCGATCTCGGCATCCCGGTTCTGGGGGCCATTCCGCGCGAAGAGGGAGTGACGCTGCCGGAGCGCCATCTCGGCCTTGTCCAGGCGGGGGAGCAGTCCGATCTGCCGGCCCGCCTCGACCGGCTCGGCGATCTGGTGGCGCGTCACGTGGATCTCGATCGTATCCTCGACCTCGCCGCGCCGATGCCGCTGGGCTCGACGGGCGGGGACGGCTGGCTGCCGGTACCGGGCAGGCGCATCGCCCTCGCCCGCGATGCCGCCTTCACCTTCGTCTACGACCATCTCCTCGAAGGTTGGCGCCGGGCCGGCGTCGGCGTGGCGACCTTCTCGCCGCTGGCCGACGAGGCGCCGCCGGAAGACTGCGACGCCTGCTGGCTTCCCGGCGGTTATCCGGAACTGCATGCGGCGGGGCTCGCCGCCGCATCGAATTTCAAGACCGGTCTGGCGCGTTTCGCCGCCACCCGGCCCGTGCATGGCGAATGTGGCGGCTACATGGTCCTCGGCCGGGTGCTGGAGGACGCGGCCGGCATCCGCCATCCGATGGCGGGGTTGCTCGGTCATGTCACCAGCTTCGCCCGGCGGCGCCTGCATCTGGGCTATCGCGAGGCCCGGCTTCTGGCGGACGGTCCGCTCGGGCCCGCCGGGGCGAGTCTCCGCGGCCATGAGTTCCACTATGCGTCGGTCATCGATCCCGGGGCCGATGCGGCCTTCGCCGAGATCGCCGACGGCCAGGGCCGGGGGCTGGGGATGGCCGGAGGCCGCCGTGGCCTCGTCAGCGGCACATTCTTTCACGCCATCGCTAGGTGCTGAGACCGGCCTCCGCGAATGTCGCCATGCCGTCGTGGCAGGCGAGGGCGCCGCGCAGGATCGGGACGGCGAGCGCGGCGCCGGAGCCTTCGCCGAGCCTCATGTCGAGGTCGAGCAAGGGACGCATGCCGAGCGCGGCGAGGAGTTTGCGATGACCGCTCTCGGCGGAGACGTGCGCGGCGAGCGCATGCGAGAGCCCTTCCGGGTGCAGCCGGGCCAGCGGGGCGACCGCTGCGGTGCAGACGAAGCCGTCGAGCAGGACCGGGATGCGGCGCCGCCTGGCTTCGAGCGCCGCCCCCAGCATGGCCGCGAGTTCGCGCCCGCCGAGGCAGGCGGCCAGCCGCAGGGGATCGGCGAGGGCGGGTGCATGATGGGTGATGGCGCGATCGATCACCATGCGCTTTCGCGTCAGGCCGGCATCGTCCACCCCCGTGCCGCGTCCGGCCCAGACTTTACCGCCGCCGCCGAACAGCCCGGCCGCGACCGCGGCGGCGGCGGTGGTGTTGGCGATACCCATTTCGCCCAAGCAGATGAGGTCGGCCTCGCCCACGGCCTCCGCGCCGGCGGCGACGGCCTGCAGGAACTCGGCCTCGTCCATCGCCGGGCCCAGCGTGAAGTCCGCGGTCGGTCGGTCGAGCGAGAGCGGCGTGACCTTGAGATCGGCACCCGCATTGCGGGCGAGCTGGTTGATCGCCGCGCCACCGGCGGCGAAATTCGCCACCATCTGGGCCGTGATCTCCGCCGGAAAGGCGGAGACGCCCTGCGCCGCCACGCCGTGGTTGCCGGCGAAGATCAGGATCGACACGCGCTCCAGTCGGGGGCGCGCTCGGCCCTGCCAGCGGGCGAGGAAGGACACCACTTCCTCCAGCCGGCCGAGGCTGCCGGGAGGCTTGGTGAGCTGCGCATCGCGGGCCGCCACCTCTGCGGCAACTGCGCTATCCTCGGCCGGCAGGTCGAGGCAGGCGGCACGCAGATCGGCGAGCGACGGATAACGGACCATGGGCTGACGATGGCCTCCTGACGGAAAGGATGGGATCGGCGATGACGCCGCGACAGGCCATAGCACGAGTGACCCGGGATCTGGCGTTCTGCTTCGTTTTTTTCACCCGCCTGCCCGTTCCGGTGCCGATCGGCATCGCCGAGGCGCGCCTCGCCACGGCCATCTGGGCGGCTCCCCTCGCGGGGCTGGCCGTGGCCTTCCTGTCGGCGGCGGCTTTCGCCCTGGCGCTGCAACTCGGCCTTGTGCCCGGCCTCGCCGCCGCTCTCGCCTTGGCCGCCGGGCTTCTCGTGACCGGCTGCCTGCACGAGGATGGCCTTGCCGATGTGGCCGACGGCTTCGGCGGCGGGCGCGATCGGGAGCGCAAGCTAGCCATCATGCGCGACAGCCGCATCGGCACCTACGGCATGTGCGCGCTGGCGATATCCCTCCTGCTCCGATGGGGCGCGCTCGCCGAACTCGGCGAACCGGACCTGGTGCTGGCGGCCTTGATCGCCGGCCATATGGCCTCGCGCGGCCTCCTGCCGGGGTTCATGCACGCCGTGCCCCCGGCGCGGGCCGATGGCCTGGCCGCCAATGCCGGCCGGCCCGACTTTCGGGTTGCGCTGGCATCCGTGCTGACCGGGGGAGCGGGGCTCTTCCTCTGTCTTGGGTTCCAGGCAGGCTTCATCGCCGCCGCGCTGCTCTCGCTCGCGGCGCTCGTCATGGCCTGGGCCTGCCGGCGGCAGATCGGGGGCCAGACCGGCGATGTCCTCGGCGCTCTGCAGCAGGGGGGCGAAGTGGTCGTCCTGCTCGTCGCGGTCGCCGTCCGGCACTGACGGGGGGGGGAAAGGTCCCTGAGCCGGCTTCCGACCGGCTTCGCGTCGGGGCGGCGCTCCAACCTCGCAGGGTCGAACCCCTCCGGTTCGACCCGAATGCCCACTGCTCTAGGCGCCCGCGCGGATCAGCTCTGACGCCCGTTCGCCTACCATGATGCTGGCGGCATTGGTGTTGCCGGACGGCATGGTCGGGAAGATCGACGCATCGGCGATGCGCAACCCTTCGATCCCGTGCACGCGCAAACGGTCGTCCACGACGGCATTGGGGCCTGGCCCCATCCGGCAGGTGCCGATCGGATGATAGGCGGTCTCGGAATAGGCCCGCATCCAGCCCAGGATCTGATCGTCCGTCTCGACATCCTTGCCGGGCGAGAACTCCTCGCCGCGATACGGGTCGAGCGCCGGCGCATTCACGATGCGCCGCATCATTCGGAAGCCGGCCACCATCGCCTGCTGGTCGATCGGATCGTGCAGGAAGTTGAACCGGATCGCCGGCTGTGCCGCGGGATCGCCCGACCGGACATGGATCGACCCGAGGCTTTCCGGGCGCAGTTGGTAGCAGGCCACCGTCATGCTGGGAAAGGTCTGCAGCTTTCGCTCCTTCGCGTTTTTCACCGAGTAGGGAACGAAATGGAACTGGACGTCCGGCGTCTCCAGGTCCGGTCGTGTCTTCAGGAAGGCGACGATGGGCGCGGAAGGCAGGCTGAGGAAGCCGCCTCCCAGGGCGAGGTACTTCAGAATTTCCCGGGCCAGGCCGAAGCCGCGGGCCTTGTCGTTGTAGGAGACGCCGGGGACCTTGACCTTCCAGACGATCCGCCCGGCGATATGATCGCGGAAATTCTCGCCTACCGCCGGCTGTTCGTGCGCGACCGCGATGCCCGCGGCTTGCAGCACGCTCGGTCTGCCGATCCCAGAGAGTTCCAGGATCTGGGGCGAGTTCACGGCGCCGGCCGACAGGATGACCGCCTTTCCCGCCCGCGCCTCGATCTTGCGGCCGCCCTGCGCATAGACGATGCCGGTGCAGCGCCGCCCCTCCAGCACCACCTTCTCGGTCAGCGCGCCGGTGACCACGTTGAGGTTGTGCCGCTTCATGGCGGGGGCCAGATAGCAGTAGGCCGTGCTCATCCGCCGCCCGCGGCCGATCGTGGCCTGGGTCTTGCCCACCCCTTCCTGGTCATAGCCGTTGTAGTCGCGCGTGCGCCGATATCCCGCCTGTTCGGCGGCGGTGAAGATCGCTTCGTAGAGCGGGTTCTGGTCCGGCACGACGGAAATGCGCAGCGGTCCGTCGCGACCGCGTTCGGGGGCCTCCGCCTGTTCGTAGGACTCCATCCGCCTGAACACCGGGGCGATGTCGTCCCAGCTCCAGCCGCGATTGCCCATCTGCGCCCAGGTATCGTAGTCGAGCGGCTGGCCGCGCACGTAGACGAGCCCGTTGATCGAACTGGAGCCGCCGAGCAGCTTGCCGCGGGGAACCGGTATCTCGCGGTTGTTCGTGCCCGGCTCCGGCTCCGAGCGAAAGCGCCAGTTGGCATCCGGGTGGTCGATCAGCAGGCCGAAGCTCACCGGCAGGCGGGAATAGGGATGGCTCGCCTTTCCCGCCTCGACCAGGAGCACCTTCGTGCGTCCGTCTTCGGTGAGGCGGTTGGCCAGCACGGCGCCGGCCGAACCGGCGCCGACGATGATGTAGTCATAGGTCTCCACCCTTCGCATCCCCCTTGTTCGTTCGAGTCCAGCTATGTCCGCCGCAATACCTCGTGGGCGAGTTCGAGCTGACCGATGACGCGCTCGCCCATATCGGCAAATCGCTGGTCCTGCGTCTGGCCCAGCTTGAAGCGAATGTAGATCTGCTGAATGACGACGGCCGTCTTCCACAGCGCGAAGGCCTCGTACCAATCGATGCCCGACAGGTCGAGCGGCGAGCGGCCCGCATAGTGCGCGGCAATCTCTCTTCTGGTCGGGAACGACCCGTCATTGGGAATGCGCGAAGACGTGGCGGCGGCGCTCTCGCCCGGATCCGCCCAGTAGCCGAGCAGTGTGCCGAGATCGATCAGGGGATCCCCGACCGTCGTCATGTCCCAGTCGAAGATCGACTTCACCCGATCCGGATCGGCGGGATCGAACTGGCAATTGTCCAGTTTCAGGTCGTTGTGCACCAGGCTCACCGCCTGTGGCGCGGGCAGTGTCCTCGCCAGGCGGTCATACACCTCTTCGCAGAGCGCGATGTCGCGATCCTTCGCCCGGTCCCAGCGCTTCTTCCACCCGTGCACCTGGCGTTCGACGAAACCTTCGGGCTTGCCGAGTGAGGACAGGCCGATCGCTTCCGGGTCGAGGGCGTGGAAATCGGCCATCGCATCGACCAGTGCGAAGCTCGCCCGGCGTTCGACGCGAGGCCAGTGCCGCATCGGTTCCGGGATGGACTTGCGGATGACGACGCCCGTGCGCCGCTCCATGACAAGAAAGGGGGCACCGACGACGCCCACATCCTCGCAGAAGGCATGCGCCCGGGGTGCACGATCGAATGCGGGAGCGAGGCCGCGCAGTGCCTTGTATTCACGGCCCATGTCGTGCGCCCCCGGAGCCACCGGGCCGAGCGGCGGTCGCCGTACGACCAGATCGCGCAGATGCGGCGGCGCTTCGGGAAAGCGCATCAGATAGGTGAGGTTGGCGCTGCCGCCGGGAAACTGTAACGGCTCCATCGGGCCGGCCAGCCCCGGGATCGCGGACTTGAGCCAAGCTTCCAGCCTGTCCCAGGGAAGCACTTCATCCGGGCGGACGGGAGCCACCTCCGCGCCGCTCATCGCGCGCCCTCCACCGGCCCGCTGTACAGGTCCCGTGCCATCTGGGGCGTTCCTCCGAATTCTTGTGCTCGGCATTATCGCGGTCTTCGTGCCGCGCCGAAAGGCCGGCGTTGACCTTTGCCATCCGCGCGTCCGACCATGTCCGACCGACAAGGAGGAGGAATGCCCGTGGCCCGTCTCAGTCCCGTCCCGATCGAGCAGATGACCGAGGCACAGCGCAGGGTCGCGGAAAAGATTGCCTCCGGTCCGCGTGGCCGGGCCGGCGGTCCGTTTCCGGCGCTGCTGCGCAACCCCGAACTGGCCAGCCGCGCCGCGCACTTCGGTGAACTGCTGCGCTTCGGGACGTCCTTGCCGCCGCGCCTGTCGGAGATGGCGATCCTCATCACCGCGCGGGCCTGGAAGGCACAGTACGAGTGGTTCGCGCACGCCCCGCTGGCGCGCAAGGGCGGCCTGTCGGACGCGATCATCGAAGCGATCCGGACCGGCGCGAAGCCGCAGGGCATGCAGCCGGACGAAGCCGCCCTGCATGCCTTCTGCAGCGAACTGCATTCGGCACATGAGGTCAGCGACGCGACCTACGCCGCGGCGCTCGACGTGTTCGGCGAGCAGGCGCTGGTCGAGATCATGGCCATCTCCGGCTACTACGTCATGGTGTCGATGGTCTTGAACACGGCGCAAGTGCCGCTTCCCGAAGGTGAGCCATTGCCGCTTTCCTGAGCACTCCTTCGGCGTTACTGTTCTGCATCGTTATTGCATGTCTATGCGGGGGGAGACCGCCGCTGCGCACATGGATGGCGTGGCGGAAACAGGGGCCGCCGAACACTGATCGCTGGAGGGACGATGCACATGCACATCCGACGGAAGTACCTGCACCTTGCCGCGAGCGCGCTCGTCGCCGGACTGACCTTTACCGCCTTGCCGGCCATGGCGCAGAAGACGCTGAAGGTTGCAATGCATGCCGACGTTCGAACGCTCGATCCGTTCTGGACCACGCAGACGATCGCCGGCATCCACGGGTTGATGGTCTACGATACGCTCTTTTCCAGCGACGACAAACTGCAGCCGCAACCGCAGATGGTCGACAAGTGGACCGTCAGCGACGACCGCAAGGTCTATACCTTCACCCTGCGTGACGGATTGAAGTTTCACGACGGTTCGCCGGTGACCTCCAAGGACGTGGTCGCCTCGATGAACCGTTGGGGCAAGCGCGACGGCGCCGGCAAGCAGCTGATGGGCTACACCGCCTCGCTCGTCGCCAAGGACGACAAGACATTCGTGTGGTCCCTGACGGAACCCTACGGCCTCCTGATCGACATTCTCGCCAAGACCGGCACCAGCATTCCCTTCGTGATGCGCGAGAAGGAGGCCATGGTCGATCCCTTCCAGCAGATTCAGGAAGTGGTCGGCTCCGGTCCCTTCATGTTCAAGCGCGACGAATGGGTTCCCGGCAGCAAGACGGTCTACACCAAGTTCGCCGACTACGTGCCGCGCAAGGAGCCGGCCTCCGGCCATGCCGGCGGCAAGGTGGTGAAGGTCGATCGGGTGGAATTCGTCTGGCTTTCCGATCCGCAGACGGCGCAGGCCGCCCTGGTCGCGGGCGAGATCGACTATCTCGAGAATCCGGCGGTCGACTTCCTGCCGATCCTGGAAAGCACGCCGGGGATCAAGCTCGACTCGCATCCCGCCGCCGGCACGATGGGAATCCTGCAGCTCAATCACCTGCATCCGCCCTTCAACAACGTGAAGGCGCGGCAGGCGATGTTCTACATCATCCACAACCCCGACTACCTGAACACCATCGCCGCCGACAAGAAGTTGCAGACGCTCTGCTATTCGTTCTTCGGCTGTGGCGTGGACATGGAGACCGATGCCGGGGCTGAGGTCTACAAGGCGCCGAAGGACTACAAGAAGGCCGAGGCGCTGTTCAAGGAGGCCGGCTACAACGGCGAGCCGATCACCATCCTGCACGCCACCGACCACCAGTACATCAATCCGGCCAACCTGGTGATGATCCAGCAGCTGCGCAAGGCGGGCTTCCTGAAGCTCGACGTGCAGGCGATGGACTGGGGCTCGGTCGTGTCCCGCCGCGCCAAGAAGGAGCCCCCGGCCGAAGGCGGCTGGAACATCTTCATCACCGGCACGACGGTTCTCACCTCCTCCAGCCCGGTCACTCACACCTCGATCGGCATGGGTTGCGACAAGGCCTGGTTCGGCTGGCCCTGCGATGCCACCTTCGAGCAGTTGCGCAAGGACTGGGCATTCGCCCCCGACGTCGCCAAGCGCAAGGAACTGGCCGTCGCCCTGTCCAAGCGGGCCTATGAGCAGGTGCCCTACATCTCCTTCGCCCAGTGGCGCAATCCGGTCGCCTATCGCGCCGACAAGCTGTCGGGCGTGCTCTCGGTCCCCTCGGTGCCGCCGATGTGGAACATCGAGAAGAAGTAAGCGCGTTCGTGTCATTGTCACCCGGCCTCGTTGTTGCATGAAGGCCGCAAGCGGAGCCGGCGGGTGATATCCACCCGCCGGCCAGCCGCAGAACAGGGACGCTGGTCGATGAATTCGGCAACGCCGGCATCTGCGCCGACCGCGGTCGTGAACGCCGCGCCCGAAGGGCGCAGGGTGAGGACATGACCGCCTACATCATCCGCCGCCTGATCGCGACCATCCCGGTGATGGCCGTCGTGGCGCTCTTCGTGTTCCTTCTCCTGCACCTGACGCCCGGAGATCCGGCCGCGGTGATCGCCGGCGACGATGCCACCCCGTCCGATATCGAGGCGGTGCGGCGCAAGCTCGGTCTGGACCGCCCGATCTGGGAGCAGTTCGTCATCTATGTCTGGAGCCTGCTCCGGGGCGACCTCGGTACGTCGATCTTCTCCAACCTGCCGGTGACGACGCTGGTGGCCCAGCGCCTGGAGCCGTCGATCGTGCTCGCGCTGTCCACGCTGCTCGTCGCGGTCGTCTTCGCCATCCCGCTCGGAGTCATCGCCGCCTGGAAGGCGCGGACGGCGATCGACCGCATCGTCATGGGCTTCTCGGTGCTGGGTTTCGCGCTGCCGGTCTTCCTGATCGGCTATCTTCTGATCTACATCTTCGCCATAGAGCTGAGATGGCTCCCGGTTCAGGGATACCGTCCGCTCGCGCAGGGCATCGGCGAGACGGCGCGATCCATCGTGCTTCCGGCCTTCGCGCTCGGCATGGTCTACATGGCGCTGATCGCCCGCATCACCCGGGCCAGCATGCTGGAAGTCCTCTCGGAGGACTACATCCGCACCGCCCATGCCAAGGGCGTGGCCAAGAAATCGGTGCTTCTGAAGCACGCCTTGAAGAACGCCGCCGTCCCGATCGTCACCGTCATCGGCATCGGGCTGGCGCTTCTCATTTCCGGCGTGGTGATCACCGAGACCGTGTTCAACATCCCGGGCCTCGGACGCCTGACCGTGGATGCGATCCTGAAGCGCGACTATCCGATCATCCAGGGGCTGATCATCCTCTTCGCGGGAGCCAAGGTGCTGGTCAATCTGATGATCGACATCAGCTACACCTTCTTCGACCCCCGCATCCGCTACTAGGACGACAGCGATGGCCTCCACCACCGACGTCGCCGCTCCGTCCGCCCGCCGCCCGAACTCGCCGGTCTGGAGCTGGATGCGGCGCAACCCGACCATCGTGTTCGGGGTGGCGATCCTGCTCCTGCTGGTCGCGCTCGCCGTTCTCGCCCCCTGGCTCGCCGAGGATCCGCTCGCCTTCGAGCCGACCAACCGGCTGAAGCGGCCCTCCGACCAGTTCTGGTTCGGCACCGACCAGTTCGGCCGCGACGTCTACAGCCGCGTCGTCTACGGCAGCCGGATCTCGCTCATCGTCGGTTTCTCGGTGGCGATCCTGGCCACGGCCAGCGGCCTGGCGCTGGGCATCGCCTGCGGCTACTACCGCCGGCTCGATGCCGTCGTCATGCGGATCATGGACGGCATGATGGCGATCCCCTCCATCCTGCTCGCCATCGCGCTGATCACGCTGATGAAGGCCAGCATCGGCATCGTCATCATCGCCATCACCATCCCGGAGATCCCGCGCGTGGTGCGGCTGGTGCGCAGCGTGGTGCTCACCGTCCGCGCCCAGCCCTATATCGAGGCGGCGATCGCGAGCGGGACGCGGAACATGGTTATCATGGTCCGCCACATCCTGCCCAACACCGTCGCGCCGCTGATCGTCCAGGGCACCTATGTCTGCGCCTCGGCCATCCTGACCGAGGCGGGGCTCTCCTTCCTCGGCGCCGGCACCCCGCCGGAGATCCCCAGTTGGGGCAACGTCATTTCCCTCGGGCGCACCTTCTTCCAGATCGCGCCCTGGATCATCTTCTTCCCCGGCGTGCTTCTCGCCGTCACCGTGCTCGCCATCAACCTGGTCGGCGACGGCCTGCGGGACACCCTCGACCCGCGCATCGCCCGGCGGATGTGAACCCATGACCCTGATCGCCAGCCAAGACACGGCCGCGGCCGCCGCACCGGCGCCGGCCGACACCATCCTGTCCGTGCGCGACCTGAAGACTCGCTTCTTCACCCGCGATGGGGTGGTGCGCGCGGTCGACGGCCTGTCCTTCGACCTGAAGCGCGGCGAGACCCTCTGCATCGTCGGCGAATCCGGGTGCGGCAAGAGCGTCTCGGCGCTGTCGATCATGCGGCTCATTCCCGAACATGTCGGCCGCATCGTCGACGGATCGATCCGCTTCGAGGGAACAGAGCTCACCACCGCCTCGGAAGCGGAGATGCGCGAGATCCGCGGCAACCGCATCTCGATGATCTTCCAGGAGCCGATGACCTCGCTGAACCCGGTACTGACCGTGGGCGAGCAGATCGCCGAATCGCTCCGCATCCACCAGGGGATGAGCGGACGGGCGGCGGCCGAGCGGGCGATCGAGATGCTGGCCCTGGTCAAGATCGCCGATCCCAAGCGCCGCGCCGGCGAGTATCCCCACCAGCTCTCCGGCGGCATGCGCCAGCGGGTGATGATCGCCATCGCGCTCGCCTGCAATCCGAAGGTGCTGATCGCTGACGAGCCCACTACGGCGCTCGACGTGACCATCCAGGCACAGATCCTGAACCTGATGCTCGAGCTGAAGGAGCGTCTGGGCACCGCCATCGTCCTGATCACCCACGATCTCGGCGTCGTCGCCGAAACGGCCCAGCGCGTCATCGTCATGTATGCGGGCCGGAAGGTGGAGGAAGCCTCGGTCGAAGACCTGTTCCGCCATCCGCAGCATCCCTATACGCGGGGCCTCATGGGCTCGATCCCGCGCCGCAGCGCGACCGGGCGGGCCAAGGGCGTCTTCCGCGGGCGGCTGCAGGAAATCAGCGGCATCGTTCCCTCGCTGCGCGAGGAGATCCCCGGCTGCGCCTTCGCGCCCCGCTGCGCCTTCGCCGTCGACCGCTGCGCCGTCGAGCGGCCGCCGCTGGAGCAGCACCGGCCCGATCACCTCGCCGCCTGCTGGGAGGCCGCGCGCGTCGCGGCGGCGCCGCGATGAGCGCCGCGCCGCAGATGGACAAGACCGTGCTGCGGGTCCGGGACCTGAAGAAGCACTTTCCCGTCCACAAGGGGGTGCTCAGCCGCGTGGTCGGCCATGTCTTCGCCGTCGACGGCGTGTCCTTCGACATCGCCGAGGGCGAAACGCTCTGTCTCGTCGGCGAATCCGGCTGCGGCAAGTCGACCGTGGCGAAGACCGTGATGCGCCTGCAGGAACCCACGGCCGGCTCGGTCGAGCTGAACGGTACGGACATCACGCGCCTGGACGAGGGGGAACTCCGCGCCCATCGCCGGCAGATGCAGATCGTCTTCCAGGATCCCTATTCTTCGCTCAACCCGCGCCTGTCGGCCGGCGCCATCGTCAGCGAGCCGCTCACCAACTACGGCCTGGCGGCCGGGGCCGAGCTGCAGGAGCGTATCGCCCGGCTGTTCGAGCGCGTGGGCCTGCGCGCCGACGCGATGGCGAAGTATCCGCACGAGTTTTCCGGCGGCCAGCGCCAGCGGCTCGGCATCGCCCGTGCGCTGGCGGTGAACCCGCGCCTCATCGTGGCGGACGAGCCGGTTTCAGCCCTCGACGTCTCCGTCCAGGCCCAGGTGCTGAACCTGCTCGTCGACCTGCAGGAGGAGTTCCGCCTCGCCTATCTCTTCGTCAGCCACGATCTCGCCGTGGTCGAGCATATCGGCCACCGCATCGCCGTGATGTATCTGGGGCGCATCGTCGAACTGGCCGACAACGCCGATCTCTTCGGCACCCCGCTGCACCCCTATACCGAGGCACTGCTGGAGGCGGCCCCGCTGCCGGAGCCGGGGGCGAGGCGCGAGCGCATCATCCTGCAGGGAGACGTGCCTTCGCCCATGTCCCCGCCGCCCGGTTGCCATTTCCACACCCGCTGCCTCTATGCCGAAAGCCGGTGCAAGGTGGAAGCGCCTCCGCTGGAGGAGGTCGAGCCCGGCCATTGGGTCGCCTGCCACCGACGACCCAAGGGCGGGCCGCACGGCCCGCTGACGCGGACGCTCTAGCGCGGCCAGGCCGCCGGGATCTTCGTCGCGATCCATTCCAGAAGTGCGGCGTTCACCTCGCGCGGACGTTCCTGCGCCATCCAGTGGCCCGAGGCGACGCGCCTTTCGGTCAGGTCGCTGCAGAAGTCGCGCATCGGCCGGGCGAGGTCGGAATCGATGCTCTCGCAGGTATAGTCGTACTCGGCGGCGAGAAAGAGGGCCGGGATGTCGATGCGCCCGCCGTTCTTCGCCGTCTTCGTATAGGCGATGTTGGCGGCGTCGTTCATGTACCAGGAATCCGGCCCGAAGAAGCCGTTGCGCGAGAGCGCGGCCGCATAGGCCCTCAAGTCCTCCTCGCTCACCACATCCGTGTCGTGCGGCAGGTCGGGCGCCACGCCCGCGCCGCCGAACCAGCCGCCCTTGGCCCGGATGAAGGCGGTTCCGGTCGGCTTGCCCTTGCCCGCCGGACTGCCCTTCCTGAACAGCGCCTTGACCGTCCGGTAGACATCGGCTTCGAAGGCGTTCACGGCGGCGGCGAAGTTCTCCTCGTAGAAGCGCATGTAGTCCCACTGCCCGGCGGGAAACTCTGCCCGCGGATAGACGCGCCTGTCGACCAGTCCGACGATGTGGTCGATCCCGCATTCGATGCTGCGATAGGGCACGCACAGGCTGGCGGCGCCGAGCGCGCGTTCCGGATGGTGGCTGACCACGCTCCACATCGCGGGGCTGCCCCAGTCGTGACCGACCCAGACCGCCTTCTCGCGGCCCAGATGATCGATTAGCTCGATCATGTCCGCGACGATCTCCTTCAGTGCGTAGTCGCCGTGGCCGGCATGGACGCTCGAGCGGCCATAGCCGCGCATGTCGGGAGCCACCGCCCGGAAGCCGAGCGCGCCGAAGGCCGGCAACTGGTGGCGCCAGCTGAGCGCCAGTTCGGGCCAGCCGTGCATGAAGACGACCAGCGGCCCGTCGGCCGGACCCGAGGCCAGGTAGAAGCTCGTGTGCCGGGGCGACCGGACCACATGCTCGGTGATGGAAAACGGCGTCATGTGCGTGAATCTCCCCGTGCTCGAAAAGCATTAGCACGATGTTAACCCTCCCTCACGATTCTGTGCGTCGACGATGCAACCGCGAATAAGGGAGGCGGGAGGCAGCATGTCATCGCCCGTGCCCGCTGCGGCGGCCGAGAGTGCGCCGCAGCCCAGTTTCGCCAGCCGTTTCAACCAGGACCAGCTGTTCCAGGCACTGGAAGGCATGATCCAGGGGATCGTCATCCATCGCGGCAAGGCGCTCTATGCCAATCCGGCGATGATCGAGCTCGTCGGGCTCGCCTCGCGCGAGGACTACATGCGCGCGCCGAGCGTGATCGACTTCGTGCATCCCGAGGACCAGGCGCTGGTCCGCTACCAGTCGCAGCGGCGCATCCAGACAGGCGAGACGCAGAGCTACGAGTTCCGCCTGTCCCGTCCCGACGGCTCCTGGATCTGGGTCGACAGCCGCGCCTCTTCGATCATGTGGGACGGCGAGCCGGCCGCGATGGCGGTCCTGACCGACATCAGCGCCCGCAAGAGAACGGAACTCCTCTTCCACAGCGTGTTCCACTCCACCCCCGACGCGATCACCCTCTCGGGCATGGACGACCTGCGCTATGTGCTGGTGAACGACAGCTTCCTGCGCCTGCACGCCATGCGGCTGGAGGACGTGGTCGGCCGCACCGCGCAGGAAATCGGCCTGACCGTCGAGCCCACCTTCCGCCCGCGCCTCGCCGAGATGCTGCGCAACGGCGAGGAGGTGCGCGACATCGTGACCGAGATCCGCGGCGAAGCGGACGGCCGCTATCGCCAGTTCTCGGTCGCCGGCCAGAAGCTCGACATCGACGGGCGGCAGATGCTGCTCCTGGTCTGCCGCGACATTACCGAGCGGCGGCGCCAGGAAGAGGAACTGCGCGAGGCGCGCGACATGCTGGAGGCGGCCTATGTCTCCATCACCGCCGCCAACGACAGTCTCGAGCAGCGGGTGCAGGAACGCACCGCCGAACTGCGGCAGGCGCAGGACGAAATCCTCAAGCGCGAGCGCCTCTCGGCCCTGGGCCAGCTCACCGCCACCGTCGCGCATGAACTGCGCAATCCGCTCAGTGCCATCAAGAACACGCTGTTCAGCACCCGCGAACTGGCCAAGGCCAAGGGGCTCAGCCTCGACCGGCCGGTCGACCGCATGGAGCGGAGCATCGAGCGCTGCAACCGCATCATCTCCGACCTGCTCGACTTCTCGCGCAGCCGCGAGCTGCGGCGCGAGACCGCCGTCTTCGACGCCTGGCTCGACCCGGTGGTGCGCGACCAGACCTTGCCGGCGGGCGTCGAGCTCGCGCTGTCGCTGGATGCCGGCGAGGCGGCGATCGCGCTCGATTCCGATCGCCTGCGCCGCGTGGTCATCAACCTGATCGACAATGCGGCGCAGGCGATGACGGACCCGCAGGGCCCCGCCCTTTCCCGCAGGCGGCTCGACCTGCGCAGCCGCGCCAACGAAGACTGCGTCGAACTGGTCGTCGAGGATACCGGTCCCGGCATACCGCCGGAGAATCTCGCGCGCGTGTTCGAACCGCTGTTCAGCACCAAGAGCTTCGGCACCGGGCTCGGCCTGCCGACCGTGAAGCAGATCGTCGAGCAGCACGGCGGCGAGATCGTCATCGAGAGCGAGGTCGGACGCGGAACCCGCGTTCACGTCCGGCTGCCGCGGAGCAGGCAGGAGGAACTGGCCGCATGAGCAGGCGCATCTTCGTCGTCGACGACGACCGCGACCATGCCGAAAGCCTCGCCGACGTGCTGGAGATCCGCGGCTACGAGGTGGAGATCGCCTACTCCGGCGAGGAGGCGGTGGAACGGTTCCAGCAGGCGGATTTCGATCTCGTCTTCATGGATGTGAAGCTGCCGGGAAAGAACGGCGTCGAGACCTTCTTCGAATTCCGTCGCCTGCGCCCCGATGCCCAGGTCATGATGATGACCGGCTTCAGCCTGGAGGCGCTGGTCCGTCAGGCCGTGGAGGGCGGGGCGCTCGGCGTGATGCACAAGCCCTTCTCGGGCGAGGACCTGCTGGCTGCGGTCGAGAATGCCAAGCCGCGGGGCCTGATCCTCGTCGCCGACGACGACGTCTACTATGCGGAAAGCATCACCACGCTCCTGACCGATGCCGGCTATCGCGTCCGCGTCGCCACCACCGGCAGCGACGCGCTCGGGATGCTGGAGAAAGGCGGGTTCGACTGCCTGCTGCTCGACCTCGCCATGCCGATCCTCTCCGGCCTCGAGGTCTACATGGCGCTGAAGCAGGCGGGTCGGCTGGTCCCGACCATCCTGATCACCGGCAATGCGTCGAGCAGCGATGCCGAAACGCTCTGCCCGCTGACCGAAGGTCTGCTGGTAAAGCCCTTCGATCCCGGCCAGCTCCTGCAGAAGCTGGCTGCCCTGCCCGGGCGGATGGCCGCTTGAGATGATCCGCCCGGTCGGCGAGGACGCGACGTCGAGCCGCCCCCTCCTGGTGGTGGACGACGATGCCGACTTCGCCGAATCGCTCGCCGACATCCTCGAAATCCAGGGCTACTCGGTCAGTTTCGCCGCGACCGCCGCCGAGGCGCTCGCGCTGATCGGCCGCGGCGGCCCGCCGGTCGTCCTGCTCGACATCCGGCTCGGCGGCGCATCGGGAGTCGACCTGCTGGCCGAACTGATCGAGCGCAATCCGCAGCTGATCTGCGTGATGATGACCGCACATGTCGAGACGCGCAGCGCCGTGCAGGCGCTGCGTCGTGGCGCCTACGACTATATCGACAAGGCCTGCGACCCGGGCGAACTCGCCGCCGTGCTGGCCCGCGCCTGGGAAAAGCACGAGCTGCAGCAGGCCCGCCAGGTCGCGATCGCGGCACTCCGCCAGGCGAAGGAGGCGGCCGAGGCGGCCAGCCGGGCGAAGTCGGGATTTCTCGCCACCGTCAGCCACGAGCTGCGCACGCCGCTCAATGCCATCATCGGCTTTTCCGAACTGGTTCTGTCGGAGGCCCAGGGCCCGCTCGGTAACGAGCAGTACCGTGGCTACATCCGCAACGTGCATGAGAGCGGCCACCATCTGCTCGAGATCATCAACGACATCCTCGATCTGTCGAAGGCCGAGGCGGGCAAGCTCGAACTGCAGGAGCATACCGTCGACATCCGCATGGCGGTGCGCACGGTCGCGCGTCTGATCAACCCGAAGGTGGAGGAGGGGAGCCTCGTGCTCGACTGCGCCCTGCCCGCCGCCCTGCCGGGCCTGCGCGCCGACGAGCGCAAGGTGAAACAGGTGCTGATCAATCTCCTCTCCAACGCGGTGAAGTTCACGCCGGCCGGCGGCCGCATCCGCGTGACGGCGGAGATCGACCCGGCCGGCGCGCTGCGCCTCGCCGTCGCCGATACCGGTATCGGCATCGCCCCGGATCACCTGGCCCGCGTCTTCGAACCCTTCAGCCAGGTCGACAGTTCGCTGAGCCGCCGGCATGACGGCACCGGTCTCGGCCTGCCGCTGGTCAAGGCGCTGATGGAACTCCACCAGGGCGACATCGAACTGGAGAGCACGCCCGGCGAAGGCACCACGGTCACCGCCGTCTTCCCGCCGGCGCGCGTGCTGCCCGCCTCCCCCGCGCGCGCCGTCTCCGCCGCCTGACCGATCGGTGCTAGTGTCCCGCCGGATCGGGTTGCGGGGAGCCGGACGTGAGCCAAGAGAGCCTGCCTTTTGCCGGGCTGAAGGTGCTGGACTGTTCCAGCTTCATTGCCGCCCCGGCGGCCGCGACCATCTTCGGCGACTACGGCGCCGACGTGATCAAGGTCGAATCGCCGGACGGCGGGGACACCTTCCGCGGCTTCGGCTCCTCGCCGGTGCTGGCGCCGCACGAGGTGAACTACTGCTGGGAACTGGTCTCGCGCAACAAGCGCTCGATCGCCCTCGACCTGAAACTGGCCGAGGGCCGGGCCGTTCTGCATCGGCTGGTCGCCGGCGCGGACATCCTGATCACCAACTTCCCCTTCCCGGTGCGGGCCAGGCTCGGCCTGCGCCATGCCGACCTGGCCGCGCACAACCCGCGCCTGATCTATGCCTCGCTGTCCGGCTATGGCGAAAGCGGTTCGGACGCCGACCGCCCGGGCTATGACACCACGGCCTATTTCGCCCGTTCCGGCCTCACCGCCGCGACCACGGTCGAAGGCGCGCCGCCGTCCTTCTCGGTACCCGCACAGGGGGACCATCCCACCGGCACGGCCCTTTTCGCCGCCATCATGATGGCGCTCTGGCGGCGCGAGCGGACCGGGCAGGGCGCGGAAGTCTCCACCTCCCTTCTCGGCAACGGGCTCTGGGCCAACGGGCTGGTGGCGCAGGGCGTGCTGCTGGGGGGCGAGCTGCCGCCGCGCATGCCGCGCACGCGACCGCGGACCGCCTTCCCCATGTCCTACCTGACGGCGGACGGGCGCTGGATGAACCTCGCCGTCGTCAACGAGGACAGGGATTGGCCCGTCTTCTGCCGCCTGGTGAACCGGCCCGATCTCGCCGCCGATCCGCGCTTCGCCGACACGGCCACGCGGCGCGCCCATGCGCTCGACCTGTTGGAGCTGCTCGAAGCCGAATTCGCCAAGCGCACGCTGGACGAGTGGCAGGCGCTGCTGCGCGGCTCCGGCATCACCTATGGCTACATCAACCGCGTCGCCGATGCGGTGAACGACCCCCAAGCGGAAGCGGCGGGCGCGATCCGGGCGACGGCGAATGCCGCCATGCCGCGCGCGATCACCAACCCGATCCGCCTCGACTTCGCCGAACAGCGCCCGGCCGGCCCGGCCCCGGCATTGGGCCAGCACACCGACGAGGTGCTGCGCGAATCGGGTATGACCGACGCAGAGATCGCCGCCCTGCGAGAGTGCGGCGCGATCGGCTGAGGCTCGGCATGGGTGCGTTCTGGCAATACTATTCCTTCCCCCGGGCGAGCTGGGACGCGCTGTTCGACGGTTCGACCGCGGACGCGTCGCGCCGGATCGTCGCCTCCGCCTGGTGGGAGCGGGCAAGCGGGGATATCCCGGATGCGGCCGAGGACAGGGGAGGCTATCTCGAGGCCGTCTACGCGCAGGCGCCACCCGCGCTGCGTGAGCTGGCCGAGCGCATCTGCCTGCGGGGCCTCGACTACACCGGACTGGGGCCGCGGGAGGCGCGGGAACTCGACAGGTTGGTCTGCGGCTTCTTCTGTCCCGAGGGCCTGGAGGAGGCGCTGGCCTACCGTATCCTCGGGACGCAGGGGCTGGTGGCACAGGAACTGCTGGATGAGATCGTCGGGCGAAGCGAAGCCTCGAGCCGCGGTGGGCTGTTCGGATTCGGCGCCCGGCGCTCGCCCGCGACACCCGTGACACTGGCCCCCTTCCTCCGGACCGGGCGGCGCATCGGCACCAGCGTTCCGCCGCATGTCGAGCATCGCTATGTGCTGTTCGACCCGGTTGAGGCGAAGGCCCTGCTGGCCGAGGTGGATCGCCTACTGGCCCTCGACCGGCCCTGGTCCGGCGAGGAGTTCCGCCTGGCGGCTCGGGCGGAAGTGAGACAGGCGCTGGAGACGGCCACCAGCGAGGGGCACTGCCTCGCCGGGCGCTACGGCTGAAGCGCGCTCAGCCGGCGCGCATCAGCGTCTCGCCCATCTTCTGATGCAGCATGTTGATGGCCTTGAGCGGTCGCACCATCACCTTGAAATGGGTGATCAGCCCGGCCTCGTTCCAGCGGATGATGTCGACGCCGTTGATGCGGATGCCGTCGATCTCGCAGGCGAATTCCAGCACCGCCGACCGCTCGCCGATCCACTCCTCGACATAGTGGAAACTGTCGTTGTTCAGCACCTTCAACGCCGCCTGCAGGTATTTGGTGGTGATGGCGCGCCCCGCCTGCGGCGTGTGCACGACAGGCGATTCGAACACCACATCCTCGGCCAGCAGCGCCGGAATGCCGCTGCCGTCCAGCGTCTCCACGATCCGGTGCCAACCCTCGACCGCCCTGGCCTTCGCCATTCCCGCCTCCTCTGACCGGCGCTCAGGATAGCGCGGAAGCGGGCGGCAGCACGAAACTTCGCCGGGCGAGGGGAGAGGAAAGCCGCTCCGGCGGATACCAGGCGCCGAGTACCGCCTTGTCGAGCAGGTCGGGATTCGCGGCGATGAACGCGTCGAACCGGGCGTGTCCCTCCATCCGCTCGGCGATCAGGGCGAGGAAGGCGACGGTGATGGTCTCGTGATAGGCCTCGGGCCGGCCGATCCGGGCCGTCATCGCCTTCAGTCCGGCGGCGAAGCGGGCGGCGGCCTCGGTGAAGGAATGCCGCCGCAGCATCTCGAAGCCCAGCCGCACATGGTCGCGATGGCGGAACCCGGCCGGGTCGATCGCGCCGGCCTCGAAGCGGGCGAGTTCAGCGTCCACGGCCGGCCTCCGTCAGTCTGTGCGCGTCGGCGGCGGTCAGATCGAGGCCATAGACCGCCTTCAGCTGCGCGATGGCCTCCAGCGACTTCGGCCCGAAGGGCGCCTTGCCCTCGAAGGCATGTAGCGCGATGCCCTCGATCAGGTCGCCCAGCGACAGGTCGAGGTGCTCGGCCAGCCCCTTCAAGACCTTGAGCAGCCGCTTCTCTATGCGGACACCGGTCTGCACGCGTTCGATCGTTTTCATGATACCTTGGTACCATATGACCAAGGTATCATGCAAGCGGCATCAGGTCAGTTCGATGTCGTAGCGGATGAAACCGCGGTTCTTGCCCACCTTGTCGTAGAGCCGGCGTGCCGTGGCATTGCTCTCGTGCGTCTGCCAGTAGACGCGGCCGCAGTCGCGCTGCCGGGCCCAGTCGCAGATCGCCTGGATCAGCTTGCCGCCGACACCCCGGCCGCGCAGGCCCGCTTCCGTGAACAGGTCCTGCAGGTAGCAGACGTCGGCGGCCGAGGTGTTCGGGTGGATGAAGAAATGCGCGATCCCGACCAGGCGGCCGTCGAGCTTCGCCCCGAAGGCATGCATCTGCCGGTCGTCCTGGAACGCCTTCCAGGCCCGGTCGTACATCGCCTGCGGCAGGCTGCGCTGGTAGAAGTCGATATAGGCGCGGAACAGCACTTCCCATGCCGCCCGGTCCTCCGCTTTCAGCTTGTCGATCTCGATCATGATGTCCTCCGCGTCCCGGCGGAGGGTAGGGGGGCCCGCAGGCGTGGAGCAGACCCAATCGGCAGGATCGCGCCGGGCCAATCGAACCCCCGCCGGCGCGAAAACCTGGTCGCGGTGAATGCTGGGCGAAGGCTGGTTCGGCGCTGGACGATCCGACGTCGCGGGCGGAAACGGCGTTCCGCTTCGCGGCATTTTTATGGCAGAGATTGAAAAATATTGCTCGAAAAGGTATAATCTCGGCGTGGACAGTCGGCAGAAGGCCGGGTCGCCACCGCTGGACGCGTGTCGCGCTCAGCCGGAAGCGCTCTTCCGCCCGAGGCGGAACGCCCGTTCCGCCGGCGACCCGCCGCCTGTCGTGTAACCCCATGGAAATAAAAGATGAATCCGGAGATTCGGGCGTCGGCGGAAATCGGAAGAGAAGACCGGGGCGGTTTGGACGATTTGCCAGCCGGCCTTCGCTGACGCAGGCTTCGGGTCCGGAGGAAAACGATCATGCGCCCGCTCGAATTCGGCTGGTTCCTGCCCACCTCGGGCGACACCACCGCCTATGCCGACCGCAGCACGAATGTGCCGCCCTCGCTCGCGATGTTCGATCGCGTGGTCGCGGCGGCCGAGGCCGCCGGTTTCGAATACCTGCTGGTCCCGGTCGCCTCGGTCTGCTGGGACGCCTACATCACCTCGGCGATGGTGCTGGGCCGGTCGCGCAGCATCCGGATGCTGGTGGCGGCCCGCCCCGGCTATGTGAACCCGGTCCTGCTGGCGAAGATGATCTCGGCGATGGACCAGCTCTCGGGCGGCCGCGTCTCGGTGAACCTGATCGCCGGCCAGTCCGACGAGGAGGCGTTCCAGGAAGGTGTCCGCTACTCCAAGGAGCAGCGCTACGAACTGATGGACGAGGAGGTCTCGATCCTGAAGGCGCTGTGGACGCAATCCGGCCCGGTCAGCTTCGAGGGCCGCCATCACCGGCTCGAGGGCGCGCGCATCGCACCCAGACCCTTCCAGAAGCCGCATCCGCGCTTCTATCTCGGCGGCGGCTCGCGGGAGGCCTGGGAGATCTCGGCGAAGCATGCCGACGTGCATCTGTTCTGGGGCGACACGGTCGAGCGGATCGAATCCAACATGCGTGACATCCGCGCCCTCGCCGCGCGACATGGCCGCGAGAAGCGGATCGGTTTCGGCATGCGCCTGCAGATCGTCTGCCGCGAGAGCGAGGAGGAGGCCTGGGCCGCCGCCCATGCGCTGGTCGCCGGTGTGACCGACGCGCAGACGAGGTTCATCAAGACCCACTACGCGAGCTCGGCCGCCAATCGCCGGGTACAGGAACTGGCCGATACCCACGGCGACCTGATCGCTCCGCATCTGTGGACCGGGATCACCAGGGTGCGGCCCGGCGCCGGCATCGCCGTGGTCGGCGATCCGGCGCAATGCGCCGACACGCTGCAGCAGTTCATCGATCTGGGCTGCGAGTCCTTCTGTCTCTCCGGCTACCTGCACGACGCGGAGGCGGAACGCTTCGCCCGCCTGGTCCGCCCGCTCCTGGCCGAGCGCAACCCGGGCCGGCTGCACCCGCTGGCGGCCTGACATTCACATCCCGGCCGCACTCCGCTAATGAGGCCGCAACCAATCGGGAGCATCCCCAGCATGTATATCGACGGCGCTTGGCGGCAGGCGAGGAACGGGGCCGAGTTCGAGGTGACCAACCCCGCCACCGGCGAGGTGATCGGCAAGGTGGCCGATGGCGGCCGGGACGAGGCGCTGGCGGCCGTCGAGGCCGCCGACCGCGCTTTTCGCGGCTGGTCCGGCCTCACCGCCTATCAGCGCTCCGAGATCCTCTACAAGGCCTGGGGCCTGATGATCGAGCGGAAGGAGCATCTCGCCCGCACCATGACGACGGAACAGGGAAAGCCGCTCCGCGCCGCCCGGAACGAGGTGCAGTACGGCGCCGACTTCCTGCTCTGGTACGCGGAGGAGGCGAAGCGGGTCTATGGCGAGACGATCCCCGCACCACGCGGCGACCAGCGATTCATCGTGATGAAGCAGGCGGTCGGCCCGGTCGGGGCCATCACGCCCTGGAACTATCCGATCTCGATGATCACACGGAAGGTCGGCCCGGCGCTCGCCGCCGGCTGCACCATCGTGCTGAAGCCGGCCGAGGCGACCCCGCTCTGCGCGGTCGAGATGTTCAAGCTGTTCCACGACGCCGGCATCCCGAAGGGCGTGGTCAATCTCGTCACCGGCCTCGATCCCGCGCCGATCGGCGAGGTGCTGCTGACCGACCGCCGCATCCGCAAGCTCACCTTCACCGGCTCCACCGAAGTGGGGAAGATGATCGCCTCCCGCGCGGCCGCACAGATGAAGCGCGTCAGCCTGGAACTCGGGGGCCACGCGCCCTTCCTCGTCTTCGAAGATGCCGATCCGGTGCATGCGGCGAAGGGCGTCTCGCTGGTGAAGTTCCTGAACACCGGGCAGGCCTGCATCAGCCCGAATCGCATCTTCGTGCAGCGCACGGTGATGGAGCCGTTCATGCAGGAACTGACGGCGCGCGTGTCTAAGATGCGGGCGGGAAACGGCATGGATGACGCCACCTCCATCGGCCCGCTGGTCGACGACGGTGCCATCGAGAAGGTCGACCGGCAGGTGAAGGACGCTGTGGAGAAGGGGGCGAAGCTGCTCTGCGGCGGCCATCGCCTTCTGTCCAACGGGCTGGAGCGCGGCACCTTCTATGCGCCGACGGTGCTCGCCGATGTCCGCCCCGACATGCTGATCTATCGCGAGGAGACCTTCGGTCCCGTCGCCCCGGTCATCGCCTTCGATGACGAGGACCAGGTGCTGGAGCAGGCGAACGACACCGATTACGGCCTGGCCTCCTACATCTACACCCGCGACATCGCGCGGGCCTTCCGGGTGTTCGAGGGGCTTCGCTTCGGCATCGTGGGCATCAACGACATCAACCCGACCGCGGCCGCCGCGCCCTTCGGCGGTTCCAAGGAGAGCGGTCTCGGCCGCGAGGGCGGACACGAGGGCATCGGCGAGTACCTGGAAACCAAGCTCGGCGGCTTCTCGATCTGAGCGCCGCGTGCGAGACTCGGGCGGGTGACAACGAAAGCAGAGCAGACCGGAGGAGACCCCATGCACAAGATTCCCCACAAGCCGCGCCAGACATCCTACGGCTTCAACCCGGAGGACGAGCTGAACGACCTGCGCATGTCCGAGCGCTCGCGCCCGCTCTATGACCGGGTGCGCGCCTTCATCCGCGACACGGTCGATCCGATGACGGCCGAGTTCCAGCGCCTGGGCAAGGACAAGAAGGACCCCTGGAGCTTCGCGCCGGGTCAGCTCGACGTGCTGCAGAAGGCCAAGGACAAGGCGAAGGCCGAGGGCCTCTGGAACTTCTTCCTGCCCGATGCCGAAACCGGCGAAGGGCTGAACAATCTCGACTACGCGTATATCGCCGCCGAGCTGGGCAAGAGCCCGTTGGCTTCCGAGAGCATGAACTGCTCCGCTCCCGATACCGGCAACATGGAGGTGCTGGAGCGCGTCGGCACCAAGGAGCAGAAGGAGAAGTGGCTGAAGCCGCTCCTCGCGGGCGAGATCCGCTCGGCCTATGTGATGACCGAGCCGAACGTCGCCTCGTCGGATGCTAAGAACATCTCGACGACCGCGAAGCTCGTTGGCGACCACTACGTGATCAACGGAGAGAAGTACTACATCTCCGGCGCCGGCGATCCGCGCTGCAAGATCATGATCGTGATGTGCAAGACCAACCCGGACGCGCCGCCCTCCAAGCAGCAGTCGCAGATCCTGGTGCCGATGGACACCCCCGGTGTCGAGATCATCGGGCCGATGCATGTCTTCGGGCATGACCACGCGCCGCGCGGTCACATGCACATGCGGTTCAACGACGTGAAGGTGCCGAAGGAAAACATGCTCCTCGGCGAGGGGCGCGGATTCGAGATCTCCCAGGTCCGCCTCGGTCCGGGCCGCATCCATCACTGCATGCGCACGATCGGCAAGGCGGAGAAGGCGCTCGACATGATGGTCGCGCGCGGCCTCACCCGCGAGGCCTTCGGCAAGCCGATCGCCCAGCTCGGCGGCAACCTGCAGATCATCGCCCAGGCGCGCTGCGAGATCGAGGCGATGCGCCTCATGGTGCTGAAGGCGGCCAAGGCGATGGACGTCCTCGGCAACAAGGAAGCCCGCGTCTGGGTCAGCATGGTCAAGGCCATGGTTCCGGAGCGGACCTGCCGCATCATCGACCAGGCGATCCAGATGCACGGCGCCACCGGCATTTCCAACTGGACGCCGCTCGCGGAGCTCTACACCGACGTGCGCCACCTCCGCTTCGCCGACGGTCCCGACGAGGTGCACTGGATGGTGGTCGGTCGCCACGAACTCAGCATGGCGTAAGGCGGCGGAGCGGCGGTTGCGCCCCGCGGGGCGCCGCCGCCGTCCGCTTCAGGTCAGCTCGGCGATCATTTCCGGCGACAGCGTGCCGGGGATGAGCAAGATAGGGATGGAGAAGGTGCCGGACAGCTTGCCGGCGAGCTGGGTCACCAGCGGTCCGGGACCCTGGGTGCCGGGCGCGGCGCCCAGCACCAGGGCCAGGATGTAGGGGTCCTCGGTGACGAGGCCGAGCAGCTGGTCCTGCTTGCGCCCCTCGCGGATGACGAATTCGGGCATGATGCCGCTGTCGGCCAGCACCTCCTTGGCAAGGTCCTGCATCAGGTGCTCGGCCGCCTCGCGCTGCTCCTCCTTCAGCTGCTCGGCGACGGACATCCATTGCTGGGCATCCGGCTCCTCCTCGATGACATGCAGCATGACCACGCCGCCGTCGATGCGCTTGGCCCGATGTGAGGCGAAGCGCAGCGCCACCCGGCATTCCGCGGTGTTGTCCACCACGACCAGGAACTTGGTTCGCCTCCCGCGGCGGCTTTCGTCTACGGCCATGCCGGCATGCTGCCATCCGGGCCGGCCGCCCTGCAAGCGCGGCGAAGATCGCCATTCAGGTTGCGCATGGCTTCGTCATGCGCTAACCATCCCGCCCTCCCGACCCACGGCGGCGTGTTTCAGGATCCTCGCGGAGAGGTGCCAGAGTGGTCGATCGGGGCGGTCTCGAAAACCGTTGTACCTTCACGGGTACCGTGGGTTCGAATCCCACCCTCTCCGCCACTACCTAACTCATTGATTTCAATATAGACAATGGATCTTTGGCCGGTCGCAAATTGGCCGGCAGGCTCGTGGCTTTGCCGGTCGAGCGGAATTCCTGCGATGAAGAGAGACGCGCGCAGTGCCGCGGAACTGCTGGTCCGAACGCGGGTGTCTCCTAGACGAAGTTTGGTGGTACCGCTGCTGCGTGAAATGGCGGCTTGGACGCCGGCCATGCACCCGTAGTCAGCGGCACAAGCCTTGCCTGAATTTTGCTGGTTGTTGGTCATGCGGGCAAGGAGCGGCTAGCTGAGGCGCCCCTTGTTCTGGAGCACCAGTCGGATGATCGCGTCGCTCAGGCTCTCGCCGGGAAAGGTCCGTTGCCGCAAGGCCTCAAGGGTCGATCGCTCTAGGTCGATCTCCCAAGCGCCATCCGGTCCCGCCGCCCGCTGCCGGTAAGGCGGTTTGCTGAAGCTCGTTGGTCGCGGCCGATTCAATGGCGCGCAGGGCGGCGGTGCTGATGATCACTTTGGGCATGCTCGATCCTCCAGGCGGCGGGCAGCGCGATAGGCTGCGGCGTAGGCGTCGTAGGCTGCGTCGCGGATCTCGCTCGGCGCGGCCCAAGAGGCGATGGATGTCACCGAAGGCAGGCCTTACGGCTGTCGATCGCGGGCCGCCGATTGAGCGGAGGCAGATGCTCGGGCTCTTCGAGCCTGTGGTTCGTCTAACGGTCGGGCGGAGCATCGCGGCAGACCTATTCGGATGCACCGACCTTGAGCTGTCGGCGTTGCTCAACCCAGGAAGCCGGCAGCCGGCTTTCCGCTGCAAGCCGCCGCGCATTGAGTTCGATCGGGTGATGATCGTGCAGGATCGCCTGCACGATGTCCGGGGCCAGAAAGCTCAGTCGCAGGATGCGCGTGAAATAGGACCGACCGACACCGGCGTCGGCAGCGATCTGCTCCATCGTCCGGCCGCCCGCCCGCATGACCATGGCGTTGTAGCGCTGGGCCTGTGCAAGGAGCCTGTGAAGGCTGCGATCGGCTGCAGGGCGCCCCTGGCCCTTCGGCGCATCCAACAGCAATCGCACCGCCAATCCGGCCCGTTTGAGTTCGGCAGGGATCCGGATGCAGAGCGCAGGGCCGTCCGATGGCTTGGCCCGAAGCCATTCGGCAGGGGTGCAATCGTCACGCAGGATGGTAGGAAGGCGACCTGGATGGATATGCAGCTCGGCGCAATCGGCCCGCAGGTCGATGCGGTCGATCAGAAACAGAAGGATTGCGCGCTGCCTCTCCAGAGGAAGCTCGGGCCACGACCTGGACAGAGCCGCTGCCTGGGTCGCGATCGCATGTGCCTCACCGATATCCGGCACCGATTGCGCGACGGCAGCGTGCACTTCGACATTGCGCAGCAGGAACTCGCGAAGGCCGTTGACGATCAGGATCTCGAGATCGCCCGCCGGGACGCGTCGGCCGGAAGGCGCCTGGGTGCGGGTTCCGGTGACCAGTCTGCGCGAGACGTAGTACCGATAGCGCCGGCCCTTCTTGTTGGCGTGGCTCGGCGTCATGCGTTCGCCGCTCGCGTCATAGAGGAGACCGGCCAGCAGGCTCGGCTCGGCAGCGCGCGCACCCGTTTCCCGATCGATGCGGTTCACCGCCAGTTTGGCCTGAACCACGTCCCAGAGCGCCTTGTCGATGATCGGTTCGTGCTCGCCCGGATAGCTGGCCTCCTTGTGAACGATCTCGCCCAGGTAGATCCGGTTCTGCAGCATGAGGTACAGCGCACCCCGGGCCAGCGAGACGCCACCGGTCCTGCGCCCGTGCCTGTCGATCCTGACCTTGCTGAGGATGCCGGCCCGGTCGAGCTCTTCCTTCAACAGGCGCACCGAGCCGAGCGCGGCGTAGCGCCGGTAGATGAAGCGCACGGTTTCGGCTTCCTCCTCGACGACAACCAGCTTGCGGTCCTGCACTCGGTAGCCGAGTGGGGGCAGCCCACCCATCCACATCCCCTTGCGCTTGGAGGCCGCGATCTTGTCCCGGATGCGCTCGCCGGTGACTTCGCGTTCGAACTGGGCGAACGACAGCAGCATGTTGAGCGTGAGCCGCCCCATCGACGTGGTCGTGTTGAACTGCTGGGTCACCGAGACGAAGGAAACGTTCCACCGATCGAACACCTCGACGATCCTGGCGAAGTCGTGCAGCGAGCGGGTCAGGCGGTCGACCTTGTAGACCACCACCGTGTCGATGGCGCCGGCCTCGATATCAGCGAGCAACTGCTGCAATGCTGGTCGTTCCATCGTCGCGCCGGAGATGCCCCCGTCGTCATAGAGCGCCGGGAGGCAGATCCAGCCCTCATGACGCTGGCTCCGGATATACGCCTCGCAGGCCTCCCGCTGGGCGTCGAGCGAATTGAACGCCTGATCGAGGCCTTCCTCGGAGGACTTGCGCGTGTACACCGCACAGCGGATCGATGACCTGCGGTGACCAAGCCGCGCCGGTTTGTGCTTACGCATGGGCGGTCCCGCCTCCCGAGACAACCCGCCCTCTGAGGCCGAAGAAGCGCGGCCCGGACCAATGGGCTCCGGTGATCTCCCATGCGATCTTGGTTAGCGAGCGCCAGAGCTTGCCTTGCCACTCGAAGCCTTTCTCGCAGACAACAACGACGTGGGTGATCCCGTGCCACTCCCGGATCAGCTTGGCGCCGGGCTTCAGTCGAGCCACTCGATCCCGAGTGACGTCGCCGCCGCGCTCGACCGCTTCGGCAAGCGAGGCAAGCCGTCGCTTGGTCGCTGGGCGCAGCCCGCCCAGCACGTCCGCCTGCAGCCTCCAGCCGACGCCGAGCAGCAGCAGGTCGCGGCTTACCTTGGCTGGCGGCGGCACACGATAGAGCCGGCGCCAGGCATCGCGCAGGCCCTGGTAGTCAAGTTCCTCCAAGGCGTTGAGTTTTGCCGCGAGTGCTCGGCCGAGGTCTTTCCCTGACGATGTCTCGTTGCCGTGGTGGGCATCCGCAGCGCTGGCAGCAGACGCTTCGTTCAGGTGCATCGGGTGTGCCTCCCGAGCCGCGGCTGGTCCGCGGTCTTCCCACCGCCTGAAGCTCCGGACGGCTCATGCGCGACTGAGGCGCCACTCGCGCCCGAACCCCGACGCAGCGCGGTGTCGGAACCAGAGATCGATATCGTGAGCGGGTTGCGGAGGCGCTCCCGGTCACGGAGCGCCTCCTCGAAGCTGCGCAGCGGCCGGAGCAGGTAGGGGCTGACGAAGGGCTCGCCCGCGGTCACGACGCAGCCTCCGCACCGGTGGGGTGACCATCGGCGATCCGGTACACACGGCCCCGGCCATCGACCGTCTCGGAGGTAACCGTCAGGCCGTGCTTCTTCTTCAGTGTGCCGCTGATGGCGCCGCGCACCGAGTGTGCCTGCCAGCCGGTCGCCTCCACGATCTCCGCCAGGGTGGCGCCCATCTCGCTGCGGAGCAGATCGATGACTCGGGCCAGCTTGGTGCCGGCGCGGGCGGATCCTGAAGCACCTGACTGCACCTGAGGTCGATCGGTATGCGCCGTCTCAGCGTCAGCTTCGGCGGTTTCAGGGGGCAGCGGTGGTGTGTCGATCGTATCCGCGCCGATGGCCTCCCGGCCCGCGGCGGTAATGACCAGTACGGGCTCGATCGGGCTGCCGGGCTCACGCGGTAGCGCTGCGATCAGGCGGTTGCGCTTGAGCGCGCCGATCAGCTTGGTCAGCGCCGCGCCGCGCGCCTTGATCGACTTCGGCAGGGGCAGGATCGCCCCGTCGCCACGTTGCACTGCGGCAGAAAGGATGACGAGCTGGGTGTCGCTGAGCTTAGGCACTGGGGCCTCCATTGGTGTCCGCACCGCGACGATCGCGACGCTTGCACCACCCCAAGCCCCGCCGGCGTGCCGGTCGGGGCGAGGGGCCGGAGCCGGCCCGTCTTTCGTTCAATGACGACAGCAATGCTTCCTTTGGTGCGGAAGACCAGTGGAATTTCGGGTGTGTTTGCAAAGGAATGGGCTTGTCGCGGATCGCGCCGACTCAGTGCATCTCCCGCGAGAGCTAGTAGTGAGCCCGCGTCATAAGTGCGGGGGACCCGATGGCACAAGTAGCAGGCGTTCGCGTCTACGTGTGGTGCTGTCCGAAGGAACCGAAGAGGCGAACCGCCAGCCGGTGGTGCCGGTGACCCGCGACCATGTCGTGCACAACAGACAGTTGTTCACGGGCCCGGTACTATTCTGAAATGGTGGAGTCGGACTAACCAGCGGGGCCAAAGTGGCCAAGAAGCCTGAAAAGCGCGTTCGAAGAGCGCTAAAGCCGCTTGAGGATCGGTTTGAGTTCGTCGGGGATGCTGTTGCGCCGGGCGACCGGAAGACCTTTCGCGCCCAGCAATTCGCCGTCATGGATCGCACCGTCGGGCTCGAACGAATCCTGAAGCTCTGGCGCAAAACCGGGCAGTCTGCGGACGAGGACATCCGCGAGCTATGGCGCCACGAGATGCGTCAGGTGCAGCGGGTGATGTCTTACGCCGGCGCACGTGAGGTCATCGTCGACATCCTCGAGTTCGTGGAAGATCAGCAGGACTTCGGTGTCGTCCTGGAGCATGCAGGACAGCCGCTTTCGACACGCCTCCTACGCGTGTCGGCGCAACATTGGCTCAAGAATCTCGCGGCATCCCGTGCCCGCACGCTCTTTTGGCGGAACGTCCGGCGGCTCGTTACGGCTCTTGGCATTGTCCATGCGCAAGGCCTAGTGCATGGCGGACTGACAGCTGACAGCGTGATGACCGAGGGGGGAGAGGAGCCTGATTTCCAGTTGACCGGCTTCGAGTGGAGCCTCTGGCTGACCGCCGACAAGGCGGAACGCGTCCAGGCCAAGCTCGGCGCCAGGGGCCACTCGGCGCGCGCACCCCGTTACTCGTTCGCCGAAGATTGGCGGGCGCTGGGCAAACTTGCGGCCACCTGCCTCGATTCGGACGTGCGCCCGTCCGGCGAGGTCCTGCCCAAAGGAAAAACGGAAACTGTTATTGCGCTCAGCACCGCCGAGCGCGTGCTCCTGAAGCGCTTGGTCAATCCGACCCGATTAGACAATCTCGAAGCCGGTTCAATCAGCAGAGCCATTGACGACATTATCCTGGAGGTCGGCCGATCTGTGCCGAGCCGTGCGGGGACGTTTGTTCTTCGGTTCGCACAGAACGCGGAACTCGGCGAGGCCGTCTACCAGGCGAGCGGCGGTCAGATCCCCATCGATGAATACTACGCACAGCTGGATTGGGTGCGCGCCGATCTCGACGGCGGTGCAACGCTCTATGTGCCGCGCGCCTTCGATCCCGCGCGCGACCGGTTGCAGCTCGTCACCGACTCGATGACCTACCAGTTGGGGCCTACGCGTGAGGACGGCGCTCCGGTCTGGGATCTCGCGGTATGCCACCGTGCGGAAGTGCGCGGCGATGCGCTACGGATCGGAGACGCAAACGACCACGAGATCGTCCAGAACATCCAAGTAGCACCCTCCGTGCGGGCAGCGAACGAAGTCCGCGCCAGGTTGGGGCCAGACGCCCTAGATTGGAGCGCGTTCTCCCTTCAGCAGGGCTCCGTCGGCCCCACGGGAAGGGGAGAGCTTATCCGCCAATCCTTGTTGCTGGTGCAGATCGTAGAGGCGGTTGTCAAGGCGCTGGAGATCTATCCCGTCGAGGTGCTCGACATTGAGCAGGAAGGTGGACGTCGATTTGCTGTGCTGCGGGCGGAGCCGAACAACGAGCGAGACAGGATCGCGCGTCGCGTTGGGCTCACGGAAACAGCGGCCTCACTGAAACGGCTCTTCGAGGACGACCACCGGGACGCCGACGGCAAATGGCGCTTGTCGCAGGCGACGAGCCTCGGGGCGCGCCGCCAGGAAGACGTGACTGCCACGTTCTCAGACTTGGTCGAGCACAAGGGCCGAGCTGCCTATCGCTTTGAAATTGACGAGTCTCTTCCGAATCACATCCAGCTTTTTTTGAGGACCGAGCGGGACATTGGAACAGAGAGTGTGATCTCCAGACGGCTTCGCAATATCAAGGCGCTCGGCACGCGGGTCGACCTTGCCGACATGCTGGACGATCCATGGCGAGTGCGCCGCGGGAGCCGGGAAACTATCAGCGAGAGTGAGCAGGAGAAGGCGCATTTCAAGGACCTCGACAAACCTAAGCACGACGCCCTGCTCGGGCTCTGGTCAACGCTTCCATCATTCTTCGTCGTAGGGCCGCCGGGCGTCGGCAAGACCTACCTCGCCACAGAAATCGTGCGGCGTCGTTTCGACGACGACCGAGCCACGCGGCTGTTATTGACAGCGCAGGGTCATGACGCGCTTGACCACCTGCAGCAGGAAGTGAAGAAGACGCTGGAGGCGGACGGCCTGGATGATCTGATCCTGGTGCGTTCTGCCGCCTCCGAGCGCCGCCCTACGAGCGATGAAGACGTGCATCGCACAGGGCTCGAGTATCTTACGCAGCTCGCCGAGAGCCGCCTTACCCAGAACGCGCCGCCACCTCTGAGGGAACGCGTACGAGCGCTTGCGACCTCTGCTGCTCGGCTCACAAGGCCACGCGACGCCGTCGATAAGGAGGAGCGCGTCGCCTTGAACGCCGTGTCCAGCCTCGTGCTTGATGCAGCAAACATCGTGTTCTCCACCGCCAATTCACCGGACATCGAGCGCTTGGTCGACGCGCGTGAGCAGTTCGATTGGGTCATCGTCGAGGAGGCGGCCAAGGCGACCGGCCCCGAACTGGTCGGGCCGCTGATGCTGTCCGGACGCAGGCTGCTGATCGGTGATCACCATCAACTGCCCCCCTTCGAGGCTGACCGGTTGGTAAAGATTCTGCAGGACCACGCCCTTGTGAGAGAAGCGGTTGGTCTCGCCAATCAATACGTCGGCCCCCTTATGCGGGATGGAGAGCTCGCCGAGATGGAGCAGCTCGCCAAAGCGCCGGATTCGCTCAGGGACGTGACCGACATGGCGCTCCGCCTGTTCGAACCCTTCCGAACCTTCGTGGAGGAAGACGAACGCCGCGCCCAAGGGAACCCCGGACATAGGCCCATTTCAGCGACTCTGACCGAGCAGCGCCGCATGGACCCGGCGATCGCCCAGATCGTGTCGAACGCTTTCTACGAGAAGCGGCTCGAAACGATGCCCGCTCGCACCAAAAAGGCTCTGAACGAAGCGCCGCCGTTCGCGGTCCTAGGCACCCTGCCGAAGTCACCGGTCGTTGTCGTTGACTTCAAACACGTGAGCGCGACGGGATCTGGGGCGCACATGGAGCGCAACCGTCCCCGCTTCCACAATCCCGACGAGGTTCGGGCGGTAATCGATGTCTTGCGGCAGGTTCGCGCTCGGGACTCGGACAAGCCGCCTACCCTCGCCGTGCTTTCCTTCTACAAGGCGCAGGTAGAAAAGCTTAGCGAGGCTGTTGATGCGGGCCTACGCAACGGGTCGCTGGCCCATCTGGCTCAATTCCGTGCAGCGGGTTCCGATGGCGGTTGGGTCAGCACGGTGGACGGCTTCCAGGGCAATGAAGCCGATCTCATTGTGCTCTCACTTGTACGAAACAACCCGAGGACCGGGACGGGCGCTTTGGGCTTCTTGCGCGACAATCGCCGCATGAATGTTGCCTTCAGTCGAGCCAAGTGGCAGTTGGTGGTCGTGGGTAGCCTCGCGTTTCTGCAGGAAGCGGTACGTGGAGTGAACCCGGACTCCGGCACGCACAACCTGTCGTTCCTCTTACGGATGGCCGAAACGATCCACGGGCTGGCCAAAGAGCGACGTCCAGACGGGACGCCGCTCGCGACCGTGATTGAACCTGCCGCGCTGAGAGCCGGGCCATAGCATGTTGATCGCGATCCCGGCATACCGCGTCGCGGCCAAAGTGGGCATCGACAAGGGGCGCGCGTGGAGCGTCATAGACGAGTTGATCCTCTGGGCCACGACGCAGCAGGCGCGCTCCATTGCACAGCTCGCCGCAGAATCCGGTCTCCATCGCCGGATCGTGGTCGCCTCCATCGCGCGGCTCATGCGGTTTCGGCTGATCGAACTCACCGTTCATGCTAATGGCGCTACCTTCCGCGCAAGCGAGTACGGACGCGAGGTCGTTTCCAGCGGGCAGCCGCTGCCGTTCTTCCCCAAACGGGAGACCAAGCGGGTCAGCTTCGTGATCGAGCGCGCGACCGGCAGTTTCTTTCCGCAGGGCCAAGTTCGAGTCGTCTCGGAAAATGGGCTCCAGCAGTACAAAGATGAAGATCTGCGGGTAGTGACCGTGGAAGGGGGCGGCCCCTCTATGACGCACGACGCCAACTTCACCCGTCTATCACAGATCGCCGCCCGGGGTTGGGAGGAGCAGTTGGCGCTTGTGGACGGCCGGACCGCCTCGGTCCGTGCTGAATATATGCTCGTACGGGTTATTGACGGCGTGCCGCGGAATATCCCGGAGGCTGCCTCGGCGACACTTCGGCGGATCATCGATGTCGCCGCATCGCAGCCCCTTGGCGCCACCCAGATCCCCGTGGAGTATGGCGGCTCCAAACCCGAGCCAGAACCGGAACCCAGCCTCCATCATTGCGACTTCCACCCGAAGGACCTGGTGATCGGTGGATCTGCACAAGCCGCGTGCCTAGAGAAGCTACTTGAGACCGCGGACAACCGTGCGATCATCCACTCCACCTTCCTGGACCACAGGCGCTTTAAGGAGCTCTTCCCACTCATACGCGCCGCTTGCATGCGCGGTGTCATCTTCGATCTGCTTTGGGGCGCGGAGAAGCTTGGCGAGGAAGAGACCAAGAACAGCGCCGAGGCGGTCGAGATCGCCAAACTCGTGCGGCAAGACCGCGACGTGGCGCGACGATTCCACGTCCATATGCGGAGCACCGGCTCCCACGCCAAGCTCCTGTTGGTGGATACCGCGGACGGTGATTGGTTAGCCGCAGTGGGCTCCTGCAACTGGTTATCCTCACCGTTCCGATCCGTCGAATTGACGGCAGTGCTCCGCGATCCCTTGGTAGTGTCCGACATCGTTACGGCGGTCCAGCGCCTCGTCGGCCGGCGCGGGCTCTCCGACGATATCGCAAACGAAATGGCATTGGTGGCTCGGGATCTGCGCAGCTACACGCCGAGGGGCGGGCCTGCCCAAATCTCACTTGTCTTGGGCAACGGCCACGATGTGCTGATGAGGAGGGCAAGTGGGACGGCCAACACTCGACTGCTCGTTGGGTGCCACCGTCTCGGTTCCACGGCCAGACCGGGCGTCGTGATGCAGGGTGAGGCCGCCGTCGATCGAGGCCAAGTCGAGGCGACGCTTCTGTATACGCGAACAACGGGACCGCTGAAGAACCGCCATGCCCGAAAGCTTGCGGAAGAGGCGGCTGAAAATGGCGTACGGTTGATCAAGACCGGCGAGATCCCACTGCACGGCAAGTTCGTGGCTTGGGATGATGACAACATCGCGGTGACCAGTTTGAACTGGGCGTCCGCTGCTACCGACGACGACTTCCCTCAGAGCGACATCGGTGTCCACATTTCGTTGTCGGGAATTGCGAACCATGCCATCTCCGAACTCGAAGCGATCTTTCCGGAGCTTTCGGCTGCAGCTCTTGCTGTCAGCCCCGACTGAAACCGAACGTTAGCCAGCGCATCGTCTATCGGCTGCATTCCACTAACGACGAGGACGCTCCGATCAGCACAATTGACAAGTGAAGCCAAAGCGACCGGATTTGCGCTATCAAGCGGACGCTCTGCTGGGTATGCGAGCGCTGCCCTTGACGACGGTCTTGACGCCGAGTTTCGCTGCTCGTCTCCGGGCGGCGGTCGTCTTTGTGTCAACGCTGCGTTTAGTCAGGTCGATTCCGATCACGCGAATGTCTTCGACATCGGGGAATTGTGGCGCGAGAACCATCCAGTAGGTCTGGAGAGCTTCAATGAGCGCCTCGAAGCTCTCTGCACGGCCGCCGTTCGGCAGGTCCCAACGGCTTTTACTCCCATGATAAATTAGACAGTAGACTCCCCGATTGGACCGCCTGTCCCGCAGATAGTCGCCGCATAGCTGGACCTCGAGCCGCTCGAAGAGATGCGGTCCTGTCCATTTGTCAGCCAGCTTGAGCTCGATCGGAACCGGCCCGTCGAAGCCTACACCATGAAAGCGCAGATCTGGCCGTTTAGCGTCGGCAAGTTCCTCTTCCTGCGGGATCACGTAGCGGCCGCCTGAGCGCTCGCGGCACCAGTTGCCGATATACTTGCGAATTTCGGTTTCCTGGTCGATTGGCTGCAGGATCGATGCGATGCTTGCATCGCCATCCTCGAGATCCAGCTTGAGATCGGACAGCCGATCGACAGCGAGGTACCAGAGATCGCGATGATTGGCTGGGGTTCGCTCGAGCATTTCATGAAAGTCACGCACTTGACGAGGCGACCACGGCGTTGTGTCCGCATCCAGTGTCGCCTTCTCCTTGGCGTGCAGTGCCATCCATGGCCGCGACGACTCGACCGGGTGCGCGCGCGAAATTTCCATCAATGCGAGGAAAGAGTTCTTGCCCGGTGTCTCGCGAATGAAGGAGAGGAGCGCGTTGCGTGCGTCCTGCGCATCGTCGCGTAGCCCCGGCGAATAGACGCCCCCGCCGGCGCGGTGGATGTCGTGCTCCTCGCGGATATGGCAGAGCATCAGCAAGTACAGCGACTTCAGATGCTCAACCGTGCGATATGCTTGGCGTGCGCCACGAGTAGATCGGCGACCGCCGACCAACTCTGTGAGGAAGCGCATGGCGAACGCGGTCCCGTCAGTCTCCTTTTCGATCTCCGCAAGCCGCGCCGCTAGTGCAGGAATGGCAACGGCCGGATCGACGCCGACCCACACCGCGAACCAGATTGGCGCTATCTCAACCTTCCTTGTGGCTTTCGCCTTTTGCGCCGCAAATTTCGAGACGATGGAGTCGTCTATTGCCGAGCCTTGAACGATGTTGATCATGTGCTGCGGTCGGCCGAATTATTTCCGGGAAAAGTTCCGCGATTGGTGAAGCGCCGAAGCGCGTTAGACGATTGAATTAATTAGATTTTTGGCAATCGATCACGGGTTTAATTCGGGAACGGGTTCCGCAATCGCTTTCCCAATCGGAAAACGTAGGCAGAACAGCCATTTGATTGGCGTGCGAAGAGCATTCAAAGAGTGATTGGGAAAGCTATTGAGAAAGCGGTTGCCGTTGGGCATCGCGCGCCCGAGCCTCGCTTGCAGCGGCCGACACGATGTTTTGCGCTACCTGAGGTGCCAAGGCTTGCGCAACCACTTCTGCAATGTGGCGGTAGTCCATCTTGGCAGCAATCATGGACCGGAGTTGATCTGCCATTCGGACAGATATCTGGGCCATTTCCACGAAAATGTGGGCACCAATCTCAAAAGCCTCATCAGCATTCCAGGCGCGTCCAGCAGTCTCTTTAAAGCGAGTCTCGTTAATCGCTAGCTGATGAAACACAAAGCGCCGGAGAAAATACACAAATTCGTCATCTCCAATGAAGAACGGCGCACGCTCAAACTTCTTAATACCGGGGAAAGGAGTGTCCACTTCTCCAGTTAACAACCATTCAATTCGAACTCCCGCGCTTCTCAACTTTGTGAGTTGTTCGGCCCCCGGGGAAGAGCGGTCAGCCGCATAGGATTTGAGAGTCTGATACGGGATATCAGCACGGTCCGCGAGCGCCCTCAAGGACTCGCCGCGAAAGGCCGCGAAGAGCCGCAATCTACTTCCAATACTGTTTTCTACCGAATCTGTTGCCACGGTACTGATTTTAACCCATATTCCTCTTATGGAGTACGATAGCGAACCGCGAGAGCAAATGCACGCCCTACCTGGGCCGTCGCTGCTCCGTGCAGTTAGGGTGGGCTTCATCCTGAGGGGCACCACCTTGCGCGGCTGGTGTCTTCGCCATGGCGTCGGACCCGCGAACGCCCGCAAGTGTCTGCTTGGCACCTGGAACGGGCCAAAGGCGATCAAGCTGCGTGCCACGATTTTGGCCGCATCTTCGTGCGATCAATGAAAACGGCGGCCCCCATATCCACCGAGATGCTGGCGGGGTTGGCCGGAGTTACTGTCCAGGCCGCTAGAGCAGCGGCGCGAAAGGCCCTCGGCGCGCCGCTCTCCTGGCGTGGCCTCACTCTCCTCACAGTGCCGGTGCGAGGCAAAGGCGGACGAAGCGGCGAGACGTTCGCGGTCCAAATCCTCGATGCGCCTTCCGCCACCCTGCCTACCCCTGTGATCCCCGTCGCCGAAGCTGGGGTCACGATTAGCTATCGGCCAGTGGCCCATTTCGATCGGCAGCACGCGGTCCTGGTCGAACGCGTCGTCGCCTTCATGCAGGACGGTATCGACCAGGGCATGACGCAGAAAGAGCGCGCGGCCGAAGCTGCCCGGCTCTTCTACCGGCCGAACGGCAAGCCGATCAGCCCGTCGTGGGCAATCGAGATGTACCGCCACCCTCGTCAGACGCGGAAGGTCCGCGATGATATCCAGAGGAAGCGGGTCCATGTCTCTTCGATCTTCGATGCCGCCTTCATGGCTGCCGGCCGTGACCCTTCGCGGCTACGGGTCATCGCCGAAGAAGTCGACCAGCACATAAGGGACGCATGGGCGGCCGGCGTGCACGTTCACCCGATGCACTCGATGCACTACATCCACAACCGGCTCTTGCCCGGGCTTGCTGAAGGTGCCGCTCGGTCGGGACGCGATGCCTCCAAGATCGATAAAATGGTCCCTGTCATCGTTGCTGCCGGGAACTCGCCGGAAGAGCGGGCCACGTCGGCTAACGAGGCCAGGACGACGGTCGCCTTCTACGGCGCGACGCCAAATTATGCGTTCCAGTTCGACGACCTCGGCTATTCTGGCCTGTGCGACCAGTTGCGCGACTGCCTACGGTCCGGCAACGGCGAGCGCAGCAGGAGTTTGATCACAGACGAAATTCTCGACCAATTCGCCGTGGTGGCCCGCTGGGACGATATCGCCGATCGGATGATCGCGCGGTACAAGGGAATCGCATCACGGTTGATCATCTACCTCGCTTCTCATTGGCGCGAAGTCGATTCGACAACGCTGGAGCGCTGGGGCGAAGTAGCCCGCGCAGTGCGCAAGGCACCTGATTCTGTTTGAAACCCGGTGCATCGATAAGGCACAAATCAGCAGCGTGCGCACGACACGAAGGGGGAACGACGAGCGCGTATATCACCCGGTCGGCGGCCGGGAAAGCGGCGCCGGGCGGCGCAACAACAGGACCAAGGGCAGACCGATGAGTCCGGCGATCGACATCAGCAGGAAATCGTTGACGTAGGCAAGGAGGGTCGCCTGCCGCATCAGCTCGTGCTCCAGCATGGCCGAGCCCTGCAGGCCGGTCGGGAGCCAGGGCATCAAAGTCTGGGCGTCCCGGATCCAGGGCGAGAATATGCTCAGGCGCTCGCCGAGTTCGACGCGATTGACAGTTGTATATCGGGCCAGGGCGGCGACGGTGATTGCGATTCCGATGCTGCCGCCGATGTTGCGGAACAGACTGTAGACACCTGTCGCCTGTACGCGGTACTGGGGCGAGAGAGTCGCGAAGGCGATTGCGCTGGTGGGCACGAAGACCAGGCCAAGGCCCGCGCCTTGCAAGACGCTGGTCCATGCCACCGACCAAGCATCGACCTCGGCATTGAAGCCAGACATCCACCACATCGCGAACACCGCCAGCGCCATCCCGAGTGCGATAAGCACCCGGGGATCGAACTTTGTCGCCAGCTTTCCGGCAAACATCATCGTCGCCATCATGCCGAGACCGCGCGGAGCCAGAAGCAGCCCGGTGTCGAGGACCGTCAAACCGCGCAGCTGCTGCAGGAAAAGTGGCATGAGAACCATACTGCCGAGAAAGACCATGCCGACGATCAGCATGAGCAGGACGGAGACCGAGAAGTTCACGTCCCGGAAGATCGCTACCGCGAAGATCGGATCCTTTGCCCGCGCCAAGTGAATTAGGAAGAAGTAGAGCGCGAGGACCGAGATCGCCGCCTCGATGATCACTTCGGTCGATTCGAACCAGCCGACGGTCTCGCCGCGATCGAGCATCAACTGAAAGGTGCCGATTGCCAATCCGAACGAAAGGAAGCCGAACCAGTCGAAGCCCCGAGGCCTGCTCGGGGACTCTGGAAGAAATGTCACGATGCCAAAGAACGCCAGAAGTCCGAGCGGAAGGTTGATGTAGAACACCCAACGCCAGCTGAACGTGTCGGTCAGCCAGCCGCCGATGACGGGCCCGAGCACGGGCCCCACCATCACGCCTACGCCCCAAATCGACATCGCGGCGGCGACCTTCTCCGGAGGATAGACATCGAGGAGAATGGCCTGCGAAAGTGGGACCATGGCGGCGCCGCACGCACCCTGAAGTGCGCGAAAGAAGACCATCTGTGCCAGCGACGTGGCTGCCCCGCAAGCCATCGACGCCAAGGTAAAGCCGGCAATGCACACCAGGAAAACCCGGAGCCGGCCGTAGCGCTGTGCCAGGAATCCGATCGGCAGCGTCATGATCGCCATGGCGACGACAAAGGATGTGACCGTCCACGAGACTTGATCTCGGGTCGCGTTCAAGCCTCCCTGCATATGGGGCAGGGCCACGTTGGCTATCGTGCTGTCGAGTGCGTAGATCGTCGTCGCGAGCATAACCGAGACCGTGATGCCCAAACGATTGCCCCGAAGGCCGGCGCCATCGCTCATTATGGCACGCTGTCGGCGCGGGTGATCAGGCCGGCAAGAAACTCGGGAACCGGCCGAATATAATTGGTGTCGACCGTCACGTTGGCACTCATTCCGGCCTTGAGTATGTGAAGCTGATTTTGATCGCTAAACTGAATCCGCACAGGAATGCGCTGGACCACCTTGACCCAGTTGCCCGTCGCATTCTGAGGCGGGATCAGCGCGAATTCGGCACCGGTCGATGCTCCCAGGCTGTGAACAGTGGCCTTGAAGGCGACGTCTGGAAAAGTATCGATCGTCACTTTGACCGGCTGTCCGGCCCTCACCCGCGTCAGGTCGGTTTCCTTGAAGTTCGCTTCGATCCACAGATGATCGAGGGCCACGATGGAGAACAACGGCGCGGCAGGCCGGACGAAGTCACCAACCCTTATCGAATCGACTCGAGAAATCGTTCCCGCCAGCGGGGCCAGCAAGGTCGTCCGACGCAGGGCGAGCCGCGCCTCGTCGATCGCGGCCTGCATCTGAAGTACCGCCGGATGACGGTCCGGCGGCGCGCGCTCGTCGCCACCGAGCTGGGCGACGATTTCTTCGATCTCCCGAAAAATGACCGCCTTCTGCTGCTTCGCGCTTTCCAAGCGGCTGCGTGCTTCGTCAAACTTGGCGGCGCTCATGACATTGCGATCCGCCAATGCCGCTCCGCGGAGGAACTCCCGCTCAGCTTGCCGCGCGGCAATTTCCGCCAGTTTCAATTCCTCGCGCTTCTGGTGAATTTGGGCGTGCAGGGATTTTACCCGCGCGAGCGCAATTTCCTTCTCCGCTACGGCCCGCGCCAGCGCAATGCGATAAGTTTCATCGTCGATCTTGACCAGCGGCTGTCCCGCAACGACATCCTGGTTCTCCGTCACCAAGATCGTTGCGATGCGGCCCTCCACCTCGGCCGAAATCGTCGCCTTGCCCGCTTTGACATACGCGTTGTCCGTACTGATGTACCTGGCTCCGACGACGTACCAGTACGCGCCGGCAATCACTGCGGCGATGGGGACGAGCGAGATCAGGAAGGCCCGCAGGAGCTTGCGACTAAGTTTGGGTCTCGTCGAGGCATCGACCTGCGCGGCGGGAGCTACACCATCGTTCATTTCGTCATGCTCACATGGCCTGTGATCTTGTCTCTCGTCACGGCGCTTTTCGGCCGCCGCCGGGCCAGAGCTCTTTGTCGCGTCTTGCGGGGCATCGCTCCCGCAGAGCCCCAGTCACGGGCGGCAATCGGCTAACCCTGTGGAAACTTGCCGTATTCGGATGCACGCCCCCACGACCTGATAAAATACTCGCCTTCATAGCGTCGTTGGCGTCTACCTCTTTGCGCCACCCTGGAGTCCGACAAACCCAGGGGGCGGCATTTTCGCCTCAAGCGTGGGACAATGATAAGCACGCTTACATTAATATTCCGTGCCTGACAAGCAGGTCGCGATACCGCTCGCTCTTTACCGGTATCTAATGCACGATAGAATACGAACGCCCGCACCATCGCGGATGACAAAAAACTCTGGCGGAGGCGACCTTGCAAGCGACGGACGATCAAGAGTGCAGGGTGACCCTTCTCGCCATTGGTGATGCGAAGGTGGTCGCGCAGAGCGCCGGAGTGCCATCATCCATGGCGCATCTCAACGTCTTCCGAGCGCTTCTCAACCACCCCAAATTGGCGGGAGCTGTGGCCGGTCTGCTGTCGATGTTACTGTGGAAAGGCAACCAACTGGATGAGCGCTTACGCGAGCTGATCATTATGCGGATCGGTTGGCGTACCGGCGCCCTCTATGAGTGGACTCAGCATTGGCACGTCGCCAAGCGTATAGGCTTGCGGGATGAGGACCTCCTGGCAGCCCGCGATTGGCGCGCGTGCACAAAACTGGACGCGGCTGCACGAGCGGTTCTCGCGGCAACTGACGAGACGCTCGATTCCGGTGCGGTATCGGCCCAGACATGGGAAGAGTGCCGAAAGACTGTCGGAAATGACGCTCAGCTCGCCGAGATGGTGGTTGCGATCGGCAATTGGCGAATGTTTTCGGAGCTGCTTCGAAGCCTCCGGATACCACTCGAGAGCGGTGTCGCGCCCTGGCCCCCAGATGGCGAACACCCGTAGTTGCCGTGACTCTGATGATGCGCAGCGGGCGCGGTGAACTATCATCCCCGTGGGGCTCAGTAGACCCGCTGTGCAGGCGCGGTCAAAGCCAGCCCGGCCCGGGCGCTTGCAAATGCAAAGGATCTGGATAATCTAATATCAGTTCGAAACTGATGCGGGCGGGATGTAACTGATACGATTGCCGTCCGCGAATCGCGGCGGTCCCCAAGCACCGGAGAGCGGAAGCAGTATATTTTCACGCCTGGCTTGGAGCCCTCACGGCCGATGAGCACGTGCGCTGCGCGTCGAAAGCGGATGCAGGGAAACGGACAGTATGGCAACACCTCTCTTCGTGGAATTTCTGGGTGTAGCGGAGACACGAGGGCCGGACACCGTTCAGCTCTTCTTTCTCGGCGCGGACGGAAACCGGTATTCGGTAATGATGGAGACCGGCATCCTTTCCGCCCTGGCGCATTGCCTCGTAAGTTCCCTGAACCGAGCGACGACCCACGGGAAGGTGCGTCGCCAGGCGCTGGAGGCTACCTCCTTTGCGACGCTGGTTCGCGAGGATGGCGCGCCCGCCCTCGGTTTTCAGACGAGCTTGGGAAGCGAAATCGTTTTGCTCCTTCCAAAGGAGACGTTGCCAGCCATAGCACGAGAACTCGCAAATCTCGAGGCCGAGACCGTCCCGCAGCCTTGAGGCGAAGCAAAGAATGGAAGTGGACGTTCAATAAGTCGCGAAAGAAGGGGCGCTGTAGAGAGACCCGCCATGGAAACGCCTGCGAAAGCCTCCAGTCCCCTTACCCCCGGCGCGACACCACTTCCCGCTCCGACATTCGATGCGATCATCATTGGCGCCGGCATCTCCGGCATGTATCAGCTGCACCGGCTCCGCGGCCTCGGGATGAGCGTCCGGGCCTTCGAGGCGGGCACCGGTGTCGGCGGTACGTGGTATTGGAACCGGTATCCCGGCGCGCGGTTCGATTCCGAGAGCTACTCCTACGGGTATTCCTTTTCCGAGGAACTCTTGGAGGAGTGGAATTGGTCGGAGCATTTCGCACCGCAGCCGGAGACGCTCCGCTACCTCAACTATGTGGCCGACAAGTTCGATCTCCGTCGGGACATTGAGTTCCGTGCCCGCGTCGTTTCGGCGGCCTGGGACGAGACGAAGCGCCTGTGGCGGGTGACGCTCGAGAGTGGCCGCGTTCATAGCTCACGCTTCCTGATCACCGCCATCGGTCCGCTTTCCGCACCGACCCTGCCGAACATTGCCGGGATCGAGAGTTTCAGGGGGCAGTCCTGCCACACCGCGCGCTGGCCGCACGAGACCGTGAGGTTCGACGGCAAGCGCGTTGCGGTGATTGGTACCGGTGCGACGGGGGTACAAACCATCCAGGAGGTCGCAAAGACGGCGGCACACCTTACCATCTTCCAGCGTACGCCGAACTGGTGTGCGCCGCTGCACAACCGGAAGATTTCGCCTGACGAGATGCAGCAGATCAAGCGCCGGTATCCGGAGATTTTTAGGCGCTGCGCCGAGACCTTTGGCTGCTTCCTCCACACGCCCGACCCTCGCAAGACGTTCGAGGTAAGCGTGGACGAGCGGGAAGCAATGTTCGAAAAGCTGTATGCGGAGCCGGGCTTCGGCATTTGGGTGGGCAATTTCGCCGACATTCTGACAGATCGCAAAGCCAATGCCGCGATCTCCGACTTCGTGGCCCGGAAGATCCGGCAACGCGTGAGGGACCCGAAACTTGCGGAAAAGCTGATCCCGAAGAACCATGGTTTCGGCACTCGCCGGGTGCCGCTCGAGACACGCTATTATGAGGTTTACAATCAAAAAAATGTCGAGTTGGTGGATCTAACCGAGACGCCGATCGAGCGGATCACAGAGCGTGGCATCAAGACGCTCGACCGCGAGCGCGACTTCGACATGATCATCTACGCAACCGGCTTTGACGCGTTGACCGGCGCCTTCGACCGAATCGAATTCAAGGGCGTCGGCGGCGCGAGGCTCAAAGATGCCTGGGCCGGCGGGGCGGAAACCTTTATCGGCATGCAATCGGCAGGCTTCCCCAATCTTCTAATGCTGCTGGGCCCGCACACGGCGTTGGGCAACATCCCGCGGAGCATTGAATACTGCGTCGACTGGGTGACCGGGCTTCTCGCTTTCATGCGGGAACGGCGGCTCACCCGCGTCGAGGCGCTCCCAGCAAGCGTTGCCAACTGGATGCAGACGGTTCGAGAGAGCTCGCAGGGCCTCCTCTTCAACGAAGTGAACTCATGGTTCACCGGGGTCAACACCAACGTAGAGGGAAAGCAGACCCGTACACTCGCCCGCTACAGCGGCAGCGCGCCCGCCTATCGCGCCCGCTGTGGCAGAGTCGCTGAGGACGGCTACAGGGAGCTTAGCTTGAGGTGAACCTTTATCATACCATTCGACCGCCATTGACGAATATGAGGCAATATTCGGTCGAGCCAATGGCGAGCAGCCTATCGTTGCCCTTGTGGCACTGACTATCACGCAAGCCGAAGCGGGTCTCCGGCAAGTCATTGTGAGCTGGCGGAGGTCGCGGCTCTTGGCTGCATGATCAGAACTGTTCCCTGGGCAATCCCGCAGATCCGCCCGTCGTTTTCGACGTCGATCCGGACAACCGCCGTGGTTCGGGTCATGGCGACAATTCGAGCTTCTGCGACCACCTTGCCCGAAGATACAGGGGCGAGAAGATTCAACTTGAACTCCGTCGTCGCGGCCCACTGGCCGGGCTGCATGTGCGGGTAGCACACCAAACCAAGAACGTGATCGCACAGGGCCGAGAGTACCCCACCATGCATGTTGCCAAATCGAGTCAACAGCTTGGGATCTACGGGCATCTCGACAGCAAGCCTGCCAGGCTGAACCGACTTGACGCTCAGCCCGAGGTACCCGGGCAAACCCGATGACGCAGTGCCGGCACTGAGAAAACGGTCCGCCGCCTCCTGATCGAAGGGCGGAAGGCGTGAAGGGCGGTCCATTGAACAGATCTCCTAACGTCAGAGATGGGTAGCTCAAGCCGGAGGAATCAGACAGGAGTGGATCGAGCCTTGCCCGTCCACTTGACGAGCCAGCGTCCGGATCGCCAGATCCGCCTCTTGCAAGGCAAAATCGTGCGTATGCATGAGCTTTAGCGGAACCACGCGGCTTTCGATCAGATCGATCGCCTTGCGATAGCCGGAACTGAGGACGCCAATCGCACCCTTGATCGTGATTTCCTTCCACACGACCATGTCAGAGACGAAGTCGGGTACCGCTTTGGGGGTTGCTTTCCCGTCTTGCATGGTGAAGCCTTTGACCCCGGCCAGCACGATGGTGCCGCCCCGACGCACATAGTCCAGAGCGCCACGCACAGGCTGCGTCGCGTACGGCGTCACATCGACGACAACGTCTGCTCCCCGGCCCTTGGTGATCTCGCGGATGCGGCGCTTGGGATCCTCATTTTCGACGTCGATAGTGTGATCGGCACCAAATGCTCGCGCGATCTCGAGCTTCTTGGCATCCGCAGCGAGGCCCGTGACGATGATCGTGCCGGCGCCGGCGTGGCGAGCCGCTACCACGCTGGCGAGCCCGCGTTGACCGGGGCCGAGGATGAGCACGGTGTCCCCAACTTGGGTCTGTGGAATCTCGACAGCCCATCTGAACCCGGCACCGAGTGGATTGAACATCACCGCGATTTCTGGAGGCAGGGATTTGTCAATTCGGTGCACGATCGCATTCGGCGCCAGATACATGTACTGAGAGTACGCGCCCCAGAGGCCTGGTTCGACCGTCAGCGGGATGTAAGAGTAGATCTGTCGCCAGTCGCACAGATGATATTGTCCGCTGAGGCACGTGTTGCAGCAATGGCATGACAGCATGGTCTCGACGCAGACACGGTCTCCGACATCCACGCGCCATCGTTTCGCAGCCTTGTCGCCGATGGCTTCTATGATGCCGAGTGGCTCATGGCCGGGGACGACGGGATAGGGCGTGTTCAGGGCGCCTTCATACTGCTCGTAGTCGCTGCCGCAGATGCCGCAGGCCTCGATCCGGAGTATAGCGCTGTCCGCGCTGATCGGTGGAATCGTCAGGTCGCGGGGTTCCAGCCGGCGCGGGCCGGTCTGCACCATGGCCATTGTCGTCTTCGGTAGCATCGCGGCGTCACCTTTCCTATGCGCGTCAGTCCGCGGCGAGACAGCTCGAACGAGGTGGGAAAGCCACCAAGCGACTATTCAGATGCCTAGTTTGCGGCAAAGCGGCCACGGCGGAGCAGGCGCCCCGGCATCGCGTCGACGGCGGCATCGAGAAGATCCTGGCCGGACCGGCGCACCACCGTCCCATTCACGACTACCGCCTCGATTCCCTCCGCATCGACAACAAGCCGGTCGGCGCCTGCTGGGAGGTCGTATCGTCGACGAATACGTCCGCTGCCCACCACCGCAGGATCGAAGACGACGATGTCGGCAGGCACGCCCAACGCGATGCGGCCACGGTCCAGCAATCCGAATACCTCCGCCGGGCGGCTCGTCAACATGCGCACCGCCTGTTCCAGCGTGAATGCTCCTTTTTCACGTACCCAGTGGCCCAGCAGATAGGTCGGCAGGCAGGCATCGCATAGCTGGCTGGCGTGAGCACCGGCATCGGAGAGGCCGATCACTGTGCACGGGCTTTTAAGCAGTGGTTCGACCTCACTTTCGTCATAGTTCGCGACCGGCATTCGGAAGCGCGCCTCGAGATTCGTCGCGAGCGCGAGATCGAGAGCCAAGTCGGTCGGCCTAGCTTGGCGCTCGCGTGCGACGTCGAACAGCAGCCTCTCCTCCAACTCTGGCTCCTGGCTGCACTGCGAAATGACAGTCATCGCGAAAGACGACCGGAAATCTTCCTTCGCGCCAACCTCCATCCGCTCGGCAAAGGCGGCTCGGAACGTCGGATCAGCGTAGATGCGGCACTTGTCCTTTTGGCCGGCCGCAGCAACCGGTTTGAACAGCGACATCGGCTCGAACAGGAACGGCTGCCGAAATTGGTACTCGAACATCAAGGCGCGTGGTGTCACCTGCGGGAAGATCGGCAGACCGTCGGCCGCCAGGGCCTCCGATCGGCGAAGCTGCTCGTGGTGGTCACCGGCGCCCAGCGAGAACCCGGCAAGGAGCGCGGTCCACGTCACCGGCCGCCCGGTGGTGCGCGCGATCTCGGCGAACTCGTCGAGAAAGAGCTCCTTCCCCACCGTTGCCTGGAGAATGCCGTCGCCGACCTCGCCTAAGACCTGAGCCAAAGACTGGATTTCGGATACGTCGGCCGCGCGGCTCGGCACCGGGCGACCGCGATGCCCTACATGAGTCGCAGCCTTCGAAGTCGCAAACCCGATAGCTCCCGCGAGCAAGGCATCCCGGACCAAGTCACGCATGCGTGCAACTTCTTCCGGGCGCGCCGGCCGCTCGGTCGCCTCTTCCCCCATCACGTAGAAGCGGACCGGCGTGTGTCCAACCAGAACGCCAACATTTATCGCGACGCCTCGCCTTTCGATCGCGTCGAGATACTGCGGGAAAGTCTCGAAGGGCCAGACTGGGCCGAGCCCGGCGTCCAGCGCTTCGACGCTCATTCCCTCGACCTTCTCGAGCGTCTGCAGGATCAGGCGGCGGTGCTCGGCGCGCGTCGGCGCCACCCCAAAGCCGCAGTTGCCCATAACAACCGTCGTGACGCCATGCCAGGGCGAGATGCTGAGCATCCGGTCCCAGAGAATCTGAGCGTCATAGTGCGTATGGATGTCGACGAAACCGGGAGCCACAATCATGCCGCTAGCGTCTATCGTCCGACGGGCATCGCCCTCGGCCCTGCCGATGGCAACGATCCGGCCCGCTTTCACTGCGACGTTGCCGCGGAAGCGCTCCTTGCCCGTCCCGTCCACGATGGAACCGCCGACGATCTTCAGATCGTAGTCCATGACGCACTCCCTTCCCGTTGCCGATCGCGATCGCCGAGGATGTTCGGTCCGTTATGTGTCGCTCACCGGCGGCCGTGTTGCGATCGTTGACCTCTGCTCGGATTCTTGCGCCAAACTAATCCGACGATTTTCTAACAGTCATTCGTTTTTTCCTGCCTGTCAATTGCCGACGCACTTTTTTGATGGTGGTCGCGACCCAGATCGTTTGCTGTTGCCCTGCTGGCTTAGTCCAATGCGCTCCAGGGAACCGCGCCGTCTCCCCAATTGGTAACCTTCGACCTCTCGCACCGAGATGGCACTACTTGGGGCCGATGATCTTCCACTGCACCAGGGTGAACGGCGGCTTCGCATCCTCATGCGGCTCGAACACCGCCTCGACCTCGGCGCCGATCGGCACCTCCTGCCGCGGATCGCCAAGTAGGTTGCCAAGCATGCGGATCTTGTCGGCGTCGGGTAGCTCGACGAGCACGACGATATAGGGCCCGTGGTCCTTCAGGGCGGGATGTACCGGGTGCCAAGCCCGCTCCCAGCTGTAGATGCGGCCACGGCCGGCGACCTTGTGCCAGCCCACGTCAAAAGAAAGGCACTTGTGACAGATCCATTCCGGGCCCCACTGGAAGGCGCCGCAGATTTTGCAGCGCTGCACCACAAGCTCGCCCCGGCGCGTTGCCTCCCAATAGGGCGCGTCGAGTCCATCGTTCTCCGGGACCGGCGCCGGCAGGCCGTTCGGCAGATAGCTCATAGCGCCGCCTCCGCGCCGAGGATCATGCTGGAAACCGGCGTCACCATGGGGCCTGAGATCACCATCGAGATCTCGGCACTTGGCACCTGTGCCGTCGAGGTGCCGCGGATCTGCCGCACTGCCTCGATCTGCAGCTCGAGCCCGTGCATGTAGCACTCCGCCAGGTTGCCGCCGCTGGTATTGAGCGGTAGTTTGCCTTTCGGCGCCATCAGGTTCTCGAGTACCAGGAAGTCGTTGGCCTCCTCTGCGGCGAAGAAGCCGTGCTCGACCAGGCTCATCAGCACGCCGCCGGTAAAATTCTCGTAGGACTGCACGACGTCCACATCTTTCGGTGCAACCCTTGCCATTGCGTAGAGCTGCGGCGCCACCGTGGTGAAGCTCGACGTTGCGTAAAGCGGCGCGTTGTGGCAGCGGGCGCCGTTGCGGTATTCCGATCCTTGCGCGGAGCCGAGAAGATAAGCCGGTTTCTGCTTGAAGTCCTTGGCCCCCTCGGCGGGCACGATGACCAGTGCGGCAGCCCCGTCATTCTCCATACAGCAGTCGTAGAGCCGCCACGGCTCAACGATCCAGCGCGAATTGTCATAGGCTTCGGCGGTGAGCGGCCGGCCATGCATCACCGCGCGCGGATTGGCCTGGGCGTGAAGATAGGAGGCGAGTGCGATGGCACGCTGGGCGCTCGGCGCGATGCGATTCTCGTGGATGAAGCGCATCGCCCGCATGGCATAGCGCTGGGCTGGCGACATCACGCCATAGGGTGCGTTCAGCGCGGCCTCACCGCTTGCCGCGCCGCCGACGGGCGCCGCGCCGAAGCGCTGGAACTGGCCCTGTGCCAGCGCGCGGAACACGACGACGCAATCGGCCATCCCGCAGGCAACCGCCGCCGCCGCGTTGCCGACCGCGCCACTGCCGCCACCGCCACCGCCGCCCCAATGCATATTGGAGAAGCGGAGTGCCGGCAGGCCGAGCGCAGCTGCGAGACGCGAAGGGTCGTTGCGGTCGTTGGAATAGGAGGCAAAGCCGTCAATCCTGCGCGGATCGATCCCGGCATCAGCGCAGGCCGCCAGGATCGCCTTGAGCGCCAGCATGAACTCCGGATCGGGCGACCTGCCGTGCTTGTAATAGGTGGTTTCGCCGATGCCGACGATCGCCACCTTGCCGCGCAGCGTGCGTTCGCTCATGCGGCGTCCCTATAGCGTGCCGGGACATCGAGCTTGAGGAACCGCGCCGCGTTGAGGCCGAGGATGTTGGCGCGCGCCTGGTCCGACAGGCCACCCATGGTCCGCTCGATCGCCTCCGCCGAGTGCGGCCAGGTGCCTTCGTGATGCGGGTAGTCGTTGGCCCACATGAAGTTCGTGTCGAGTTTGAACCTCTCGGCCAGTTCCATGCCGGGCGCATCCTCTTGGAAGGAGGAGAAGCCGTGTGCGCGGTAGTAGTCGCTGGGCAGCCCCTGCAGCTTGGGCCGGACCCAGAAGTGATGCTTCCTGTAGGCCTCGTCCATCGCCTCGAGCAGCCAGGGCACCCAGCCGATGCCGGCCTCAATGGTGGCGAAGCGGATCTTGGGGAAGCGTTCTAGGACGCCGGAGGCGCAAAGGTTTGCCACCGGCTCGATGGTTGGCGACAGGGAATGCGAAACGTAGTTCACCACCGCGCCGCCATTGCCGCGCGCGGCGCGCGGATCGCGGCCGGTGGAGACATGGAAAGTGATGGGCAGGTTGGCATCCTGAATCGCCGCCCAGAGAGGATCGAAGTGCGGCAGATTGTAGTTGACGTGGTCGACATCGTGCCCGCCCCAGATCGGCTTGCAGGGCAAGGTGAGGCAGCGGAAACCGAGCTTGGCGAGGCGCTGCACTTCGGCGATTGACCCGGCGAGGTCTCCGGTCGCTAGTGCGCCGGCGATGACGATTCTATGCCGGTAGTCGGCGAACCTCTCCCATGCCCAGTCGTTCCAGACGCGGCATTGCGCCATGGCAAACTCGGCATCCGGCGTCGCCCACATGGCGAGGCCTTTGTTCGGAAACATCAGTTCGACATCGATGCCATCCATGTCGTGGTCCGCTATGCGACCCTCGGCGTTGGCACCGGCCTTATTCCGCGCTGCGTCCTCGCCTTCCGTGGCCGTGATGCGCAGCCGGTCCGGCCGATAGCCTTCGGAAACGCGCCATTGCACGCCGTCCTTGTCGGTGATCACGCGTGGCAGACGGTCCCTGTACTTCGCATCCATACGCGTGAGCCAGAGGTCGGCCGGCTCGTTCGCATGGCAATCGGCAGAAACCATGAAGTATTTACGTGCTGCTCCGGCATGCGGGCTGCGCGGCCAGTCCCGCGATCCCGGGGTTTCGAGGCGCCAGCGGTTCGGTTCGTTGACGACAATTTGGTTCATCGCTTCCTCCCGTGTTGGCGCACCCGCCTTATGGCCCGCGGAGGCCGTTCAGGCGATCCTGAAATAGTCCGGGCGGCCGGCCGACCAGAAATCGCCCCACATCTGTTGACCGCCATCAATCGTGAGAACCTCGCCCGTGATGAACTTGCCCGCGGGCCCGGCGAGATAGGCACAGCCCTCGGCGACATCCCAGACGTCTCCAGGGCGTCGCATCGGATTGCTTTCGTAAAACGTCTTGCGCCCCTCCTCGTTGTACTGTGCGAAGCCGCTGCTCTCGACGGCACCGACGCCAAGACAGTTCACCCGGATATTCAGCGGGGCCCATTCCACCGCCACCGTCTTCGAGAGAAAGATCACACCGGCCCGAGCCGCGGTCGAGTGCGCCATATGCGGCAGGCCGCGCCCGATTGTCGCCGTGATGTTCACGATATTTCCGGGCTGGCCGCCGTCCCGCCAGCGCCGCGCGGCCGCCTGCATCATGTACCAAGTGCCATTGAGATTCGTATCGATGACAGCGTTCCATCCCTTGACGCTGAAATCGATGGCCGGTTGAGCAAACTGCCCTCCGGCGTTGTTGACAAGGACATCGAGCCGCCCGTACTGGGACCAGGCGCGCTCGATGAAGGCGTCGACCTGCTCAGGTGCGCGGACATTCGCCACCACCGTATTGACTCGCGCTCCCAAACCCACAAGCAGGAGCGCGGTAGTTTCGAGCTTCTCCGGTTTACGACCGCATAGAATCAGGTCCGCGCCAAGCCTCGCCATAAGGATGGCGATCGCCTTCCCGATTCCGCTGCCACCGCCGGAAATCGCAATCACCTTCGCCTTGAAGAGATCCGGCGCAAAGACGGTGGGATGGGTAATGAGCTCGGCGTCGCTGAGGCCGTAATGGCGTTCGATCCTAGGCTCCGACTCGGTCACCGCTTCGGCCTCCTTCACAGACGAGCGACAAAACCGGCTCCACTTTTCACATTGGATCCGCAAAGCGCGGCATGACCTTTGTCGCCATCAACTCCAGCGACCGCATTATCTGGTCGGGGCCGTGCAGGCCCTGCGGTATCAAGAGGACGACTTCATCCTGATCGGGTATCACCCTTCGGACCTCTTCCAGTCGACGCGAGATGGTGTCCGGCGATCCAACCAGAAGCTCCGGTAGCCCTTGTCCGAACGGGGTCGCCCACTGGTCCCAGAACCACCGCATATCCCGCAACTGCGCCTGCGCTTCGGCGTCAGTGGGCGCGCAAATGAAGATGCCGCCCCACGCCGTCGCGCGCCCTGGCTTTACGGGCTTGCCATGCTTCGAAGCCTCTTCATGGTAGGCGTGGTTGAGATCTGCGTAGAACTTCAGGTTGTCGGTCAGCACGATCGGCATACCCCCATACTTCGCCCAGAAGAGCGCCGTGCGCATTGACGCGGCAAAGCCGCCGTAAAGCGGCGGGTGGGGTGTCTGAAGCGGGCGTGGCGCGATGCCGACCCTTTCGATCCGCATATCGTGGGCGACACCGTCGCCGTAGGTCGTATAGACACCATGGGGATGCGGATTCACCATCCCGACGGGTGGGAAGCTCCAGTAATTGCCGCGATGACTGAAAGTTTCATGCGTCAGTGCTTTGACGACAACGTCAACGAACTCGCTGAAGTACTCGCGGTTTGCCGTGTCGGCGGACGAATCCTTATTCCAAGGCCCCACCGCGTGGAGGTCGTCGCGCACCTTGAAGTTCTCGACCCAGCGGGCCTGATATCCACGCACCAGGCCGACGCCGAAGCGGCCGCCCAGCATGTGATCCATCGTCGCGATGTCTTCGGCAACGCGCAAAGGATTATGGGTGGTCGAGACAAAGCCGCACGTAATGACCCGAAGCTTCTTCGTGTGCCGCCCGATCCACATGCCCATGAGACGCGGGTCATTGGAGATCTCGAAGCCTTCAATCTGCAGGTGGTGTTCCGGATGGCCAAATCCGAAGTAGCCTGCCTCATCGGCGAAGCGCGCGTATTCCGCGATCTCATTCAACATGCGCTGATAGAGGTCTGGTCTGCGACCCGCCATTCCGCTCTCCAGCTCGGCGCGGCGACCGATCGTGCAATAGATGAACAGGCTGAACTTCATGATCGACACCCTGTTGATGGAGGCGCGCCGCTCGGCAATCTGACGCCGACGTTCGACGCGGCTAGACCGTCAAGCCGTAGAGCGCTGCCACGTTGTCGTGCAGGATCCGCTGTCGCGCTTCCGCGCTCATATCGGCGGTTTGCTCCGCGATGACGTCCTGGCTCCATGGCCAGGTCGAGTCACTGTGCGGAAAGTCGTTCGCCCACATCAGCTGGCGTGGCGCCAGCATCTCGACCAGCTTGAAGGCGATGAAATCGTCCTGAAAGGTCAGGCTGATGTTGTCGCGGAAATATTCCGATGGCCGTTGCGGCAGCTCCTGGCCCTTCATCCAGTGACGATGCCGCTTGTAGGCATGATCCATGCGGTACATGAAGTGCGGCGCCCAGCCCGCGTCGGCCTCGACGCAGACGACTTTGAGCTTGGGATGCCGGGCGAAGACGCCGCTGAAAATAAGCATCCCCATGATGTCCTGGCAGCCGCGGATGATCGATAGAAAGCCATTGATCCGAGGGCCACGGTGCTGATTGATGCTGTCGCTACTGGAAGTGAGAATGTGGAAGGATAGCGGCAGATCAAGAGCCACCGCTGCTTCCCAGAGGGCGTCGTAGGACGGATCGTCATAATCGAGTTCGCCCGGATTGCCGGGCATCATCACGCCCTTGAATCCCATCGCCTTGATGCGCTCGAGATCGGCGACGCCCTCCTTGATGGTGCGGATCGCCGTCTGGCCAACGCCGATCAGCCTATCCGGCGCGTGGGACGTATACTGCTGCAGCCAGAGGTTATAGGCATCAAAGCAAGCCTTCTTGTAGTCCAGATTGGGATGATTGCAGAGCACCATGCCGACCGTAGGGTAGATGATTTCCGCCCCCACCCCATCGCGGTCCTGGTCGGCGAGGCGGGCGGTCGGATCCCATCCGCCGCGATGCAGATCTTCGAAGCGGGCGCCGCCGATGCGGATGTTGCTTGGATCGACACCGGCCGCGGCGACCAGGCCCATGGGAACAGTCTGCGTCATTCCTTCGACGACATAGATGTCTCCGCGCTTAGGGTCGCGTACGACGTGTGGCGCGCTCTCCCGGAATGCTGGCTCAATATGATCTCGATAGCAGTTCGGCGGTTCCGTAATGTGCGAATCTGCGGAGATTGGAAGCTGGTCCATCGTCGTTTCTCCTTGTGGGCGTCGTTGTTACATTTCGCCCTTGAGTGACGCCGGTCGTCAGGTGAAGTGGGGCACTCGACGGGCCTGGAACGCCGCCAAGCCTTCGGAGACATTCGCCGAGCGAAGAACATCCAGAACCTGTGTTGACTCGCGCGATAACCCTTCTGGCAAGGTCCCGTCGAGACCGCTGCGCGCCAGCGATTTCATGGCGGCGATACCTTCCGGGTTGCGCGCCGCGAGCGTTTGCGCATAGGCCATCACGCGCTCCGACAGCGCATCGTCGTCGACCACGAAGTTAACCAGTCCCCACGCCTGCGCTTGCCCGGCCTCCAACCACTCCGCGCTGTACATCAGGTGCAACGCCCTCCGCAGTCCGACGATGCGAGGCAAGCGCTGCGTACCGCCCCATCCAGGTACGAGGCCATATTGCGCATGCTGGTCTCCAAAACGGGCCGACTTGGCGGCGAATGCGACATCGCACGCCATCATGAGTTCCAGGCCTCCGGCCAGGCAAAACCCATGAACGGCAACCACAACCGGCAAGCGCGAGTGCTCAAGCGCAAAGAGCGCATTGTGTCCCGCTGCAAGGAAGGCTGCGAGCCCTTCCCGCGATGCGCGCGCTTCGAGCACGTCGTCGAGGTCGGCGCCAGTGCAAAAATGCCGGCCATTGGCCATCAGCACGGCGACGCGACAAGCGGCATCATTTTCCAAAGACCTGATAGCGGCGAGGAGGGCGACCGCGAGATCGCGCGAGATGCAGTTGAACTTGTCCGGCCGGTTGAGCGTGACGACGCCGATGTGGCCCCGCAAGTCGACCGTCACAGGCCGTGGCGTGGTCATGCCGAGTTTCCCTCTAGTATGGGACCGCAACGCGCCCGATCTTTTCGCGCGCGATGATCATTTTCTGGATCTGCTCCGTGCCGTCACCGATCTGCAGGCCGAGCACATCCCGCAGACGTTGCTGATGCGGAAGGTCCATCGTGTAGCCGGCATGGCCATGGGTGAGTAGGCAGCGATGGATGGTCTGGAACGCAATCTTCGGCACCCACCACTTGCACATGGCCGCTTCCGAAGTGTGGGGAGCGCCCCGATCCCTCAGCCAAAGCGCGCGATAGCAAAGCAATCGGGCGGCCGTGAGCAGTGTCTCAGCCTCTGCCAAAGGTTCGGTCACACCTTGATAGTGGGCAAGGGGATTGCCGAACGCGGTACGTTCGGTGACGTACTTCCAGGTCTCCTCGAGAGAGGCGCGGGCTGGCGCCAGCACTTGGAGCGCGATCAGGGCGCGGCTGTAGTCGAAGCCGCGCATCACGGTGCGAAAGCCCTCTCCTTCCGCACCCACGCGCCACTCTTCGGGAACGTCGACATCCTGGAAGAAGACAGAACCGCGGCCGACAACCTTCGATCCGACATCATTGAAAACGGATATGTTGATCCCCGGCAGATCCAGTGGAACATGGAACGCCGTCACACCACCCGCGCCTGAATCTGCCGCACCCGTCCGCGCGAAGACCACGATTGAGCCTGCTTGCTCGATCATCGATATCGAGGTCTTCTCGCCGTTCAGCACGTAGCCCCTGTTCTTGCGCAAAGCTTTGAGCTGCAGATTGGCGGCATCCGACCCTCCGCGCGGCTCGGTCAAGCCGAGCGCCACCACTGCTTCTCCTCGGCATATTCTTGGTACCAACTCCCTTGCCAGTTGCAGCTCCGCATGGCGTGCTAGGATCGATCCCATCAGCGATCCCAGCAGCTGCACGTACGCGAGGCCCAGATCGGCACCGGCAATGCTCTCGATAACCAAACCCGCGGTGACACCGTCGGCACCTAGTCCGCCGAGAGAGTCGGGAAGATCGACGCCAATGAGCCCCATCTCCCCCATCTGCCGTAGCAGCGACGGCGCCACGCGAGCGTCTCGCTCGCGCGCCATGTACCCTGGCGCCACCTTCTCCTCGGCGAAGCGCCGTGCGGCTTCGCCAATCTGCTCTTGCTCGGGGGTGAATGCGAAGTCCAACTGTCGCCTCGCTACTTCAAGAAGTCTCGAAAGCGCGGCACTCGCTTCTCATTGAGCGCCCTCACTCCCTCCTGTGACTCTGCGCTTGCGTAATAGAGGCGCAGCGCCTGCATGCCGAGGCCCCCAATCCCCCGAATGCTTTCAGTGTCGGCGTTGAATGACCGTTTGGCGATCGCGATGGCCGTTGGGCTGCGTTCCACAAGCTCGGCGCACCACGCATCGACTTCGGCGTCGAGCCGCTCATCCGGTACGACGGCGTTGACGAGGCCCATTTCCATGGCTTGTCGGGCCGTATAGCGGCGGCACATGTACCAGATCTCGCGCGCCTTCTTCTCGCCGACGATGCGCGCAAGGTAGGCTGTGCCGAATCCAGGATCGACCGAGCCCATCTTTGGTCCGACCTGGCCGAAGATGGCGCTGTCCGCAGCGATGGTCAGATCACAGATGGTGGCGAGTACGTTGCCGCCACCGATGGCGTACCCGCGAACCTTGGCGATCACGGGCTTCGGCACGTCGCGAATGACGCTGTGCAGCTCTTCCACCGGCATCCCGACAGTACCGCGGGTTGAGCCGTCGCCGTATTGCCCGGTATGATCGGATTGATCTCCGCCCGTGCAGAACGCCTTGTTCCCGGTACCTGTCAGGACGATGGCCCCAATCTCATCGTCCCAGCCCGCCTTGAGAAACGCGTCAATGAGCTCGACAACGGTTCGTGGCCGGAACGCATTGTAGACGTTCGGGCGATTGATGGTGATGGTGGCAACGTGGTTTCCCTGAGCGTATAAGAGATCCTCGTATTGCATTCGTCACCCGTGCATCGTGAGGCCGCCGGAGACGCTGATCGTCTGCCCGGTGATAAAGCTAGCGTCGTCACTCAAGAGAAAGCAGACGATGCCGGGGTAGTCGTCCGGCTGACCCAGGCGGCGAAGCGGAATCGCCTTCTTGAGCGCTTCGGCAATGCCAGAGGAAGATTCCGCGACGCTCGCGAACAGTGGCGTATCCGTCGGTCCCGGGCAGACCGTGTTGCACACGATCCCCTGGCGCGCCACCTCACGCCCGATGGTCTTGCTGAACGCTGCAATACCGCCCTTACATGCGGAATATACTGCCTCTCCGGAGGATCCGACGCGTCCGGCATCGGACGCGATGCTCACTATGTTGCCTTTGCCGTGCCTGATCATCTTCTGGAGCACCGCGTGCGTGACATTGAGCGGACCCCACAAGTTGATGTCGATCACCTTCTTCCAGAGATCGCGGTCGCTGTCGACGAACCGAACGATCCTGTCCCAGCCGGCATTGTTAACCAAACCTGAGATCGGCCCCGCAGTCCCCTCGAACGCATCGACGGCCCAGGAAACCGCACCATAATCCACGATGTTGACCTCGTAGGAGGTAGCCTTGCCGCCGGCGTCGCGAAGAGCGCTCGCCGCTTGGGCAGCCTTCTCGCCATTGACATCCAAGATGCCTACCGTGGCGCCCTCCTCGACAAGCCGTCGACTTATCGCGAGGCCAATGCCGCTGGCGCCTCCCGTGACAACGACGGCCTTGCCCTTAAGTCCCCGCATCGCAACAATAATCCTCTCTTGACGGCAGCTCTCAGCGATGCTCGCCGAGCAAAACTCAAAAGCAGGAGACAATTTCGAATGCGCGTTAGAAACGATAAGAAGGCCGCCCGGACGAGTCAAGGGCGACAGAAACTCTCGGTCGCCCGGCCGAAATCGGCGGTCACGCGGCAACGCATACTCGATGCCGCCGCGCGAACCTTCAGCACCAAGGGCTATGCGGCGACAACCATCATGGACATTGCGAAAAGCGCGGAGATGCAGGGGGGCAGCATCTACTACTATTTCGAATCAAAGGACCAGATCCTGCAGGAGGTCCTCGACGTCGGCATAACACGCGTGTTCTCCGCCGTTCGGCTGGCGATCGCCGGCTTGCCGGCTCAGGCGCCCTTCCGCGAGCGGCTGAAGGCCGCCGTTGTCGCGCACCTCACCATGCTTCTTCAGCAGGGCGACTACACGTCGGCAAACATCAGAGTGTTTGAGCAGGCTCCGCCGGCCGTCAAGCTTCAAAACCGGAAGCTGCGCGAAGCCTATGCTGAGTATTGGCGCAGGTTGCTTGCCGATGGGCAGCGTTCCGGCGACATACGCGGGGACGCTGACCTGACCATCCTCCGCCTAATGCTGTTGGGTGCGGTGAACTGGTCCGTCAATTGGTACAAGCAGGACCGTATGACCATTGCGGAGCTGTCCGATGGTTTCTGCGACATCGTGCTCAAAGGAGTAGAGGCGGCCCGTACCGTCGAGAGAACGCTGCCGCATCGATCGGTTCGACGCCGCGTCGCTTCGCGCTGAGCTTTGGGCGAGTTGCGGCTTCCACAGCTGCCCCGCGCCCTCAGCGCCGGAGGTTCGATGGTCGCGGGTCACAGCGTTCTGCGGGAATTAAGAATCGGCACGAAAAGACTGAGGCCTGAGGAGTCTTCGCACGGGTTCCGCTTTCACGCGCTCCGAAGGGCTGTCTCCGACAATCGCACGCAGTTGACGCATTCAAAGCCATCTTCTAACGTTCATTAGATAAAGTCGCACTCGGTCTGGCCACGGCCGGATGTCATACACCGATCGAGTTGGCCCTATGGCCGGGAGAGTGTTGCCTGGCCGAGGCAGCCAGAACGGAGGGAGGAACAAGGAGATGCCCACCCTCGGATTGCTTCGCGTTGTCGTCGATGCGGCATGTTGTCAGGGGCACAATCGATGTAAGGCCATCGCGCCGACGTTGTTTGATCTTGACGAGTACGGACATGCCCGCCCCGCCGGAGATGGCTTGGTGTCGTCGGAACTTGAAGCGAAGGCGCGACTGGCGGAAGCCAACTGCCCGGAGTTCGCCATCAAGCTTGAAACGCCAACCACTGGAGAACCGCGGTGAGCGATCGTTCGCCTGTAACCGACTGGGCCTCGGATTTCGATCACCTGGACGCGCTGTGGGTCGCAGACCCGTATCCACTCTGGGACCAGTTGCGCAGGGAATGCCCTGTCGCTCATACCGGGCGCTATGGCGGCGTTTATTTTCCGAGTCGGTTCGCTGACATTCGAGCCATTGCGTACGACCCTGAGCACTTCTCGTCTCGCCGGGTCGTAGTTCGCGAGATGCCGCCTCGTCCGCCATCGGCGCCCACCCCCGCGACCTCAGTCGCCTCAACGTTACCGTCGCCGCCGATCACGTCGGATCCCCCACACCATCGCCCCGCGCGAATGCTTCTGCTGCCTGCGTTTACGCCCGACGCCGTGAACCGTCTGATTCCGACGACGAAGAAGATTTGCGCTGATCTTATTGACCACTTTGTTTCTGAAGGTGGCTGCGACGCCGCTGCGGACTATGCACAGCATATTCCTGTGGCCGTCATCTCCAAGATGCTGGATTTGCCGGAAGCTGATGGGGACCGGTTCCGGCACTGGATCTACCTGCTGCTCCACCAAGGTATAGCGGAGAACGACGCCTTCACGCAGGCGCTCGACGAAATGGATGCCTATTTCCGGAAGCAGATTGCTGATCGGCGTGCGCGCGGAGGCGATGATCTCATTACCTTCCTGCTCAACGCTCGGATGGACGATATTCCACTTACCGAAGAGCATATTCTCGGCACACTGCGCTTACTGCTGATCGCCGGAATCGATACGACCTGGAGTGCTATAGGCGCCTGTCTCTGGCACTTGGCGCGGCACGCCGAAGATCGGCGGCGGCTGGCTTCCGAGCCCGAGCTCATGCCACTCGCCGTGGAGGAGCTCTTGCGGGCGTACTCGCCAGTGACGATGGCCCGCCAGGTCGTCAAGGAAACCACGATCGCCGGCTGCCCCTTCAGGGAACGGGAGATGGTGCTCCTCTCTTTTCCCGCGGCCAACCGCGATCCAGCAGTCTTTCCGCAAGCCGATCGCGTGATCATTGACCGAGCTGAAAACCGCCATGCTGCTTTCGGACTGGGTATCCACCGTTGCATCGGGTCGAATCTCGCGCGGATGGAGATCGCCGTCGCACTTGAGCAGTGGCTGGCCCGTATTCCCGACTTCGAGCTGGCCGCTCAAGCCGAGGTCACTTGGTCGCACGGGCCCGTGCGCGGTCCCCGTCGTCTTCCAGTCGTGTTCAAATGACAAGCTCGCCGGCTCCCCACAGCAGATACCGGGCCTCGTCTCAATCCGCGACGACGTGGACCAAAAGGGCGATGAGAAATGATTCGTTGCACTGTCCGCGGAGTTCCGCTCCGCGGCATGGCTCCCGTGGAGTGACACTGTCAGCCTCGGCCGCAGCCTCAGGAAGCACCACATGGACCTGAAGCTCAGGGAAGAGCATCGCGCGCTGCGCGACGAGGTAAGCGCCTTCATTGCCAAACACAGGGACCACGCACCGCGCCCGGGTGGTGGACGGAAGCGGCCGGACCGCAAGGCATTGGATTGGCAGGCGCTGTTGCTGGAGCATGGCTACTTCGCCCGCACGATTCCGCGTGAGTACGGCGGATACGGTGCCAAGCCCGACGTGGTCGAGCTCGCAATCATTGCCGACGCCTTCAGCCGCGCCGGCGTCTCTGCTGGGATACACAATCAAGGCATCAGCATGCTGGTGCCGACGCTTCTCGAAGTGGGTACCGAGCAGCAGAGACGCCGCTGGGTCGGCCCCACCATCCGCGGGGAGGTTATCTGGTGCCAAGGCTATTCCGAGCCAGGCTCCGGTTCCGATCTCGCCGCGGCGCAAACCCGCGCGCATGTCGAGGACGAGCATTTTGTGATCAACGGGCAGAAGATTTGGACGAGCTCGGCCCACTACGCCGACATGATGTTTCTGCTCTGCCGCACCGAGCCGGACAAGTCGAAGCACGCCGGTCTCTCCTATTTGCTGGTTCCCATGAGCACGCCTGGGATCGAGGTGCGCCCGCTCCGGACGATGACCGGCCGTGCCGAGTTCAACGAGACTTTTTTCACCGACGTGCACGTGCCCATAGACCAGATCGTGATGGGCCGCGGTGAGGGCTGGCGTGTCGCCAATGTCACGCTGAAACACGAGCGGTTGCTGCTCGGGGATGCCAACAAGCTGCAACAGCGTCTCGAAGCCATCCGGCGCTTGATGGAGCAAACCGACGCGGTGGGACTGCGCCTGATGGACCACGCCGAGTGGCGTGACCGGCTCCTGCGCTTGCAGGCGGAGGTCATGGCCGCCCGCTACCACAATCTCCGGCTCATCACGGAGCAGGCGGAGGGCGCGGATTCAGGCCTGCGACGTCTGATCGTGAAGTACCATGGCACGATGCTGGCCTACCGCCTCTCATCGCTCGCAGTAGACGTGCTGGGCGCGGCCGGCCTCCCCTACGAACCTCAGGGCGAGGCAGCAGAAGACGATGCCGCCACGACGTGGCACATCGATCACATGTATGACATCGGGCTGATCATCGGCGGCGGATCCTCAAACATTCAAAAGAACATCATTGGCGAGCGGGGCCTTGGCTTGCCGCGCGAGCCCGCCGCGGGTGCGCCAGTGACGGCGAGGGGCGGCTGAATCATGCGCTTCGGACTGACGGAAGAGCAGGAGCTCTTTGGGCGCTCACTCCGCGGGTTTTTGGCAGACCGACTGCCGCCCGATACGCTGCGGCGGCTTGCTGAGCCGGGACTCGGCTTCGACAGCGATCTCTGGCGTGGTATCGGCGATCTCGGCCTGCACGGCTTGCTGGTGCCCGAGGAGCATGGCGGCACCGGGCTCGGCATGCTGGACGCGGCACTTGCGGCGGAGGCCCTTGGCTACCATGCGGCGCCGATGCCATTTGTTGCTGCGCTGGTGATGGCGGTCAAGGCGTTCCGCTTCGCAGCCGACGTCCGGCAGCAGCGCGCTTGGTTGCCATGCATTGCCGCCGGTAAGTTTCGCATCAGTCTCGGCTTTGGCGGTCTCTCCGGGGAGACCGGAGGCGTCACCCTGCACCAGGGCAGTTGTCTCTCCGGGGCACTACACGGATTGCTGGACGCCGGTGGCGCCACGCATCTTCTCATTTATCTGAGAGACGGCCGAGCCGCGCTTCTCGAGGTCGACGCGCCCGGTGTGACGGTCAAGCGGCGGCGGACTGTGGACCGCATGCGGGCGCTTGCCGACGTCGAGTTGGTCCTGGCGCCGGTGGCGGAGCTTCTGGAGGCGACTGATGACCCTCTGGCCGCGGCGCGCTGCGTGCGCGATGCCGGACGGGTGATATTGGCGGCGGACACGCTCGGCGCCGCGCAGAACATGCTCGACCGTGCTGTGGCCTATGCCAAGGAGCGGGTCCAGTTCGGCCGGGTGATCGGCAGCTTTCAAGGCGTGAAGCATATGTGCGCCGACATGGCCACGATGCTGGAGCCGTGCCGCTCGCTGGTCTGGTACGCCGCCTACGCACAGGACGCGATCCCGGAAGAGGCAGCGGCCGCGGCCAGTCACGCCAAGGCCCACCTTGCGGAGGTGGGTCGCGAGGTCGCGCGATTGGCCACCGAAGTTCACGGCGGCATGGGCTTCACCGACCTGCTCGGCCTGCATTTCCAGTTCAAGCGCATCACCTTTGATCGGCAGGTCCTCGGCACACCCGTGCGCTGTCGGCATGATGCTGCCGTAGCGCAGGGTTGGATTGCGGCCTCGGCGGTCTAACGAAACTCAAGGAGCAACTTTCATGTCCTTGCGCGAACGTGGCGCGATCACGGGAGTCGGCGAGACAGCATACTCGCGGCAGTCGGGCCGCAGCGTGCTCTCTCTCCAGCTTGAGGCCTCACTGAAGGCGATCGAGGATGCCGGGCTCAAGCCCTCGGACATCGACGGCGTGATCCCATATGCCAGCGGCGTGGTCTCCGAGGATTTCATCAGCAATCTGGGCCTGCCGGATCTCCGCTTTTCCGCGGTGACGCCGCTCGGCGGCGCGAGCTGTGTCGCCGCGGTGCAGTGTGCCATCGCCGCCATTGCCGCGGGTATTTGCAATCACATCCTGATTCCGGTGGGGCGGAACGGCGCGTCGCAGAGTCGTATCGGAGCGCGGGTGCAGCAAATACCCCAGTTCCGCCTCGTCGGCGAATTCGAGATGCCGCTTGGCGCCATCGCTCCGGCACAGCTCTACGCACCGATGGCGCGCCGGCACATGGAGCTCTATGGCACGACAAGCCGCCAGCTTGGAGAAATTGCGGTTTCGACGCGTGCGAACGCCATCCGCAACGGCAATGCGATCATGACGAAGCCCATTTCGATCGAGGAGCATCAAGCCTCACGCATGATCTCCGATCCGCTCCGGCTGCTCGACTGCAGCCTGGAGAGCGATGGCGCCTGCGCCGTCGTTGTCAGCAGTGCAGAACGCGCGCGCGACGCACCCAAGCCGCCCGTAGTGGTGATGGGCATCGCCGAGGGCCATCCGGACTCGCCGAGCGTGATCACTCAGCGACCCGACATGACTCGTCTGGGTATCGCGAAGGCAGCCCCACGAGCTTTTGCGATGGCGGGAGTGACGCACGACGACATCGACGTCGCCGAAATCTACGACTGCTTCACCTACATCGTCCTTTGTCAGATCGAGGATCTCGGATTCTGCAAGAAGGGCGACGGCGGACCTTTCGTCGAGAGCGGCGCGATACGCCTCGAAGGCAAGCTGCCGGTCAACACGCATGGCGGTCTGCTTTCCCAGGCGCACATGGTGGGCATGAACCACGTCGTGGAACTGGTACGCCAGCTCCGCGGCGAGGCCGGAAGGGCGCAAGTGCCCGCAGCCGAGATCGGCCTCGTCACCGGCTATGGCGACATGGGCGACGGCTCTGTCGCCATCATGAGGAGGGGCTGATGAATCCGAATGATTTCTACAATAGGCCGGTGCCCGAGCCGACCCCTCACAGCGCTCGCTACTGGGAAGGGCTGAATGAGCGCAGGCTGCTGCTGCAGAAATGCCCCCAGTGCGGCAGGATCCGGCACTATCCTCAGCCAATGTGTCCTTCCTGCCACTCGATGGATATCGAATGGATCGGTGCCTCCGGAGGCGGCAAGGTGCACAGCTGGACTATTACTCACCACGCCTTCCATCCGGGCTTCCGCAACCACCTCCCCTACATTCTTGCCACGGTCGATCTCAGCGAGGGGGTCCGCATGAATGCCCAACTGCGCGGCGTTGCGCCGGAACGCATGCGCATTGGACTACCAGTCCGCGTGGCCTTCGAGACTGTAAAGGACGGTTTCACACTGCCGTATCTGGTGGCGGAAGACGCCTGATGATCGACATCCAAGAGTTGCGCAGCCACATCGGCCGTCGCATCGAGGAGATCGATGAGGCCAGCGTTGCGCCAATGCGCGGTATGGCGGTGACGTTTGACAGAGCGGAGCCCGCGCCCAGCCGCGGCGACCCTGTGCCGCCAGGTTGGCACGGGTGCTACTTCCTACCAATGGCACGGCGCAGCAGCCTCGGTGCAGATGGTCTACCAACCTCGACCGGCGTGTTGCCACCGATACCGCTGCCGCGACGCATGTTCGCGGGCGGACGCACGATTTTCCACGCTCCGATCCTGGTGGGCGACTCGCTGCGGCGAGAGACGGAGCTGAGCGATGTCCAGCTTCGTACAGGCGGAACGGGAACCATGATCTTTACCACCGTCACGCGCCGCATCTTTACTCCCCGCGGGCTTGCGGTCACCGAGGAGCACGACACAGTTTTTCGGGAGGCCGCTGATCCGTCCGCACCGACGCGCGCCCCGCGCCGTGAGCATGCGCCGACGGATGTCGCTTGGCGGCGTTCGATCGTGCCCGACTCTGTCATGCTGTTCCGCTATTCGGCGCTGACTTTCAACCCGCACCGCATCCACTACGACCGAGCATACGCAATGCGGGAGGAGAGTTACCCCGGTCTCGTGGTGCATGGGCCGTTCTCGCAGCAATGCCTGCTGGACCTGCTGCGAGACAATGCCCAAGGCAGAACGATCCTCACAATGTCCGTCCGGGCGCGAGCGCCGCTGTTCGACACCGCCCCGTTTGTTGTGCTTGGCAAACTCACCGCCGATGGCGCGGACCTTTGGGCGGTGAGGCCAGACGGCGGCATCGCCGTTCAAGCGAGTGCCACGCTCGGCTAAGCGTCGGAAGCCGGCGCGGACAATTCCTCCTCTCAGAGGGAGCCGGGCTCTCGGAAGGCTTGGCCTCAATCGCCGTCAAGCCCCACAGCTCGCTGAGTCAGGCACCGCTCTCGGCCGAAAAAAAACCGGCCATCTGAAACGATAGCCGGCGAAGGGGGGGACAGGGAAGGTAAGCACGTGCGGGGCCCCTTTGCTGACCGCCGGACGTGCCGCCGATTCCCAGACGGCGGCGGGCAGATCATAATCGAATACTCGTTCGAATTTCAACTTTCTTTGTGGCGCGCTCAGCACCGCCGGAACTTGCCGGTTAGAGCCTTCCCAGGCGGCCACCCTGGCGGCGCCCTGCGGTGGCCGGGCACCGTTGGCATCTACTCCCGGATACAATGCGGACATCATGTCGAACGAGTGAACAGTGCCTGCCGGCACTTAGGAGGGGAGAACCACGCCCAAGAGTAGCCGGGTGTTGGAGTGGGCGTTTCCGCGAGCACGCGACACCACGGATTCGTACCGATCCGCACGCTTCGCGGTTCCCTGCCCGCCTTAGAAAATCAATGATTCCACGATTCCCTGCTCGTAAGCGTCCAATTCTCGCACGTCGCTCATTGCGCGACGGTCGAGGGCTTCCAGTTCCAGGGCAGGAGGTCATCGATCCGGCTGACGGGATGGCCATTGGCCATGCGCTCCAGCACGTCCTTGAGATAGGCGTAGGGCTCGATGGCGTTGAGCTTCGCGGTTTCGAGCAGCGAGGCGATCACGGCCCAGCGGTCGGCGCCGCCGTCCGATCCGGCGAAGAGATGGTTCTTGCGCCCCAGCGCCACGGGCCGAATGGCCCGCTCGACCGGGTTGTTGTCGAGCTCGATGCGACCGTCATCGAGAAACCGGCTGAGCGCCGACCAGCGCGCCAGCGCGTACCGGATGGCCTCGGCGACACCGCCGCGCGGCGGCACCCTCTGGAGCTGGTCTTCCAGCCAGGCTCTGAGGGCAACGACGACGGGCCGCGCGTGGCGTTCACGGTGCCGCCGGCGCTCGTCCGCACGGCAGCCGCGAATCTCCGTCTCGATGGCATAGAGCCCGGCGATCCGGCGTAGGGCTTCGGCCGCGATCGGCGATCCCGTCGCCTGATGGACATCGTAGAACTTCCGCCGCGCATGCGCCCAGCATGCCGCCAGCACGATCTCGCCGACCGCGAGCGCCTCGAACCCGGCATAGCCGTCGACCTGCAGTATCCCGCGGAAGCCGTCCAGATGCGCCGCCGGGCGTTCGGCCCTGCGGTCCGGGCTGTAGAAGTAGACGGCGGCCGGCGGGTCGGGCCCGTCCCATGGTCGGTCGTCGCGCACGTAGACCCACAGTCGCCCGGTCCGCGTTCGCCCGCGCCCTGGATCGAGCACCGGGATCGGCGTGTCGTCGGCGAACAGCTTGCCCGAGGCGAAGACGTGTGTGGCCAGGCGCTCGCGCAGGGCCTCGAGCCACCAGCTCGCACCGCCGACCCAGTTCGCCAGGGTCGAGCGGTTGAGCGCGACCCCCCTGGCGGGCGAAGATCTGTGATTGCCGGTAGAGCGGCAGGTGGTCGCAGTACTTGCTGACCAGCACATGGGCCAGCAGGCCCGCGGTGGCGCGACCTTTGGCGATCGGTCGCTCGGGCGCGGGCGACTGGTGGATCGTCCCGCAGGCCCGGCAGCCGTATTTCGGGCGGCGGATGCGCAGCACGCGCAGGCGCGCCGGCACATAGTCCAGCATCTCGCTGACCGTTTCGCCGATCGCATGCACCGGCCCGCCGCAGCACGGGCACGCGGCGGGCGCGATATCCACCATCGTCTCGGCGCGTGGCAGGTGATCGGGCAGGTCCGCACGCTCAGCCGGTGAGGGGCCAACCTCTCCGACTTTGCGCACGGAAGGCTCGCTGGCCTCGACCCGGGCAATGTCGGCATCGAGATCCTCGAGCCCGAGCTGTAGCTGGTCGTCGTCGAGGCGCTCCGAGCGGCGGCCGAAGCGCCCGCGCTGGAGCGCCTTCACGATCTGCCGCAGCCGCTCGATCTCCGTCTCGGCCCGCACCCGCTCGCTGTCCAGCGCCGTCGCCAGTTCGCCGATCAGGCGATGCAGCGTTGCGACATCGTCCGGCAGGGCAGCAAGGTCCAGGTGCACGGACGGATTCTAACCCCCACCACATGGCTGGCCGAGCGCGATAGAAACGATGAGTCAATCGGCCGCAGCTTCACCCCGCCACGGCGGGCCGCCACTGACGCTCCGGGGCGCGCCAGTCGATCCCCTCGATCAGGCTCGAGAGTTGCGCGGAGGTGAGCGCCAGTGTTCGTCCCGGCTCGATGTTCGATGGCCAGAGAAAGACGCCCTGCTCCAGCCGCTTGGTGAACAGGCACAGGCCGGTTCCATCCCCGAAGACGATCTTGATGAGGTTGGCCCTGCGGCCCCGGAAGACGAAGAGATGGCCGGAGAAAGGATCCTGCTGCAGCACCTCCTGAACCAGCAGGGCCAGCCCATCCATCCCCTTGCGCATGTCCGTGTAGCCGAAGGCCAGATGCACCTTCACGCCGGGAGGCAGCAGGGTCATGGCGCCACCTCCTCCCCGGCACCGGGCGCAGCGACAATCTCGACATCGACGAAGCCCGACGTCGCCGCTGCCGCCTGCTCCTGCCGCCACCGGCAGAGCACGCGTCGGGCGATGCCGTAGCGCCGGGCCACCTCGGATACGCTGGCGCCCGGCTCGGCCGCCTCGGCCAGGATGCGGCGCCGGTCCGCCTCGCTGAACCGGCGCCGATGGCCCGCCCGCGCCGGCGGAACAAGGGGACCAGGCGGTGGCGCGAAACAGGGATAGGTCACGTGACCTGGGGCGTGACTATGACTGTGACTTGGAATGTGACCAAGGCTGTGACTTACACCGCCGCGCCGGTAGAGCAGCTTGCGCGCCGGCGGCTGCGGCTCGGCCTTGAACTTCGCACGCCAGTTGCCGAACGCTTTCAGCGGGATGCCGTGCGCCGCGCAATACTCGCGCTGATTCAGGTCGCTGCGCTTCCACGCCTCGTGATGCGCCCGCCAGAACATCTCGCCATATCGCGCCCGGCGCGCCGCATCGTCCGCCATCCCGCTCTCCTCTCATTTTGAAATTGTGAGGAGAACAGATCGGAACAGCCGCGCCCGCGCCAAGCGTGCGTTCCCTGGACGCTTACCCTGGTTTCCCTGTTCGGCCGGAGAAATGGGGATCTCGTCCCTGAAACCGGAAAAACCAATCCCTGTTCTGTTCGCAGGGAACCGCGTGGAAAAGATCCTGGATTTCAGCCAGTTGTAGGCTGATCCACTCCATTCAAGCGGCCAGAATTGGGAGAATTCCCTGTTATTTTCCCTGTAAGCAGGGAAACAGCCCGAGAGCGTGGTTCGCCCGAGACTGCGTCCACCGCCATCCTGCCTCGGCCGCGGCGGTCCGCTAGGCGCAGATGCCCATGTCCGGGCATTCTGTCGGCCGCAGTGCGAAGAGTTCCACCGGCTCGCGCACGCCGGGGAGTGCATGGAAGCCGACCGAGATCAGGCCCGGGTCCTTCGCCAGTTCCGCGAAACGGGCCGAGGCGAGGAGCGGGTGGTCCAGGCGCTTGGTCATGGTCTCGATGCGCGCGGTTTCGTTCACCGCCCGGCCGATGACGGTGAAGTCCAGCCGGTCGCCCGCCCCGACATTGCCGAAGATCACCTGCCCCACGTTGATTCCGATTCCGGCGCGCAGGCCGGGCAGGCCGCTCTCCACCCGCTCGCGGTTGAGCGCGGCCAGCCGCTTCAACGCCTCCCGCCCCGCCGCCATGGCCTGGGACGCGCCGTCGAGCGGGAACACGCCCAGGACGCCGTCGCCGATGAACTTCAGCACCTCGCCGCCGTTTCGCCGCACCGCGCCGGCGGTGCATTCGAAATACCCGTCCAGGGCGACGATCAGGTCGTTAGGGGCAACCCTGTCGGCGAGCGCGGTGAAGCCGCGCAGGTCCGATACCCAGATGACGGCATCGATCGGCTTGCCGGTCCCGGCCAGGACCTCGCCACCGATCACCCGCCGCGCCGCCTCGCGTCCCAGATAGACTTCGAGCAGGTCCGATGTCGCCCCGCGCGCCATCAGGGTCTCGATCCGAAGGCCCAGACCCTGGACCGCGATGGTCATCAGCTCAACTTGGGCGTCGCTGAACCCGTCCGGATGGCCGGTGGCGAAGGAGACGAAGCCGGAGGGCGAACCGGCGAAATGGATCGGCAGCACCAGGTAGTCGGTGGCGCCGGTGGCGCGCAGCTCCTGCAGGATGGGGAATTCCTGCGCTTCCGGCGGGCCTTCGAGGCGGCGGCGGAGCGAGGGCTCGCCGCCGTAGATCCGCGCGATCGGGCTGTCGGTATAGGCGGCGGTGAACTGGATCCCCTGCTCGCGCACGATCAGCTCGGTTCCCGCCTCGGGCGTCCAGATCACCCCCCGGGCATAGACCTGGGGGTGGTTCGCCTTGAAGCCCGCGCTCACCCGTGACAGCGGCACGCCGGCCTTGACCACGCGCTGGCAGAAGGCGTCGATCAGTCCCGCCATGTCGAGCCTGCCGGCGGCATCCGACAGGATCCAGCTCAGGATGCCGGCGGCGCCGGCCGCGCCGGGAAGGGGAAGGGCTTCGGTCATGACGGGGAATGCTTGACCGGACCGGTCAATCTCTTAGGTATAGCGATGGACAGCCTTGAAGGTAGGAGCACGCGCGTGTTCATCCAGACCGAATCGACCCCGAACCCCGCGACGCTGAAGTTTCTGCCCGGGCGCGACGTGCTCGGCAACGGTACGGCCGATTTCGCCGGACCCGACGCGGCCGTGAAGTCGCCCCTGGCGCGGCGCCTCTTCGACATCGACGGGATCGAGCGGGTGTTCCTCGGCGCCGATTTCGTGACCGTGACCAAGGCGGAAACGACCGAATGGCACCACATCAAGGCGTCCGTCCTTGGCGGGATCATGGAGCATTATACCTCGGGCGAGCCGGCGTTGCTCGACGAAGCCTCGGCCATCGGGTCGCAGGCCTCCGAGGACGATGATCCGATCGTGGCCCAGATCAAGGAACTGCTCGACACCCGCGTCCGTCCGGCGGTGGCGGCCGATGGCGGCGACATCGTCTTCCAGGGCTTCGACGACGGCGTGGTCTATCTGCACATGCAGGGCTCCTGCTCGGGCTGCCCCAGCTCGACCGCCACGCTCAAGCACGGCATCGAGAACATGCTGAAGCACTACATCCCCGAGATCGTCGCCGTAGAGGCGGTGTAAGGGAGCGGGAGGCGAGCTCCCGCTCTGATGCGTCAGTTTAGGACTGCGAAACAACCCGCTGGGAAACCAGCGGGTTTTCTGTTCTTCTACATCGCGCTGCGGAACAGTCGCTTGTAGGTCTCTGCATCGGCAGGTACCGGGTTGCTGCGCGACGACAGGTCGATGGCCGCATGGGCGGCCAGATCCTCGATCATCGCTTCCTCGATACCCATCGCCGCCAAGCCCGGCGGAAGGCCGAGTTCGGCGTTCCGGCCGGCCACGGCCTGCGCCAGGTCGGAGCCGGGCTGCAACCCCATGGCCGCGGCCATGCGGGCGTATTTCTCGCCGCAGGCCGGGGCGTTGAACCTGAGGATAGTGGGCAGGATCACCGCGTTGAGGGTGCCGTGATGCAGGCGAAGCGATTGCAGCCGTCCCGCCGCATGGCTCATCGCATGCACCGCGCCCAGACCCTTGACGAAGGCCAGGGCCCCCTCGGTCGATGCCATCATCATCTGCCAGCGGGCCTCGCGGTCGCCGCCGTCGGCGACGGCCCGCCGGATGTGGGCCCAGCCCCGCCACAGTCCGTCGAATCCGATGCCCTCCGCCGGCGGGTTCACCACCGGTGACAGGATCGCCTCGATGCAATGGGTGATGGCGTCCATGCCGGTCGCGGCCGTCAGCGTTGCCGGCAGCTTCAGCGTCAGGCCTGGATCGCAGATCGCCACGGCGGGGATCAGGCGGGGGCTGGCGAAGGTCGCCTTACGCCCGTCATTCATGATGATGACGAAGCCGACCGAGACCTCGCTGCCAGTTCCTGCGGTGGTCGGCACGGCGACTACCGGGGCGACGTTCTGGACCAGCTTGGCGCCACCCTTGGTGGGATCGAAGCGCGCCAGCGGCCCGCCGCTCCCCGCCAGCAGCGCGACCGCCTTGCCCAGATCCATCGACGACCCGCCGCCGACGCAGACGACGCCGTCGCAGCGGTCCGCCGCATAGCGCTCGAAGGCCGCGTCGACGGCCGTCTCGGTCGGATTTCCCGGAGTCTCGTCGAAGACGATGCGCGAGATGTCGGCGGGAAGGGCCGCGATGGCTTCGTCAAGGACGCCGGAAGCCTTCACGCCGGGATCGGTGACGATCAAGGGGCGCCGGACGCCCAGTCGCACCAGTTCCTTTGGCAGGAGCGCGGTCGCGCCGTAGTCGAAATGGGTCGTGGTCAGGTAGTTGAGCGTCGCCATGGGTCTTTCGCTGCTTCAGGACAGGAGAGTGGGGCGGCCGGCCTCGATCAGGGCGGCAATGCGCCGTAGATGCGCCGCGATATGCGGGCCGGCGTCGAGCCGGCTGCCCAGGGCCGCCAGTTCCTCGACCAGCGCGTCACCGACGGCCGCGACCGGGATCCAGCGCTCGGCAGCGCTCTCGACGGCCTCTCGGATGAGGGCACGGGCCTGGTCCACGTCGGCGCGATGCGCGCGGGTAAGAACGGCCGCCGTCTTCATGCCGGCGCACCTTCGCGGCGCCAGGCAGGAAACGGGTCGGGCAGGGCGCGCCACGCGTCCCTGTCGATGCCACCGCCGGCGGGTTCCGGCGCCAGGCAGTCGTCCAGCGCGCGGCGAAGCGCGGCCTCGTCCATGCCGGAACCGATGAAGACGATTTCCTGCCGCCGGTCGCCGTAGCGGGGATCCCAATGCCGCTTGATGTGTGCGCGCGATTCCGCGTCCTCCGGCCACCGTGACGGTGGTACTGACGCCCACCAGAAGCCAAGGGCCTCATGGCGGACCAGCGCTCCGGCCTGGCTCAGTTCACCCACCCATTCCGGCCGGCTCGCGAGCCAGAAATGTCCTTTCGCGCGGATCACGCCGGGCCACGGGCTGTTCAGGAATCGGTGAAACGGGGCGGGAGCGAAGGGGCGATGGGTGCGGTAAACGAAACTCGTGATGCCATAGGCCTCGGTCTCGGGCACATGCTCGGCATGGCCGTAGAGTTCCTTGAACCAGAGCGGGTGGGTCTCGGCCTTCTCATGGCTGAAACGTCCTGTGTTCAGGATGCGATCCAGCCCCACGCGGGACATTGTCGCCTGGACCAGGTCCGCCTCGGGGTTGAGGGCGCGGATGATCTTCCGGGCGGCATCGAGTTGCTCCGATGTCGCCGCGTCGAGCTTGTTCAGGATGATCACGTCGGCGAACTCGATCTGCTCGACCATGAGATCGACGATCGTCCGGTTGTCTTCCGCGCCGGCGGATTCCCCGCGGTCGCGCAGGAAGTCGGTCGACGCGTAGTCCTTCAGCAAATTGGCCGCATCAACCACGGTCACCATCGTGTCCAGCCGGGCGACATCGCCCAGGCTCAGCCCATCCTCGTCACGGAAATCGAAGGTGGCGGCGACGGGGAGGGGTTCGGAAACGCCCGTCGATTCGATCAGGAGGTAATCGAACCGGCCTTCGGTCGCGAGACGGCGGACCTCCCTCAGCAGATCGTCACGCAACGTGCAGCAGATGCAGCCGTTGGTCATCTCGACCAGCCGCTCCTCCGTCCTCGACAGGTTCGCCCCGCTGTCTCGGATGAGGTCGGCGTCGATGTTGACCTCGCTCATGTCGTTGACGATGACGGCGACGCGGCGTCCCTCGCGATTGTTCAGGATGTGGTTCAGAAGGGTCGTCTTGCCCGCGCCCAGGAACCCGGACAGGACGGTGACGGGCAGTTTCTGCTGCATGCGAGGTTCCGGTTGAAGGGTGGAATGTGAGCGTTAGAAAGTTATATTATAACATAATATATGGCCGCCACCCGCAACGAACCGCATGGAGTCCGAAAATGTCCGATACGCCCGGCCGCCCACTGGACCAGATCCCCGTGACGGTGCTTACCGGCTATCTCGGGGCCGGCAAGACCACGCTGCTCAATCGAATTCTGTCGGAGCAGCACGGGCGCCAATATGCCGTCGTCGTCAACGAGTTCGGCGAGATCGGCATCGACAACGACCTCGTCGTCAATGCCGACGAGGAAGTCTTCGAAATGAACAACGGGTGCATCTGCTGCACCGTTCGCGGCGACCTCATCCGGATTGTCGGCGGTCTCGTGAAGCGGGGCAGGCGGTTCGACGGCATCATCATCGAGACGACCGGGCTCGCCGATCCGGCGCCGGTCGCGCAGACCTTCTTCGTCGACGAGGATGTGCGCGCGCGGACGAAGCTCGACAGCATCGTGACCGTGGTCGACGCAAAGCATATCGGACAACGCTTGGCCGACAGTCATGAGGCGCAGGAACAGGTCGGCTTCGCCGACGTGATCGTGCTGAACAAGACCGATCTGGTCGACCCGGACGAACTGGCCGCCACCGAGGCGCGCATTCGCGACATGAACGCCTTCGCCGTCATCCATCGCGCCGAACGTTGCGCCGTTCCGGTGACCGAGGTGTTGGGACGCGGTTCTTTCGACCTGCAACGCATCCTCGACATGGAACCCGCATTCCTCACCGAAGACGATCACGAGCACGACGACGCGATCACCTCGGTATCGCTCTCGGCCGCAACGCCCCTGCATGAAGGCCGCTTCAACACCTGGATCCGCGATCTGACCACGACGCGGGGTGCCGATCTGTTGCGCTACAAGGGCATCCTCGCCTTCCAGGGCACAGACAGACGCATCGTCATCCAGGGTGTCCATATGCTCATGGACGGGGACACCATCGGCTCCTGGCCGGCGGAGCGCCCCAGGGTGAGCCGTCTGGTCCTCATCGGCCGCGGCCTGGATGCCCGGGCGCTGGAGGCGGGGTTCCTGTCCTGCCTCGCATGACCCGACGCAGGCGGTGGCTCGTCATTCCCGCCAGAGATCGGGCGATGCGTCTGTTTCCAGGTTGAGGCACAGCAGGAGCCGCGTGACGCCCGATCCGCGGATCGGCGGTGAGCGGTGCACGATCCCGCTGGCCGGATGCGCGCAGCTTCCCTTGAACAGCGCTACCGCGTGGCACGACAGCCGCTCCAGCCGGCCGGCATAGTCGGTCTGCTCTCTGAGCGCGGCATCCGAGTCTTCGGGATGCACCCATTCCGTCGCCGGCCCGCGATAGGTCGTGAGCAGGCGGGCGACCACGCAGTCGCGATGGAACTTCCAGCAGGCATCGTTCCTGATGCGCTCCAGCTTGATATCCACCGCCGGCGCGCCGGTGATGTCGGCGAAAAGCATCGTCAGGGTCAAGACATCCGTCGCGAGGGCGGCGGCCTCGACGGCGGGGGCGCGCCCTGTGCCGATCAGCGCGGCGATGCCGGCGTCGAGATCGGTCCGGCGGACCAACATCCTTCCTTCCGGGAGATCGCGGGGCGGGCAGTCGGCTGTCCAACGGCCGAGCGACGATGGCAGCGTCCGGTTCCAGACGGCGAGTTCCACCGCTGGCTCCCGGATGGACGCGAGCGTCTCCGGGGTCGAGCCGGACACCACGGAGAACCGCGCCATCGCGCCACCGCTCGGCCTGCGCGCGCCAACCGGCGGCGCCGTCTGCCGCAGTCGGTGAACGACCATACCGTCCATTCGCTCGCCCCATTGCAGTGAAAGGAACGAAATAACATAGCAAAATAGGGTGCACGACAATCGTCTGAGTGCGCGCCGGCCACAGCAACTCTTTTGAGTCAAAAACATTGAAAAGACTGCAGTCGATTCTTACCTGAGGGAGAAACGTGCAGGCGGGTCAGGGAGTAGGGACCCTCGGTCGTCACCGCATCGGTCACTGCATGAATTTGACCGGTAGCGCCACGTTGAGGGATGCACCCCCCTCGCAAGCCATGGGCCAGGAGGTGGGTCGAAGTTGACGCATACGGAAACTCCGGGCTCGAACTGGCCGAAACTGGCCCGGAAGGGGCGAAAGCTGGTTCCTGATCGGCGTCGTTCTGGCTCGAACTGGCGCGAATTGGCGGCATTTGGCTGTCCGGGGACCAGGGTGGCAGACGAATCCGCCATTGTATCCAGGCGCTTAGCCTGCAAGCGCCGATCTCGCCCCTCGTCCGGCGATCCGGATGCATCTCCTCCCGGGCACGCGTGGGGACCCGGCATCTCGCGTCAGCCCGCCTCGGTCGGACAAATTTGTCCGCCCGCTTGGGCCGGTTGCCCGGGAAGATCTCACGAACCGGACGGTGCAGCTATGACATGCGCCCTGCGGTCAGAAATGTCCCCACCGGACTTGCGGCGGACAGATTTGTCCGCCGCGCCCTTGGCCGTCTACCGCCCGACCGCGGTCAGGATGCGCTTCGCCCCCTGCGCGAGGAGGCCGAAGTCACCCCCGGCGATGATCATGTGATAGCCGCGGTCGAAGAGTTCCTTGTCGGGCGTGTTCTGGTAGGAGACGGAGGCGAGCCACTTGCCGGCCTTGAGGATCCTCTCTTCGGCCTTGCGGACCAGGGCCTTCACCTCCGGGTCGTCGAACTGGTCGAGCTTGCCGATCGAACCGGAGAGATCGCGCGGGCCGATGAAGATCATGTCGACCCCGGGCACGGCGGCGATGTCGGGGATTCGTTCCACTGCGGCCGCGCTCTCCACCTGGACGGCGATGATCAGTTCGTCCGCCGCCTGTTTCTTGTAGTCCTTGGCATTCCCGTAGGTGGCCGCGCGGATTCCGCCGGCGGCACCCCGGATGCCGCCCGGCGGATAGGTGCAGGCCGCCACCACCGCGCGCGCCTGGGCCGCGGTTTCAACCATGGGGACGATCACGCCCTCGGCCCCGGCGTCCAGCGCCTTCTTGAAATAGACCATGTCGTTCCACGGCACGCGGAGGATGGAACCGGTATCGGTGCCCGACATCGCGCGGAGCTGGTTCACCAGGTCGGGGATTGCGCCGGGTCCGTGCTCCTGGTCGATGGCCAGGAAATCGAGGCCGGCATGGGCCAGGACCTCGGCATTGTCGGCGCCGGTGCCGTTCAGCCATACGCCGATCAGCTGCTGGCCGGCTCTCAGCCTGGCCTTCATGGGGTTCTTCCGGAACATCGCACTATCCTCCCTTGCCTGGGTTCAGTTGCAGGCCGAACCATTGCCATCGCCCCGCAGGCCCCGGCAGCGTGCAATTGATGCGCGTCCGCCCTGCCGGCAGATCCCGTGACAGGGCGATCTCCACACGGCGGTCAGCGCCGGAGAACAGGGTGAGGGGGCCCGGCTCGCTCGACGCGAAGCAGGCCAGCCGGTCCAGCGGTCCGGCCGAGGGATCGACCGTGAAGGCGATGCGCGGGCGCGCGCTCTCGATCACCGTGCCGGCCGGTTCGACATCGACGACGACGAGCGGCAGCGCCGTCGCCGCCATCAGGAAGCGCGACAGCCCGCCCAGATTCTCGTTGATGGGAAAGCGCGGAAAGGAAAACCAGTCGGCGCCCGCGTGTGCCACCCCGGACTGCTGTCCGAAGGCCGCGATGAAGCCGGATTCGACGACCTGGCGGCGGACCGAGGGCGTCCATTCGCCGTAAGGATAGGCGAAGAGGCGCGGCTCGCGCCCCGTTTGCTCCAGGATGCGTTGCTGCGCGGTGGCGATCTCCTCGGCGTTGCGATCCTCGGTCTGACGGGCCATGTGCGGCTGCGACACGGTCAGATTGCCGATCTCGACCCCCGCATCCGCCATCGTCCTGACCTGAGGCCAGGTCATGTAGCCCGCGGCGCCGCGATCCAGGGCGCCGGTGCTGACGAACAGCGTGAAGGGAAGCCCGGCCCGCCGCAGGCGCGGCCAGGCCTCGCTGAAGACACTCTCATGCACCTCGTCGATGCTGATCGCGATCGCCCGTTCCGGGAGCGGCTTCCTCTGACGCAGCGCCATCACCACTTCCGCCAGCGGCAGAACCTGCCAACCGCCGCTGGCGATCTCGCTCAATTGTGCCTCGAACTGCTCCAGCTTGACCGATCGGGGTCCCTCGCCACCGAAACTGCCATAGACGAGCACCGGCACATGATCGGCCGCTTTTGCGGCGGGCGGCAAGCCCGCAACCGCGCCGCATATGAAGGCGAGTGCGGCGGGAAGGATGAACCGGCGGTGCGTCATGAGGCTTGTTGGCGAAGGCGGAGCCAATGATTAGTCTGAAATCATCCTGCATTGAAGTCTCAACGCAGACCTCCTTCCTAAGGAATCTCCCGCCGATGCTGAGCGACGCCGCCCTCGACCAGATCTTCCGTGCTGCGCGGACCCACAACAAGTGGATGCCGAAGCCGGTCAGCGACGTCACGCTTCAGGCGATCTACGACTTGCTGCGGTGGGGGCCGACTTCGGCCAACTGCAGTCCGGCCCGGATTCTGTTCCTGCGCAGCGCCGAGGCGAAGAAGCGCCTTGCTCCCGCGCTCTCGGCCGGGAACCTCGAGAAGACCATGCAGGCGCCGGTCACCGCCATCGTCGCCAACGATCTCGACTTCGCCACAAAGCTGCCGAAGCTCTTCCCCCATCAGCCGGACGCGAAGAACTGGTTCTCGGCCCCCGCCGTCCAGGAGACGACGGCCTTCCGCAACGGAACCCTGCAGGGTGCCTATCTGATCATCGCCGCGCGGTCGCTCGGCTTGGACACCGGGGCGATGTCGGGCTTCGACAACGCGAAAGTCGACGCCGAGTTCTTCCCCGGCGGGCGGATCAGGTCGAACTTTCTCTGCAACCTCGGCTACGGCGATCCCGCCGGCCTTTTCGACCGCAGCCCCAGGCTCGATTTCGACGAGGCCTGCCAGATTCTCTGAGCATGGCGGCCGATCCGAACGCCTACCGGGTCATCGGAGAAGGGGCCAGGGCGCCCTTCCTCCTGACCTGCGATCATGCCAGCCGGGCCTTGCCGCCGGCGTACGGCACGCTCGGCCTGCCCGAGGCCGAACTCGCCCGGCACATCGGCTGGGACATCGGGGCCGCGGGGCTGACCGAGCGGCTGGCGGACCGGCTCGACGCCTGCGCCGTATTGTCGGGCTATTCCAGGCTGCTGGTCGACTGCAACAGAGCCGCCGACGACCCGACCCTCATCTGCGAACTGTCGGACGGTGCCGTGGTCCCCGGCAACCGCGGATTGCCGCCCGAGGAAGTCGCGCGGCGCATCGCCCTGTACCACGCTCCCTACCATGCCGCGGTCGCCGAACGAATCGCCCGGCTGCGCGAGCGCGTGGCGGCACCGCCCGTCATTTCCATCCATAGCTTCACGCCCTCCATGCGGGGCCGCGCCCGCCCCTGGCATGTCGGAATCCTGTGGAACCGCGACCCGCGCCTCGCCGTGCCCCTGCTGGAAAAGCTCGGCCGCGAGCCCGATATCACGGTCGGCGACAACGAACCCTATTCGGGCCGCAGCAATGTCGGCTACACCATGCGACGGCACGGGGCAGACGCCGGCTTGCCGCACGTGCTGATCGAGGTACGGCAGGACGAATTGGGAGATCCCGCGGGGATCGACCGTTGGGCCGATCGGCTGGGCCGTATCCTGGGCGAGATCATCGCCGAGGGCTCGCCCTTCGCCGTCGAACGCTACTGACCGGACGTCCCCGAACGTGGCATATCTGCCACCCTCTCGGACCTGACCAAGGAGCGCAAGCCATGGACCAGAAGACCGAACTCGAGGCCGCCGCCTTCCGCCGGCTGCTGGAACACCTGCGGAGCCGGACCGATGTCCAGAACATCGACCTGATGAACCTTGCGGGCTTCTGCCGCAACTGCCTGTCCAACTGGTATCGCGAGGCGGCCGAGGCGAAGGGGATCGAGATTTCCAAGGACCGATCGCGTGAGATCGTCTACGGGATGCCCTACGAGGAATGGCGCGCCAAGTACCAGACCGAAGCGAGCCCCGAAAAACTCGCCAAGTTCAACCCGCCCAAGCACTGAGGATTTCCATGGCCAACATGGCGGCCGTCAAGGCCGAGAAGCCGTCGAACGACGTCGGCGGCATCGCCGCCGAACATCTGCGCCAGTTCATCGCCCGGATCGAGAAGCTGGAAGAAGAAAAGAAGGTGATCGCGGAGGACATCAAGGAGGTCTACGCCGAAGCCAAGGGAAACGGTTTCGACACCAAGATCATGCGCCAGATCATCCGGCTGCGTAAGCAGGAGGAGGCCGATCGCCAGGAGGCCGAAGCCCTGCTCGACCTCTACAAGCAGGCGTTGGGAATGATCTGAACGCGGCGCGGGTTAGTACTTCGTCAACCCTGCTTTGCGAAAAATGAAGCCGCGCACGGCCGCTTCTCCGGCGGCCGGCCGGCCGACGCGCGGGGCTTTGCAGGGAACGTGTCCTACTACAGCTTCGAGAACCTCGTCTTCCTTCTGGTCGACGACAACGTGAAGATGCGCAAGATCATCCGGTCGATCCTGGATGGTCTCGGCGCGTCGACCGTCATCGAGGCGGACGAGGGCGTCCAGGCGCTCGCCCTGCTGAAGAGCAACCCCGTCGACATCGTCATGTGCGACATGATGATGGCGCCGATGGACGGCATCACCTTCACCCGCGCCGTTCGGACCGACGCGGAGAGCCCGAACCGCTTCCTGCCCATCATCATGACCTCCGCCTATTCGGAACCCGACCGCGTGGTCGCCGCCCGCGACGCCGGGGTCACGGAATTCCTGGCGAAGCCTCTCTCGGTCACGGCCATCTACCGGCGGGTCATGACGGTCATCGAACGCCCGCGCCCCTTCGTGCGCGTCGACGGGTATTTCGGTCCCGCCCGCCGTGGCATCGACATTGTGCCGGGCGAGGGGCCGCCCGCGCGCCCGACGGCGCCCAAGCCCGTCGCTGTCGAAATGATCGATGGATGAGAGGACGATGGGCATGAGCGACAACGCCGCCACCATTGAAGTCATCCAGCCGGCCAATCCCCTCCGGCTGAAAGTCGGGCCGCCCCGGCCCGCGGATCCCGGCCTCCTCAGCCGGGCGGAAGCGCGCGTGGCCGATCTCGCCGACGATTATCGCAGCTGGGTGCAGGGCGATCTGGAGCAGCTCGAGGCGAGGCTCGCCGAAGCCGCCGCGGCGGGTGACACCCTCGCTCGCACCTCCACGCTCAGGGCCGCCTATGTGTTGGCGCACGACATCAAGGGGCAGGGGGCCACCTTCGACTACCCGCTGGTCACCCATGTGGCGGACTCGCTCTGCCGCTATATCGAGAGAACCGTGGATCTAGACCGGACCGATTTCAAGATTGCGGCCGCCCATGCCGGGGCGCTCAGGGCCGTCCTCGCCAACGACGTCCGCGGCGACGGCGGGGCGCTGGGCCGGCAGGTGGTCGACAGCCTCGCTCAGGCGGTCCAGAGGGGCCTGAAAGGCCTCGATCTCTCCGTCTGAGCACCTCCGGCGGACGAATTGTCGCGCGATATCGGCTTGCATATGACGCCGCCGGCCGGATGATGCGGCCTTGACGGGCGTTGTTTCAACGATGTGACGGGTCGCAGCACGGCGGGAAGGGGCCGGGCATGGATTACGACAAGCTATTCGGCGATGCGATCGGCCAGCTGAAGGCCGAGCGCCGCTACCGTATCTTCACGGACTTGGCGCGCCGCGCCGGCCGGTTTCCGCGTGCCCTGAATCATTCGAAGCACAACCAGCCGGAAATCGTCATCTGGTGTTCCAACGACTATTTGTGCATGGGCCAGCACCCGGTGGTGCTGGAGGCGATGAAGAACGCAATCGACCGCTACGGCGCCGGCGCCGGCGGGACCCGCAACATCTCCGGCACCCACCACGCCGTGATCGAGCTCGAGGGTGAACTCGCCGCCCTCCACGGCAAGGAAGCCGCGCTCGTCTTCACTTCGGGTTTCGTGGCCAACGACGCGACCCTGTCGACGCTCGGCAAGCTGATCCCCGACTGCCTGATCTTGTCGGATGCGCTCAACCACGCATCCATGATCGAAGGCATCCGTCATGCAGCCTGCGAGTATAAGGTGTTTCGTCACAACGACCTCGAACACCTCGAGGAGTTGCTCCGGCAGGCCGGTCCCGATCGGCCGAAGGTGATCGCCTTCGAGAGCGTCTACTCGATGGACGGCGACATTTCACCTCTCGCGGCGATCTGCGATCTGGCCGAGAAGTACAACGCGCTCACCTACCTCGACGAAGTCCACGCGGTCGGGATGTACGGCCATCGCGGAGGCGGCGTCGCCGAACGCGACGGCGTCATGCACCGGATCGACGTGATCAACGGAACCCTCGCCAAGGCCTTCGGCGTGGTGGGAGGCTATATCGCCGCTTCCGCCAACCTGGTGGATGCCGTGCGCAGTCACGCGCCCGGATTCATCTTCACCACCACGATACCGCCGACGGTTGCGGCCGGCGCAGCGGCCAGCATCCGGCACCTGCGCGAGCACGACGAGATCCGCGAGCGCCACCAGGAGCGCGCGGCGACCCTGAAGCGGATGTTGGCAGAAGCCGGCCTGCCGGTGATGCCGTCGAACAGCCATATCGTGCCGGTCTTCGTGGGCGATCCCGCCCTCTGCAAGCAGGCGTCCGACACGCTGCTCGACGAGTTCGGCATATACATCCAGCCGATCAATTACCCCACCGTGGCGCGGGGGACGGAGCGGCTGCGCATTACGCCGACGCCGATGCACGACGATCAGATGATGCGGGAGCTGGTCGAGGCCCTGGTCAAGGTCTGGTCACAACTCGGCCTGAAGCAGGCGGCCTGAGCTAGCGGCGGACGAAGTCGGGCGCGCCCAGGACGATTCTGTTCCAGGTCGGGCTGATCACGATCTCATTCACGCACACGGTGGGCGGCATCTCGGCGACGAATCGTATGGTGCGCCCCAGATCCTCGGCCTGCAGCATCCTCGCCATATCCTCGGCCGAGGGCGGGACGGGTCGATTTTTCATGATTTCGGTCGCCGCCTCGCCCGGGCAGATGCAGCAGCCGCGGATGCCGTTCACGCATTCCTCGATGTTGAGGCTGTTGGTCAGCGACACCACCGCATGCTTCGTCGCGTTGTAGGCGGGACCTGTCATGTAGGTGTCGTAGCGCCCGGCCCAGGACGAGATGTTGATGACGAGGCCGCCGCCATGCGTTCGCATTGAGGGCAGGACGGCGGCGATGCAGTAGTACATGCCGGTCAGATTCACCTGCACGATATGCTCGAAGCCCTCGAGCGAGGCATCGTTGAAGTGCCGCTTGGGGAGGTTCAGGCCGGCGGAATTGACCAGGATATCGATCCGCCGGTGGCGGCCCAGGATGATCTCCGCCGTGCGGCCGACCGCAGTCTTGTCGGCGACGTCGAGCGGGTCGACCTCGGCGGTGCCGCCCTTCTGCTGGATCGCTTCGGCCACGGCCTCCAGTTGCGCCGTGCGGCGTCCGGAGAGAATGACGGTCGCGCCGGCTTCCGCCAGCGCTTCCGCGCCGGCCCGGCCGATGCCGGTGCCCGCGCCGGTAATCCATGCGACCTTGCCGTCGAGCGTTCCCATGTCCGTCCTCCTTCAGACCGCCTCCAGCGGCGCGTTCAGCTTGGTCGCAGGCAGGATGATGCCGCCACGGTCGCCCGGGGTGGTCCGGCCGTAGCGCTGGGCATAGACCGGCGGAAGCGGGCGGGCCTCGACCGGGGCGAGCCAAAGCCGAAGCAGGTGGCGTCGCCGCTTCGGATCGGGCCAGTCCTCGAATGCGGTGCGGTCGTGCAGGAGCGTGTGGTTGTGCACGAACTGGATGTCGCCCTGGGCGAGCTCCATCATGAAGTTGAGCGCCGGATCTTCCGCCAGCGCATCGAACAGGTCGAGTGCGGCCCGCTTCTCGGCCGTCAGCCGCGGGGCTTCGGGAAAGCGCTGGGCGGAATCGATGTACTGGCGCTGATAGATCGCCGAGAGCTTTCCCTCATGCCAGTTGAACACCGGGATCTCGAAATAGGGCTTCTGTCCCTCAGGCACCTCGCCGCGACGGTCGGTGGCGATCGGTTCCAGCAGCAGGCGCAGGAGGTCGGGGCGGCGCTGGTACATCTCGTTGTAGATGGTGACCGAGCTCACCAGCGCCGAATGCCCGCCCGATTTCGCGGTCTGCAGGCACAACAGGCCCACGATGTCGCAGGAATCGGTGTGGAAGGTCTGACGTTCATGTGTCTGATAGATGCGGACGTTGGGATCGTTCACATCTAGCCCTAGATCTCGCACATGGCCGAGCACGTGCCCCTTGCCGTTCTGCGAGCGGGCCGAGCCGAGCCATGCCCCGATCCCGAAGAAGGCGGTCGCGCATTCGCGCATCGACCACTTGCGCACCGGCAGGCCCCGGATCAGGACGAAGCCGCGCCCTTCCAGTACATCGAACAGCAGCCGGCGAAGTCTCGGCCCGAGGCTGGGCAACGGGAAGTCGTCCCGCGCGATATGCGCGATGTCGGCTTCACGCGCGGCGAGGGGAGCCACGGCCGCCTCGACTTCCGCGACGTCCTCGGGCGAGAGCACGACGATCCAATCGTCGCGGCGGGCGATGTCCGGCCCGTACCATGCCGCCGCTCCCACGAGCGGCGGCGGCAGATCGTCGGAGACGAAGGGTAAGGCAGACATCCGAGGTTATCCCTTGGCCAGACTATCCCTTGGCCGGCAGTTGACGGCAGCCGTTGTTCGGATGATCGCAGGTGAACCGCCGCCGCGCCAGTGGCCGGCGCGGCGGCAAGTCGGCGGTCACGCCGCGGCGGAAGCCTTGCCCGCGGCATCCAGGGCCTGGGACAGGTCGGCCAGGATGTCGTCGATATGCTCGATACCGATGGAAAGCCGCACGTAACCTGGCGATACGCCGGTGGCGAGCTGTTCGGCGGCGGAGAGCTGGGAGTGCGTGGTGCTCGCCGGATGGATGGCGAGGCTGCGCGCATCGCCGATATTGGCCACGTGATAGAGGAGCTTCAGCGAATCGATGAAGCGCCGTCCCGCGTCGCGACCGCCGGACAGTTCGAATCCGACCAGGCCTCCGAACCCGCCCTTCAGGTATTTCTCGGCGCGCTTTCTTGCCTCGCCCGTCTGCAGGGACGGATAGATCACCTTGGAGACGGACTTGTGCTTCGAAAGGAATTCTGCGACAGCGGCGGCGTTGCGGCTGTGCTCGCGGATCCGCAACGGCAGAGTTTCGAGGCCCTGCAGCGTCTGGAAGGCGTTGAAGGGAGACATGGCCGAACCGAGGTCACGCAGCAGCGTGACCCGCGCCTTGATGATATAGGCGATCGGGCCGAGCGGCTTGACCGCTTCGGTCCAGATCGCGCCGTGATAGCTCGGGTCCGGCTGGTTCAGGAGCGGCTGGCGGTCCTTGTGTCCCGCCCAGTCGAAGTTGCCGCCGTCCACGATCATGCCACCGATCGAAGTGCCGTGGCCGCCGATGTACTTGGTGGTCGAGTAGACAACCACCGCCGCGCCGTGATCGAGGGGACGGCAGAGCACGGGGGCGGCCGTGTTGTCGACGATCAGTGGAATGCCGAGCGGGCGCCCGATGGCCGCCACTTCGCCGATCGGAAATACGGCGAGCTTGGGGTTGGGGAGCGTCTCCGCATAATAGGCGCGTGTCTTCGCGTCGGTGGCCTTCCGGAAGGACTCCGGATCGGCGGGATCGACGAAGCGGGTCTCGATCCCCATCTGCTTGAAGGTATTGGCGAACAGGTTCCAGGTGCCGCCGTAGAGGTCCGTCGATGCAACGATGTTGTCGCCGGCGACGGCGAGATTCTGCAACGCAAAGGCCGAGGCGGCCTGGCCCGAAGAGAGTGCCAGTCCGGCGACCCCGCCTTCCAGCGCGGCTATCCGCTTCTCCAGAACGTCCGTCGTCGGGTTCATGATGCGGGTGTAGATGTTGCCCAATTCGCTCAATCCGAACAGGGCGGAGGCATGGTCGGTGTCGCGGAACTGATACGACGTCGTCTGGTAGATCGGCACCGCCACCGCGCCGGTGGCAGGATCGGCGCGATAGCCCGCATGCAGCGCAATCGTCTCGGGATTCTTGGTGTCGGTCATGAGATTCCGTCCCCGGTGGGTTTGGCGCCGTGGCGGCGCGAACAACACGCGGCCACAGGCGGATTGGGTCCGCAAGGCTATTCGCGGTGGAACCGCGCGCAATCCAATTTTCCTATGTGGAATCGCTAGAAAAAAATTGGCCGCGGATCGGGTCCGCGGCCAATTCCTTCTTGCTCGGCGGTCAGCGCAGGCTGGCGTTGATCTTGTCGATCTCGGCGGCCCCGGGGCAAAGTTCCGCATCGCCCAGTTCATTCAGAGGCCGATCGACCGTCTTCAGCGCATCGTGCAGATCGACCGGCTCGTCATCGAGATAGAGCAGTCCCGTCACGATCTCGCCCGCCGCTTGCTTTTCCTGCAGATAGGTCATGGCTGCGATCCGGTTGCCGGGATCATAGTCTTTCGACACCTTCCGCAGCCGGATGATCTTGCCGTCATGCTGCTTCACGTCGATGGTCTCGCCCGGGTCGTAGTCCGTCGTGATCTCGGCCCGCGGAAGGATCACGTCGAGCCGGTTCACCGCCTCGTTATGCGCTCGGACATAGTCGAAGCTGCGGGTCGAGCCTTCATGGTTGTTGAAGGCCACGCAGGGGCTGATGCAGTCGATGAAGGCGGCGCCCTTGTGCAGCAGGCCCGCCTTGATCAGCGGGACGAGCTGGTTCTTGTCGCCGGAGAAGCTGCGCCCGACGAATGTGGCACCGAGCTGGAGGGCCATCGACACCATGTCGATCGGCTCGTCGGTATTGACCACGCCCTTCTTGCTCTTCGAGCCCCGGTCCGAGGTGGCGGAGAACTGACCCTTGGTGAGGCCGTAGACGCCGTTGTTCTCGACGATGTAGAGCATGTTGACGCCGCGCCGTACGGAATGCGCGAACTGACCGAGGCCGATCGAAGCGCTGTCGCCGTCACCGGATACCCCGAGATAGATGAGGTCCTTGTTGGCGAGATTGGCGCCCGTCAGCACAGAGGGCATGCGTCCATGCACGGAATTGAATCCGTGGCTGGCGCCGAGGAAATAGGTCGGGGTCTTCGAGGAGCAGCCGATTCCCGACAGCTTGGCGATCCGGTGCGGCGGCAGGTCGAGTTCGTAGCAGGCCTGAATGATGGCCGCGGAGATCGAATCGTGGCCGCAGCCCGCGCAGAGGGTCGAGACCGCACCCTCGTAGTCGCGCCGGGTGAAGCCGAGCTTGTTCTTCGGCAGGTCGGGATGGCGGAACTTAGGCTTGGGCAGGTAGGTCATTGGGCGGCCTTCCTGAACGGGGTGATGTTGGCGCCGGTCAAACGCTCGGCGATGTCGCCGATGATGAACCGCGCGGTGATCGGGTTGCCGTCGTAGTGCAGGACCGGGACCAGCTTGGCGGCGTCGATGCCGCATTCGGCCATCAGCAGCGTGCGCAACTGGGCATCGCGGTTCTGTTCCACCACGAACACCCGCTCGTGCGCGGCGACGAATTCCTCGACCTCACGGCCGAAGGGGAAGCCGCGCACGCGGAGCGCGTTCAGGTGGATGTTGCGGTCCTCCAGCCGGTCGAGGGCTTCCGTCATGGCCGGACTGGTCGTCCCGTAGTAGATCACCCCGAAGCGGCTGGGCTGCTTGGCCTCGCGCACGATCGCCGGCGGGACCAGCTTCTTCGCGGTGTCGAACTTCTTGAGCAGCCGCTCCATGTTCTCGACGTAGTCGGGGCCTTCTTCCGAATAGCGCGCCATACGGTCCTTGGTGGTGCCGCGCGTGAAGAAGGAACCTTTGGAGGGATGCGTGCCCGGATAGGTGCGGTAGGGGATTCCGTCGCCGTCGACATCCAGATAGCGGCCGAACAGCTTACCGGCTTCGAGATCGGCCGCGGTCATCACCTTGCCGCGGTCCAGCTTGCGGTTGGCGTCCCAGGCGAGCGGCTTGCACAGACGCTCGTTCATGCCGATCTCGAGCTCCAGCATGACGAAGATCGGTGTCTGCAGCCGGTCCGCCAGATCGAAGGCGAGGGCGCCGAACTCGAAACACTCGCGCGGGTCTTCCGGGAACAGCAACACGTGCTTCGTGTCGCCATGGCTCGCATAGGCGCAGGACAGGACGTCGGACTGCTGGTTGCGGGTCGGCATGCCCGTCGACGGGCCGCCGCGCTGCACGTCGATGATCACCGCCGGGATCTCGGCGAAATAGGCCAGCCCGATGAATTCCTGCATCAGGGAAATGCCGGGGCCGGAGGTGGCGGTGAAGGCGCGCGCCCCGTTCCAGGCGGCGCCGATCACCATCCCGATGGACGCCAGCTCGTCTTCCGCCTGCACGATGGCGTAGCGGCCCTTTCCGGTCTCCTTGTCGGTCCGGTAGCGCCGGCAGTGGCGGGTGAAGGCCTCGGCCACCGAGGAAGAGGGCGTGATCGGATACCAGGCGCAGACGGTGGCCCCGCCGTAGACGGCACCCAGGGCGGCCGCGCTGTTGCCCTCCAGGAAGATCATGTCGCCGATGGCGTCGCGGCGTTCCAGTCTGATTCCGAGCGGGCATTGCAGGTTTTCGAGCGCCCAGTCGCGGCCCATGTGAAAGGCCTTGACGTTCGGTGCGATCAGCTTGTCCTTGCCGCGGAACTGCTCGGCCAGCAGTTGTTCGATCACCGCCGGCTCGATCTGCAGCAGCGCCGACAGCGCACCGACATAGATGATGTTGCGGAACAGCTGCCTTTGCCGCGGGTCGGAGTAGGTGCGGTTGCACATCTCCGTCAGCGGCACGCCGATCACGTTGATATCGGCACGGAACTTGGAGGCCGGCATGGGCTTCGAGCTGTCGTAGAACAGATAGCCGCCCGGCTCGATCTCCTTCAGATCGGCATCCCAGGTCTGCGGGTTCATCGCGACCACCAGATCGACCCCCCCGCGGGCTCCGAGATAACCCTTCTCGGAGACGCGCACCTCATACCAGGTCGGCAGCCCCTGGATGTTCGAGGGAAAGATGTTGCGCGGCGTAGCAGGCACGCCCATGCGCAGGATCGACTTCGCAAACAGCTGGTTGGCGGAGGCTGAACCGGAACCGTTGACGTTGGCGAACTTGACGACGAAATCGTTGATGGCTTCTAGACGCTGCGGCATGTCGGCCCCGCCTGGGTCATCTCGAGGAAGAACTTGCGCATGTCCCACGCACCGGTGGGGCAGCGTTCGGCGCACAGGCCGCAGTGAAGGCAGACGTCTTCGTCCTTGGCCATGATGCGGCCGGTCTTGAGACCATGGGCGACGTAGATGTCCTGGGTCAGGTTCCTCGCCGGTGCGGTCAGGTTCTGGCGCAGCTCGCTCTCCGGCGCATCTTCCGTGAATGTGATGCAGTCCATCGGGCAGATGTCGACGCAGGCGTCGCATTCGATGCACAGCGAGGTGGTGAACACCGTCTGCACGTCGCAGTTCAGGCAGCGTTCGGCTTCCTTGTAGGCGAGTGCGTCGTCGAAGCCGAGCTCGACCTCGAGCCGGATGTCCTTCAGCGCCTCTTCCGGCGGGCGCTGAGGCACCTTGTAGCGCTGGTCGGTCCGGATGTCGTTGTCGTAGGACCACTCGTGGATGCCCATCTTCTGGCTGGTGAGCTCGACCCCCGGCGGCGGGCGGATCGCCGGATCGAGGCCGTTGAGCATGCGGTCGATGGAAACCGCTGCGTCATGACCGTGGGCGACGGCCCAGATGATGTTCTTCGGGCCGAAGGCGGCGTCGCCGCCGAAGAACACCTTCGGATGGGTCGACCTCAGGGTGACCGTATCGACCACGGGCATGCCCCAGCGGTCGAACTCCACGCCGGCGTCGCGCTCGATCCAGGGGAAGGCGTTCTCCTGACCGACCGCGACCAGCACGTCGTCGCAGGGGATGGTGACATCGGGCTCGCCGGTCGGCACGAGGTTGCGCCGGCCCTTGTCGTCGTACTCGGGCTTCACCGCCTCGAACACCATGCCGGTCAGCTTCCCGCCCTCGTGCAGGGCCGCCTTCGGGACCAGGAAGTTCCGGATCGGGATGCCCTCGTGCATGGCATCCTCCTTCTCCCAGGGCGAGGCCTTCATCTCCTCGAAGCCCGAGCGGACCACCACCGTCACTTCTTCGCCGCCGAGACGGCGAGCCGACCGGCAGCAGTCCATCGCCGTATTGCCGCCGCCCAGCACGATCACCCGCCGGCCGATCGAGGTGGTGTGACCGAAGGACACGGAGGAAAGCCAGTCGATACCGATATGGATGTGATCCGCCGCCTCCTGCCGGCCGGGGATCTCGAGGTCGCGCCCGCGCGGGGCACCGCAGCCGACGAAGACCGCGTCGAAGCCTTCCGCCAGCACCGCCTTCAGGCTTTCGACCTTCTTGCCCAGTCTGAGTTCCGGCTCCAGCGCGAGGATGTAGCCGACCTCCTCGTCGATCACCGATTCCGGCAACCGGAACTTCGGGATCTGGGTCCGGATCATGCCGCCGGCGAAGGGGTCCTGTTCGAAGATCGTGACGTGATAGCCCTGCGCGAGCAGGTCGCGCGCGACGGTGAGCGACGCGGGCCCGGCCCCGATCACGGCGACCCTCTTGCCGTTCCTCTGCGCCACGGCCTTGGGCATGCGGTGGCCCACGTCACCCTTGTAGTCCGCCGCGACGCGCTTCAGCCGGCAGATCGCCACCGGCTGCTCCTCCACGCGACCGCGCCGGCAGGCGGGTTCGCAGGGGCGGTCGCACGTTCGCCCCAGCACGCCGGGGAAGACATTGGACTTCCAGTTGATCATGTAGGCGTCGGCGAAACGCTTGTCCGCGATCAGTCGGATGTATTCCGGGACCGGGGTATGGGCGGGACAGGCCCACTGGCAATCGACGACCTTGTGGAAGTAGTCGGGGACCGCGATGTCGGTCTGCTTCACTGTGCTTCTGCTCCTCCCAGGGGCGTCCGTTCGCCTCTCGGCCAGTCTTTCCCGTAACCGGAATGCCGGTCCGACATACGCGACCCAGCTGCCGGAGGAGACGACTTCGACCCTGACGCCCTAAACCTGTCGTTAAACTAGGTCAGTGCCCGACCCCTTGGCAAGCAATGCCCGCAAGGCAGTTCCCTAGAAAAACCCTCACGACAACAAGGGTTATGGCGGCAGGCGTCCTCTGCGGGTATCGTTTCCCGAGGATCGCAACCGCCGGGCTGGGCCTTGATCGATCGCCGCCGTCTGATTCTCGCCGCCGGCGGCGCGCTGGCAGGGCCGGGCGCCGCCGCCCAGGGCATTCCGCTGGACGTCGCGCTGGTGCTCGCTGCCGACTGTTCGGGCAGCGTGCGGGCCGAGCACTACGGCCTGCAGCAGAAGGGATATGCCGACGCCTTCCGCCAGCCCGAGGTCATCCGCGCCATCAGGGGCGGCATCGTGGGTGCGGTGGCGGTCACGTTTTTCCAATGGTCCGGCTATTTCCTTCAGCATCAGTCGATCGGCTGGACGGTGTTGAAGACCAGGGAAGAGGTCGAGGCTTTCGCCGATCGGATCGAACATACGCCGCGGGTCATCTTCTCCGGCGGGACGTCGCCGGGCGGTGCCATCGAGTTCGGCCACCGCCTCCTGCGCGAGGTGCCGGGCACGGCACGGCGGCGGGTGATCGATGTCTCGGGCGACGGCCGCTCCAACAACGGTCCATCGCCGACCGTCGCACGTGATCAGGCGATCGCACAGGCCATCACCATCAACGGCCTGCCTATCCTGCATATGGAGCCGGACATCGACGAGTACTACGAGAAGAACGTCATCGGCGGCCCGGGCGCCTTCAGTATGCCGGCCCGCGACTTCGCCTCCTTCGGCGAGGCCATCCGGCGGAAGCTGATCCTGGAGATCGCGGGCGTGCGGGCGCCGATGCAGGGTTAGGCCCGTCCCACTCCGGGCCTGTAGCCCCGGCGCAGGTCCGCGAGCGTCGGATGGAGGGTGCCGATGGGCTGATAGAACGCGGGCAGCGAGGCGACGGCGCGGTCCCAGTACCTGAGCAGCCGATCATCCGGGGGGACGAAGGCATCGAAGCCGCAGCGCAGCATATGGACCAGTTGGTCGGGCAGCACAGCGCCGGTAGCGCGCAGTTCGCCCCTGAAGCCGTAGCGCTCGCGCAGGAGGCGGGCCTGGCTATAGGCGCGGCCGTCGGAAAACTTCGGGAAGTTCAGCGCAATTACGCCGAAGCGGCTCGCCTCCGCCCCGATCGCATCGACGCCCTCGGTATTGGAGAGGGCCAGGCCGAGAGGGGCGTTCCGGCCCGCCAGCCTGTCCCTCTCGGCCCTCCAGCGTGCCAGCGAGACGATAACGCCGCCCTCATCGGGCATCGGCGCATCATCGGCGATCGTGCTCCAGGGATCGGCGACGAGCACCCCGTCACGGACGAGCGGCATAGACATGGTCCTTGAACGGGGCCGGGCCGAGCCGGCGATAGGTGGCGATGAATTCCTCGCCGGGCCGGCGATGGGCCAGATAGGCCTCGATCAGCCTCTCCACCGCATCGACCACGTCGGGGCCGGAGACGGCGGGGCCGAGGAGCTGACCGATGGCGGCCTCCGGGCCGGGATCGCCGCCCAAGGTGATCTGGTAGAACTCGACGCCGTTCTTCTCGACGCCGAGAAGCCCGATGCCACCGACATGATGATGTCCGCAGGCGTTGATGCAGCCCGAGATCTTGAGGCTGAGCGGGCCGATGTCATGCACGCGGTCGAGATCGGCGAAGCGCTGCGTGATGCGCTGGGCGATCGGGATCGAGCGGGCATTCGCGAGCGCGCAGAAGTCGAGGCCGGGGCAGGCGATGATGTCGGTGACCAGGCCGAGGTTGGGCGTGGCGAAGCCCACTTCCGTCACCTTGGCCCAGATCGCGGGCAGGTCCTCCACCGCCACATGCGGCAGCACCAGGTTCTGCACATGGGTCACGCGGAGTTCGCCCAGCGAATGCTGCTCGGCGATATCGGCCACTGCATCCATCTGCTCTGCCGTGGCATCGCCCGGAGCGCCGCCCTCCGGCTTCAAGGACAGGTTGACGATGGCATAGCCCGGCTGGCGGTGCGGCACCACGTTGGTCGAAACCCAGCGCGCATAGGCGGGGTTGCTCCGCATTAGCGCCTCGTGCTCGGGCACGAAGGCGGGCTTCGGCGCATAGGCGGGCGGGGCGAAATGGGCGGCGATGCTCTCGATCGTCTCGGGCGAGAGCGACAGCGGCCCGCCCTTCACAGCAGCGAATTCCTCCTCCACGTCGGCGCGCATCTTCTCGACGCCCAGCTCATGCACCAGGATCTTGATCCGGGCCTTGTAGAGATTGTCGCGGCGGCCATAGCGGTTGTAGGTCCGCATCACCGCCTCGAGATAGGTGAGCAGGTCTTCCTTCGGCAGCCATTCCTTGAGCGTCTTGCCGATCATCGGCGTGCGGCCGAGGCCGCCGCCCACCATCACCTCGAAGCCGACCTTGCCTTCGGCGTTCCGGTGCATGCGCAGGCCCACGTCGTGGACGCGGACGGCGGCGCGGTCGGCGGGCGAGCCGGTGACGGCGATCTTGAACTTCCGCGGCAGGAAGGAGAATTCCGGATGTGCGGTCGACCATTGCCGCAGGATCTCGCCCCAGATGCGGGGATCCTCGATCTCGTCGGGCGCCACGCCCGCCCAGGCATCGGCGGTGACGTTGCGGATACAGTTGCCGCTGGTCTGGATGGCATGCATGTCGACATCGGCCAGCAGCTGGAGCGCATCGGCCGCTTCCTCCAGCCTGATCCAGTTGAACTGGATGTTCTGCCGCGTGGTGAAATGGCCATAGCCGCGATCGAAGCGCCGGGCGATCTCCGCCAGCGCCCGCATCTGCCGCGCGTCCAGCGTGCCATAGGGGATGGCGACGCGAAGCATATAGGCGTGGAGCTGCAGGTAGAGGCCGTTCTGCAGACGCAGCGGCTTGAACTCGTCCTCGGTGATCTCGCCGGTCAGGCGGCGGTTCGCCTGGTCGCGGAACTGCTCGACGCGGGCCTGGACGAACATGCGGTCCTGGCTGTCATAGGCATACATGATGCGATCCTCAGGCGAATACGGGGGCGGTCGGCCCCTCGGCGCGGATCAGCTCGCGCAGGTGAAGCGGGCGGCCCTCGGCATCGACATCGATCAGGTAGGGACCGACAAGCTGGGTCGCCTGCAGCGCATTGGCCTTGTCGAGGAGGGCGGCGGCCTCGGCTGCATCGTCGATGACCCGCGCCTCGCCGCTCCGGCTAGTCCAGCCGCCGGCCTTGTCCAGAAAGACGACGGCGCCGTTCTTGAGGTCGTTGGCGGTCAGCACCTGGGGCGCGGCGACGCGTCCCTTGGTCGAGGTCTTGCTCACGATGCGGCCTCCAGCAGATTGGCCTCGCTCCAGGCCGGCGCCAGGCGGACGATGTCGCCGACCACGATCAGCGCCGGGCCTTTGCCGCCTTCCCGCGCTGCCAGCATCGGCAGTGACGACAGCGTACCGGTGACGACGCGCTCGTTCTCTCGCGTGCCATTGACGATGACGGCAGCCGGTGTATCGGCGCGCATCCCGGCTTCGGTCAGGCTGCGGGCTATGACACCGGCGTGGGTCAGGCCCATGTAGATGGCGAGCGTGCTTCCCGACGCGGCCAGAACGCGCCAGTCGGCGGTGGGTTCGCCGTCCTTGCCGTGCCCGGTGACGAAGGTGAGGGAGGAGGCGATGTCGCGATGGGTCAGCGGGAAACCTGCGGAAGCCGCGCAACCGGCCGCCGCCGTGATGCCGGGCACCACATGCGTCTCGATCCCGGCGGCACGGAGCGCTTCCAATTCCTCGCCGCCGCGGCCGAAGACAAAGGGATCGCCACCCTTCAGCCGGGCCACGCGCTTGCCCTCGCGGGCCAGCGCGATCATCAGCGCGTTGATCTCGCCCTGCGCCATCGTGTGCCGGCCCTTCTGCTTGCCGACGTGGATGCGCCGCGCGTCCTGGCGCACGCGCTCCAGGATGCCGGGGCCGATCAGCTCGTCATGGAGGATGACGTCGGCGTCCTGAAGCACGCGATGCGCCTTCAAGGTCAGCAGTTCCGGATCGCCCGGCCCGCCGCCGACCAGATGCACCACGCCGGCACGCTCCCGCGTTCCCCGGCCGTTCAGCGCCGCGACGATCAACTCGCGCGCCTTCGCCTCGTTGCCGGCCAGCGCCGCGGCGCCCGCCGGCCCGTCAACGATGCCTTCCCAGAAGCGGCGGCGCAGCTCGAAGCCCGGCAGCACGGCGCGCACGGTGCCGCGGAAACTGTCGAGCAGGCGGGTGAGCGCGCCGAGCCGGGCCGGAAGCAACTGGTCGATCGTCTCTTTCAGGCGCCGCGCCAGGACGGGGGCGGTGCCGCGCGTCGAAATCGCCACCAGCACGTCGCCCCGTTCCACCACCGCCGGCATGGCGACGGTGCCGAGGTCGGGCCGGTCATGGACATGGACGGGAACACCGGCGGCGCGGGCCATGGCGGCAAGGTCGCCATCACGGTGAGCATCATCCGTCGAAACGAAGACCAGCGCCGCATCGGCCAGCAGGTCGGGGGTCAGGCCAGGGACCTGACGCACTCGCTCGGTCCAGCGCCTCACCTGAGCGAGGCGGCGATGCGCGGTCTCGCTGTCGCCGACGACCAGCACGGATCGATCCTTAGGATCGAGCATCACCGGAACCAGGCTCATTTTACTCTCAAATATCGTAATATCCGTATTATCAATCTCGTACGGGACCCGGGCGACGTCAAACATTTTGATTACACAAAAGTGTATGTAAATAGAAACAACAGTTGGAATGTGCTATATCCAGGGTCGGATATCCAGTTTGGGCCAGTGCAGGCTCCAACGGCGAGTCTTGGCTTCATAGATCTCACGGCTCACCAGCGCCCTGTTGGGACGCACCACCATCGTCATCAGATCGTCGAGGCCGAAAGGCGCCTCGATCTTTAGGTCGCCACCGGACGGCTGCACGCCGACGCAGGTCGCCGTCGTTGGGAAACTGGCGATGGCGTCGGCGCTCGATTCATAGGGCCTGATCACTCGGCCGAACTTCTGGCCATACCAGAGATGCACCCGCGCCTCGTTCTTTACGTCGATCTGAAGGGCGAGGGCGGTGAAGAGCCTGCGGAGGCGTCTTTCGTGCCGGATCTCGCTTTCGGCGCTCAGATCGCCGGCATCGAAATAGACGATGTCGATGTCCTTTATGCCCGCGCCCGGGGTGCGTCCGTGCGCGACGTTCCAGACCGTCTGCGCCAGCGCGCCGGCAACGATCCAGGCGTCCGGAAGCGCCACCTCGCCCCAGCGGCCGAAGATCGACCGCAGGGCCGGGCTCTGTTTCAGGATGCCCGTGAAGCGTTCCGAAAATGACATCGAGTTCATTCTTCCCGGCGAAGGATTTCGGGAACCGAAGCGTAAGGAGGTTCGACACGCGCCGCATGGTGCGTTTCGACCCGC